>Ga0208695_1001439_pt1 | contig 19760 bp, 12 predicted proteins | sample AD_UKC111_MetaG_FD_184449 | JGI IMG/M metagenome (GOLD analysis project Ga0208695, IMG submission 184449) | Active sludge microbial communities of municipal wastewater-treating anaerobic digesters from Hong Kong - AD_UKC111_MetaG (SPAdes)... | ecosystem: Engineered > Bioreactor > Anaerobic >...
ATTATCACCAACCGTCATGTGCTTGAAGAGGCCAGCAAGGCCGAAATCAAAGTGGGCGAGGGAAAAGTGTATGCCATTACTGGCATTGTGGCAGAAGACAAAGAACACGATCTTATTCGTGCTTCTGTAGATATACCGCTAGAAATAGTCAGCCCTATCGAACTATATTGTGCTGTTCCCGAAGTTGGAGAGCGGGTGATAGTAATCGGAAGCCCGCTCGGGCTTGAACAAACAGTTTCGGATGGCATCATCTCGGCAGTCCGAGAGATTCCTCAGTTTGGTAAAATTATTCAAATCACGGCACCATTGTCTCCTGGCTCAAGCGGCAGCCCTGTAGTCAATATGAAAGGAGAAGTTATTGGTATAGCGACATTTCAGATTCTTGAAGGGCAAAATTTGAATTTTTCCATTCCTTCCGAAAGGATAGCTAAACTTGAATCTGGGAAAATGAAGACATTTGCTGAGTGGAAATCAGGCAAAACAGAGGAATGGCTGTCTTCTGCGGAAGGACTTTTTGTAACAGGATTGCACCATGCCGGTGCAGAAGATTATGAAAAAGCCCTCAGCTATTTAGAAAGGGCCGTAAAGAAAGACCCAAACCAAGCTGTCGCTTATTTTCTAATGGGATTGTGCCATGATGCGCTTGGAAACTATAACGAGGCGATAAAAGCTTACAAACAGGCAATACGTATAGAGCCAGATTTTGCGGCTGCGCAGTATAATTTAGGCGTGGCTTATGGGAAGCTTGAGCGCCACAACGAGGCAATAGAAGCCTATAAGCAAGTAATACGTATAGAACCTGATTATGAAGATGCATACAACAATTTAGGTATGGAGTATGGAATAGTCAGGCGCGACACTGATGCGATAGAAGCATTTAAACAGGCTATACGTGTACAACCAGATTATGCAGATGCATACTTCAACTTGGGCCAACTTTATTCATTTCTCTGCCGTTGGGATGATGCATTAGAAGCTTATAAAAAGGTGATAAGTTTAAAACCTGATTTCGCAGAAGCTTACTTCAGTTTGGGTACGGCTTATGGAGGACTTGGTCGTTACAATGATTCACTAGAAGCCGTTAAAGAAGCGATTCGAATAAAGCCTGATTATGCTAACGCGCACTTCTATCTGGGGCTGATTTATCTATTAATGGGTGATAAAAGTTCAGCCCTAGATGAATATAGGATTCTTAAGGGTATTGATGAAGTGTCCGCCAATATACTGTTTAATCTTATTTATAAATGAGATTCGCTTAAAAAACAAAGATAACTCTTGTACATTTTGATTGTCCTTTTTGTCTTTTTCTTTTAATCAACTATTACCTTATTTCAGCCTGTCGTGCATTCCGCCGAAGACGGACTTTTTCTCGGGTAAATACTTTTTGGGGAATTTGACCAGAATGGTGTAGTTCGGGTCAACCATCTGCGAAACTTCGGCCTTCATCACCTGGGAGACCAGCTGGTAAGAGTCCATCATGTCGAGACCATAATCCTCAGCTATCCATAGCACCATATCTTTGGTAGCAATCCGGAAAGCATCTTCGAGCGGGCGATACATGCCCAGGGTCATCAGGTATTCATCATTTTCAATCCGCGGCCAGCCAATTTTTTTGCCCTTGATTAGGTCAACTTTGAGCTCGACATTAACCGCAGCCTCTACACCGTAGCCGATAATTTCTCCATCTCCCATCACCAGATGAGCATCTCCAAAATAAAGCAGCGCGCCAGGCACACTCACCGGTAGATAGATCGTGTTGCCGGCACAGACTTCTGGGCAGTCCATATTCCCGCCGTAAGTTTCTGGAGTGACGCTCCACCGCCATTCGTTTTTAGCTGGCGCCACACCGAGACAGCCAATCATCGGCCTCATCGGCAGCTCAACTGTTTTGTCTCCTTTGAGGGCTTTAAACTTAACTGTTCCTTTCTCCTTATTCACTTCATACCACCAGACAACCTCCGGCTGGGGAGACTCAAGAATAGCGGTATATTCAGTTCCGGTGATAGCCCCGAATCCCGGACCGTAACTGCTGATCGCATAAGAACGCGCAGGCTCAATCTTTCTGATATGAACCGCCAGAACATCGCCCATCTCAGCACCCTGGATATAAAACGGACCGGTTAACGGATTGTCGTGCCAGAGGCCCACCACCTCCGATGGTATATCAGTCGGTTTTTTGACCTTGCCATCATAGCAATCCTCAGTGGTTGAAATGATAACCGTGCCCGGCTTTATCTTCATCACCGGCTGGTGCTGCCCGTAAGTGTATTTCAGATCCCCTGGCTTCGGGAAATATTTAACCACGTCTTCAGCCAGAGCCATATAGGCGACGCCAAAGATAAAAAATAAAGTTAATAAAATCCTTTGTTTAAATTGACTCATTAGGCCCTCCTCTTTTTAATCTCTAAAGAAAATAAGAATTATTTTTACTGGTGCATATTAGAGAAATTCCAAATTAATTATTTGGACACTCTGATAATGCTTGTTTATAATGAATTCCTTTAAAAGTCAAACTGACCGCTCACTTGGGTCAAAAGATAGTATCTGGCGAGCAGGTGCCTGGTTGAGAACGTTCAGAAGAAAGGCACATATATTCCTATGAAGAAAGAACGCCCAAAAATCGAATAGTCACTACTCTGCAAGGAGTAATCGCTGCTGTATTCGTATCTCAAAACGTTGTTTCGGCCGAGAAGATTCATGATCCCGAAATAGAGCACAACCAGTCTTTTCTTGATGGCGAAAGTTTTGGTCCCATTAAAGTCCACCCTCTGATAGGAAGGATACCTTTCGCTATAAGGATCGCCCCAGACAGGGATGAAATTCTGATCGTCTTCGTTCCATTCTCTTCCAACCAGAGGTGTGTAAGGCATTCCTGTGGCGTAAGAAACTCTTAAGCCCAGGGTACCAGTCCTGAACTTGTAGGTGATAATTCCGGTGAATGAGTTAGTGATTTCGTAGGGAGAGGTGGTTAAGAACTGGACGTCATTTTCTTTTCTCTTTGAGCTTAAAAAATTATAGACGAAAACCAGATCATACTTTGGCCGGACCCATTTTATGAAAGTTTCTGCTCCTCGGGCGAAGCCCAGACCATTGTTGCTTACTTCGTTTTCCTCATAGAGAAAAAGATTCCGATATTCCTTATCATATAACGTCAGTCGAAGGTTCAGGTTGTCGCTGATCCTGTCGTAGGTCAGAGAGAGATGGCTGGCTCGTTTAGCTTTCAGCGGATGAACTTTTAGCGTGAAATAATCTCCGTATTGATGATGGGAACTGGCGGATAATCTCAGGATATCTTTCCTGGTTATGAAGTAAGCCAGCGAAAGCCTGGGGTCAAAGTTGAGCTCGGTGCCATTCAGCGATAAGAGCGACAGCCTACCGCCCAGGATGAGGTAAAATTTATCGGTAACTCTGAATTTGTCACTCAAATAAAATCCGCCTCTGGTGCCGCCGGCATTGTATTTTTCAGCAGAATTTCCATCCGCCTTTAATGAAAAGTCGAGAGTTCTTCTCTGGACATCAGTGCCGAATTCAAGATAATGCCTGCCCAGGTCAAGAGAAGTGTCTTCTCTGGCTTGGATTGCCTTATCTACGAAGTCTTGCTGGAAGAGGTCGTTAATCTCGAAGAAGGCATGATAGCGAACACCGGAGAAGGTGAAGGTGGCGACCAGGTTATGGGCGAAGCTGGAAGTAAGAGAAAAACCGGTGACCATGTTCCTGGCGATGGTGGAAAATCCGCTATCATCAGAAAAGTCATACCTGTCATCCGTAGCCAGTATAGTCAGCCTGGTGGCCTTGTTCAGATTTAACTCTGCTTTGCCAAAACCATTAGAGGATTTGAACTGGCTTTCTTCGCGGTTGTTGATCCAGTTCATCAGGGCTGAGTTCCCCCAGTTGAAGCTTCCGATAAAGCTACCCACTTCTTTTATGGGCGTTGCTACATAGCCATTCGAACCCAGGATGGAAAGACCAATTCCGCCTTCAGGGCTGGAGATAGAAGTTTTAGTTTTGATGTCCATGACGCCGGACAGGACGTCTCCAAACTTAGCTTGAAAACCTGAAGTGGAAACGCTGAAGCCGTCAATAACCTGATTGTCGAATATACTGAAGTAGGATTCATGGAGAGAGCTGCTGAGAGAGGGATGGGCAATTTCAATCCCATCCAGATAGTAGGCGACTTCCTCGGGCGAGCCACCCCGGATGAGCAAGCTGGAGGAGTCGGGAAAGGAATTGACACCAGGCAAGACCTGAGAGGCATAGATAGGGTCGGCGGCGGTCCCGGGTAAACTGTAAATATCCATCTTCTTAAGAGTTACTGTCTTCTGGGTTCTATCCTCAGAGACCAGACTGTCGGCTGTAACGATTACGTTGTAAGCGAGAAGAGGTTCCAGCTCAAGTTCGATCAGAATATTATCTGCGATTCTGGTCTCGACTTCTTTTTTCTTGTAACCAATCTGGGAGACCTCCAGGATTACAGTTTTGCTGTTGGCACCGGTATCGACGGTGATTTTAAAGGTCCCATCATAATCGGCGGCAGTTCCGATGTCGGTGCCTTTAATGGAAACGTAGGCGGGCAGAGGCTCTCTGGTTTCTCTGTCTATGATTTTACCCTGGATAAAGGCCAGCGATTGAGCTTCAAGCCGGGTGGGAATCAGGATAAACATAATAATCATAAACAGGAGCAAGAACGAGCGTGCCCAAAATATAGATCTCATCTGGCGATTATTTTTTTTCGAGTTTTTCCAGTTCGCTTTTGGCCATACCAAATTCAGGATTAATCTTGAGGGCACTCTTGAAAGCTTCCCTGGCTTTCTCTGTTTCCCCTATCTTAGTGCAGGCTACGCCGAGAAAGGTATAAGCTTCATCTTCCCCCCAGGAAGGTTTCACCGGGTCCTGGACATCCTCTTTTTTGAAGAGCTCAAGGCTTCTTGATAGGTATTTAATGGCGGCATTGGGACCGCCACCGTATTGCTGGGGTGTAAACAGGTCAGATACTCCTTTCAGGTATTGGACCCTGGGATTGGCCGGGCTTTTTTCCAGTGCTTTGTTCATATATTGATAGATCTGAAAGCCGAGCGACCTGCCTTTCTCCTGGTCGAGGTTGATTTCGAAAGCCAGCAAAAGGGAATAGATGGCATCAAGCTCTCCAAAGTCGGGCGCTATTTGCATGGCTTTTTCCAGGCATTTTTGCCCCTCTTTCAAATAGGGGGCTACCTTATCCGGCTCATTTGAAGAAAGGAAATAATTGGCCAGACGGTAATCGCTCAGGGCAACGTAATAAAGAAGATACAGGTTGTCCTGGTTCCCTTTGGTCAGAAGTCCTAGAAACTCTTCCCTTGCTTTTTTCAACGACTCAGGGTCCCAGTTATCAACTCCTTTTTTCATGAAATCCTTAGCCTGTTTGATCTTCTCTATTTCGGCAGGTTGGAATTGGTAGGGGAGAAGAGCCTCTTCACCGGTTTTTGTGATTCTTGCCCGAACCTCTTCGCCGATGGCGGTGTTTGTTGCCGCAACAGGTTTGATCCCCCATTCGGACATTTTTGTTGCCTGGTCTGAATTTTTTTCAGAGGCCTGAATAGAAATAAAGAAAATAGGTATAATGAGCCAGACAATTTTTAGAGAATGCAGTTTTTCAAAGAAACATTTTTTTATTTTCATTGTATCCCCCTTTTTTTCTAAGGAAGACTGCGAATGATTTTTTCCAGGTCATCGAGATACTCTCTAAAGGCCTGGCGGCCTTTTTCAGTAATCTGGCATAGAGTACGAGGCTTCTTTTTAACGAATTGTTTCTTGATTTTGATATATTTTTCGTTTTCGAGGAGGCTCAAATGAGAACTTAGATTCCCGTCTGTCAGATTCAACTTTTCCTTTAGATAGTTGAACTCTGCTTCTCCTGAGGTCATCAGGATTGACATAATACCCAACCGGGCTTTCTGATGGAAGGCCTTATTGAGCTTAACTGTTAGATGTTCTTCCATTGCCTGTTGACAACCAATCCTGTTATGATTAAGCCTAAACCGAAGACTGCTCCGAGAATAATATCGCTCCATTTGAGAAAGAAAACGGCACAGAGGATTGAACTAACATATCCTGCAATTCCCATGTAGAGAATTTCCTTGAAGAACGTCAGCCCTAACATGATGTATCCTGTAGAGACAATAAGCAGCATGACGATGGAAATATAGTGAGGGGAAAGAGAAGAGATCGAGCCAATAAAAGTGGCCAGCGTGAATCCCAGAAGAAGAAGCGGAATCCAGAAACTGGCGAAATATTTGAAAGAAGAATTTTGAGGCTTTATCGGTTCAGTTTTCAGATGACTTCTGTATACTAAATAAGTGCCGAATCCGGCAATGACGGTTAAGATGAGCCACCAAATACCTACCAGGTCTCCATGGGGACTAATATAGGCAATAAGCAGTCTCTGTCCGGCCACTCCTACTAAGCAGAATAGTCCCCAAATAATGGATATCCATCCCAATCCATAATGGCTGAGATGCTTTTTTGTCTGGAAGACCATTTCTTTAATTAGCTCGATATTTTCCAGAGCTTCTTTTCTTTCATCCTGTTCCATTATTAACTCCTTATTTCTGAATATCAGAGTACTTTGAAAAACAAAGTTAATATAAGACTTTTATTCTTGTTTGTCAAGTTTTTTTTGAGACATAGAATTTATATTGGTTTTAAGACGCTTAAATAAGAAAAGACCTGATAAAAATAAGCCGGCCTTGAGCTCTCTAAAGGAAATTATTCCGGAGAGATTCTTATTAACAGCACCCCGTGCGGGGCGACTTCGGCTTCGAAATGCCCGTCAAAAGTGCCGAGGTCTTTTTGCCGCCACAAATCGCGAACGCGAAGTGAGCCAGCTCCAAGGCCCAGAGCCTGAAAATCAACCGCAACTGTTTTATGGTCGTAAGCGTCGAGGTTAAATAGACCGGCAACAATGGAGCCGTCCTCCATCTCCTTGGCCCAGACCTGATATCCTTCGCCTTCGACGATTCTATCTGCCTGGCGGCCTAACGGATCCTGATTAACCTCCAGAACTTCAACGTTGGTTAAAAGTCCCATGGTAAAATCATCTATCTGTTCGATCGGACAGCCAATTAGCAACGGCGCATCCAGCAGGCACCACAGGCTGATATGGGTATATTGCTCATCGGGAGTTAAATTAGCTGGATGGAGATTTGGGCCCCAGCCGACATTGCCGACGACCAGCATATCCGGGTCATTCCAGTGTCCGGGGCCGGCATAGCGCGCAAGGCCAGCCTGACCGAATCCGATCCGCGACATGCTGCTCCAGCTATCGGTGATATCACCAGTTGTCCGCCAGGAATTGCCGCCAACACTTTCGCCCCATTCCCAGGGATTTTGCTGGCCCCAATTGCAGATGCTGAAAACGATATCCCGCGGAGCTCTTTTTATGGCCTTGCCAAATTTTTTATAAGCGACTTTCGGATCTTTGGCTTCGCAATAACACCAGTCAATCTTGACGTAATCGTAGCCCCATTTAGCATAGGTCATAATGTCCTGTTCCTCGTGACCTTCGCTGCCGGCATAGCCAGCACAGGTTTTAGGCCCGCAGTCGGTGTAAAGACCAATTTTCAGACCGAGGCTATGAACATAATCGGCCAGAGCTTTCATGTCAGAGAACTTTTCGTTGGAGCGAATTTCACCGGTTTTCGGGTCACGCTCGCCGTGCCAGCAGTCGTCAATGTTTATGTAAGTCCAGCCGTAATTAATGAGGCCTTTTTCCACCATGGCTCTGGCACTCTGGCGGACATTTTCATCAGTGACCGAACAGCCCCAGCAATTCCAGCTATTCCAGCCCATCTGGGGAGTGAGGCAGATTTTATCGCCGACCTCAATACGCAGGTTTCGCTCGGCTAGGCCATGTTCATTTTTGGCCATGAGCGTAACGTTGTAGGTGCCGGCTTTATCAATAACACCGGTAATATGCCCTGTTGAGCTATCGAGCTTGAGCCCGGCCGGGAGACCTTCGGCGGCGAAAGTCATCGGGCGAGCGCCGGTGGCGGCGATGGTGAAGAGGAAAGGCGATCCGGGACGAACACCAAAAACCTTCGCCCCGTTAATTCCTGGCTCGGGGCCAGGGAGCGGGGTCAGGACGTAAGGCTGGCTGGCATAAGGTTTGACTGGTTCAGGCTTGTTGCCACGATATTCGATCTTAGCCTCGCACCAGTCGGCATGATCATAAGCATTCCCATTGCCGGCATCAGAAACTATAAGGTCAAGGCTAAGAAAGCCTTTGAGAGCGACATTGACCTCTGTGGCCGGCTGACCGGCTTTCATGATGCCACTTTTCCATAAGGTCTGGGTGACATTATTCTTATCTCGAGCCGAAACAATAAATTTAACCGAGGCCCGCTCATTGCCTTTTATCTCATCATCAATGCCAACCACAGCGGTAAAGCGGGTGGCTTTGCCATCCAGCTTTATCCGGTACGTTCCCTCAGCGTGGGTGCCCAATCCGCGCTGGTAGACTTTACCCGCTATGGTCAGCGGATTGCCATCTACGGATTTATTAGCCTGAGTTTCACCGTAGCCAGAGACAGCGAACTGGGGGCCAAGCTCATCGAGCCAGACGACACTGGCTGGCTGTTTGGTGCAGCTAAAATTAAAAGCCAGTGCCAGCAAAATAAATAAAACAGAAGATAGCCTTGATAATACCTTAAAACTATTGCTCGTGGCTCGACGGCGATTATTCATGACTATTCCTCCTTAATTTTCTCAGGTGCTAATGATAACAAATGTCGCGGCGGTAAGAAAAGAAGAATTAAAATTGCCCGTTCAACAACCAGCCCCGCTTCACGCCACCGCCCAGTTTTCTGACAGCAGCTCAGCCTGGCTCAGCACGGTCTGGGTGGCCTTTTCTTGTTTATCTGGCGGGTAATTATATTTTCGCAGCGTCCTTTTGACCAGCGTCCTCAGGTAGGCCCTTCTATCTTCCCTGACTGTCCAATCAACTGTCACATTGGCCCGAACTGTCTTGACCAGAGATTGAGCTATTTTTCTTAATGTTTCATCGCCAAGGACTTTCACCGCGCTGTCGTTAGTCTCCAGAGCGTCATAGAAAGCCAGCTCCTCCTCGCTCAATCCAAGTTCTTCGCCTCTTTTATCTGCTTCTCTCATTCGCCTGGCAATCTCGATTAATTCTTCTATCACCTGGGTGGCCTCGATGGCTCGGTTCTGGTAGCGGTTTATAGCTTCTTGCAGCATCTCGGCAAATGACCTTGATTGAACCAGATTTTTTTGCTTTCTAACCTGGATTTCTCCCTCGAGTAGCTTATGGAGAACCTCAACAGCCAGATTTCGGTAGGGCATATTCCGCACTTCAGCCAGGAATTCTTCAGAAAGAATAGAAATGTCAGGCTTTTTGAGGCCCGCCGCCGCAAATAAATCAATGACACCCTCTGGAGCGATGGCCTTTGACACAATCTGCTTGACAGCATGGTCAAGATCGTCTTCAGGTCTCGGCAATAAGGGAGATTTCTTAGCCACACTATTTTTGACGGCCTGAAAGAAAGCTACATCATCTCTAATCTTCAGAGCCTCCTCGTGAGGAACAGCCAGAGCAAAGGCTCTGGATAGATCGTTGACAGCGTTTATCAAACGCTCTTTGCCATTTTCCTGAGCATAAATATGGTTTTGCGCGGCCGGCAGCAAATTAACCCTCTGCTCAGGTGTCCCGCTTCGCCACGAAGACCAATCAAACCCATGGAAAAGCCCGAGACAGATCTCATATTTCTCGAGCATTAGTGCCACCACCACATCCTGGTCGATGATGGTGTCGCCCTTACCGCCGTTTTCTGTATAAGCAGCCATGGCCTTTTTGAGCTCATAAGCCAGGCCCAGATAATCTACAACCAGGCCGCCCGGCTTATCTTTAAAGACGCGATTCACCCTGGCAATAGCCTGCATCAACCCATGGGCGCGCATAGGTTTGTCTAAGTACATCGTATGTAAGCTCGGGCAATCAAAACCAGTGAGCCACATATCTCGCACAATAACTATTTTGAATGGGTCATTGGCTTCTCTAAATCTAATAGCCAGCTTTTCGCGCCGTCGCTTATCCCTTATATGCTGCTGCCAGTCTGGCGGGTCAGACGCCGAGCCGGTCATAACCACTTTGATTATTCCTTTATCGTCGTCTTCGTGGTGCCATTCCGGACGAAGCTTTGTTATTTCCTTATAGAGCTCAACGCAGATTCTACGGCTCATGCCCACTATCATGGCCTTGCCTTCGAGAACTTCCAGCCGTTTCTCAAAATGCTCAACTATATCTTCGGCGATGAGCCTTATCCTTTTCTCTGTGCCAACTATTGCCTCAAGTTGAGCCCACTTGGTTTTGAGCTTTTCCTTCCTTTCGACTTCTTCACCCTCTGTTACTTCCTCAAATTCCGGGTCAATTTTCGGTTTTTCGCTTTCATCCAGGTCAAGCTTGGCCAGGCGGCTTTCGTAGTAAATAGGAACCGTCGCCTTGTCTTCAACCGCACGCTGGATGTCATAGATGCTGATATAATCTCCGAAAACTGTTCTGGTATTTCTATCAGCTCTTTCAAGGGGAGTTCCGGTAAAAGCAATAAACGAAGCACCGGGCAGGGTATCTCGCATATATCGGGCATAACCATCAATAAAATCATACTGGCTGCGGTGGGCTTCATCGGCAATGACCACAATATTATTTCGAGTGGAAAGAACCGGATTCGGCTCGCCTTTTTCTTCGGGCAAAAACTTCTGAATGGTGGTAAAAATCACGCCACCGCCTCTAACCGAGAGCTTTTCCCTTAAATCTGCCCGGCTTTCAGCCTGGACCGGTGGCTGACGCAACAGCTCGTGGCAGCGGCAGAAAGTCCCGTAGAGTTGATCGTCGAGGTCGTTTCTATCGGTGATGACGACAATCGTCGGATTCTGCATGGAAGGCTCTCTAATAATGCGGCCCGCATAGAAAGCCATGGTCAGACTTTTTCCTGAGCCCTGAGTATGCCAGACGACGCCAATTCGCCGGTCGCCTGGTTTGCCACCGGGTTGGCGGCCTGCCCAGAATTCCCCGTATTCGGTAGAAAGTTGCTTCCATTTCTCAGGCATGGCGGCGCGCAGTGTCTCTGTTACAGCCACTCTCACGGCGTGAAACTGATGATAACCGGCCATCTTTTTGGAGAGGGCTCCACCACCGTTATCCTCAAAGACAATAAAATCGTGGATTAATTCCAGAAAATTATTTTTATTGAATATTCCCTTGAGCAAAACCTCAAGCTCGGCTCTACCTATATCTTCCACTTCTTGACCGCCGATTGTTCGCCAGGGCTTGAACCATTCCCGGCCGGCGGTTAACGTCCCAACCCGGGCTTCGACACCATCCGATATAACCAGAAGTTCGTTGGAAGCAAAAAGACCGGGTATTTCGGCCTTATAGGTTTGAAGCTGATTAAAGGCATTGAGAATGGTGGCCTTTTGATCAGCTGGATTTTTTAATTCGATAATCGCCAGAGGAATTCCGTTGACAAAAGCGACTATGTCTGGCCTTCTGGCATGTTTGTTTTCTACTACGCTGAATTGATTAACAACCAGCCAGTCGTTGTTATCGGGATTGGAAAAATCGACAATTTTGGCCTGTGCTCCGGCAATTGATTCGTCCTGGCGCCGGTATTCGATATTGACTCCGTCAATGAGCATTCTATGGAAGGTTCTGTTTCTCGCTTCGAGTGTGGCCCCTTCAGGGTGGGTGAGGCGGCGATAAGCATCCTTTATTGCTTCCTCAGGAAGTTCGGGATTTAGCAGCCTGAGGACATCACTAAGACGATTTTCAAGGAATACCTGGCCATAATCCTTCCTTCCTGAGAAAAGACTACCCGGAATCATGTCAGGATCAGAACCGGAGATAACCGTCCAGCCCAGTGATTCCAGCCAGTTCAGCGCGGCCTCTTCCACTTCCGACTCAACAAATTTAGTCATCTTACGTCCTTAGGCTTAAATTCTTTATAAGTTTATTTGACACATTTTTAATCTACTTCCTTAGAAATCTAATATCATCATTTAAGGCACTCATGTTTGTTTCTTGTAATTTGTATGTATTAACTCTCAAAATCTTCATTTATCGCCATGTACGAGACAGGCTAACAGGCCGGGGCCTAAGAATTTTGTCATTTAGGCTTGAGATTCTCCCTTAAACTTTCAACAAATCTCCTTCCATTTACTGATTGAACAGGCCCTCCTCTTAGGAACCTGGACAAACTCCTTGAAAGTTGACCTGAAGTTCGCCCAGTGTGCTTCTGGGGGCCTATACGTTGGTTACAATGGGTTATGAATAAATAATTGCGTGCGCGAGAAACCGAAACATATAATAAGCGTCTTTCATCTTGTTCACGTTCCCCTGTTGATCTTCCAGGAATATATTCGTCCTCAGCTGCAACAATAATGACTGCCTCAGACGTTAGACCTTTCGCCTGATGCATGGTCATTAAATTAATGGAACCTTTGATTGTTTCCTGTTCATAGTTGCCAAGCGATACGTTTAAAGCGTTTAACAAATCAGGTACATTGGCTGCTTCTGCCGTCTTTATAATATTTTCAAATAACCCAATTAAAGTACTTTTTGTCTCTACACTTTGGACACATTTATCAACCAGGCTTTTTATATAATCGACTAGTGACGAGTTCCTTTGAGTATTCTGCATATCATTTAATGTTTGTTCTATTTCTGATATTTCTTTAGCCACTCTACTGCTAAATTTTAATGTTGCGACAGAATTATTCTTTAATTCGCATAGAACATCGGAGAATTGTTTACCTGAGCTTATTGCATATTCATAAATTTTCTCTATGGTTTTCTCTCCGATCCCATTGTTTCTTAAAGTTAATAAAGTCCTCCATGCTAGGTGATCATTCTGATTTGCGATTAATCTAAGTAAAGAGATAAAGTATCTACCCTCGCACTGTTCTCGGTCCTTTTCATCTTTAGGGCAATTAAAGACCTCTAAAGGATTAGTCACTATAGCGGATTTGAGTTGCTCATTATTAAGGGCTTCTTTAATGGGTTTAGAGAATTGCTTATGATGATCACTTCTTAAAAGAATAAGTATCCCTTCTGGCTCGGCTTTTCGCGTATTAACCAACCATTTGCAAAGATAGGCAATTCCTTTTGCTTCTTCATTTTGATCTTTGAACCGCAATATATTGACGGAACCTTCTTGAGCATTAGTGTCTGCATCAATTTGTTTTTTGATTCGGCGAGGGTCTAGGTCTGCGATGTACTCAGCGAGATGGAGGACATTCTTACTGCATCTTTTGCACTGATGAAGTTCAAACGATTGACAAGGCGTGTATTCTTGTTCAAAGCGACGTATCCCCTCGGGATTAGCGTAGCGAAAACCATAGATACTTTGGTCGTCGTCGCCGGAGCAGAACAATTCAGCATCATGATCAGCTAAGGCTTTAATAACAGCCAAATCACAGGGATTTAAGTCCTGATATTCATCAACGAGAATGTATTTAGGTAAGGCCCTTTTATTCAGCTTGCCTTCTATAATCAACTGTTTCAACTGATAAACTAGCTCGTCTCTTAATGTATATCCATAAACTTTTCTATGCTCTTCCCATGCTCCCATAAACTTAGGATTCGGAATGCGGCTTCCTGGATTTGCTTCTAATTTTTCCCAATCGGCAGACAATTTTTCGAATAATTCAGCGATTTCGTTAATATTCGATAATTTTAGGATATCCCTAATGTCTTTTTTTATTATCCATTTTTCCTCATAATCGTCTGCTATTCTTATAGGTAAAGGCAAAATATTCCTCGGTTGGTTTTGCAGAATAAGTTTAAGTGCAAATGAATGAAGAGTGCTTATGTTTGGCAAAGAGCCTCCCTTATGGAGGGCTTTTTTTAGCCTTGTCTTTAATTCTGCACAGGCTGCTCTCGTAAATGTTAATACTAATATCTCCTGTGGCTTGACCTTTTTTTCTTCTAAAAGATAAAGAACACGGCGTGTTAAAGTCAGGGTTTTTCCCGTACCTGGGCCTGCCAGGAGCCTAGCATGACTTCCCAAATGAGATGCTGCTGTTTTTTGCTCGTTTGTTAAATCATCATCCCAAGGCATTTTTATCCTCATTGATAATCGCTTTTATGTCGAATAAGTTTATTTTACCTTTTAGTAACTTTGGCAATAATGCATCTCGTAATAAGCTAAGATATAGCGATTCTCTTTTGTTCAATAATAGTTTTGAAAAAAACGGCTGTGTAACTTCCGAAAATTTGATACATATTAAGGGCGATATTGGAATCCCCAAATCCATCATTTGAAGCGAGCTATAAGTTATTTGAGGTTGGGCAGATCCGCTTATAAAGTTTTTAAAATTGATATTATCAAGATAAATTTTAAGAAAAAAGCCTGAACTTAACTTGGCTCTGCAAGCAAATGCTATGTTTGAAACCCAAGAGGGAGATTCTGTAATGTTAATGAGACCGCAATTTGAACCCCGGCATGTAATCAGAACAACTGGGTCATCATACATCTTATATCTGGCATATCCTCTTATCCCATTTCCTCCCCAAACTGGATAAATATATTCCCCGATTGGGTAATATCTAAGCTCTTCATTGGGTATATAAATTCCTTGTTTTACTTCTGTAATATCTTCAAACCTTGGCAAAAACCAGCCTTCAGGTATATTACCAGTTTGAGAGGGGACAAGACGGTCGGGGAAGAGGTCCCACAGATAGGCTGGGAGGCCAGGCAGGGACTCGCCCTTTTTCCAGTGGCCGGACATTTTGGCGCGAACAGGGTCGAAATCAACAAACCAGGATTTGAAAATTGCCCTGGCCATTTGTTCTAAAGTTTCGTTCATCCGGTGATTCAGCTCAATCTTGTCATCGAGCGTGCCGAGGATATGTGCAATTGCACGTTGTTCTTCTTCCGATGGCGGTATATAAATAACGAGTGAATGAGCTGCGTCTCTATTCAATCCTGGCACAGCGCTGTCAGCGTTCATTTGATCAAGTTTTAATGACTTGAGAAGATAATATTTATATCTGATAAGCTCTCTATCACCTCCAGAAATGTAGAATGTTGTATCAATAGGCCAACAGGGGACAGGGGAATAGTATAGTGCGCCTACCGTTCCTTTTCTTCCAATGATTATAGTCGGTCCATCCGTTAGAGCTTCAGTGTGAAAACCAACTATACCGCTTGAGCCATAAACTGGAACTTTACCAGAGTTATCACGGCAATTCCCTGGAAGACTCTTTCCATAAAAAAAAGGAGTAAACTGTCCTAATTTGATACAGATCCATTCTTTTTTCATTTAGAATATATTCTTTGCGGGGACATAACCTCTACCTTAATCATCATATTTGTTCTGTCCCCTCACTCAGGATTAGTAGATATTGCTTATAAACAAAAATCCTGTCTCTTTGTTTCCCAGTTATTTCCTGTACTATGCCAACCTTTATTAGATTCTCGATGGCCTTTGATGCTGATGGAAAGGTCATGCCTGAACGCTTACAAACTTCGCCTATCGTCAAGATTGGTCGAGACCGGAAAACATTAAATATATTCATGGCGCTGATTGCGGCCCTCTTTAGGGTTTTTAATTTTTCTTCATCTTCTGCAAACATTTTGATGAGCTTTTGAGCTGTCATGACAGCTCCATTTGCTGTTTGCTCCACGCCTTCTAAAAAGAAATCCAACCACGCTTCCCAATCTCCCTCTTGGCGAACCAGATCGAGTAATCGGTAATACTCCTCTCGATGTTTTTTGAAATAAAGGCTTAAATATAATAGAGGTTGAGAAAGGACGCCACTATGGTGCAAGAGTATTGCTATTATTAAGCGCCCAACCCTGCCGTTGCCATCAAGAAAAGGATGTATTGTCTCGAATTGAACATGAGCAAGTGCTGCCTTAATTAGAGCTGGGTAAGGAGTATTTTTATCATAGACAAATCTTTCTAAATCAGCCATGCAGTCTTCGACGTAGGTGGGGGGTGGAGGTACGAAATGCGCTGTTCCTGGCCTTGTTCCTCCTATCCAGTTCTGAGAGTGCCGGAATTCACCAGGGGATTTTTCACTTCCTCTTCCTCTTGACAAAAGTCTGGCATGTATTTCTCTAATCAGTCGATTAGAAAGAGGAAAGCCATTACGAATTCGGTCCATACCATATTCAAGAGCTGCAACATAATTTGAAACTTCAACGACATCATCTAGCGGAACTCCGGGTGCCTCCTGAAGCTCGAACATCATAAGGTCTGATAGGGAAGATTGAGTGCCCTCGATCTGAGATGACAGAACTGCTTCCTGTCTGACATAAGAATAAAGAAAGAGGTCTGGATCTGGCAGAAGAATGGTTATACTGTCGAGGCGACCTAACGCCAAAGTTGCTCTTTCTAAAAGATGTTGACGAGAAGAAGACAAATCGAGAGGCGGCTTAGGAGGCAGGGGGAACGGTATGAATGACCGAACTTCTTCGCCACCAACTTTTGTTATTTGGTACTGACCCGTAAGACCTCTTTTCACCTTTTCGCTCTCTACTAAATTATCCTTTAATAAGGGTTTTCACTATTAAAGGATAAGCCATTATCCTTTAATAAGCAACTATATCTTATCAATAACTTGTGCTAGGGCAGCAGCATCCTATTTCTCCTCACTATCGAGAGGAAAGCCAAGGTTCTTAAGATTGGTGGCAATGGCCTCGTCGAGCCTGCGCCCCTCGGCACGCTGTTCTTTGAGCTGGGCGACAAGGCGCCGCATTTTTTCTTCAAATGGCTCATCATCATCTTCCTTAATCTCGGCTCCGACAAAGCGGCCCGGAGTGATCACATGACCTTGCTGGCGGACTTCTTCTATGGTCGCGCTTTTGCAAAAGCCTGGGACGTCCTGATAATTGCCGGCCTCTGCTTCGCCACGCCAGGCATGATAGGCGCGGGCGATTTTCTGGATATCTTCCGCGGTAAGTTCACGGTGAACGCGGTCTACCATGGTGCCCATTTTGCGGGCATCAATGAACAGGATATGCTCTCGGCGGTCCCGCAGAGATTTTGTTTGCCCGGCAGGCGGGCGGCCGCTCTTGTCCCGGGCCAGAAACCAGAGGCAGGCCGGAATCTGAGTTGAATAAAAAAGCTGGCCGGGAAGAGCAATCATGCAATCTACCAGGTCATCTTCAATAATGGCCTTTCTTATTTCACCTTCGCCTGATTGGTTTGAGGACATGGAGCCGTTAGCCAGGACAAACCCAGCCACACCAGTCGGCGCGAGGTGATAAATAATGTGCTGAACCCAGGCATAGTTAGCGTTGCGGATGGGCGGGACTCCATACTTCCAGCGCTTATCCTGACGAAGCCGCTCACCACCCCATTCTTTCATATTAAAAGGGGGATTGGCGAGGATAAAATCTGCCTTAAGGTCAGGGAAGCGGTCATTATGGAAGGTATCTCCCTGTTCGATTTTGCCCTCGATGCCACGAATGGCCAGGTTCATTTTAGCCAGCCGCCAGGTGGTGTAATTTAACTCCTGGCCATAGATGCTGATCTGATAGCGGGCCGGTGGTCGGTCGGAAAGGTTATTTCCATTGCTGGTGGCATGGGCATCGATAAATTCGACTGATTGAACAAACATCCCCGAGGAACCGCAGCATGGGTCATAGACACGGCCTTTGAAAGGTTCAATCATCTCCACCAGCAGACGGACAACACAGCGCGGAGTATAGAATTCACCGCCTTTTTTACCCTCAGCACTGGCAAAGCGGCCAAGGAAATATTCATAAACACGGCCCAGGACGTCCTTTGAGCGGGCGTCTTTATCGCCGACCCTTATATTGTTGACGAGGTCTATGAGCTGGCCGAGACGCTGTTTATCGAGTGAAGGACGAGCATAGTCTTTGGTAAGAACACCTCGCAAGGTAGGGTTCTCCTTTTCAATTTGCTCCATGGCTTCATCAAGAATTTGCCCGATTTCGGGACGGCGGGCATTCTCCTGGATACGCTGCCAGCGAGCCTGCTTTGGGACCCAGAAGACATTGACCGATCGGTATTCATCGGGGTCTTCAGGGTCAGCACCTTCGGCCACCTGTTCCTGGAGCTGGTTGAAGCGTTCCTCAAAGGCATCTGAGATATATTTGAGGAAGATCAGGCCAAGGACGACATGCTTGTATTCGGCGGCATCCATCGAGCCACGAAGGGCATCGGCCATCCGCCATAGCTCGGCTTCATAACCGACGGTGGCTCCGTTGGAAGCGGGGGACGCAGAAGTTTTGGAAGAATTAGCTTTTCGTGGTGGCATATTTACCTCTGATATGACAAAAATTGGGAAATAAGCGGGCTGAATGAGCCAGGTTTTGAATGGCGGGCGACTGGGAACTCTTGAGATGGCAACTTAGATGATATTTCAAAAAGGGCAGCCTGCCGGCTATTTTGCGGTTATTTCGAGAGACAGTAAGCAAAGGATGGCAAGAAGAAAGGTAAAATATCAGTCTTTCGATTAATCGGTGTTTCCCCCGAGCCTTCAATTTGCTTCTTTTCTTTCCGTTTATTGTATCCAGGAAATATTCTAAATTTTGGTGGCATCCCTGTCAACAGAATTTGTTGCCTTGGCTATGGTTATTAGTTTATTATAACTCAAAGATTCAGTATTCGCTTAAAAGGGGAACATGTATCAGAATTAGTCAAACCTAAAATATCCCTCCTTGAAAGATATCTTTATTATATTGTCTAAATACAGAATTTGGCGAGTCGCATCCTGAATAAAGCTCAAGAACTGGAACCGCGATAACATCCTCCCGGGTGGCAACATATAATGAAGTGTTTTTAGTTTTTCTTCGTCGCTATGAAAATAATAACCATTAACCCATAAATTCACAGCATATTCTGGGCTTATTTTTTGGCCATTATAAATAAAATTGATTCCGCAAGATTTTTGAGCATGTTCCCATATTCTTCTTGATATGACCAGATATTGCTTAAATTTATCATTAACGAGGAACTTTTGACAAAGATTATATATCTTATGAATATATATAGGTTCTTTGTCAGAGATAAATTGCCTGAACGTTAATAAGAACGCTCTTAGCTCCGTTTCGTCTGGTTGTCTTGCCACAAAATTTATTCCTTGTATCTTATTCCAGTTAATCGTCACATTTAGATCAAAACCTTTCCTTAGAAGTTTACTATCTCTCAATTCCTCAGCTTTCGCTTGAAATAGGTTGAGTTGTTCGGTTGGAGTCATTTTTTTAAAGTTCATACTATTTAGTTATTTCAATATCTGCGCAAACATTGTGATTATAAATCCACTAAATATTTTATCATACACAGCTTGCTGGTTTTCCAATTCATTATTAATTCCAGAATGTCCAGGCCGCATTTTCACGATTGCTAATATTGTCTAAAGTATGATAAATAAAAATAGTTCTATCTTGAGGACAATTGGTCAGGAGAGAACCATGGCAAATCTTTTCTGGAAAAATCCACATGGTGTTAGGGCCTTGCTGGCTACACCATTTAAGACTGAAGAGGAGTTTGAACGTACTGTCTTTGAGACATCAGAGATTCTTGAAGACATATTTTTGTTAAAGAGACAGGTCCGAGGGGGCAAGAAGTCTGGTATCCCTGATATTGTCGGAATTGATAACGATGGCAATGTTTGCATCATTGAACTGAAAAATTGTCCTGTCAATGAAGGCATTATCCCTCAGGTCCTCCAGTATGCCTTTTGGGCAGAAAGCAACCCAGACTCTATTAAGGCATTGTGGTTAGAATCCACCAATAGG
>Ga0208695_1001443_pt1 | contig 19716 bp, 17 predicted proteins | sample AD_UKC111_MetaG_FD_184449 | JGI IMG/M metagenome (GOLD analysis project Ga0208695, IMG submission 184449) | Active sludge microbial communities of municipal wastewater-treating anaerobic digesters from Hong Kong - AD_UKC111_MetaG (SPAdes)... | ecosystem: Engineered > Bioreactor > Anaerobic >...
TAGACCTGCCTTTTCGGCCGGTCCGCCCCGTATCAGTCTGGCTACCAGCAGACCCCGGCCCTCAGGTACACCAAAGTATTTAGATAATTCTGGAGTTAATTGTTCCAAAAAGATTCCCAGAAAACCATAATTCTGGACACCAAATTCAAAGTTCTGCCCGCCGGGCCTGGGCGTTAAAGGCAGATCCCGTGGAAACTGACGGAAAATATCCGGGAATCGAAGTTCCAGTTCTCGGAAAGCTTCTTCCTCCGGCAGGTTGCCTAACCTGGCTTCTATCTCCAGCATTTTCCCCTGCCTATCTATGGTGAGAGTTATTTGCTGGCCAGGATGATGCCTTCTAATTTCGGAAGCAAACTGATCAGCATTCTTGATCTCTTTCCCGTTTATCTTCAGTACCCGATCACCTGGCTGTATTCTGGCCAGAGAAGCCGGGCTTTCATCTTCGACTTCAGAAATAATGACCCGTTGGTCAGCATCTTCTCTTATGGACACCCCCAGCCAGCCTCTTTCCACCTTTCCCTTTGTCTTAATTTCTTTAAATATGTCATTAAGCATTTCGACCGGGATAGCCATGGCCATACCCAGCGGCGGAGTTTCCATCTGTTCAAAAGGATAACCAAGGGGAGGTGTCTGTCTGGGCCCCGGGAAATATGATCTGTCTCCCGCATAGACACCTCGAAGCAAACCAATCAGCTGTCCCTTTTCATTTAACACCGGGCCACCGCTCATGCCAGGTGTAATGGTGATATTCAATCTGAACCTATCCGCCGTCACCGAACTAACAATCCCCTGAGTCACCTGAATTTGAGACTCAGGAGAAATCCCCAGGGCACAAACCCAGCTCCCCGGAGCCAGGCCGGCACTGCTGCCCATGGAGATAGCCGGCAATTTTTTATTCTTAACATGAAGAAAAGCAATCCTGCTTTCAGGATCAAAACCAAGAAAATCGGCTTCAGCCTGATTGCCTTCATAATCAATAACTTTAAGTTCTTCCTCCCTGGGAGAAATTAAAGCCGTGGTGGCTACATAGCCATCTTTGTCTATAACGACGCCAGTCGCAACCCGCCTCAAACCGTCTCTCACTTCCACTCTGACGACTGAAGGCGAAGCCTTCTTGACAATTTCCCTGACATTGCCGGCGGCAGGAGCGGCCCCAGCCAGGCAGATAGAGGTTAAGCCCAGCATAGTAACTGTCAGTATCAGGAGGCTACAGGCTAACTTGCTGTTTTTCATCTCTTTTCTCCTTATACTCCGACTAATATCTGACCTGCTGGATTAGCGGCCGGTCAGATACCTGCTCCAGAATAAACACGGTTTGAGGATCATCAGTTGCTGTTTTTATTTCGTTTTCGAGATTAAGGGGCTCAACTACCTGGATGACCTCGAGGGGAGACCTTTCCTGCTCAAGCTGCTGCGCAGTGTAGGATGGCTGTTTAACCCCAGGCTTAATTAAAATAATCGCCATCAAGACAGCGGCAGCTACTCCGCCCAGTCCCCAGGCCCAGCGGCGTTGGCGGACAACCCTGACTTTTTCCTTTTTAAGCCTATTTAATACCTGGTTTTCAAAGTCTTCCGGTGCCTTAACTCTGGGCAGCTGGCTAATATAATTTTTTTCTTCCATTTCCACTCTCCATCCAGTTTAATCGTCGGGTAATTTCAAACCGTAACTCTCATCCTCTTCTCCCCTGTTTTTAATTTCACGCCCCTCTTCCAGCCACCTCCTTAGATATTCCCGACCGCGGCTGATTCTGGCTTTGACTGTCCCCACCGGCAACTTGAGCATTCTGGCAATTTCTTCTTGAGAAAAACCCTCCACATCCTTTAAAATGACAGGAAGCCGATAACGAGGATGAAGCTGCTTCAGAGCCTGCTTTACATTTCTCATTAATCCAGGATCGTTATGGTCCAGAGAATAACTGCCAGCAGAATAGGAATTAGCTATTTCATCGAGCGAGATAGCTGCTTTCCGATTAATTTTTTTTCGCTCGGTGCGGGCCAGATTGGCAGCGATAGCATATATCCAGGAGGAAACAGGAGCTATTGGTCGATACTTTTTAGCCTTAAAAAAAACTCTCAAGAAGGTTTCCTGGGACAGATCAACCGCCACCTGATAATCGCCGGTGAATTGATAAAGGAAGTTTACCACTCGGTCTTTATACATGGTCATCAGCTCAGAAAAGGCCAGTTCATCACCTTTTTTAATCTTTTCCATCAGCTCCTGGTCATCCATTCTCTTATTCATAAACCCGCACCCAGGTAAAAAGTTGCATCCGGTATTCGCTCTTATATATTATTTTCATTAATTATACCCGGCCTGGCAAGCAACTGGCTGCCGGCCATCCCGCCCGGGTGGCCGGAAGAGGCTAAACGGGCTTTTTCAGCCTGGCCGAGGGAACTTTTCGGACCAATTATTCGTCTACCAGGATGACGTGAGTGGAAGTGAAAGAATTAATCCAAGGATGCCTCCAAGGAGAAGCAGGAGCCTGGAAAATGCTTGTTGATTGTTATTCCAAAAAAATTTTTAACCTGGCCTATCAGTTTGCAGGCAGCCGGCAGGAAGCCGAAGACCTGACCCAGGACATTTTTCTCAAACTCTATCATTCACTGGCTAAATATGATTTTGAACATGATTTCACTGCCTGGCTCTTGACTTTAGCCAGAAACTACTTAATTGATGAATTCCGGAGAACAAAGCTGGAAAAATCTCAACGTTTTGAAGCTGACGAACCAGATCTGCCTGCCGCCGATAGTGATAACCCGGAGACCAGGTATTTAAGTGAGGAAAAGGCAGCCGCAGTCAGACAGGCTCTCCAGCAGCTTCCACCTGACTTAAGACTCGTTCTGGTGCTGAGAGAGATGGATGGCTTGAGTTATGAGGAGATGGCCAGAGAGATCAAAGTTCCCCTGGGGACCGTTAAGAGCCGGGTAAATCGAGCCAGGCTCCAGCTGGCTCAAATTATTATTAATAAAACCGGAGGCAAGGGATGAATTGCCACCAAGTTAGAAAAAATCTTTCAGCCTATCTGGAGGGAGAGTTAAGTCAGGCCAGAGCCACAAAAATCGAGGCTCACCTGGCTGAATGCCAGCAATGCCGGCAGCTAGCTGAAGAGTTAAAATCCATCAGCCAATCCCTGGCCAGTCTGCCAGCAGTTGAGCCTTCACCTGCCCTGCTGAGCAAACTTTACTCTATTCCCGGCCAGGTTGAACTCGAGTCCAGGCCGGTGATAGAAGAACGGAAACGAGTGAGCGTTTTCAGCCGTAAATTCTGGTTGAGCCCGGCTTTTCAGCCAGTTCTGGTCTCCCTGACGGTTATATTGATTGTAGCCTCATTGTTATTTTTTACTCAGCCGGGTCACAGTGTTCAAAAGTCGGTGTCTTTAAGGATTCATCGGACTTACAGCCAGGTGCAAAGAGTTCTGGTCAAAGCAGGAGTGATAACTGACCGGCTAAATGGATACCGGGAGAGCTTTTTGGCTTCTATCAGATCTGATCAGCTGCCAAAGTCTGATCAAAACTAAACTGGAGGTTTAAAGTGGAGGAAAAAATTAAGATTGAAAAAAAACCTGTCAAATCACCGGCCCTGGCCGGTATATTGTCGGTTATATTCCCCGGGGCAGGCGCCCTCTATAACGGCAATTACCTTAAGGGAATAATCATGATCATCGTCTTTGCCGGACTGGTCTCGATTCAGGGCCGCGGCGGCCAGCCATTCGTTGCCCTGCTCCTGGCTGGTTTCTATATTTTCCAGATTATTGATGCCATCAATGAGGCTAAAAGCACAAGAATTCTGACTGAAACGACTACAGCCGGGGCCTCCAGCCCGGCTAAAACAGGTGGCGATAATGAAGTTGCAGCTGCCTCCGGTTCAATTTCCTGGGGAATCATTTTGATTCTACTGGGTAGTCTTTTTCTTCTGGCCAATTTCGATATCATCAGCTATGAATCATTTATAGATTACTGGCCGTTAATCCTGGTCGGACTGGGTCTAAAGCTGGTTGTTGATCACTTTTCCACTAAAAAATCTTAAAAAGAGAGGCAACGATGTCTAAAAAACAAAGAGACAACTTAATCTGGGGCATCATTCTGATTGTTCTGGGTCTGCTGTTTCTGCTGGACAATCTTGGTTTTGATGCCTGGAGATTTCTTTTTAAACTCTGGCCTTTAATCCTGATCATCTGGGGCGCCTATAAATTGTATTATGGGCTGAAGGGACATCAGGAAGTAAAAGCGGAAGTAATTAAGGACCAAAACCTGGATAAAAAAGATGAAAGCTAAGGAAGTTATAATTCTGCTCCTCATTATTCTAGCTGGAGTAGGTCTCCACTATCTCGAGGATTGGGATTCGACTTTAAAAGACACCTGGTTAGATGATTCTTTTGCTTTTAAATTGGGTAACAGATCCTATGAATTCGAAGAAAACCAGAACCTGGAACCTGCCGACATCCTGGAAGTGATTAACAGCCATGGTCAGGTCCAGATTGAAGGCGGCGACTATCAGGACATCAGTTTAACCCTAAAAAAGACCATCCGGGAGAAGAGCGAAAAACAGGCGGCTCAACTGGCTACCGAGCTCAAGCTGCAAACAAAGCGAGATGGTCCAAAACTTATCCTCTCAACTAATCGTAACGATTTCCGTCGGAAAGCATTTTCCGTTGATTTCATGCTTAAAGTACCAGCCTCAACCATTATAACGGTTTCCAACTCATTTGGTCCGGCCAGGATAAGCGGAGTTAAGCAAGTCGAGGTCCATAATGACCATGGTCAGGTCGACCTGCTGGATATCCGCGGCGGGGTTAAAGCCAGCAATTCCTTTGAAAAACTGTCCTGCCTGGATATTGAAGGAGCATGTCAGATTGCGACCAGTCATTCTCCTGTCTCGCTGGTCAGAATCGGTGGTCCGGTCAGCCTCAAGGCCAGTTTTGAGGAGATAGAGTTCATAGACCTTAAAGACTCATTGAAGGTCACTGCCAGGCATTCGCCGGTCAAAGCCCTGAGGGTAGCAGGCCCGATTGAGCTGGAAAACAGCTATGAACCTGTCTACATCAGCGATTCGGGACCAACCGTCATCCGAGGACATCATTCTGAGGTCGAAATAGATAATTTAAACGGACAAGTCGAAATAGTGTCCAGCTATGAGCCAATCAGTTTAAAAAGAATTAACGGAGACATCACCATCAAAGGCAAAGGGACTAAAATCGATCTGAGCTCAGTCAAGACCGGCAAGATCATTATAGAAACGTCTTATGAAGAGGTTAAACTCGAAAACTTCACAGGAAGTTTAGATTTGAGCCTGGCTCATGGCGATGCTTCTTTATCTCCGGCCAGCCTTGAAGACAATATTTATGCTAACCTGCAGTACGGAGATCTGAGCTTTTTCTGGCCAGCCGGCCAGCTGGCTCGACTCGAAGCCAGGTCCAAAGGAGGAACAATAGACTGGCGATTGCCTCTTCTGCCCGACGAAAATTCCAGTAATGGAGTCAGTCTGGTCAGGGCTTTCCAATCAGCTCCACCCTTCCCCGAGATAAAACTCAGCACCACTTATGGGGATATTAAAATAGTTCAGCCTGAGTCTGGGACCTTCCCGGCTGAGGATGAGCCTGGACTTTAGATTTCTGGAATCCGCAATTTAAAATTCACAGCTTACAACTAAGAGTTCAAAATCAATGGCTGTTCTGGCTGTTTCCTTTCCAACTTTGGTTTTGTTTTGATCTTAAAGGAGTCATGATAATCTGGCTTTAAGCAGGAGGAAACAGTTTCCTTCAAGTTATTTGCAATACAGGTAGTCTATCTATGGCGTGTTACCAACCCGGCCGTCATGAATGCTTGAAGCGGAAATTGGTAATCCTGTAACTCAGCACACCATTGATTTTGATATTGAGGTAAGAAATTAAATTGGTTAAATCTTTTTTGAATTTAGTCACATAACGAACAAATTCAGTCTCTTTTTTATACCTCAACAAATTTTCAAATTCATCCACCTCATCCCTCAATTCCACCAGAAAATGAGTGATGCCGCGATACTGACTGTTGATTTCAATCAACTCTTTACCTGACATCTTATCAAGATCAGGATAAGGTGGCAGAGACTGAAGAATGAGCATGCTTTCAGTGTAAGTCTCATTTATTGATTCTTTAATTTCCTGAAAAAATGATTTATATTCCATGGGATTTTCGAGACGGGCTTCGGCTCGGTCCAGCAGCCGGTCATACTGCTCTTTAACCGAGACTATAAAATCCTTTATTCCCCAGTATTTTCTTTTGAAATTAAAAAGGTCAATGAAATCCCGGCCAATGTAAATCTTGTCTTTATAGCTGGAGAGCAACTCCTTGGGCTCATGGGTATAGAACTTAATTTCAAACTTACGGCCGTCGCTTCCCTTTTCTCTGAACCTGGCCAGAACCAGATAATTATTCTGCTCAATAAAATAGCTGCTCATTTCCAGAATAACCGTATATAGAGCCAGATTTTGAATGACATATTCTTTGAGATAATTAAGGAGGTTTTCTTTTTTGTTTAAAAATTCGATGACGGTCTCGTTCGGGACAGTATTCAAAACAGAATAAGAAGGAGAAATCAGATATAAAACGGGACCGCTGCCCAGTTCAAGATGAAGGTTTTTTAAGACATTCTGGTGAAGGTCATCGTAGAGCATAGGCTGGAGCGGCGGCAGATTGGCTACATCCAGTCCAATCAATTCTTCAATTTCGTTCATAGCCAGCTCCTTCTCATGTCCTCGATTTGAATCTTAACACCCCTGGGATGAAAAATCAAATTGAGACAGGAGCCAGTTTATGAAAAGTCCAATCAGGATTAGCATATTTTGAAGATTCCAGCGTCTTAATCCGGTCCAGGTCAGCGGTCGTTAAAATCAGCTGCTTAAAATTGCAGTTAAAATAGGATCTGCATCCGTCAATAAAATATTCGACCGCTTCCCTGTAGCTGATATTTCTTCCCAGTTCGTCGGCGATAGAAGTCAAACAGTCCTGACGGGCTGGTGGAAGGCCGAAAGAGATAGCCAGCAGGAGGTCCAGCTCCGATACCAGAGGAATTGACCCGTGCTGGATAAAAAAATTGCCCGACCTCTTCTGGGCACTGCCGATAATCTTTTTTCCTCTGATTTCGACTTCGTTTCTGGCCGGATAGGCAAAACAGGGTAAATCACTGCGGGCATAAAGGCGGGAAGTGGAGGAGGCCAGAGAAGGCTCAAGTCCCATCAATTCGAGTCCCTTCATCAGGGCCCCTGATATGAGCCGGTAAGAACCTTCCAGGGTCGGGGTGAAAAAATCAATGTCACCAGAAGAGACGGAATAAGTGACCTCCAGATGATGAAGGACCATTTTCCCTCCAGTCATTCTTCGGACGACATCGACTCCCCGCCGCCGGCATTCATCCAGATTGACCACCCGGCTGATCTCCTGACTGCAACCTAAAGAAGCCGTCGGCCGCAGCCAGGTGTAAAAACGAACATAAGTAGCCCGTTTTTGCTGTGCCTGTTCAAAAAGATATTCATCCACCGCCATATTCCAGCTGCCCGCCAGCGGTTCAGATTCAGATAAAAGAAACCAGTCAGACATGTTGACACCAGTAAAAAAAAGAGCGGGCAACGGGACTCGAACCCGCAACTCCGAGCTTGGGAAGCTCGTACTCTACCATTGAGTTATGCCCGCTCGCTCCGTTGGAAGAGCTTAACAATCTTTCTGTAGATTAAGAGGTTGCCAAACAAAAGAATTTTATCAAATAGATTTACTCTGTCAATAAAGCTTTTTTCCCGGTCTGACTTAACAAATAACCTAAAATATGAAAAGGCAGCAGCTATTGGATTGACTCAAGCCGATAATAAAATATAATAATGGAGAAAAATGGGAGAAGCTAGTATGAGTCCAGATGAAAAAAAGCCAATGAACGAACCAGTGTCGGCAAAAATTTCCAGCCGGGTCGGCACTAACCTTGCTTTTGAAGGAAAATTAACCGGCCACGAAGATCTTGATATTTCCGGTCAGGTCAGCGGCTCAATTGATCTACCGCTCCACGATCTGGTTATTCAGAAATCAGGGCGGGTTAAAGCTGAAAGCATTAAGGCGAAAAATCTTTTTGTCCATGGCCAGCTCGAGGGCCAGGTTCAAGCCGAGCGAATTATCATCAGTGAAACAGCCGTTTTTAATGGCGAGATCATCGCCAGTAAACTCTCCGTTCAGAGCGGAGCTAAATTCAAGGGGACAGTAAAAATTTCCAAAGATTATCAGCCTTGACAGCCTGGTCATCTCCAACCAGATTCAGGCCTTAAGTTTTTCTGCTATAATATTAAAAAAGCATTTTATGGTTGGGCATTTTAATAAAATAAAGAGGGAATTACTACCATTGTTATCAGAACGACTCGTCCCCCGGTCAGATGAAAAGCCTAAATTGAAAAGAGGCCGCCAGGTCAGGCTTAACTGCGCTGAATAAACTGGATAAAGATGAAAACATTCCGCCTCCATTCAGATTTTTCTCCACAGGGGGACCAGGTTCAAGCTATTGATCAGCTGACCGAAGGTGTCCTGAGCGGCAAAAAGCATCAAGTGCTGCTGGGTGTAACCGGTTCAGGCAAGACTTTTACCATGGCTAACTTAATAGCCAGGATCAATCGCCCGGTTCTGGTCATCAGCCCCAACAAAACTCTGGCTGCCCAGCTTTACCAGGAATTCCGTCGCTTTTTTCCGGAAAACGCTGTTGAATATTTTGTCAGCTATTATGATTATTACCAGCCTGAAGCCTATATTCCCGCTACCAATACTTATATTGCCAAAGAAGCAACCATCAATGAAGAAATTGACCGGTTGCGTCTGGCTGCAACCAATGCTCTGTATGCGCGGCGGGATGTAATTATCGTCGCCTCGGTATCCTGTATTTATGGCATCGGCGCTCCAGACACTTATTATTCACAGAGCTTTCCTCTCGAAACGGGCCAGAATCTCACCAGGAAAGAGTTACTCGACCGGCTGGTTGGCATTCAGTATGAACGTTCCGATGACGACCTTAAGAGGGGTACATTCAGAGTGCGGGGAGATATCATTGATGTCTTTCCACCTTACGAAGACTTTACCTATCGCCTGGAAATAGAGAATGGTCAGCTGCGAGAAATTTCGATTTTTGACCCGTTACTCGGCGTCAAAAAACAATATCTCGACCGAATCGTCATCTACCCCAGGACGTTTTTTTCCACCCCACGCTCTTTACTCGAGCAGGCCATTGCCGGCATCGAGCAGGAATTAAAAAAACAGGTAGAGTTCTTCACCTCTCAGGGAAAGTATATTGAAGCTCAGCGAATCGAGGAAAGGACTCTGTTCGATCTTGAGATGCTCAGGGAATTCGGTTATTGCCCTGGTATTGAGAATTACTCACTTTATTTAAGTCAGCGTCGTCCAGGCCAGCCTCCTTACACCCTGCTTGATTATTTTCCCGAAGATTTTCTGACCATCATAGATGAATCACATATCGCCGTTCCTCAAATTGGCGGCATGTATCATGGTGATCGTTCCCGTAAGCTGACTCTCATCGAACATGGTTTTCGCCTGCCTTCGGCGTTGGATAACCGGCCCCTTAATTTCCGCGAATTCGAGCAACGAGTTGGACAGGTCATTTATGTTTCAGCTACACCAGGGCCATATGAAATGAAAAAGGCCGGCGGCCAGGTGGTCGAACAGATTATCCGACCGACAGGTTTAATTGATCCCGAAGTGGAAATCAGACCGGTCAAAGGTCAGATTGACGATCTGATGAAAGAGATTAAAGAACGAGCCAGGCGCAATGAACGAACTCTGGTTACCACCCTGACCAAAAAAATGGCTGAAGATCTGACCCGTTACTATCATGAACTCGGTTTGAAGGTTCGCTATCTTCACTCTGATATTGAAACTCTGGAACGGGTTAAGATTTTGCGTGACCTGAGAAAGGGTAAATTTGATGCTTTAGTCGGGATTAATCTCCTGCGAGAAGGCCTTGATTTACCAGAGGTTTCTCTGGTGGCGATTCTTGATGCTGACAAAGAGGGCTTTCTGCGTTCCACTTCCAGTCTTATTCAGACTTTTGGTCGGGCTTCCAGAAATTTAGCCGGCAGGGCCATTCTTTATGCTGATACAGTGACTGATTCAATGAAAAAAGCGATAGAAGAAACCAACCGGCGGCGCCAGATACAGCGAAAATACAATGAAGAACATGGCATTACTCCTCAATCCATCCAGAAAAATATTGACGAAGTGCTGACCAGTGTTTATGAACGTGATTATGTTGATTATACCGGCCTGGCTGAAGAGAAGGACATTTATCTCTCACCCGAAAAACGGCAGAAGAGAATGGCTGAGCTGGAAACTCTAATGAAAGAAGCAGCCCGAAATCTCGAATTTGAAAAAGCCGCTAAATATCGGGATGAGCTCCAGAGGTTAAAAAAACGGGAACTGGAGTTGATGAGTTGAGAGCTAAATCTAAAGAGGTTCATCTGCCCCTGCAAAACCATTGGTATAAATATTAAGCTTATACAAATAACAGATCATGCAATACAAGGGACTCAAACAAAAAGTAAAAGACTTTCCTGACCGCCCTGGCATCTATTTTTTTAAAAATTCACAGGGTGAGGTAATTTATATCGGCAAAGCCCGATCTCTTCGTAACCGGGTAAAAAGTTATTTCTTGCCTCAGCCTGACCTTAAAGTCCAGAATATATTAAGTGAAACTGACGATATCGATTACCTTCTGGTCAGCTCAGAAAAAGAAGCCAGCTTTATAGAAAATAATTATATTCAATTCTATCAGCCAAAATTCAATTTACGGCTTAAGGATGATAAGAGCTTTCCCTTCCTGAAATTAACAGTTAATGATGATTTCCCCGGTCTGTCCCTCACCCGCCGGGTGGAAGACGACGGAGCAAAATATTTCGGGCCATTCAGTCCAGCCGATGACGCCAGAAAGATGATGTCCTTTCTAACCAGAGCCTTCCAGCTCAGAACCTGCCAGAACCCGGTATTCAAGGGCCGCCGCCGCCCCTGCCTGGAATATGACCTAAAAATGTGCAGTGCCCCCTGTGTTGGCCTGATCAGCCAGGAAGCCTACCGTCAGGAAGTTAATCGGGCCCTGCTCCTGCTGGAAGGAAGGAAAACCGAACTCGAGCGACAGCTTCGTCAGAAGATGGATCAAGCTGCCCGCGAGCTAAAATTTGAAGAGGCCGCTCACTGGCGAGACACCCTGAAGTCACTGGAAAGATTTAAAGAAACCCAGCGAGTTATTTCGACCGGTAAAGATAATATGGATATCGTTGGTTATGCCCGGGAGGGAAAGAAGGGCGCGCTGTTTGTTTTCCATATGCGGGCTGGTCGGATTCGCTCTTCCTCCGGACGGCTTCTTAATATTTCGGCTGAAGATGAACAACAACAGAGGCAGGCTCTTAACCAGGGCTTACTGGCTTTTTACGATGGCCAGGAGCTGCCGGATAAAATCCTTCTACCGTTTCAGCTCAAAAAAGAAGAAGCTGAGATTCTTTGTTACGAATTTAAAAAACGTAACACAAATGTTAAACTCCTTTATCCTGACAATAAAAAAAGAAAAGTTTTACTGGAGCTGGCCGAACAGAATGCTTTCCTCCTGCTGGAAAAAGAGGAGCAAGCCAGTCCAACTGTTGAGCTGGCCAGGGCCCTTGGTCTGGATCGGCCTGTAGAACGGATAGAAGGAATAGATATTTCCAACACGGCCGGGGAGGAGTCAGTCGGCTCTCTGGTGGTTTTTGACCATGGCCAGCCAAACAAGGCAGAGTATCGGAAATACCTGATTAAAACCGTGTCCGGCCCGGACGATTTTGCTTCTATTCACGAGGTGCTTAGCCGGCGGTTAAAACGACTGATAGCAGAAAATAAGCCCTTACCCGACCTTATCTTTATTGATGGCGGTAAAGGACAGCTGGGGGTTGCCCTGAGAGTACTGTCAGAATTAAATCTCAATTCAATCCCGGTCTGCTCTCTGGCTAAAAAAGAAGAAATAGTTTTTTCTCCAGCTCATCCTGATGGCCTACGACTTGATCCGACCTCAGAGGCGCTCAAACTTCTGCAGCAAATCCGGGATGAGGCTCACCGTTTTGCCATCGGTTTTCACCGTCAGCGGCGGGCCAGAAAGAGTTTTTCTTCAGAACTGGATGACATCCCAGGGCTGGGACCGGCCAGCAAGAAAAAGTTAAGGCTGGCTTTTGAGACGGTGGCAGACCTTAAAAAGGCATCAGAAGAAGAGCTGGCCGCGGTGGTTGGCTCAAAACTGGCTAAGGACATAAAACAGTTCTTAAACGACGTTCACTAAATAAATCTTTGTTCTGACTTCAGTAAAAATTTTTCGATCGACTTTAGCTATCCGGAACTTCTGGTTAAAGCCGAACTGCTACTTCCCTGTTCAGAAATCAGAGCAGGCCAGAGTTGAATTCAATGATCAGAATAAAGAAGAAACCAGGCGAATGAGCCAGCTGACCACCACGGCCGCACTGAGGTTCAAGGCTACGGACATTATTGCTACTTTTTTCCCCAGCTCTTTCCAGAGTATACTCAGGGTAGACAGGCAGGGAATAAAAAAAGTGACGAAAGTGACGAAAGTCAAAAGCTGCGTTTTGGTGATAACAGCCATTAACTGGCCATAGCCCACACCGAGAGCCTGAAACATCATCAACAGTGACAGCTCTTTTCGCAGGAAACCAAAAATCAGAGTGACCCCCAGGCTCTGGGGCAGTCCGAGCAGACCGGTAACCAGCGGGGACAGAACAGCATTAATGACACGATCAAACCGGAGATAGCTCAAGAAGCTGAGCAAAACACTGCCCGCAATCAAAATCGGCCAGGCAAAGCTGACGAATTCCTTCAGATTAAAATAAATTTTCTGCCAGATGCTTTTCAGAGAAGGAACTTTTAAAGAAGGTATCTCCAGGATCAGACCAGGAGAATCATATTTAAACCACCTTTTAAGAATCAAAGCTAAAATAGCGATGACAAAAAAATTAAAGAAATAAAAGCCAAGAGCCCACCACGGACCCAGCAGAAAAGCAATCAGAGCCAGAATGATGGTTGTTCGAGCAGCACAGGGAACAAACGGAATCAGCAGAGCAGTCACAATTCGGTCCCGGCGTGACTCCAGAATGCGGGTAGCCATGATCGCTGGCACATTGCAGCCAAAGCCAAGAATAAACATCGGGACCGACTTGCCATGAAGACCAAGCCGGTGCATAAAAGCGTCCAGAAGAAAACTGGCCCGGGCCAGATAGCCAGCATCCTCGAGAAACCCCATCAGGAAAAGAAGCGGAATAAAATAAGGGAAAACGATAGCTATTCCACCGCCAATCCCCTGCACCAGTCCGATCAATAATTCAGCCAGCAGGCTGTGACCGAACTGGTTCTCGATGGTCGATTTGATGGTTTCCCAGGGCTGGAGCAACCAGCTCTCCAGAGGACTGCCGACCTTAAAAATCAGATAAAACATCCCGGCAAAAATGAGCAGCAAAAAGAAATAGCCCAGCACTGGATCCATAATTAAATTGTCCAGTTTATCAATCGCACTGATTTTAGGACGGGTTACCCGACAGCAATCTTCGAATATCTTCAGGGCTAAATGATGACGCTCAGCCGAAATGACTTCATAAGCAGGGGCATCCCTCAGAGCCGAAATCTCCTGACGCCGCCGATCCAGTTCCCGCTTGAAGGCCAGATTATGTTCAGAAATAAATTTATCAACCGCCAGCATTTCGCCCTCAATGGCCTTAATAGCTGTAAAGCGCTTGTTGGCCACCACAGGAAAATCTTCTGGCAGAATGTCCATGACCTCTGCTATTCTTTTTTCCACCTCCCTGGAATAACGGGGGGCAGTCGGGCGAATTTTCAATTTCAGGGCCTTTTCTATCGTTGCCATTAAATTGTCTGTTCCAAAGCCACGGGTGGCCACGGTTTTTACCACCGGCACACCAAGTTTTCTTTCCAGCTCCTCGACGTTAATAACTATCCCCTTTTTTCTGGCCAGGTCCATCATATTGAGGACAACAATCATTGGATATTCCAGCTCGAGAAGTTCCAGGGTGAGCTCCAAACTGCGGCCTAAAAGAGAAGCGTCAATGACGTTGACGATCAGGTCAGGTTTTTCCTTGAAAATGTGGGTTAGAACAACTTTTTCCTGAGGTTCATGGGGAGATAAAGAATAGGTTCCGGGCAGATCAACAATCGAATAAATTTTCCCTTTCCAGAGCACCTCGCTATGGACATGAGTTACAGTTGTGCCCGGAAAATTAGAAGTCTGGGCCTTATAACCGGCAATGGAATTAAAAAGAGTTGATTTCCCGCAGTTGGGCTGCCCGATAAAAACGATAACTGGAACTCTATCATTCATCGCCAGTGGCGACTTCCACCATTATTTTCTGGGCTATACCCCGGCCAAGGGCTACTCTGCTGCCTGTGGTCAAATTTTTAACCAGGACCGGCCCGTTCATCAGAGCCTCATTTTCCAGAGTAACAAGGTCACCAGGATGAAAACCAAGAGCCAGCAGCCGGCGGTGAAGCCCCTGACTGCCTCTTATTTCTACAATCTTTAATACTTCGCCCTCTGGAACCTCTGTTAATGAACACAAACCACCAGGAGGTACCGGGTCTATTCTCTGGTTGTTATTCTTTTTGCCAAACATGTTTATTTATCTCAGGCTTGTTAAGCAATTAAATCATATTTTTAGTTTTTTTCAACTTTTACGGCCTTAAATGCGCATAATCACAGCCTGAGCCAGTACACCCTTCCCGGCCTACCAGCCGCTTCTTATGAAATGGGGTCGGGCCAGCCAATCTCTAATATTATCATCTAGTTACCTGAGCCCGACCATATTCCGTTAATTTTGCTTTTAATTCATCCAGAATTCTGAGATAATCCTGACTTCAGGAGGTTATTATGAATAAGTTTCGTTCCAATCGCTTAAAGTTATCTTTAAGCCTGCTAGCCCTCTTCGTCTGGCTGATTTTACCGGTAGCCGCTGACGAGGGTATGTGGCCCTATAATCTGGTTCCTAAGGATTATCTGGCCAAAAAATACAATTTTAAGGTAACCGATGACTGGTTAAATCATCTGCGTCTGGCTTCAGTCGCCTTTGGAGGTGCCTCAGGTTCCTTTGTATCTCCCGATGGTCTGGTCCTCACCAATCACCATGTTGGGCGAGGTGCCATCCAGAATCTGTCCACTCCCGAAAGAGACCTCATCAAGAATGGTTTTTATGCCAGAACCAGAGACGAAGAACTCAAATGCCCGGGAATGGTGCTGTCAGTGCTTCAGGAAATTGAAGATGTAACAGAGCGAGTGCTAGCAGCTGAAAAACCCGGGATGAGCCCGCAGGAAGTCATGGCTGCCCGTGACAAAGCAATTGCTGAAATTCAAAAAGAAGCAACAGAAAAATCAGGACTGAGATGTCAGGTCGTATCGCTTTATTCTGGCAGTATGTATAACCTGTACAAATATAAGACCTATAACGATGTCAGGCTGGTTTTTGCCGTCGAGAATGACATCGCCTTTTTTGGTGGCGACCCTGATAATTTCACCTATCCACGTTATGACCTGGATGTTTCTATTTTCAGAATTTATGAAAATGGTAAGCCCCTGAAAACCAAAGATTATTTAAAATGGTCAACTACCCCGCTCAAAGAAGGAGACCTTGTTTTCTGTTCGGGCAATCCCGGTTCAACCGGCAGACTGCTCACCTATGATCAGCTGCTTTTTTTGCGCGACGTTAGCTACCCCTTTACTATTGACAATTTAAAGCGAAGGCAGGCCATTCTCCACGAATATGCCAGCCGTGGTCCAGAGCAGGAAAGAATAGCCCGCAATACAATTTTTGGCATTGAAAATAGCCTGAAAGCGACCATTGGCTATCAGTCCGGTTTGCTGGATAAGGACCTGATGGCCAGAAAGCTGGCCGAAGAACAGCAGATTCGCCAGGCGGTAACAGCCAATCCAGAACTGGCTAAAGAATATGGCCAGGCCTGGGATGAAATTGCGCAGGCCCAGAAAGAATTTGCTTCCTTTTTCAAACAATATCAATTTTTTGAAAGAGGGAATGCCTTTAATACTGTGTATTTCAATATGGCCAGATCAATGGTACGAATGGCAAGCATGAGAGACGCTCAGGGCCGGGCCACCGGCGCCGGTGCCGGCCGGATGATGGGCGAATCAAGGCCTGTTCCTGATGATTTTGAAATCTTAAAACTGACCGATTCTCTTAAACAGCTGAAGGAACAATTACCTGACCAGCAGGAAACTAAATGGCTGCTTGGCTGTCGGTCACCAGAAGAAGTAGCCAGCGAATTAATTACCAAAACCAGACTCAAAGATCCGGAATACAGGAAAAAATTGATGGAAGGCGGTTCCGAGGCAATTTACATGTCAGATGATCCTATGATCAAACTGGCTTTGATGATTGAACCTGTCGCTCGCGGTTTGAGAGAACGTTATGAGAATAAAGTGCGGGCAGTGGAAGTTAAAAATGGGACTCTGGTGGCCAGAGCTCTCTTCAAGATAAAAGGCACTTCTATCCCACCTGATGCTACAGGCACTTTGCGCCTGAGTTTTGGTGTCGTCAAGGGTTATATGGAAAACGGTAAGAAAATTCCCTTCCACACAACTTTTGCCGGTCTCTATGAGAAAGCTCAAAGATTCAATTTTAAGCCACCTTACAGCCTGCCGGAAATCTGGTTAAAGAAAAAAGCAGCTCTTAATCTGAATACACCTTTGAATTTCGTCGCTACGATTGATTCCATCGGAGGCAATTCCGGATCGCCGGTCGTCAATAGAAAAGGTGAATTTGTTGGTACCCTTTTCGATGGCAATATCCAGTCGCTGCCAACCAGATTTGTTTATGAAGAGAAAGTTGCACGTTCTGTTATGGTCGATGGCCAGGCTTTGATCGAAGCCCTGCTTAAGATCTATGATGCCAAACCTCTGGCTGATGAACTGCTGGGAAGATTGCCGACCAGATGAACGGCTCTGGTTCAAGAGTCAACAAATTAAGATAATAGATTGAAATGAGGCCGGGCTTCAGCCTGAAAAGATTAATAAGCAGAACTGAGCCCGGCTTTTTTCTCTGTGCTAACCAAAGCAATGAAAAGCTGGACTGATTACCTCTGGTTTCAAACCAAAAAAAGGCAGGAGTTTATTAATATAACCGACCGTGTAGAAGAAGCGGTCATCAAAAGTGGAGTCAAGGAAGGCTTATGCCTGGTTAATGCCATGCATATTACAGCAAGCGTTTTCATCAATGACGACGAACAAGGCCTCCACCATGATTTTAGTGCCTGGCTGGAAAGGCTGGCACCCTACTCCCCGCGATCTTATCAACACAATTTGAGCGGCGAAACTAATGCTGATGCTCATCTGAAAAGAACCATCATGGGTCGGGAGGTGGTGATAGCCATAACAAATGGGAAACTGGATCTCGGCCCCTGGGAACAGATTTTTTATGGGGAATTCGATGGTCAGAGAAGAAAACGGGTACTGATTAAAATCATTGGTGAATAAAACAGGTTGACCAGAGCTTTTGACCTGTTGACAGAAGAAGTCAGCCGAACTGGCACAGTTGTTGGCATTCAGTCGGTGAAATAGGCATTCAGGACATATTCCTGCATCATTCTCTGTGTATTGAAAAACGAGCCATTGATAGCAATACAGTGAGCCATAATATCAATGAACTGACTCTTTCTTTTATAATAGATGGGGATAATCTTCGTCTCTAATTTTTCATATATAACTTCGGCCTCGCCTGGTTTGACCTCGTCTTTTTGATTAGACGTGTTTTCTTCAATTGCCCAGCCAGTCAGCCCTTCCAGGTGTCCTTCTACCCACCAGCCATCAAGGACACTTAAATTTGGTACCCCATTCAGGCAGGCTTTCATTCCACTTGTTCCCGAAGCTTCCAGAGGAGGCTGGGGGGTATTCAACCAGAGATCTACACCCGCCGTCATTAAGGCACCGAGATGCAGGTCATAATTTTCAAGATAAATTACTTCTATGTCTCCGGCCAGTTTCATTTTAGCCTGAAATATTTGTTTTATCAGTTCCTTACCCGGGATATCCCGTGGATGAGCTTTACCCGCATAAATGATTTGCAAAGCACCTGATTCCTGGCTTATCTTTCTCAGCCGGTCAATATCTGAGAATAACAGATTGGCCCTTTTATAGGCTGTCGCCCTTCGGGCAAAGCCTATGGTCAGGGTGTTTTCATCCAGATCGACTCCAGTTTTTTCTCTGACATAAGCCAGGAGCTTTCTTTTGGCTCGAAGATGAGCCAGCCAGATTTCCATTTTAGGAATGCTTAACGCATATCTCAGGCTGAAATTATCCTGCCGCCATATCGGCATGTAACGATCAAAGAGCTCCCGGAAAGGCTCTGAGACCCAGGTAGCAGCATGCACTCCATTAGTTATGGACTCAATTTCATAACCTGCATACATTAACCTTGAGATCTCTCCATGTTTCCTGGCTACGCCATTAACATAGCGGCTGAAATTAAGAGCCAACCCGGTCATGTTGAGAATTCTGCCCTCATAAAGGACTCCATCCAGAGCAAAGAAATCATTGCGGTCTCCCAGGACTCTTTTGACCAGGTCAATTGGAAATTGGTCATGGCCAGCAGGCACAGGAGTATGGGTGGTAAACACACATTTATTGCGAACTGTTTCTTTATCCGAATCTGCTATTGCTTCCCTGAGATTTCTTCTTGCTTCCTCATCCAGAAGCTCAAGGATCAACAGGGCTGAGTGCCCTTCATTTAAATGAAATATCTTTAGATGCTCATAACCAAGAGCCCGCAGCATTCTGACTCCGCCCACGCCCAGAATAATCTCCTGACAGAGCCGGTAATGCTCATCACCGCCATAAAGAAAATCTGTCAGACTCCGGTCAAATTCGGTATTTTCCGGAAGATTGGTATCCAGAAAATAAACAGGGACCTCAAATCCCCTGATTCCCCTGACATCATACCTCCAGGCTCTGACCTGAACCTGACGACCTTCGATGATTACCGATATTCTCGGCGACTCTGCCTGCAGAAATTGTTCAATTTCCCACGGGTCAGGTTCTTCAGTTTGCCAGCCGTCCGCAGATAGCTTCTGTCTCAAATAGCCCTGACGGTGGATAAGCGTTAGGCCTACCAGCGGAACATTCAAGTCAGCTGCCGCTCTCAAAGTATCACCGGCCAGCACACCCAAGCCACCACTGTAAGTATGCAGATTGTTGTCGATCCCGATCTCCATTGAGAAATAGGCAACAGTTTGATTCCTGTCTTTCTTGTTTTTATTCACCACCTCCTCCTTTCAACTTAGATTCGGCCAAATTTTTCGTTAGATTAGCTCATCGGCTCTGGCTGTATTTTCTGCCCGGCTCTTTGGCCAAACACCGCCAACGTGCTTTCACTGATGGTCCGGCCTCAGCCGCCAGAGTGACAGGCAAATATAATTGACACGTTTTATTCCATGAAAAGTTAGCAGGTAATGTCTTCAGTGTGAAAAAGCTAGGATAATCGGCAATCACTATCATAATTTTAATTATAAAGAATTCGGTCCTTTTCGCAATATATTTCTTGAGCCGATATCTTAGTTTGGCCGATCGGCGAAACAATTTTATTCTAACTTCGATTTAAGCGAATATCTGACAAGAAGCTGGAAGCCTGCTTCATCCTCCTCTCGACAGTAAAGCTTGCC
>Ga0208695_1001448_pt1 | contig 19664 bp, 15 predicted proteins | sample AD_UKC111_MetaG_FD_184449 | JGI IMG/M metagenome (GOLD analysis project Ga0208695, IMG submission 184449) | Active sludge microbial communities of municipal wastewater-treating anaerobic digesters from Hong Kong - AD_UKC111_MetaG (SPAdes)... | ecosystem: Engineered > Bioreactor > Anaerobic >...
GGTAGGGTCGAATAGTGAGAAATTTGTAAATGTAAAAATCATAGCCGCAATGAATGTAGATCCTTTAACAGCTATTGAGAATAAGCAGCTAAGAAGCGATTTATTTTACAGGTTGAGCGGAGGAATGATATTTGTCCCTCCCCTTAGGGACAGAAAGGGTGATATTAAATTATTCATCGATAAATATATAAAGGAATATAACAACATATACAATAAAAGCGTTAAGGGCATATCCAGTGAATTGGAAAGCTTATTTTTAGAATATAATTGGGATGGCAATGTCAGGGAGCTAAAGCACATTATCGAATCAATGGTTGGTGTAGCTGATGGCAGTATTTTGGATGTGCAGCAATTACCTGCGTATATGTACAGCAGAGTTTATAAAACAAATGGATTAGAAAAAATTAATGAGGATAAGGATTTTATTTACGATAAGAAGACTTATAACTTGAACAGAATATTGGAAGAGAAGGAAATAGAGACTATTAAGAAAGTGCTGAAAATTACCGGAGGCAATAAGACAGAAGCAGGAAAAATCTTAGGAATACCCAGACAAACCTTAAAATACAAAATGGATAAGTTAAAAATTAATTTATAGCGCGACAAAAAATTGTCGCGATTAGCGCGAACGACAGAAATCTGTCTTATATATCATATGAAAACGACAATTATATGTCGTTTTTTTATTTCTCAAAATTCAAGCAGGGAAGCATGCTGAAATCTCAATGATTTAATTTTGGCATTGTAATTGCTAGTATGATTCATATAAAGCAATAACATATTTTAATTGGAGGTAAATATAAATGAAAGTAGCAGTACTAGGTTCTGGAAATGGGGGCCATGCAGTAGCGTTTGAATGGTCAAAAGCAGGACATGAGGTATATATGTTTGACTTCCCGCAATTTCCCAAAAACATAGAAGCGATAAATAAGGCTGGCGGCATTACCTCGGAAGGCGAATTGGAAGGCTTTCAAAAACTGTCATATGCAGGCCATGACATTTCCGCGGTGGTTCCGGAAGCTGATTTGATATTTGTTGTAGGGCCGGCTTACAGCACCGAACCCTTTGGAAAGGCATGCAAACCTTATGTCAAACCGGGACAGAAATATATAGTATGCCCCAGCTCTTGTGCGGGGAGCATTGTCTTTAAAAATGCATTGGGACTTAATATTGAGGATGAATCGGTAATTATTGCGGAAACTTCTACGCTGCCATATGCCGTAAGATTAATCGGCGATGCAAAAATTGCAGTATATAACAGGTTAAAGGGGGGGTATCTGGTTGCTGCATTGCCATCCAGGTACAACAAAGTAATTTATGACATGCTGGTGAAAGTGCATGATAAAATCGAAATGGCGGACAATGTCCTGCAGACAACATTGCAGAATGGCAATCCTGTAATTCATCCGGCAGTAACATTACTTAATTCAGCATTAATAGAGAGAACCCGCGGAGACTTTTTTTTCTATGAAGAAGGTGTTACTCAGGCAGTAGGAAGGGTTATAAAGGCATTAGACAATGAAAGGATTGAAATAGGCAAAAAACTGGGAGTTACAGTTATTCCCGATCCTGTGATCGGGGTAAGGCAGGGCTATATGGCAGACGAAACATATGACATAGGCTATTCAAAAGCCCCCGGATTTAAGGGAATAAAAGCACAGCCACAGCTTAACTACAGGTACTTTAATGAGGATGTAGGATATGGATTGGTATTCCTGACAGATCTCGCTAAACATATAGGAGTTAATACTCCGTGTATGGATGCTGTGATAAAAATCGCATCAATTACAATGGACAGGGATTATAAACAAGAAAAGGCAAGGTCATTGGATAGTCTGGGAATTTCAAAATTTAGCCTGGATGAACTGAAGAATATCTTATAACAATCAGGAGGAAAGGGACGTGGAACTTGAACTAAGAAAAATCAAGGTAAATGATGTTCAGTTCGGTAAAAGGACCTTTGTTGAAAACGGGGTCTTGTATGTTGACAGAGAAGAAATCATATCACTTTTGAAGGCCGATGAAAGAGTAAAAGATGTAAGTATAGACATTGCAAGGCCGGGTGAGTCAATCCGGATTATTCCTGTAAAAGATGTAATTGAGCCCCGTGCAAAGCTTGAGGGGGATGCTTTCCCGGGAGTTGACGGAGCCATATCGGAGGTTGGAAGAGGAATAACCTATGTGCTTCAGGGCAGTGCGGTTGTTACTACAGGCCCTATTGTAGGCTTTCAGGAAGGGATAATAGACATGTCCGGGCCCCTTACACAGTATACCCCTTTTGCCCATATAAACAATATCGTTATTAGTATCGAAAAGGCCGACGGGGTACAGCCTCACGAGCACGAGGAGGCAGTAAGAAAGGCAGGTATAAAGGCTGCACATTTTATTGCAAAACAGGCTGTTGGCTGCGACGAATATGAAGCGGAAAAGATAATATGGGACAGCATAGGTAAGAAAATTGAAAGGTATCCTGGCCTTCCCAAAGTTGTGTATGTATATTTCTGCATGAGCCAAGGATTACTTCATGATACGTATTTTTACGGCAAGGATTCCAAGAAAATAATACCCAGCCTGATTACCCCTCTCGAGGTAATGGATGGCGCAATCGTAAGCGGCAACTGTGTATCACCGGGATCAAAAACAACAACCTTTCATCATCAGAACAATGCTGTCATACGCGAATGCCTTAAAAGGGACGGAAAAGAAATTAACTTCATCGGAGTTATTCTTAATCCGCTGATGACTACCCTGGATGAAAAATTCAGAAATTCTGTGCTGACGCCGAGACTGGCAGAAATGCTTGGCGCCGATGGAGCGGTAATATCTCAGGAAGGTTTCGGCAATCCGACAACAGACCTGATGATGGTTTGCAAAGGGCTGGAGAAAAAAGGGATAAAGACTGTAATAATAAGCAATGAAGATGCAGGAGTCGACGGGAAGTCGGAACCGCTGCCGGATGGCACCATTGAGGCGGACGCAATAGTTTCAACAGGGAACAGCAATGCCACAATACATATACCCAAGATGGACAAAGTCATTGGGGATATACAGGCAATTGAAAGAGTAACCGGCGGTTTTGTCGGGTCAATACAGCCTGACGGAAGCCTTGTAATAGAAATACACGGGATAATGGGAAGCCACAACCTGCAGGGCTTTGGCAAACTAAGCGCAGTTACTGTTTAGGAGGTGAACGGATGAAAAAGATAGTGTTCTATACCAATCAGTTCTTTGGACAGATAGGCGGGGAAGACAAAGCTGGGATGGAACCTGTTGTAATGAATGGTGCTGTAGGTGCCGCCGGACTGTTTAAGGGTAAGCTCGAGGATGCGGACATAGTAACAACCGTCATATGCGGCGACAACTATTATGCTGAGAATATGGAAAGTGCCAGAAACTGCATCCTGGGAGAGATAAAGAAAATTGATCCTGACATGCTGATAGCCGGGCCGGCTTTTAATGCAGGAAGATTCGGCATTGCCTGTGCGGATATCTGTGCAGCGGCAAGTGAGAGTTTAGGTATTCCGGTATTGACCGGGCTTTATATAGAAAATCCTGCTGTTGAAATATATAAGAGCAGGATATGTATAGCAGAAACCGGAAAGTCTGCAGCAGATATGCGCAATGCGGTATCCAAAATGGTTAAGATTGCTCAGAAACTGATAAATGGAGAAAGGCTGGGGCTTCCGGAAGAAGATGGGTATATACCGAGAGGTATAAGGGTGAATGTTTTCAAGGAAAAAACCGGGGCAGAGAGAGCATTGGATATGTTGGTTTCAAAGCTTAACGGCAGTCCGTATAAAACAGAGGTTCCGATTCCGGTTTATGAGTCAATAACTCCGGCTAAAGGCATAAAGGAGTTGAAAAAAGCAAGGATTGCAATAGTAACTTCGGGAGGGGTTGTACTGAAAGGAAATCCGGATCATTTACCTGCAGCAACAGCAAAGTTCTATAAAAAATATGACATATCGGAATTAGATGCTCTTAGAGAAGGGCAATATGAATCTGTTCATGCAGGGTATGATCCTGTATATGCAAACCAGGATCCGAACAGGGTAGTACCCTTGGATGTGTTACGAGAACTTGAAAAGGGAGGTGAGATAGGAGAAATATACGGTTACTTATTTTCAACGACAGGGAATTCAACTTCAGTAGCTGATGCTGCGAGAATGGGCAAAGAAATTGCAGAGGAGCTAATTGCTGCCGGAATTGACGGCGTAATACTGACCAGTACCTGAGGTACTTGTACCCGTTGCGGTGCAACGATTGTGAAACAGATTGAAAGTGTTGGAATACCGGCTGCCCATATATGTACTGTAACAACAATATCAAAAACAGTAGGAGCTGTAAGAATAGTGGGAGCGGTAGCAATTCCCTACCCTGTTGGCAACCCGGCTTTACCTCAGGAAAAGGAACGCGAGCTGCGAATGAATTTAGTAAGAAGGTCATTGGAACTCTTAAAAGCTGATTATTAAAAAGGAGGTAATTACAAAATGGAACAAGCTGCAAACTATGGCATACTATCACTTCTTCCTGCACTTGTCGCACTAGTTCTTGCTTTTGTAACCAGGGAAGCAGTTTTTTCACTGCTTATAGGCGTTACAGTAGGAGTTTTAATTACAGGACAGAATATTATTTTCGGCTTTACCGGTATGCTGCAAAGCGCACTGGGTAACGCAGACTTTATTTGGGTTATCAGTATAGAGGTCTTTGTAGGTATAATGATAGCATTTTTTCAAAAATCAGGAGCAATACAGTCCTTTACCCGGATACTTGACAGAAGAAACATAACTGCTAAGGGTGCTCAGGTAATCGCATGGCTCTTAGGCATATTCATATTCTTCAGTGACTATTTCAGCCCTCTTTATGTAGGTACAGTTATGAGGAGTATCACAGACAAGGCGAGGGTATCAAGGGAAAAGCTGGCTTATATATGTGACTCCACTTCTGCACCGGTATGTACAATTGTGCCTTTTTCATCCTGGGGAGTGTACGTAGCCGGCCTTCTGGTAGGCATAGGTGCTTTTGCAGATAAAAACATAGCTACTGAAGCAGTAATAAGGATGGTGCCATTCAACTTCTACGGTATAATTGCTGTGGCAATGGTAGGGCTGATAGCGATGAAGATAGTGCCTGAATACGGTCCGATGAAGGCAGCGGAAAAAAGAACAATGGAAACCGGCAAGGTGATGAATGATAACGCAAAGCCTTTATTAGGCAGAGAGCTTTCGGATATCCAGCCCAAAGAGGGCATTGAACCAAATCTGTTTATAAACTTCTTTGCGCCGGCAATAATAATAATATCAGTAACAGTAGGAACATATATTGTCATGGGTTCCGCCAAGACTCTTGAAGGCTTTGTACTGGCTGTAGCATTTCAGTTCGTGGCAATGCTCGTACAAAAGATGGGCACAATTGTAGAACTTATGGAAGCCGCAGTAAACGGTGTAAAGGGAGTCATGTCCGCAGTACTGATATTAGCTTTGGCATATTGCCTCAATGCTATAAGCAAGCAGCTGGGAACAGCAGGTTATGTAATAAGTATAACTGAGAGTTGGATGACTCCGGCGCTTCTTTTGGTATTAACCTTCCTGATATGTTCTTTCATATCATTCTTTACAGGTACTTCATGGGGAACTTATGCTATTATGATACCGATAGCGGTCCCGTTGGCATTTCAGCTTACCGGCGGCGCAATAAACAGCCTGGTATATGCAACAATTGCCGCGGTTGTGGGTGGAGGCTGCTTCGGCGACCATTGCTCACCATTATCGGATACGACTATATTATCTTCCCTTGCAGCGGGTTCCGACCACATAGACCACGTAAACACACAGCTTCCATATGCTTTTACAGCAGCTGCCGTATCTTCTGTATTATTCTTAATAGTCGGTATAGCATTATAAATATGCAAATGGGAGCTAAGGGTTCATCCTGCCTGACAGCCGGATGAACCCATAATTTGTATAGCAGAAATCAAAGCTTTAATTGGAGGTTCAAATATGAAAATAGGAATCCCGAAGGAAATAAAAAGACATGAATACCGTGTGGCTTGTAATCCCAGCGGAGTCAAAGAAATAATCAGCAATGGGCACATAGTATCAGTTGAAAAAGGTGCAGGAGCGGGCAGCGGTTTTTCAGATAAGGAATATGAAGAACAAGGAGCTGTAATAGTCGATACCGCAGAAGAATTGTATAAGAGGTCAGATTTAATATATAAAGTAAAGGAGATATTTCCTGAAGAATTTGGGTTCTTAAGAGAGAATCTGATTATATTTACCTATATACATTCCAATGCGCATAGAGAACAAACAGACGCATTATTGGAGAAGAAGGTTGTGGGAATAGCCTATGAGGATGTAACAGATGAAAATGGTGAATTTCCTTTGTTAAAACCCATGAGTGTATTAGCCGGTAAAGGCGGATTCCTGGCTGCGCTTAACTTCTCCCAGAGAATAAACGGCGGCAAAGGAATACTTCTAACAAGGGTAAATGGGGTTCGAACTCCCGAAATTACTATTATAGGGGCAGGAAATTCAGGATTGGGTGCGGCAGAATTGGCGGCTGCTTTTGGGAACAAAGTTACTATCCTGGATATTAATCCTGAGCAGTTGGAAAAAGCAAGAAGATCACTGCCGCCAAATGTAGAATTGTTGTATTCAAATAGAGCAAATATGGAAATGTGTTTAAAAAGATCAGACGTGCTTATTAACTGTATCTTATGGCCTAAGTGGAGGAAGGACCATCTGATAACAAAAGAAATGCTGCAGTTGATGAAAGAAGGCTCATTAATTATTGATGTAGCCTGTGATGATGCCGGGGCAATAGAGACTACCAGATCAACAACCCATGATGATCCTACATATGTAGTGAATGGAGTGATACATTATTGTGTAGACAACATTCCATCGGCTTTTTCACAGACAGCAACAACAACACTATGCAATGCCACTTTGCCATACCTGTTGGAAATAGCAAACAAAGGCGTAAGGAAGGCATTGATAGATAATAAGTACCTGAGGCGAGGTTTAACAACTTATGAAGGTAATCTTACACTTGAAGAAACGGGAAGAAAGCAAAACAGGCCTTATATCAGCCCGGAAGAAGCTTTAGGCATATAGGCTGAAGACCACCCAAAGAAAGGGAGATATGAGAATTGAAGGGAAATGTTTTATTACTTGGTTATGGTATGCAGGGGAAAGCGGCTCTGTATGACCTTTTAAGAAGTGAGGATGTTAATTCTGTTACAGTTGTGGACAGCAATCCAAATCTAAAGAAGGAATTACAAAGCTATGATAACGCAAAAATTAAGGCTTTGACTCTTAATTTTGACAGCGAAAAAGAAATTATCCTGAACATAATGAAAGATTCAGACGTGGTAATAGACCTCTTGCCTTACAAATTCACGTTTTCAGCCCTGAAAATGTCTGCCGAAGCGGGAGTAAATCATGTCAGTGCGATGTATTTCCATGATCCGGGTGAAGCAGACCCTTTGAGAATAAAACAAAGGGAAATGGCTTTAAGAGCTTTGAATGATATGGCTGTAAGGAAAGGAATTGTATTAATTTCTGAATTCGGAATGGATCCGGGGCTGGATATTATTGTCGGGAAGAAAGTACTTGAAGAGTTTGATGAAGTATATGAGTTTAATTCTTACGGTGCCGGATTTCCTGAGTTATCGGCAGCCGGTAATTCCATTAAATATAAATTTACATGGTCTGTTGCAGGTGTTATGTCGTCATATCTTCGTCCGGCAACTGTTATTAGGGATGGAAATGTTATGGAAATACCCGCACATGAAATGTTTGCCGAAGAAAATATGCATTTATTGAAGCTTGACGAATTGGAAGGTTGTTTGGAATGTTTCCCGAACGGTAATGCTGCACATTATGCTGAGCTTATGGGGATAAAAAGCACTGTCAAAAATATGGGAAGATATATTTGCAGATGGCAGGGACATGGCTCATTCTGGGAAGTCATGGCCAAGAGTGGTTTCCTGAATAGGGAGCCTATAGAAGTTAACGGCAATAAGATAGTACCCTTGGAATTTTGTGCGGCTTTGTTTGGCAGCCAGAAACAGTTCTATTATTCTGAGCATGAGCGGGATGTTGCTTTAATAAGGATGGATGTTAAAGGTATAAAGGATGGAAAAGAAAAAAGAGTAATTTATCAAATTATTGACTACAGGGATTTAGATACCGGTTTCACGGCCATGGCGAGGACAACAGGCTTTACAGCAGCAATTGGGGCTAATTTGGTATTGACGGGAAAAGTGAATAAAAAGGGTATTGCTACTCCCCTTGATGTACAATTTGATATCATAAAAGATGAAATAAGTAAAAGAGGAATACGAATTAATATACATAGGGAGTATAAATAGGTAGTTTTATTATCATTGCTCCGCAGGCATGGAGGGTTTTCGCTATGTTCTGCGGCGCAAAATTTTTTCCCTTCATGAGATACTATGGGGAAGGCTGATTTTAACAGAGAGCCCTCCTGCTTCATTATTTTCCCCCCATATCGAACCATTGCAGCCTTCAACAATTTCCTTGCTTATGGATAAACCCAGTCCTGCTACGGAGCGGCTTTTGTCCGAGGTGTAAAAGGGATCGAACATTTTTTGCAGCTCCTCTTCTGAAACACCTGTACCATTATCCTCTATAGAAAAAAGTATCCAATCTCCATGCTTTGAGCAGAGAATGGCAATGGAAGGTTCTCTCATACTGAAATGCTTCAGGCTGTTGCCGATAATATTCCCGAATACCCTTCTCATCTTGGGAATATCTATGAACAGTATTTCATCAGGACAGTCGACGCTGATGGAAAAAGCAACTCCTCTTTCTGCTAATTCTTCTTCATAGTCTGATTTTAAGATGGCACAGAACTTTTCGGCGGATATCCGCTGCTGCTTTAAACCGCTCTGCATCTGGAGGTTCAGATACTCGTCGAATTCCTCTATCAAATCCCTGATTGAAACAGATTTATTATAAATTATATCAATATACCTTCCATATCTCTCCGTGGTAAGGTTATTCTTTTTTAAGCGTTCGGCATAACCCATGACAGAGGTGAGAGGTGTTTTAATATCATGAGAAATGGATGCAATGATAAGGTTCTGCTTCTGCTTTTCTTTTTCGATTGCTTCCGTCAGCCTTACGAACTGATTTTGCAGCAGTCCTATCTCATCTTTGCGTGCCACATTCTGAGGATGGATTCCCTCCTTATATCTTTCCATGCTTTTCTGCAGGGCAATAATGGGCTTGACGTAATTAAAATAGAAAATAGCGGCAATAAATAATAATATGAAGCATATGATGAATATTTCCGCTATAAACAAATTCCAAACCACATAATATGAGGTAATTTTCTTCAGGGATACGGGCTGAGTAACCTTCAATAAATAAACTTTATTATCATGGTGAAATATGCCGAAGGAATTAATCTCTATGCTCACTCCTCCGTCAATTCCCGCATGGAATAACGTACGGCCGGACTCATCCACAACCTGCATATTTAGATTTTCTGTCTGAGAAATAATTTGAAGCACCTGTGGGAAATCCTGACTGCTTTCGACTTTCTTTATAATCCGGTCAGTTTCAGCCTGCAGCTGTTCGCGCATGCTGCTGTTGTAGCCGGCAATTTCCCCGGAAAGATAAAAATTATAATACCCGTAAAGCAGCAGTATATTGATAAGAAAAGCAGCAAGAACAAGGAGGGGAAGCTTATATCTAATACTCATTTTCTTTCTCCTGATGTTTTATAAATTTATATCCTACGCCCCATACGGTTTTGATGTACCTGTTATCCTTGTCTATTTTATCCCTTAAGTTCTTAATATTCACCGCTACGGTACCAATATCCGTGAAGCCAGCACCCCAGATCGCACTGAAAATCTGTTCCCTTGAGACGACCTTTCCTGCATTTATAAAAAGATAATGCAGCAGTTGAAATTCCCTCATGGATAATTCCACCGCCTTGCCGTTTACAGTAACCTCATAGCTTTCCGGGTTTATTGTAATGCCGCCTATAGTCATGGTACTGTTATTCTTTTGAAGGCTGCGCTTTTCACGGCGCAAATGAGCCTTTACTCTGGCGACCAGCTCTTCCACAACAAAGGGCTTTGATATATAATCATCTGCGCCCATTTCAAAGCCAAGCATGGCATCATAGGTCCGGTTTCTGGCCGTCACGAAAAGTATGGGGCAGGATACGGTTTTTCTGATTTCTCTGCAGATTTCCAACCCGTCTATGTCAGGCATCATAATGTCCAGCAGGATCAATGAGAAGTCCTGGATACTCTTCAATAAAGTGAAAGCATGTTCTCCGTTGAATGCCAGAAGGCACTGGTATCCTTCATCGGTAAGGGCATCGGATATCAGTGATGCTATTTCCCTGTCATCGTCAACAATCAATATTTTATCCATGGTTTCACTCCTTCCTATGAACATAAACATCTACGCTGTAACCCGGTTTCAGCACCTTCCCGGGATCCTCCGGCTTAATCTGTACCTTTATAATACGTTTGCCGTCCTTTTCCACAGCTTCATTTGAAATTTGGATAACAGTCCCCGGTATTGAGGTGCTGCTGTCCGATACCGGCACAATTTCAACGGTTTCATCAAGAGTAATATTCCTGATGAATTCCTCTTCCACCTCGGCAATGACAACTATAGAATCTGCATCAATCAGCTGAAGAACCCTTGTCGGATTATTCTGTACCCCCAACCTTGTGCCGTTTACTACTTCAATATTCCGTACAATGCCGTTCCGGACGCATGATATGACTTGATTGGAGTCCAGGAAGTCCTTATAGCTTTTGTTTTTCATAATCTCCAGATCAATCCGGGATACTGCCACACTGCTTTCCTGCCTTGCCATGTTTGCGATATTTGAGTCTTTTATTTCCTTCAGCTGGGCACTCTTGGATTTTAATAATATGTTTAACTGGTCAAGCTCGGTTCTTAAAGCGCTTTTTGTTTTTTCAATGCTGGTCTCAATATCCCCCAGGGCTTTCTCCTTTTCAGCCAATGCATCCATGTATCGGTCCAATGTGTTCTTGGTGACTGCTCCCGCATCATTTAAGGCCTGATTGTTCCTTAAATCCCTTTTTGCATTTTCCACTTCTTTTTTCGCCAGGTTCAGTGAGGCCTTCAGTATTTTAAGGTCTGCATTGGTTTCCTTGGTCAATTCCTCTGTTTTTTCAAGTATATCCTTTTGTATCTGTTGGATATCCGTTTCAAGAGCCCCGGTATCCTTCTTGATGCTTTGGAGCCCGGCCTGTCCTGCTATAAGTTGATGCTGAAGCTTATCCACGGTTCCCAGGTATTCCGACATGTCCAGGGTCACCAGTACGTGACCCAAGGATACGTGGTCTCCCTCTTTAACTTTAATATCCGTTACTATAGCCGGAAAGTCAATACTTATATCATAAACCCTTTCATACTTTACTTCTCCCCAGAAATCCAGCCTGTCATCCTGTTCCAATGAAGAAGATACGACTTCAAAGCTCTGTGCTTTATCTGTCCGCGCTGCAATTAAGCTTATTATGCCAACCGCTATAAGCATGATAAGGACACCGCTGCCTATCAGAATACTTTTTTTGTGCCTTGAAAGCATTTTTTTCACAATACTACCTCCAACTCAGCTATTCTACGCTTTTTAACGACTCAAGCATATCCATGTCTTTCATTTTTACAGCTGCGATGCTGTTGATAATCAAAGCAAATACTATAGTTATGGCCACTGAAAAAACCACAGTGCCGAAGGACACATTGCCAATCAAATCCATCTGGTCATTCAGACCTTTTGCCACAATTTCAGCCAGCACTTTGCCTACAGGCATACCTAAAATCAGCCCGATTATTACTGAAAGGGTGTTTTCAGTGAGTACAAGGGAAAGGATTTCCTTCTGGTAAAAACCCAGGACCTTCAAAGTGGTAAGATCCCTTATCCTCTCGGAAAAATTCAATATACTGCTGTTATAAAGAACAACAAACGCCAGGATACCTCCCATAATAATCAGCATTACCCCGGCTATATAAACAACCCTTGTGCTGGATCTGATATCGGTAATCTGATCGGTTCTGCTCACATATTCCTCCACATAATCTCCCATGAGGAAGCCCCAATCCGGCTCGTTGTTCCATTTTACAAGAATTGCGGTAGGCTTGAAAATTTCTCCGATTGCTTCATAGTATGTGTCCGTCATATACATTCCCTGACCGGTGGCCAGATACACAATCTGTTTTACAGGCACTCTTATATAGCCTTTGTTTGTCCGCTTCAGTTCTATTATATCTCCTGCCTCGATTTTCAGGGTGTTTGCAAGCTTTCTCGTAATTGCGACACCTTCATCAGCCAGCAGGACAGAATTGCCGTCAACATCCTTCAGGTGGATAAGAGGGCTTTCCTGCGGATAGACCGTAAGCAATTTCATTTGCCTTTCTCCATTGGGACAGATGATTTCCACTGCTGTTTCTCTTATCTGCTGAACCGTTCCATCCAGCTGCATGTTGCGAATAAAACGGGAATCCGCTTTGCTGTCCAGAAAAATTTTATGGTCATAGGTGTAGGTAACATTGTATGTTTGAAGTGCAATTCCATTAATCATATTACTTATGGTAAAGGCCGCTACAATGAGCCCTGTGCAGCCTGTGATCCCAAGTATGCTCATCATAAGGCGTATTTTATTTCTTGATGTATTCCGGGCAATCAGCCTGCGGCTGAATCGCATCCTGCTCCAAAGACCGGTCAGGTTTTCCAGGAAGATATGGCTTCCTTCCTTGGGAGGCTTGATTCTCAGAAGCACGGAAGGGGAATCTCCCAGCAACCTGAGGCAGGAGTAAAGAGAAATTCCTCCGGTACAAAGAAGTATCAAAACCAGGCTTATAATAAAATTACTGTAGTTTATTGAAATTCTGTAATCGGTAAAATTCAGCCTGAGCCAGGGTATCAGCATCTTGCCGAAGATAATAGGGCCTGAAAGGAGGCCCAAAAAAGCTCCAAGCAGTCCCATATATACCCCATAGGAGGTATAATGCCACAATATGCTTTTCTTTCCGTACCCCAGGGCTTTTAAGATACCTATCTGGCCCCTTTGGTTTTCTACCATTCTCATCATGGTGCTTTGGGTTATTAAGGCAGTTACAAGAAAAAACATCAGGGAGAATACTGCCGCAAGGAGCTTAAACTGCTGAATATTGGCATCAATATTGCTGACGCTTCTGTGGTCTTCTCTGGCAACAATACCTGCCAGATCATCTCCCACGGCATCAAAAATTTGGGTTTTTACCTTTGTTATATCAGCATCGGGAGACAGCTTTACGGATATCTGGTTATATATCTTCCGGCCATATGCACTCTTAAGCATGTCTTCTTTTATAATGATGAAGCCGTATTTTTTCGGATTCGGGAATGTGTCTGTAGAGCCTTTCACCGAGTAAATATGTTCGCTGCTTAAAGCCAGGCCTTGGATAGGGAAGCGTATCCACTTATTATTCAGTTTTATTGAAATATCATCACCTATATTCAATCCGTGCATTCCTGCAAAAACCTCGTCTAGGATTGCACCGCTGCGGCTTGAAAGCTTTCCTTCAATAAGCTGGGGCCGGTCCAGTACACCTTTGCCGAAAACAGCATATACACGCAGAGTGGGGCTGTTTTCCAGATCGGATAAGGCATCTAGCACAAAACGCTTTTCTGCCTTTTCCACACCTTCAATTCTGGAAATGCTCCAAAGCTCCTTTTCGGTGGGATCCAATACATTGACCCATAAATCCGATATGTTGGCGGCTGTGTACATGTTCTCCGAATGCAGCTCCACCGTTTTCCATATGCTGTCGATACCGGTGACTATGCATACCGCAAGAGTGGCCATTATAAGGATAGATAAAAACTGGACTTTTGACTTTTGCATATCCCTGAGGGATTTCATAAATAATGATCGCATTACCATATTATTTCCTCTGCAGCCTTTGGACTGCTGTTGTATTTGATATCAGAAATTTTACCGTCCTTCATATGTAAGACTACATCTGCCATTTCCGAAATCAGTACATTATGAGTGACAATAATTACGGTTTTCCCCATATCACGGGCTGCATCCCGTATAAGCTTTAGAACTATTTGCCCTGTTGCGGAATCAAGGGCACCAGTAGGCTCGTCACATAATAATATTTGGGGGTTTTTTGCCAAGGCCCTTGCAATAGATACCCTCTGCTGTTCCCCACCGGATATCTGGCTTGGGAAATTGTCCATACGGCCCTTAAGCCCTACCTTAATCAGCACTTCTTTTGCATCCAGCGGGTCTTTGCATATTTCCTCGGCAAGCAGCACATTTTCCAGTACCGTTAAATTGGGCACCAGGTTATAAAACTGAAAAACAAAGCCGATTTTGTTCCTTCTGTAGGTTGTAAGCTCATATTCCGTCATTCCTGAGATCTCCTGACTGTCCGCAATGATTCGCCCTTTTGTCGGTGAATCCATGCCTCCCAGCAGATTAAGAACTGTTGTTTTGCCTGCACCGCTTTGCCCCAATACTACATTTACAGTACCCTTTTCTATGCCGAAGCTGACGCCGTCAACCGCTTTGATGATATTGCCTCCCACATGGTATTTCCTTTCTACATTTTCAAAAGTGATGAAGCTCATCGATTTCCTCCCGTTACTTAGAGATAATTAAGGTCAAATTGAAATGCGCAGTAAGTTACCCACTAATTAATAATTATATTGTAAATAAATTATACGGTAAGAGGAAATTTATTAAGAAATATTAAGGAAGTGCTCTCCATTTTGAAGTTTGTAGTCATCCTGCAGAGCACTAGCCTTGTATAACAGCGCCGCATTATCCAACATCATGTTGATTAGCAGCTGATATAGTATTAAAATTAATGTAATAAGGGAATTCTTCAATGTATTTTCAAAGGGGGAAGACAGATGAACAGAAAACATATAAGCCTGCTGCTTGCTTTTTTATTAGTATTCTTAGGTATTACAGGACAGGTATTAAAGATTGAAGGCCAAGGAGCCGGTTCGTCCCAGGCAGCCCCTGAGACCGCTGCATATGTAGGCGAAGGCAGTGGGTGTTATGGCGCTATTCAAGTGGAAGTAAAACTTGAAGGCAATAAGATAAAAGATATTCGGATTCTTCAACATAATGAATCTCCCGGAGTAGGAGCTGAAGCAGCAAAGTTAATAGCGGAAGAAATCATAAAGTACCAGAGTATTGCAGTTGACGCCGTATCAGGATGTACAAAATCCAGCAACGGTGTTATGGCTGCTGTCGAACAGGCTTTGGGGAAAGCCGGGGTAAATATCGATGATTATTGGAAAAAGCCGGATAAGAGTACTGCACGGATAGGTAACATAGAAAAGACTGCGGATGTTGTTGTAATAGGCGCCGGCGGAGCAGGCCTAGCAGCCGCTGTATCGGCACATCAGAACGGTGCCAAGGTCCTGGTCCTGGAGAAAATGCCCATGGTTGGAGGGAACACAATCAGATCCGGTGCCGCATATAATGCGGTTGACCCTAAGCGGCAATCGGCGCAGGGAATAGAGGACTCAATTGAAAAGCACTACATTCAGACCTATGAAGGCGGAGACAGGCTCGGGAAACCCGAATTGATAAGAACGCTTATTGAAAAGGCATATCCGGCACTTGAATGGCTTGAAAGCATGGGTATGAGGTTTAAGGACGAAATATTTACAGTTCTTGGCTCATTGTGGCCAAGGTCTCATAAACCTGAAAAGCCTCTTGGGACAGGGTATATAGAAACATATATGAATTATATTAATCAGCATGGCGGTGAAATTGAAGTAATGCTCAACACAAGGGCAACGGAGCTGATAGCTGAAAACGGAAGAGTTGTCGGTGTTGAGGCAGAAAATGAGGGGGGTACTGTTACCGCGAAGGCAAATAATGGTGTTATTATTGCAACAGGAGGTTTCAGTGCAAATGTAATGGCAAGAAACTACTACAACAATATGTGGCCGGATCTTACAAATATTAAAACAACCAATCATCCGGGGGCTACCGGAGACGGCATGTGGATGGCCGAGAAGGCAGGTGCTAGATTAATAGGAATGGAACAGATCCAGCTTCTTCCTATGGGTGATCCGGAGACGGGAAGCCTCAGCGGAAACATAGAGCAGGGAGTTGAGAACAGGATATTTGTCAATAAATATGGAAACCGATTTGTTGATGAAGGCGCCAGAAGAGATGTTATGACCAGAGCACTGTTCCAGCAGCCGGATTGCTATATGTGGGTAATCCTGGACAAGCATTCTTATCCCACACCCGATACAAGGAACAACTTTAACGAAACAATAGAACAGCTTGTAGAAGACGGAACAGCATTTAAGGCAGATACCCTGGAAGACCTGGCAAAACAGATTGGCGTAGACCCTGCAAACCTTGTCAGGTCTGTGGAGACCTTCAACATGGCTGTAGAAAAGAAAATAGACGATCCCTTCGGCAGAACACTGTTCAAGGATAAGATCGATACCCCTCCGTTTTATGCAGGGGCGCGGGTGCCTACAGTCCATCATACAATGGGGGGCATAGAAATAAACACAAAAGCACAGGTACTTGATAATTCAGGCAATATTATCCCGGGTTTATATGCAGCAGGAGAAGTAACCGGCGGAATCCACGGTTCAAACAGGCTTGGCGGCAATGCTCTTCCTGATACTGTAGTATTCGGGAAAATTGCGGGGGAAAGTGCTGCTAAGGCTGAATAAAAGAATAATGGATTTCCAAATATGACCGGGAGGCTGCATCCCGGCTTATAAAAAGATTGGTTACTGCTTAATGACCAGTCTTTTTATTTGCATTGCTTTTACATCTTAAGTAAGAACCCAACCACCATTTTAAGGGAGGTACGCAAATACAGCTCAGAGGTTGCTGCCGTCTACCCAGGTTTCTCTTACAACGCTTGTAAAAACAGGTTTAACTGCAGGAATTGGATTACGAAAATTGCATTTCGTTTTACAAAGTGGCATCTCGCCTTTCAATTAACCTCAATTAACCCCCCCCAATAAAATAATCGATAAAAATTTATCGAAAAACAATAAAATAATATTGCATATCAATAAATCATGTGCTATACTACAAACAACGGAAGTGAAATAGGACTTTTCATGAAGTTTTGGAGGATGATTATATGTGGAGCGGTAGGAAATCAATTAGTTTAAGCAAGTTCTGCGTACTGGTATTTGCAGTTATGCTGATCGGAACCGTTTTATCAGCCCCCTGGCTTATAAGGTGGTTTCGGCCTGATTTAGCCGGAAAAAAACTTTTATTCCTGTCAACCATTTACTCCGGCAGCATTCCTGCAGCAATACTGCTGTACTGCCTCTATCGATTGCTTCGTCATATTGAGCTTGAACAGGTTTTTATCACGGCAAATGTGGAATACCTTCGACGGATTTCCTGGTGCTGTTTTGCAGGATCTGTTATCTGCTTAGCTTCAATACCTTACTATTTTCCGTGGAGCTTTGTGGCTGTAGCATCCGCATTTATGGGGCTGATTGTCCGGGTTATCAAGAATGTTATTGCACAGGCGGTGGAACTTAAGAACGAATCGGAACTTACGATTTAAAGGAGGAAGGGGATATGCCCATAATTGTGAATTTGGATGTAGTGATGGCAAAGCGAAAAATGTCCTCCGGAGAACTGGCCGAGAAGATTGATATAAGCCAGGCTAATCTTTCAATACTTAAGACCGGTAAAGCCAAAGCAATACGTTTCTCAACACTGGAGGCAATCTGCAAAGCTCTGGAATGCCAGCCGGGTGATATTCTGGAATTCAGGGAGTAAGACTAAGAATAAGGAGATTTATATATGAAAGGGCATATTTTAAGTAATAACGGACAATTGGCTGCCGACGAAGCACTGCAGGCAGCCGGAGGAGGAATACCAGAAGTATATAGGCTTAAAGAACCTTTTATAGCTGACGGCCGGGATACAATTTTTGCGGCGCTTTCATTTGTGCTGGGATTTTTCTTCGTAAGGTGGGTAATGTTTTCCTGGCAGGGCTGGGGTGTTACGGTATTTACAATAAGCTATTGCTTTGCAGTTACCGTGTATTTTGTGAAAAAAGGAATAATAATATCCCGTTCAGGTTTCTTTTGGCTGGCTGCGGTTGTATTAATCGGAATAAGCTACTCACTATATGCTAATAATGGCTTGGAGCCATGGCGCAGTTTGTTCTTGTTCTGTGCGGCCGTTTACTATGTAATCAGTGCTTCAGGGCATCTGATTCTCTCAAATACCAGCAATTGGCTCATACTGGACGGAATTAATGCCATGTTTGTTATTCCGTTTAAAAACTTCGGATGTCAATACAAAAGCCTTTATTCATCAATACATATTAAGAAAAGCTTCGGAAAGCAGTTTTTATCCATTGCACTGGGCCTGCTGCTGGCGTTATTGATTGTGGGCATGGTTTTACCGCTGCTTTTGAGAGCTGATAGCGGAGGGTTCTCCAAGATTGCAAATGGGCTCATTGAATATTTCAGATGGATGCAGAATCAGTTTGCGGATACATTATTTGACGGCTTCTTCACAATACCCGTAGCAGCTTATTTGTTCGGGCTTGTGGCAGGTTGCGCCCATAACAGAGGCTGCAGTACATTTAAAAGAGAAGGTATCCAATATGCGGTTCAGTCCATGAAGGTGCTTGCAGCCGCTACTGTTTATACCGTGCTCGGTTTAATATGCTGCTTGTATATAGTATTTATAGGCAGCCAGCTTCCTTACTTTTTCTCAGCCTTTGCAGGACAGCGGCCGGAGGGGTGGCAAATTTACTCCGAATACGCCCGCAGCGGATTTTTTGAACTGTGCCAAATTGCTGCGATTAACCTGACACTGCTGACATTGGCAAACCTATTTTGTAAAAAGCCCCAAAAGAACTATATATTAAAAACACTTAATTGCCTGCTTTCTCTGCTGACTTTGCTGTTAATTGCTACAGCATTCAGTAAAATGGCACTGTATATAGGAGCATACGGGCTTTCCATACGCCGCCTGCTGCCCTGTTTATTCATGGTATTTCTTGCCGTTATTTTTATTGGTGTTATAGTACTGCAGAAAAGGCAGTTCTCAATTGTGCGGCTTTCGGTTTTTACAGGCGCTCTAATGCTTTGTATGCTTTGCCTGCTTAATCCGGACGGCTTTGTCGCCTCCTATAATGCTGACTGTTATCTTGCGGGAACATTAAAAAGCTTTGATGTAAAAATCTTATATCAGTCGGGCCCTGCGGGGATTGATCCCGCATTAAAGGTTTATTCCCGGACGACTGACGAGGAATTGAAAGCTGAGCTTAAAGCTTATATATTGGATCAACAACAGGAGAGTACAAGAAAGTCAGGACGGATACAGGATAATTTGCAGAGCATGCTTGTCCGGCAGAAAACTGCTGAGTTTGCTGAGCAGAGTTCGAGCAGCAGTATGCCGGCTTATCAGCATCCATAGGCAAGACCTTCAATTCAAGTAAATATAATATAATTTACGGAGGACACGGGGACGTTTCGAGACATGGGGACGTCAGACTGTGTGGCAACATTTGTGAAATAGCCTGTAACAGTCAGACCTTGGAACCATCAAGCTGATTAATATAACAATTTAAGGTAAACTGGCACCCTATACTAGTGCCAGTTTCTTTCTTTCT
>Ga0208695_1001449_pt1 | contig 19659 bp, 15 predicted proteins | sample AD_UKC111_MetaG_FD_184449 | JGI IMG/M metagenome (GOLD analysis project Ga0208695, IMG submission 184449) | Active sludge microbial communities of municipal wastewater-treating anaerobic digesters from Hong Kong - AD_UKC111_MetaG (SPAdes)... | ecosystem: Engineered > Bioreactor > Anaerobic >...
TCATAGGCCTGAATCCATTCCACAATTCGTTCCTGTTCCTGTTCCGCCTGCCGCTTTTCCTTGAGGAATTTCTTCTCCAAAAAACGTTCGAAAATCTCTCGTTGCACCGAGGCTGGTGAAGGAACATTGTTAAACGTCAACGTATCATTGCCAACGCGAATGATCACCGTGCCAAAATCAAACAACAGCGCCCAAAAATTAGGCCGGGTAAAATCAATCGTCTGAATGTTCTCAATCGGCGACGAACGCCGCACTTCTTTGCCAAGCGGTTTTTTATACACATCCACCAATTCGTTTTCGGTGATGAGGTATTGATCATTGCGCCAATCCCAAATGTTCCATGCCGCAAAGCCGACCCCCACCAAACTGACCAAAAACAAGAAAGCGATCAAGAAAATGACACCTGCAAAGCGCCAGGCAAAAAGCCCCCAAAGAATCAGGCCCCATAACACCAACACGCCCAAAACATACAGCCCAGCCCGCTTGATGAGGATGAACGCATGGGTGCGATAAATGATCAAGCGCCCTTTCTGTTCGCGCACATTAAACAAACGACTGAGTGTCGTCTGAAACCACCCCGGACGCACCTGCGCCGGCACGATTTTCTCTTCTTCCTCTTCTTGTGCAGGCGCTGCCGGCAACTTCTGCAACCGCTGTGCGATGGCCTCGTTCAATGTGCGCTTACGCACCCGCTGACTGCGTGCCATCGCCTGCTGACGCTGCTCATCCAAAATCATCTTAACTTCACGCACCGCGGCAATGCGCTTCATCGGCAACATGCCCGTATACGTGCGCACCAACAAATTGCCAAACCCCAACCATCGCCCCCAAAAGTCGGTCTGAACATCTTCTGAAACAATTGCATCCAGCGGCGTTTCGCGCTGACTATCATAAAACAACACCACCCGTTCCTGATAAACCGCCCGTCGGTTGGTGATAATCATCAACTTGTTTGCCCAATTCAGGCGCTCCCACCAAACCCAAACCGCCCCCGCCAAAAAAACAATCCCCGCAAGCACCAACAAGAAAGCCGGGTTCTGTGCAAGAAAAACAAGGTACATCATCAGCCCCAAGCCGACCATCAAAAGAATCAACCCGGGCAACAACCGCAGCCAAAGAAAAAGAGGGTGCTGCCGCCCCAGATAATGCACCGTCTCGCGCGGGGTGCGCCACAACAACGGTTGACGCAACAACAAGTCATAACTACGAAACGCCACCACGAAACTATCTTCCAGCATCGGAAACCGATACAGCAAATCGCGATATTTCTTGTAGCTGAGAATGGCAACCGTCACCGCCGTGCGCGCCTGCGCTGTCACCTGATGCACACGATAAGGCCGGAGCGTATCCTGCCCGAAATAATCTTCCGCATCGCAAATCGCAATCTCTTCCTGCTGAGCTGGCAACTTACGCCATAAGCGCACCTTGCCCGATAGCAAAAAGCAAAACGCGTCGGCACTTTCTTTTTCCTTAAAAATAAACTGACCTTCCGCAAACGTTTGCACGCTGAACAAATCAGCCACATCTGCCACTTGTGCATCACTCAGGCGCTTAAAGATGTGACTGCCGCGCAACACCGCCACCAAATCCAAAACCTGTTCGGCCATCTCTATAAGTATAATCCAAATCTCATCTTGAATCTGGTAAAATCAGAGCGGAGGTTGCAGTGAAAAATCGAAGCGCATTGCTTCCGTGGGTTTCGCTTTCCTTATTGTTTTTTGCGGTTTTGCTCACCGTTTTCCAACTGGTGCAATATAGCCGCATTCGCGCCAATTTTGCCCCCGGCACGGTCATTGCCGGCGTGCCGGTTGGCGGCTTGAGTCGCATTCAGGCAGCCGACCGCCTCACTCAAGCCTACAACATCCCAATTGAAATGCACATCAATGATGCCATCATCCAAATCAAACCGGCTTCGTTGGGCTTCGAACTGCAACTGGATATCATGCTATCCGCTGCCGAGCAGCAACGCCTTGCGCAGCCCTTTTGGGTCGGCTTTTGGGATTATCTGTGGAACCGCCGTCCGCAAGCAGCCGAAGTGCCGCTCAGCGCCACCATCTCCGAAGAGCGCCTGCGTTCCTACCTGAAAAATGAGATTGCCCCGCGGTACAATCAGCCGCCCATGCCTGCCAGGCCCGTCCCAGGCACAACCGTCTTTGAGCGCGGTCAGCCCGGCATTGAAATTGACATCGAACGCACTGTGCCCATCCTCCGCGATGCCATGCGTTCTCCTAGCAACCGCATCGTCAACCTGACCTATTCACAAACCCAACCGCCGCGCCCGCCCATCCAAAACCTGCAAGTGTTGCTCCAACAAACCATTGATAACGCCGGCTTTGATGGCATCACTGAAGTATATCTGCTTGACCTGCAAAGCCGCCAAGAGCTCAGCTTTGCCTACCGTCAGGGCCAAAACTTGCCCCCTGGCATTGCCTTCACCGCTGCCAGCACCATCAAAATTCCCATCATGGTCTCCAGCTTCCGCCGCATTCCAGAGCCTACCCCGGCCAATGCCAACGAGCTGATCAAGCAAATGATTGAGTTTTCTGAAAACGACCCGGCAGACAAGCTGATGCAAGCCTACATGGATCCAACCCTGGGGCCATTGACTGTCAGCGATGACATGGAAATTCTGGGATTGAAGAACACCTTCTTGGCCGGTTATTTTGCCCCCGGCGCCCCGCTCTTGCGCCGTTTTGCCACCCCCGCCAATCAGCGCACAGATGCCTACACCGACCCCGATTTTTACAATCAGACAACACCCGCTGAAATGGGCATGTTGATGGATGACATCTACCAATGCGCCCAAAACGGCGGCGGCTCATTTGCCGCAGCCTTTCCGGGGCAAATCAGCGAAGCCGAATGCCGCACCATGATTGCCCACCTGACCAACAACCGCATCGGCGTTCTCATTCAAGCTGGTCTGCCCGAAGGCACCCCGCTCGCCCACAAACACGGTTGGATCACCGAACTCGATGGCTACATCCACACTGTCAGTGATGTCGCTATCGTCTATGCTCCATCCGGCAACTACATTCTGGTCATTTACGTCTGGCACCCGACGCAAATTTATTTCGACGAGACCAACAAGCTGTTTGCAGCCATGTCACAGGCTGTGTATAACTACTTCACTGTTGGGCGCTAAAGACTGCTTTGCGCAAACGCGCAACCAATTCCGCCTCGGGGAAGCCCAACAGTTGGCATAGCTCACTGCGCAGTGCCCCCAGGTACACCTGCGCCCGGCCAAGCCGTTCTGCATCCAGGTGATAGCGCAGCCGCAACGCCTCAAGGCGTTCTTCCCACTCCACCAAGCGGTTGCCCTCCACCAACTTGTCGCAGAAATACACCAGCTTGTCTTCCCAGCTGTGCGGGGTGCGGTCTGACTGCTCAATGCCAAACAACATATGCCGATCGGCAATCTCAGCCAGTTCCGGCTGCCCTTGGGCGCGCAACCACACAGCAGCACGGCGGCCATGGTCTGCTGCGCCCGGCTCTTCGCCGCGCAGTTTGCACACATCATGCAACAGCCCGCCGCGCTGCGCCAAAACAGGATCCACCTGCACCCCACGCCGCCGCAGTTCCAGCGCCAGCCAATAGGCCACTGCTGCCACCATCTCCACATGCTGCATCACCCCCAACGAACCCTGCTCTTGCACCCAACTGCGGCAAAGCTCCAGGCCCGGCAACAGCGGACGATCCAAGACACCCGGCAGCTCATCCAAACCACACAGCTGCGCCGCCTGCACCGGCAACAATGCCGGTGCCGCCTGCCAACTCGGATTCAGCCAAAACGCCTGCCAACCACAGCGCGTTGCCCCAAGCACATCCGCCACAAACTCATCCCCCACCATGCCAATTTCGTCACGTCCCAAGCCCAACACCCGCTCCAAAGCCAAAAAGAAGCCCGGCTGCGGCTTGCGCGCCCCCAATTCATGCACCGTATACACCGCCTCAAAATACTGCCCTAGCCCCACCCGATCCAGAGCAGCGCGCACCTGTGCAGCGCCAGAATCCGCAGCATTGGTTGCCACCACCAATCGAAACCGCCCGGCCAAAGCCTCCAGGGCAGCCTGGGCCCCCGGCATCGCCGCAACCTGCGGCCAATCCACCATTGCCACGGCATATTGCGGAAAGACCTGCATCAGGGTATTGCCCCAGTCAAATGCCAATGCACGAAGGCTCAAGGCAACTCTTGTTGTAACCAATCATGCATCTTACGAAATTCAGGACATTTTGAAGAAACATTTTCTGACCTCACACATGCTAGTAAACGAGCCGAATGATCCTTTTTTGAATAGCGTATTTCATAACATTCAAAAACTTCTTTTTGAAGCACTTCAGACAGTTTGCTATCACATGAATTTTTCTCAGGGTTAAGATTTCCAAATTCTTCCGGATTCTCAAATGAAATACCCTGACTTGATAAGCGATATCTTAAACAGGCTTCTTTTTTCCCGAACTCTGAATCAGCTTTAAATGTATTTGACCAATCCGCAATGATCCAAGCTTCAATCTCAGGTGCCGCAAAAGCTACAAATCCCTTAATGCAGTTTTTTTGTATCATTTGCAAAGCGTCCGCAAACAAGTCCCGTTGAGTATTTGGATCGTGACAATCCAGATCATCCAATATCAATACTACATCACAACGTTCGTCACGCTCACGCCAAGCAATCGGAAAAATTTCCTCAACTTGTCTTGCCAGAGAAACACCTGTCCTGCCAAAAGCATTAATATGACAATTAGGCTTTGGCCCTGGCTTATTTCGGGCAGGTGTATAACGCTTAAAGCGATGCTGCGGGTAATTTGTCTCCAAAAATGGAATCATACCATTCAACTCTGTTTCCCCTCCACCTGCAAACACCCAAATTACCATGGCCATCCCCCAACGCGAAAATCACCAACTCGATACAAATCTCCCAACTGCCAACCCTCAGCCAGTTTATCCATCAGCATATCGGGCGAAAGACGCCGAATGTAAAAACGATTAAACTCCTGCTTTGATTTTTCCATGACAAATACATTATCTAAACGATCTGTAAAACAATCCAGTAAATCGGGACTGTGTGTAGACACAATTACCTGGGTTGATTGACTAGCGCGCTTAATCCAATCAGCAAGAATTTGTAACCAAGCAGGATGGATACCAATCTCAGGTTCTTCAATAACTAGCAAAGAAGGCAGCTCATGAGAAAGCAACACCGTTGCCCAACACAACATTCGAACACTACCATCTGACATCTCGCTCAAATAAAACTGTTCTGTCTTTCCATTAGAAAATTGCACATACCACTCAATCAGCAGTTTGAGCCGTCCTGATCGGGCAGAACGAATCTTGCGCGTCCACGGCAAAATCCGTTTCATCTCCCGAACCAATACTTCCTCAAAATCAATGTTTTGGGACAAATTATCTAAGACTATAGGTAAATTATCCCCCAGACGCGAAAGAATGACATCACCTGGCCCCAAATTTGGCTCAGCAAACCGAATTGCACTTAAATTCATGTCGTTTGCATTATAGAACTGCCAATTTAGGACATGCTCCATAATCTGCCGACGAACCTGGTAAAAAGGTGTGTTTTCAGGAATAATATCTGAACGCTCCAACAAGCGCGGAATTGAGACCAGCGCCAATTCATTAACCGGCACATCCGGTAACGAATGGAAGCGGGTTTTCAACTGAGCAGAAACATAGTGAGAAATCACCCCCGTTCCAATTTGCTTGTTATGACAACGGTAGTAGTAAAATGGTTCTCCACCTTGCAAAGACTGCTGTTGCGAAAGCGCCTCATAGTCAACAATCGGTGGACGATGGCCATCCTGGATCAACAAATTCAACTCCAACTGATAGGGCGCTTTTTGCTCAAGGCAAAAGTCAAATTTCAGCTCAACGTGTTCGGGGGGGGATTTTTGTGCATCCAACATCCTTTCACCCCCTATTTCAGAAATTGCACGATCAAAGCCGGTACTGCCGCGCACCTCTTCTTTTGATCCTAATGATAAGGCTCGATTAAGAAACTTGATGGGTTGAATGCAATTGCTTTTTCCAGACCCATTAGGACCAATCAGAATTGTCAAATTGCTCAACTGTAACTCACATTCTGGAGATAAGTTTTTGAAATTTTTAAAACCAGCCCGATTCAACACAAGATTTCCCATTTTCTTTGATCTCCATCTACAAAAAACTTCATTTTTGAACAACGATTGGTTGACAGTATTGTAGCACATTTCCATCAAACATATTTTTGAAGGCTGGCGCAATATAGTATAATTTGTTCTATGAATCCCATGATTGCCCTTGACATTGAGACCACCGGCCTCGATTTTACCCGTGATGCCATCCTTGAAATTGCAGCCGTGCGTTTCAACGGTCGGCGCGTCGAAGATCAGTGGTCCTCATTGATCAACCCCAACCGTCCCATCCCCGGCATGATCACCCAACTGACCGGCATCACCAACGAGATGGTGCGCAACGCTCCGCCGATCAAGGCCGTTCTGCAAGAATTGGCCGATTTCGTCGGCGATTTGCCCATTGTCGGTCACAACGTGCGTTTCGATCTCGGTTTTCTACGCCATCAGGGTTTGTTTGTCAGCAACCAACCCGTAGACACCTACGAACTGGCCGCCATCCTCATGCCCACAGCAAGCCGCTACAACCTGGGCAGCCTGGGGCAGCTGCTCAACATCCTCATCCCCAATTCACACCGTGCCCTGGATGATGCCCGTCTGGCCCACGCTGTGTTCATCGAACTATATGAAAAAGCCCGCCAACTGCCCATCGAACTGCTGGCAGAAATTGTGCGTCAGGGCGCCGACCTGGATTGGGACGGACACTGGGCCTTTCAACAAGTCCTGCGTGAACGATCGCGTCAACCGATTGGCCCGCGCCGCGTTGCTCAAACCGATTATGGCGCATTGTTTGGCACCCCCTGGTTTGATGAACCACTCACCCCGCGTGACCCGCCACAGCCACTGGACCCTGAAGAGGTAGCCGCCCTGCTTGAATATGGCGGCCCATTTGCGCAATATTTTGAAGGCTATGAATACCGCCCCCAACAGGTGGAGATGCTGCGTCACATCACCCAGGCCTTTTCAGAAGGCTACCACCTGCTGGTCGAAGCCGGCACCGGCACCGGCAAATCATTTGCCTACCTGACGCCCGCCGCACTCTGGGCAGTACAAAATGGGCTGCGCGTCGTCATCACCACCAACACCATTGCCCTGCAAGAGCAGCTCATCAAGAAAGACATTCCCGACCTGGCCGCAGCGCTCAACCTCAATCTGCGCGCAACCGTGCTGAAAGGGCGCAGCAATTACCTCTGCCCGCGCCGCTTCGAAGCCCTGCGACAGCGCGGCCCCCAAAACGCAGAAGAGGCCCGCATTCTTGGCAAGATCCTGGTCTGGCTGCATGAAGGCGGTCAGGGCGACCGCAGCGAAATCAACCTGAATGGCCCGCAAGAACGGCAAATTTGGGCCAGCCTTTCGGCGGATGACGAAGGCTGCAAAGCCGAAGTGTGCATCAGCCGCACCGGCGGCGCCTGTCCATTCTACCGCGCCCATCAGGCTGCCCAAAACGCCCATCTGCTGATCGTCAACCACGCCCTGTTGCTTGCCGATGCAGTCACGGGCAACCGCATCCTGCCCGATTATCAATATCTGATTGTAGACGAGGCCCATCACATCGAAGATGCCTCAACCAACGCCCTCAGCTACCGCATCACCCAACCCGATTTGCAGCGCCTGCTGCGCGAACTCGGCAGCACCTCCAGCGGCATCCTGGGGCGCTTGTTTAGCATCCTGCGCGGCCTGCTGCGCCCCTCCGAACTGGCCGCCCTCGAACAAATCCTCAGCCGCATCACCGATTTGGCCTTCCGCCTCGATTTTGACCTGCAGCAATTCTTCCGCGCCATCGAAGAATTCCTTGCTGCCCAACGCGAGGGCCAACCCCTCGGCAGCTATAGCCAACAAGAGCGCATCTTGCCCTCCACGCGCAATCAGCCCGACTGGATGACCGTTGAATTGCAATGGGAAGCAGCTCACGAAACACTGAAACTGATGCTCAACCCAATCGCCGAACTGCACAAACAATTTGGCGAAGGAGCAGAAGACGAAGAACTACAAGATGTGCTCAACAACCTCGCCACCGTTCAGCGTCAATTGAGCGAAGCCCAAAGCGGCATCACCGCCCTGGTCAGCGAACCCGATCCCAACTTCATTTATTGGGTTGAGATACAGCCCAATGGCGGGCGCGTAGCGATCAACATTGCCCCCTTACATATCGGCCCGCTCATGGAAGAATATCTATGGCACCAAAAAACCAGCGTTATTTTGACCTCCGCCACGCTGACAACCAGCGGAGAATTTGATTACCTGCGCAATCGCCTCAATGCAGATGAAGCCGATGAATTGATGGTCGGCTCGCCGTTTGATTATGAAACCTCTGCACTGCTCTACTTGGTCAACGACATCCCCGAGCCAAGTGACAGCAGTTATCAACGCGCCGTGGAACAGGCCCTCATCCAATTGAGCAAGGCTACACAAGGGCGCATCCTGGCGCTATTCACCTCCTATGCACAGCTCAAGCGCACCTCATCAGCGATTGCGCCTGCCATGGCCGACGCCGGCATTGAAATCTACGAGCAAGGTGAGGGCGCCTCGGCCAACCTGTTGTTGGAAAACTTTCGCAACGCCGAAAAGGCCATCTTGCTTGGCACGCGCGCCTTCTGGGAAGGTGTAGATATTGCCGGTGAAGCCCTTTCGGTTGTGGTGATTGTCAAACTGCCCTTCGATGTCCCTTCCGACCCAATCATTGCTGCCCGTTCAGAAACATTTGACGACCCGTTCAATGAATACAGCATTCCAGAAGCCATCTTGCGCTTTCGACAGGGCTTTGGGCGGCTCATCCGCACCCAATCCGATCGCGGCGTTGTTGTCGTCCTCGACCGACGGCTGCTGACCAAGCGCTATGGACAGCTCTTCCTCGAATCGCTGCCCGAGTGCCGCCGCAAAACCGGCAGTCTGCGCGACCTACCCGCCACTGCCGCCCGTTGGCTCAATCTCTAGTCCGTTCCAACCTTGCGCAGATACTTGACCATGCGCAGCACATTGCCATCCAGCGCGTCATAGCGGTAAGTCACCTCATCCATCACCCGCCGGATGAAATAAATTCCCAACCCACCCACAGTGCGCTTATCCAGCGGGCAGGTCACATCCGGCTCGGCTTGCAGCAAAGGGTTGAACGGTCGGCCATAGTCCAGCAACTCCACCGCAAACAGCCCCTCTTCCACGTGACAGCGAATGCGCACCATGCCCTCCTGCCCTTTCGGGTAGGCATAGGAAACCACATTCGTCACCGCTTCATCTACTGCCAGGCGCACCTCAAAAAGCTGTCGCTCGTCCAACCCCAATTCGCGTCCACGCTCAGTAATGAAATCCAAAACCTGCGTTAACGCCTGAATCCGATTGGGGAAAGACAATTCAGAGTCCATAAGAATAGTCTGATTTTACCAGGAATTGCCCCAAAATCGAGCATCACAAAAACCAGAATCGTCTTATAATTAGAAAAGATCGTTGAAAAGGACTCTTTTTATGGTGGACGAAAATCAATTGAAAGAGATTTTGAGCAAGGCCTTCCCTGGTATTCTGGAGAGCGAGATTAACGAGCTCATCCAGTCCGGTCGCGTGCAATACTTTGAACCTGGCTGCGTGTTGTGCCAGGAAGGAGCGCTTGAATCCACTTTTTATGTCATCCTGGAAGGAAACGTTGAAGTCACCAAAAGCATCAACCAATCCGAAGAGCGCTTTCTAACCAATCTCTCCGCCGGAGATTTCTTCGGCGAGATGGCCATCATCCACAACGCCCCGCGCGCCGCCACCATCACCACCCTGACCAAAACCAAGGTGCTCGAAATCCCGCGCGAGGGCTTTGCCTCCATGCTGGAACGTTCCAGCAGCATGTCCATGGCAATCGTGCGCGAAATCAGCCGCCGGTTGCGTGAAAACGATGAAATGGCCATCGAAGACTTTCGCCAAAAAGCCGGGCAACTGGCCGAAGCGTATCAGCAACTCGCCGAACAAGACTACGCCCGCCGCATCTTCCTCACCACCATCGCCCATGAGCTGCGCACGCCATTGATGGCAGCCAATGGCTACCTGCACCTGATTCGCAGCGGTGCCCTACAAGGAGAAGCGCTCAAAAGCGCCCTCGATACCATCGGTCGCAACCTGCTCGAAATCACCAGCCTGACCAACGACATCCTCTTCTTGCAAGAGATGGAGTTGATTCTGCCCGAATTTGAACTAACCGACGTAGGCGCAGTTGCACACGAAGCCGTCAAGAGCTTGCAAGAACGGGCCACCCAAAACAACGTCAAACTGCACATCAACATTCAACCCGACCTGCCACGCATCCAGGCTGACGCAAAAAGCCTTGGCCGCGCCATTAGTGCCATTCTGGATAACGCCATCAAGTTTAGCCCAGATGGCGGCGATGTGCACCTGACCATTGGCAGCGACCAAAGCCAGGTATGGATCATCATTCAAGATCACGGCGTTGGCATTCCGTCACAATACCTGCCGCGCATTTTTGAACGCTTCTTCCACCTTGATGAGGTAAACGGACGGATGTTCCGCGGCGCAGGCTTAGGGCTTTCGATTGCCCGACAGGTGATTGAACAGCACAAGGGCCGCATCACCGTAGATAGCGAAGTGGGGCAAGGCAGCACCTTCATCGTGCGCCTGCGCCGCTAAACGGTTCAACCGATCGTCAAGACCACAATCCCCGCCATCGTCAGCAACATGCCGATGGCGGTTTTGAGTGTCAGCGGCTCCCCGCCGAAGATCAGCCCCATCAACGCCCCAAACAACGGCGAAGTGAAAGCAATTGGCATGACGCGGTTCAAGGGAGCGCCCTTGATCGCCGTATAAAAGCACAACATGCCCACCGCCCCAGCGACAACCCCGCCGCCAATAATCATATAGAGCAACGCCTTGGGCCCGGCCTGCGGCAAGGTCTTCCACTGCGGATAGCTAGCCACGCCCAGAATCAACAAAGCCACCGCCGTGCGAACCGTGATGCCCATCGTCGGCGAAAGGTTGCCCAAATGTAACCCTTTCTTCTCAAAATACCCACCCACTCCCCAGGCAATGGCAGTCAACAAAGCGAACAGTTGCGGTTTCATATGCTCCTCCAATTCAAAAATAATTTTGCAAATACACTTGTTCAGGGCAAAAGACACCCAAAGGCAAATTCTATCAGAAACAGGCAAAGCCTGCCCCAAATCATCCTTTTTTCGTGAAAATGTACCAAAATCACTTGCAAAAGTAGCTTTTTTGATTTATACTGTGTATAAAAGTGGTTAAAAGTGGTTAAAAGTGGAGCGCCGGAGCCTATCCGGCGTTTCGCCTATCTTGGAGAAACAGAACAAATGTTCCTTGGACAGTACGAGCTCACGATTGATGAAAAAGGTCGCATGACGATCCCCGCCCGCTTCCGCGAGATGCTGGAGGACGGCGCTTACATCATGCTCGGCCTCGACCAAAATCTAATGGTCATGACCGCCTCGTACTACGAACAGAAAGCCGAAAAAGCCAACGAACAATCCATCACCAATGAAGACGCCCGCATGCTCAAACGGCTGCTCTTTTCAACCGCCAGCCGGGTGGAGTTTGACAAAGCCGGGCGCATTCTCATTCCCCAATTCCTGCGCTCTTTGGCTAACCTGCAAAGTTCCGCCATGGTTGTTGGCGTAGGAGAGCTGTTTGAAATCTGGGTGCCCGAACGGTGGGCCGAGCAGCTGCGCCAACTCCAAGACGCTGAGAACCTTGCCAGGCGCTTTGCCGCTCTTAACATCTAATCATGAGCCACACCAGCCAGACACCGCCGCATCTTTCTGTTCTTTACCAAGAAATTATACTCGCTTTAAGGCCAAAAAGCCCAGGAAAATATGTGGATGCAACCGTGGGCGCCGGCGGACACGCCGAAGGAATTCTGAAGGCCAGCGCACCCGATGGGCAGCTAATTGGCTTCGATCTCGACCCGCAGGCGCTGGCACTGGCAAGCCAGCGCCTGTCCTCATTTACTGGACGCTACACCTTGCTCCAGGCTTCCTATACCACCCTGCAAAGCAGCCTTCAGGCACACGGTTGGTCGGCAGTAGACGGCATCTTGCTGGATTTGGGCGTTTCTTCCATGGAGCTCGACACACCTGAGCGCGGCTTTTCCTTCCTCAACGATGGCCCGCTCGACATGCGCTTCTCGCCCACCGCTCCCACCACCGCCGCCGACCTGGTCAACCACCTGACCGAATCTGAACTGGCTGACTTGCTTTGGCGCTATGGTGAAGAGCAGCAATCCCGCCGCATTGCCCGCGCCATTGTCAACGCCCGCCCCCTCGTCTCCACCCGCCAACTCGCCGACCTCATCCGCAGTCTCTTCCCTGGCCCATCCCGGCTTCACCCGGCCACGCGCACCTTTCAGGCGCTGCGCATCGCCGTGAACAACGAACTCGATGGGCTGCAAGCAACCCTGCCCCAGGCAGTTGAACTGCTTGCCCCCGCTGGACGTTTGGCCATCATCTCCTTCCACTCCCTGGAAGATCGTATCGTCAAGCAGTTCCTGCGCCGCGAGGCCAGCAACTGCATCTGTCCGCCCGAACAACCGGTTTGCACCTGCAACCATCGGGCCACCCTTCAAATCATCACCAAGCACGCCATCATCCCCTCCGCCGCCGAGATTTCACAAAACCCCCGTTCCCGCAGCGCAAAATTGCGCATCGCCGAAAAGCTGACGGCATAAATCTTGCACAGAGAAAAGAACCATGAGCGAACGTTGGATCAACGCCTACCGACAAGCCCCCTGGAGAACCCAATTGCAATGGATTGGGATCTTTCTGTTGGCATTGATTGGGGTGATTCTGACCGCCGGGCTGTATCTCAACATCACTGCCCAGGCAGCTGCCGCCGGAGTGGAAATTCAAATCATGGAAGACGAACGCGAAACCTTGCAACGCCAAATCTCCGATCAACGCACCCGCCTGGCCCACCTGACTTCGGCAGCAGTGATGGAAAAACGCGCCCTGGAGCTTGGCTACGAACGAGCGGATGTTGAAAATGCGGTCTATGTCGTCGTGCCAGGGTACACCGGCCGTCAGCTTGCCCCGCTGGCCCTGCCCGCCAACAGCATCAATCAAGAACAACCGCTTGTCTTGCCAGCCTATCGTCAATCTCTGTGGGAATGGCTCTTTCAGGCAACGCTGCGCCTCCAAAACAATCGTCCTCAGCGAGGATTGCCATGAACTTCTTCAAGATTACCCGCATCCACACAGCCGGTTTTCTCTTTGCAATGATGGCATTGCTCATCATCCTGCAATTGCTGCGCATTCAAACCAATGTCAACGCCCAGGTGCTGAGGGAAGAAGCTCAAGCCCGCTATGGCTACGAACGCCGCCGCATCATCCCCGAACGCGGCGCCATTTATGACCGTTGGGGGCACCTGCTGGCCGGCAACCAGGAAGTTTATGAAGTGGGGCTGGCCCTGAATCAGGTCAGCGATCCCCAAACCATTGCCATGGTCGCCGCCAGCTTACTCGACCTGAATCAAGCCGATGCCTTTGCCCTGGCAAGCACCCCATACGTGCGCGGGCAGCAAGAATACATCGTGCTGAAAGACTTCGTCAGCGCCGAGACGATTCAGCAATTGGAAGACCTGCAAGACCAATATGCCAACGCCAAAACGCGCAAAGGCGAAATCACCCCCAACTTAAACGGGCTGCACTGGACTGGACATTTGCAACGCACCTACCCTGAAAACACTCTGGCCTCGAATGTGCTTGGCTTCTATTCGTTCCGTGACCGCATCAATGGAACAGGCTATTTTGGCGTTGAAGAGAAATACAACGAATTGCTGGCCGGTGTTCCGCTCGATGTCGTCCTGCCGGTTGACCCGAAAGAAATTACTGAAATCCCAACCGTTGCCCCCGGCGCCAGCCTGGTGTTGACGATTGATCGCGAGATACAGGCAAGCGTTGAACGCATTTTGGATGAGGCGGTTGAACGAAATGGCGCGGTCTCTGGCACCATCATCGTCCTCGACCCACGCAACAACGAAATACTGGCAATGGCCACCACACCGCGCCTTGACCCGAACAAGTATTGGGAATACAGTCAGATCTTCCCCGGCGCAACCCCTTACAACCGCGCCATCAGTCAAACCTATGAGCCCGGCTCGGTGCTCAAGGTGTTGACCATGGGCAGTGCCCTGGATGCTGGCGTTGTCACGCCTGATACCACCTTCCTCGACACCGGCGCAATCGAAGTCGGCGGCATCACCATTCACAACTGGGATGGTGGCGCATGGGGCTGGCAAACCATGACCGGTTGTATGCAACACTCGCTCAACGTCTGCCTCTCCTGGGTGGCAACCGAACTTGGCCCAACCCGCTTCTACGATTACCTCAAAGCCTTTGGTGTGGGGCACCGCACCAATGTTGACCTGGCCGGTGAGAAAATTTGGCCACTGAGCCTGCCCGGCGATGAAAACTGGTATCAGGTCAACCTGGCCACCAATTCATTCGGTCAGGGCGTAGCCGTCACCCCGCTGCAAATGGCTGTCAGCATTTCAGCAGTTGCCAATGATGGCAACATCATGGCCCCGCACGTCGTCAAAGCCATCATCCAGGATGGCAAGCAGCGCGACGTGCGCCCAATGATCATCGGCAACCCAATCTCGGCACAAACAGCACATACCCTGACCGAAATGCTCGCCGTCTCGCTGGAGGAAGAATCATCCAATGCCCTGGTTGAGGGCTACCGCATTGCTGGCAAAACCGGCACAGCACAAATTCCCTCACCGCAAGGCTATCTCGACGATGTCACCAATGCCTCCTTCGTCGGCTGGGGGCCGGTGGATGATCCCCAATTTCTGGTCTATGTTTGGATCGAAAGGCCCGCCAGTTCGCCATGGGGGTCGGTTGTTGCTGCCCCGGTCTTCCGGGATGTCGTCAAAGAGCTGGTCGTCCTGCTCAACATTCCACCCGATTCCATTCGGCAGCAAATTCGATAGAAGAGGAGCTTGCCTTGCTCACCCTTGCTGATGTTCTTGAAGCCCTAACCGGCACTCGCCCCGAAAATGCCTCGCTGATTCTCAGTGAGGCAGCGATTGATTCAAGGCAAGTCATTCCGGCAGCGTTGTTTGTAGCCCTGCCAGGCGAACGCAGCGACGGACATGATTATATTGGTGCGGCATTTGAGCGCGGTGCAGCCATTGCGTTGGTGCAAAAAGACGTATCCGCTCGTTACCCAACCCTCGACCTGGTCAACGCCCCGCCGCCCAACACCATTCAGCTTCAGCCGCCCTTCTGCCTGCGCGTGCCCAACAGCCTCAAAGCCCTGCAAGACATCGCCGCCTTCTGGCGCCGCAAGCTGAAGGTGCGCGTCATTGGCATCACCGGCAGCGTCGGCAAATCCACCACCAAAGAACTGGTCAGCGAAGTGCTCAGTCAGCATTACCGCACGCTGAAAAACACCGGCAACCTCAACAATGAGATTGGCCTGCCGCTGACATTGCTGCGCCTGACCCCCGGGCATGAACGAGCTGTGCTCGAAATGGGCTTTTACGTGCCCGGCGAAATTGATTTTCTGTGCAAGTTGGCCCTGCCAACGGTTGGCGTCATCACCAACGTTGGCTCTGTTCATGCCGAACGCGCCGGTTCACAGGCGGCCATCGCCGCCGGCAAGTCCGAACTCGTCCAGGCCCTGCCGCGCCAGGGTTGGGCAATCCTCAACTATGATGACCCATGGGTGCGCGGCATGGCAGAAAAGACACAAGCCAATGTCTTGTATTATGGCACAGACCCAGCCGCACATCTCTGGGCCGACAACATCAGCGGCATGGGGCTAAGCGGCATTCGCTTCCAACTGCACTATCAGCGCGAGGTGCTGCACCTGCGCGTGCCGCTGATTGGGCAACATTCTGTGCACACCGTCCTGCGCGCCGCCGCCGTCGGCCTGGTGGAAGGGCTCAGCTGGCCAGAAATCATTCGCGGCCTGCAACAAGGGCACACCCAATTGCGCCTTGTGGCCGTGCATACCCCCAGCGGTGCGCTGTTGCTGGACGACACCTACAACGCCTCCCCCGAATCCACCCTGGCAGCGCTCAACCTGCTGGCCGAGCTAGGCGGACGGCGGATTGCCGTGCTGGGCGATATGCTGGAGCTAGGCCCGTATGAGCGTCACGGCCATGAGTTGGTCGGGGTGCGCGCCGCCGAAGTTGCCCAATTGCTCATCACCGTTGGGCCACGCGGTGCACTCATCGCCGAAGCGGCCCGTTCAGCCGGGCTGCCGGCGCGGGCCATCCATCGCGTCGAAACGGTTGCCGAAGCAACCGAACTACTGCGCGGCATCCTGCACGAAGGCGATGTCGCCCTCGTCAAGGGCTCTCACGGCTTGCGCATGGACCGCATTGTCAGTGCGCTGGAGGCGGCAGAATGAAAGATACCTCCCTTGCACTGGCATTAAGTGGCCTGAGCTTCATGCTCGCCGTCATTTGGGGCAGCCCCTTGCTGCGCGTTTTGCGTCACTTCAAAATCGGCAAACTCATCCGCCTGGAAGGCCCCAACAGTCACATCACCAAAATGGGCACACCGACCATGGGCGGCATCATGATCCTTGCGCCCGTAACGCTCCTGACCGTGTTGCTCAACGCCGCTAGCTTGCTGGGCCTGAATGTGCTTGGGCGCTCTGTGCTTTTACCGCTTCTGGTCATGCTCGCCTTTGCCATTCTGGGCGCCCTCGATGATTGGGAGGGCATTCGCGGCCCGCGTCGCGGCCTGGGCATGCGCGCCCGCACAAAATTCCTCTTTCAGGTCTTGCTCGCCGTTGCAGCCGCCTTTGTTTTGCGCTATATACTGGACGCGCCGGAACTGTACTGGCCAGGCAGCGAGGGCGAAATTCGCCTTGGCATCTGGTACATCCCGATTGCCGCCTTTGTCATTGTGGCAGGCTCCAACGCAGTCAACTTTACCGACGGGTTGGATGGGCTGGCCGGGCTGATTGCGGCAACCTGCTTTGTCGCCTACGGCAGCATCGCCATCATCCAAGGTCAGGTCTTCCTGGCTCGCTTTTGCTTCACCATCGTGGGCGCGTTGTTTGGTTTTCTGTGGTTCAACGTTCATCCGGCACAGCTCTTTATGGGCGATATGGGCTCGCTGGCCCTGGGTGCAACCCTCTCAGTTGTTTCATTGATGACCGGCCAATGGCTGCTGCTACCATTGATTGCCATCATCCCGATGAGCGAGGTCATCAGCGTCATCATTCAAGTAGGATATTTCAAACTGACGCACGGCAAGCGCTTCTTCAAAATGGCGCCGCTGCATCATCATTTCGAGTTGCTCGGCTGGAGCGAAACACAGGTCGTGCAACGTTTCTGGCTGGTCAGTTTGCTGGCCGCCATGCTGGGCGTCGCCCTGGCTTTCGTATGAGGTTCGCATGAGTCCTTCCTGGAAACATCGTCGTGTCCTGATCATCGGCATCGCCCGCCAAGGGATTGCATTGGCGCGCTACCTGGCCGCTCAGGGTGCCGATGTCACCCTCAACGATCGCCGCAGCGCCGAAGAATTGGCAGCCACACGCCAGGCTCTGGCAGACCTGCCCGTTTCCTGGGCCTTGGGTGGACACCCGCTCAGCCTGCTGGATGGCACGGAGATCGTTTGCATTTCGGGCGGTGTGCCGTTGACCCTGCCCATTGTTGAAGAAGCACAACGGCGCGGCTTGCCGCTCAGCAACGATACGCAAATTTTCCTTGAAAGCGTGCCCTGCAAGGTGATTGGCATCACCGGTTCCGCCGGCAAGACGACCACCACCACCCTGGTCGGGCGCATGGCACAGGCCTGCCACCCCCATCCGGTGTGGGTTGGCGGGAACATCGGTCAGCCACTGGTTGAGCAGCTGAATGAGATCCAACATCGTCACCTGGTCGTGCTGGAGCTTTCCAGCTTTCAACTCGAATTAACCACGCTTTCGCCGCAAGTCAGCGCAGTGCTGAACATCACCCCCAATCACCTCGACCGTCACGGCACAATGGCCGCCTATACCGCCGCCAAGGCACGAATTTTGGACTTTCAGGGTGCGGAGGATACGGCCATCCTGAACCATCAGGACCCTGGCTCAGCAGCACTGGCAAGCCGGGTGCATGGGCGGTTGACGTGGTTTGGGCTAGAACGCCCCCCCGCCGGTCAAGCGGGCACATTCCTCAACGGCAATGCACTTTGCTACACCGATGGGCACAGCGAAGTGCAGCTCTTCGATCAGGAATGCATTCAATTGCGCGGCACGCACAACTTGCTCAACGTGCTGGCTGCCTGTGCCATTGCCATCTCTGCCGGGCTACCGGCGGAAAAATTGGTGAGCGGCGTGTTGGGCTTTGGCGGTGTGCCACACCGCCTGGAGCTGGTGCGCACCTGGCGCGAGGTACGCTGGTATAACGATTCGATTGCAACCGCCCCCGAACGCACCATTGCCGCCATTCACTCGTTCCGCGAGCCGTTGGTGTTGATGTTGGGCGGGCGCGACAAGAACCTGCCCTGGGAAAGCCTGGCAAGCCTTGTGTGTCAACGCGTGGGCAAAGTCGTTGTCTTCGGTGAGGCCACCCAAAAAATTTTGGCCGCCCTGCAAGCCGCTAACTGCACTGCTCGCATCGTCTGCGCCGATGGGCTTCAAGCAGCTGTTACCGCTGCAGCCGAACTTGCCCAACCCGGTGACGTTGTCCTCTTTTCTCCGGGCGGCACAAGTTTTGATGAATTTGTAGATTTTGAACAGCGTGGGGAGCGCTTCCGACAATGGGTGAACGAACTCGCATGAAAAAACGATCTTTTGACCTGACCGCATTATTTGCTTCAAAAGGCTCGACCTCGTCCTCTGCCGAGTCGGCCAACACCCCCACTACAACAGCAGTGCGCCCGCCGCTGCGCCTGCGCATTGATGTGCCTTTCTTCCTGGTTGCCTTCTGCCTGCTGGCTTTTGGCCTGCTCATGGTCTATTCAGCCAGTCTACAACCCTCCATCATCCTCAAAGGCAACCCCTATTACTTCTTCCTCAATCAAATGAAATGGGCGGTCATCGGCGGTATTGCCGCAGCCGCTGCCATGTATGTGGATTATCGCAAACTAAAGCCCTTCATGGTGCCGATGATCATTGCCACGCTGTTGCTGCTTGTGGGCGTGTTGCTATTCGGCGAAGAGCGGCTCAATGCGCGGCGTTCGTTTGCGGGCGGCTCCTTCCAACCCTCAGAATTTGCCAAATTGGCGGTCATCCTCTACCTGGCTTTTTGGCTAAACGCCAAAAAAGACAACATTAACAACATCAACTTCGGCCTCATTCCACTGCTCAGCATTCTTGGCATCATCAGCGGCCTGATCCTCGGTCAGCCCGATATTAGCGCCGCCGCTACCATCATCCTGCTCGGCATGATGCTCTTCTTCCTGGCCGGTGGCAATTTGCGCCAAATCATCCTTGTCGGTGTCGCCACAATTTTGATCGGCAGTTTCGTCGTCACCGCCAGTTCTTCGCTCAGCCAAACCGTCAAAAATCGCTTGGGCGATTACATCAGCGGCCTGCAAGACCCGGCCAAAGCCTCCGAACACATTCAGCGCAGCATCGAATCGATCGTGC
>Ga0208695_1001450_pt1 | contig 19658 bp, 14 predicted proteins | sample AD_UKC111_MetaG_FD_184449 | JGI IMG/M metagenome (GOLD analysis project Ga0208695, IMG submission 184449) | Active sludge microbial communities of municipal wastewater-treating anaerobic digesters from Hong Kong - AD_UKC111_MetaG (SPAdes)... | ecosystem: Engineered > Bioreactor > Anaerobic >...
CCACTATATCGTTTTTCTCAATTATCTCAGAAATCTTATCTTCTGAGAAAAGCATCTTTTTTTCCACCTTTTACTTTAATCAAACGGTAAAATATGATATTATCAATTATTTATATATTAGTTCTCCATTTATCTTAAATATCCTTCATAATTTGTGAAATTAGAAAGCTGAGTGATTTTTCAAAGTTCCTGTTGTCACTGTCCGTACGCCTTGCGGGGCCTTTGGTCCTTCCGCCGCTTCTCCTGATTACTCCGGATATATGTCTCTCGAGAAGCAGCCGGTCAATATTGGATTCATCAAATATCATCCCGCTGAAAGATATAGCTTTCGCTTCCTTCCCAAGCACCAGGGATGCAAGTCCAAAGTCTCCTGTCACTACAATATCTCCCTTTTCCGCTTTATTAATTATTGCCATATCTACTGCCTGTGATTCATTATCAACCATTATTTTTTCCGTGGCAGCATTTGAATTGCTGCTGTAATGACATGTGCTGTGAAAAAAAACAACACCGACCCCATATCGTGCTGCTGTTTTCTCAATCAAATGCGTAACAGGGCAGGCGTCCCCGTCTACCAGTATTCTCATACATATACCTCTAATAATAATAAATGTAACAAGATAACTTTTATTCGACAAATAATCCTAATATCCTTCAAAACAAAATAAAATTTATGGATATTATTTCCCTGCTATACCCGCCAGGGAGATGGAATAAAAAGTTCGGTAAATTTATTTATGGCAAAACGGTCGGACATTCCTGCGATATAATCACATGCAAGTCTTTCTATATCTATATTATCTTCATCCCTGTTTTCTCTGAAATTTTCAATTGGCATTTCCTCGGGGTTTTGCACATAGTATTCATATAAGCTGTTTATTATATTCCTGGTTTTCTTCTCTTCCACCTTGGCGTCAGAACCGATATATACATTCTCAAACATGAATTCCCTAAGCTCATCCGTAGCCTGTCCTACCGTACTGCTCATCATAATCTCATTTTTATTCATACTTTCGGTTATTATGTCGGTTATCATTGTATTAATCCTTTTCTTGTGGGTATCTCCAAGTATTGCAATACACTCCCCGGGAAGGGAGGACATCTCCAATATACCCCCTCTGAGGGCATCATCAATGTCATGGTTTATATATGCAATCCGGTCGGAAAAGCTGACGATCTTTCCCTCCAGTGTTTCAGGCCTGATATCTCCTGTATGCCTCAAAATACCGTCTCTGACCTCATAAGTCAGGTTAAGGCCTTTTCCTCCCTCAAGTATATCCACAACCCTGAGGCTTTGTTCATTATGCTTGAATCCTCCGGGATGTATTTCATTCAGTATCTTCTCCCCGGCATGTCCAAAGGGTGTATGCCCCAGGTCATGGCCGAGCGCTATTGCCTCGGTAAGGTCTTCATTCAGTCTGAGGCCTCTTGCTATGGTCCGTGCTATCTGGGATACCTCCAGGGTATGGGTCAGCCTTGTCCTGTAATGATCCCCTTCGGGAGATATGAATACCTGTGTCTTGTGCTTAAGCCTCCTGAATGCCTTCGAATGCAATATCCTGTCCCTATCCCTCTGATAATCGGTTCTTATATCACATTTTTCCTCCCAATTCTGCCTCCCTTTGGAATTTACACTTAAAGCGGCATACTTGGAGAGGTTGTTTTTCTCCATGTTTTCGGTTATTTCTCTTATATTCATAAACACAACTCCCTCTTAAAACCTTGGGAAAATTGCATAACACATTAATAAGATATACAACAAAAACTTGAAATCTCCTTTTTCACGGAAAAAAAATTATAAAAAAACGGCCGTGCAAATTCACACAGCCGAATATTTTACTCCGCTCCAAAGAAATACTTGTTTATATCATCCACCACTTTTTTAAGTTTATCCTTGTCCGCATAGAAATATTTGATATTTCTTATTTTTTCTTCCTTTATTAAGCCGGCCTGCTTTAAAATGTCCAAATGATGGGATACAGTCGGAGTCGACAGGCCTACCAGATCGGAAAGAGCCTTCCCGTAGCTTTTATTGTTCATAAGTATCCGTAATATCTCCATCCTCGACTTATCATCAATAATCTTCAATACGGAAGACAGCTCTTCCAATAAAGCCTCACGCTTGTCCCTGGTAACTCTGCAGTCAAATACCACATATATCCTGTCACCGGAATATATTCTCAGGCATTTCTGGGGGGAAATGAAGTATGAAGGAATTATATGGTATTCTCTAAACCCGGTGAATAATTTTCTCGATCTCCCGGAGATTTTTTCAAGCACGGATTCCACGCTGTCTTTCCCTATGAAGCTTTCTACATACTGTATCCCGGCTTCCATTTTTTCCTTGCACCGTTCCAGCTTTGCCATAAAATCATGAGCATAAACTCTCTTATATGTATTTATAGTATCTCTTTTTATCTTCTCAGGAGATTCAAAGAATTCCATAAGCTCGTTTTCTTCTACTGCCCATTTTATTTTTTCCTGTATCCTGTACCGCTCCTTCTTATCTGCAAATGCCTTCTGTATCTTGGTCTTCTCAACTTCCTCATTTAAAAATAAATAAAAAAAGTCCAGCAAATCGAGCCGTTCAATATACCCTATGAATTCCGGTATTGATGAAAGTATGCCGCTTTCCAGTATCAGATTCAGCATATTCATCCATCCTGCCGAAAACAGCTTAATGGTGTTCAAAGCCTTCATCTCTTCCGGCTTGAATCCTGACAGAACCTCCTCCGCCCACCTTAATTCATACTGATGATGAGCAGCGTCCGTAAGCAGGTGAACCGCACATATAAGTTCGACAACCGGAGAATTTACTATCCTTACTAAAGGCTCGTCAGACTCTCCGTATATTTCCATTGCCATTTGCAGCACTCCTTTAAATAAAGCTTATTATGTAGTTATTTGATATATATCTAATTAATTATATTATCAATAATCAAACAAACATGCAACCTCAAGTTTAAATCGATTAGGACAGTATTCTCAGTTCCTCTTCATTCAGCTCCCTGTATTCTCCTGGTTCAAGAGTCTCATCCAGCTTAAGCTCCCCCATGGAAATGCGCTTTAAAAATATCACTTCCTTGCCGACTGCCTGAAACATCCTTTTGACTTGATGGAACTTGCCCTCATATATAGTGACCTCAACAAGTGAGATACTTCCCCTCACAAGTATTTCAAGCCTTGATGCCATGGTTCTGTACCCATCCTCCAGGGTTACCCCATTGCTGAAAGCTTCCGCATCCTCCTCGCTTACCCTCCCTGCAACCTTTGCAATGTATGTCTTCGGAACATGCTTCTTCGGAGACAGCAGCCTATGTGCCAGCTGTCCGTCATTGGTAAGCAAAAGAAGGCCTTCGGTATCTTTGTCAAGCCTTCCCACGGGAAAAGGCTTAAAGGCCTTGAATTCATCGGACAGCAAGTCAATAACCGTCCTCTCCCTGCTGTCTTCAGTGGCGGATATGACTCCTTGGGGCTTGTTCATCATTATATATATGGAATCCTTGTATAAAAGCCTGCGGCCTCCTACCTTAATTTCCTGAGAATCAGCCATCACCTGCTGCCCCGGGTCCTTCACAACAATCCCGTCTATTTCAACAAGTCCGCCCGAAATCAGTTCTTTTACTTCCTTTCGTGTACCATATCCTCTATTTGATAGTATCTTGTCAATTCTCTGCCTTGTGCCCATTATTGACCCTCCTTAATCCGTCCGCTGATTTACTGCACATGCTCTCAAGCTATAATATAATGGGTTTCTTATAATATTATACAATATAAATAGAATGCGAACATCTGAAGTTTGCAGTTATCCTACAGAGCACTGACCTTGTATAACAGCGAGCACTTATTGGCTTTGGGCAACAGAATCGAGAGAAGATACGCAGTAAAATCCGTGGGATTTACGTGAGGTAAATCCAGCACATACCTACAGGACGTAGGGTTTATGTGCGTCAGGATTTTACAAGTATCAAGCTCTGATTCTGTCCAAAGCTAATGTCGTGCGAGCCGGTATACAAGGCTAGTGCTCTTGAAGTATGACTGCGAACTTATAGCTATGTCGCATAATTATACCACAATCTAATGAAGTTTGAAAAAATTATTTAATTGGAATATAATATAATGTAAATTACATTGTGCTTCTCCGCAATTTCCAGTGCTTAAGGAGGATTTTATGAACAAAGAATATATAAACAGGCTCTACAATGATATATGCAATAGGCTTCTCCTGCTGGATTTGCCTGACGATTCGAAAGATGCCGTAAGAAGATATACAGAAGACACCAGCTTTATTGACAATCTTCACAAGATTGTCAGGAACAGGGATTACAGCTGCAATTCAGTTCTGCTGCTGTGCCAAAGCCTTATGAACCAAGTTGCACAGGATAATATCCCCTCAAACTGGCTTGAATATGTATATCAGTATACCCTGAACAAATCCTTCCCCCATGCTGTTGAAGCGGAGCTTAAAAATGGATTGGACTGCTCATGCAGCATATATCTTCAGACTCTCAGGGAAATTTCAGAATTCCAAAAAAATGACACTGACGATACATGGCAGAGCAGATATCCAATACGGTTCCTATCTTCTGAAGAAGAAAACGAATTGGAAAACCCTATTGAATATAAAAAATTCCTGAAGGCCTTCGATGAACTGTATGTATATGAAATGATGAAGCTGAATCAGGAGGTCCTGGGCTTTAATACCCTTGACCATATCTGCGGGGTGCATTACCTGGCTTTATATATAGGAAGGGAACTGAAAAAAGCCGGAATCCCAATTGACCTGGGCAGGGTTTCGGGAGCCGCAGCAGGCCATGATATTGGAAAATACGGATGCAAATCTTCTGAATCCAAGAGGGTGCCGTATCTTCATTATTACTATACCGATTTATGGTTCAGAAACCATGACATTACCTATATAGGCCACATAGCCACCAATCATTCCACCTGGGACCTTGAGCTTGAAAACCTTCCCCTTGAGTCCCTGGTACTCATATACTCAGACTTCAGAGTTAAACATGATGCAGCAGGGAATACAAGAGAAATGCATATCTATCCCCTGAAGGATTCCTTTAAGATTATTCTGGATAAACTGGATAATCTGGATGCTGTAAAGGAAAAGAAGTACAGACGGGTATATTCCAAGCTTGCGGACTTTGAGGATTATTTGATAAGCCTTGGTATAGAAGTTGATATAAATAACATTGTTAAGGGCATAAGAAGGGAATCGGGAATAAAAAACCGTCATTATTCCCTGATGAGCGGGAACCAGGTAATCAATAATATCAAGTACCTGGCAATCAACCATAACATAAATCTTATGTATCAGCTGAGGGATGAAGCTTCCCTTAACCTCATACTGGAATCAGCCAGAAGTGAAGCCAACTGGAAAAAGCTGCGGGAGTATATCAGGATTTTTGAGGAATACTCCACTTATCTCACACAGAAACAAAAACTCATTACTATCAGATTCCTTTATGAACAACTGGTACATCCCGAGGATGATATCAGAAGGCAGTGCGCAGAGCTGATAGGACTATTGATCGCAAGATTTGACGAAAAATACCGCAAGGATGTGCCAGAAAACGCCATACTTGACACCCCCGCAATGACAAGCTTCGAACTGCTGGACAGATACATGCAGCTTCTGGTCAGCCCTGACCATAAAATAGTACCTCTCCACAAAAGCTATCTGGGATACAGCATCAGTATCATAATTTCTTCATTGTTTTCACACTGCGGCAAAAGCCAGACAGAAGGCTTCAGAACTGTTGCTGCCAAGTACTATAAGGAAGGCGCCCGCAGAACCAATGAGACAAAGCTGTATCTGCTTGAAGCCATAAGATATATACCTGTCTCCGGTGACTATGAAACAGACAGGATAATCTGCAGCTATGTCAAGAGGCGGCTTAACGATAAAAGCAATGCCATAAGGCTTTCCGCAATGAATGTGGCATATGATATCCTTGCCCGTTCCCGGAAAAACACCTGCATATCCGGAGAGGATACCGCAATCGGCAGCCTGGCGCTCTCTATCAAGGAAATGATATCACGCACCCACAGAAGATCCGGTGTTGTTTCCGAAAACTATCTGAAATATAAAATCGCATGCTTGTTGGGAATGGAACCGGCAGTACTGAATAGATTCCATGAGTACTGCCATAAGGATCTTCACAAGCTTTCAGAAATCTCATTAAGCAACCTTAAGACCGCAACAGAATGGGTAATAAAAAGAATTCAACTGGACCTGCTTCTGGACAACTCATTAAGGAATCCAAAATCCAGCGGGTTTTATTCAGCCATGCATTTTTGCAATCTTATGAAGGTCAGTGCCTCTGAAAGTGTCCGCAATCGTGCCGGAGAGGCTCTGACACATATAGTATCCCACTTGTCCCCGGAGCAGAGGAATGACATTGCCGTGGAAATGCTCCGTGCCCTTGAAATTGAAGGATACCAGTTTGCAGAATACATTCCGAACTACCTGGGAAAAATCATACTATCCCTTGAGCCCGTGGAACTTGATGAGGTTCTTGACGATTTCAAGGAGAAGATAAAAAACTCCACCCCCCACTTGGACTCCCTGATATTAAAAACCATAGGCATTACAATAGCAAATTACCCATCGTATAAAAAAACATTTAAAGAGAAAAGGGAAGTCTATGAAAACAGGCTCCTAAGGATGCTTAGTATCATCATCAACGGGCTTGCCCATTACGACGCAGATGTAAAACAGTCTTCCTTCAGCGTTTTAGGCAAGGAGATCTTCGGCTCAGGTACTCTGACGCTGGAAGAAAAAAATGAGATTTTTATCCGTATTGCCAAGAAGCTGCTCACACTGCTTGAGGACGATATCCGGGAAGGGCTGCTGTTTCTTACAAATTCGGCAGGCTTAATCAATATTTACAGGTTTATTTCCGATTATACTTTCTTTCACAAGAATATCGAAGTGGCTGTCCCCGAGAAGGTTGCATTTTTCCCGGGAGCTTTTGATCCCTTCTCTCTGGGGCATAAGGAGATTGCGAGAGCAATACGGGATATGGGCTTTGAAGTTTACCTGGCCGTGGATGAATTTTCCTGGTCAAAGAAAACCCTGCCGAACCTTATCAGGAAAAGTATTATTAATATGTCCGTTGCCGAGGAATTCGACATATACATCTATCCTGAGGATTATCCGACAAATATTGCAAATCCTTTTGATCTTGAGGTACTGAGGAACAATTTCCCGGCATCTGAGGTTTATATAGTTGCGGGAAGTGATGTAATGATTAATGCCTCAGCATATAAAAAAGAAAGAAGCAAGAACTCCGTATTAACCTTTTCACATATAATATTTGAAAGGAAGAGCTCCTATAATCAATATGGAAAAGATGCAGGCAAGCTTTCGGAAACAATCGGCAAAATCGACGGAAAGGTAATCCGACTGTCTCTTCCTCCTCAATATGAGGATATCAGTTCTACCCAGATAAGAAGCAATGTTGATGAAAACAGAGATATATCAATGCTGGTGGATCCTCTGGCACAGAAATTCATCTATGAAAACGGCTTCTATCAGAGTGAACCCCAGTATAAGTCAATGGTACAGACAGAGTCCATTGAAATCGAAGTAGTGGAGAAAGTAAGCAGAGAGCTGTTCAATGAATTAGCTTCATCCATGTGTGTCAACAGAGAATCCCTTGCGGACAGCCTCGGAAGTTTTCTCGAAAAGATAGCCTCAAGGCTTCTTTTGATCAGAGACGCGGATCATAAGAAGCAGATCCTTGGTTTTTCCGCTTTTCACAGAATCAGCTCCAGCTTCCTTTACCAGGAATTCGGAAACAGTTCTGTAACCGAATATATAAGAGAAAACTCCACAGGAAAAATAGTGAGTATTGACGGTATATTCATATTGAACAACACCGTTCTTGAAAACATGGAGCAGATTCTTCTGGCGGAAACACTGGCTTACTGTATAGCCCGGGATTATGACTATGCGGTATTCCACAGTACATTAAGCCCCGTATCCTACGATACGCTTGAAGTCCTCAGGCTGATGGGCTTCAGGGACCTGCCCTGTCCCGGATGCCTGAACGAAGTGCTGGCAGTGAATATAAGCACCCCATGCGCCTTGAATCTGGATATAGAGACTACCATCAAGGAACCGTACAGAAGCAGCAGCGCACTTATGGATGTGGTATCGAGGACCAGAAAAAGAATTCAGGGAACGCTTGCGGAAGTGTATTCCGGAAATCTGATACTGCCCTTTGACAGGGCAGTCATGTACAGCACTCTGATCAAGAAAATATGCGAGGTGAATGAGGTTCCCACAAAGCCTTTGAAGCCAAGGCACCTGGGGCCTGCTATGTGCGTACCCTACGGCAATATGCTCAGCAGAAGCATTATTCCCAACACAGTAACAAAGGCGCTTCATACAGAAAGGCTGTATGGCCCCGATGCTAAGGATTACAAGGTCGGGAACTTCCCATATTACCTTGATCTTGAAATCCAGATGAAGATGCTGAAATCCTTTGACAGGCCCATTATTCTTGTGGATGACACCCTGCATCACGGCTTCAGGCTGAAAACCCTGGACCCGATGCTGAAAAAAGAGAATATTGAGGTAAGGAAGATAATTGTAGGCATACTTTCCGGTAAAGGAAAGGAATTAATGGAAATTCAGGGGAATGATACGGATTGTGCATATTTTATTCCGCGTCTTAGAGAATGGTATAACGAAAACAACTTCTATCCCTTTATAGGCGGGGATGCTTTATGGAGGGGCATATACCCGAAAAGGAACCTGCTTCCTTCAATAAACCTGATACTTCCTTATACCTCACCCTCTTTCCTTAACGAAACATCGAAAAAATCAATATATATGCTTTCGCATACCGCCATGGAAAATGCGATAGAAATACTGTCAACCCTGGAGGATGAATTCCAGGCCATTAATGAAAGAAGCCTGACCCTATCTTCCATGGGGCAGGTATTTATAACACCCAGGTGTCCTGATCACGGCAAAAACATGGACTATGACCTCAGCCTGAGCCCATCCTTTTATCTTAAAAACGATTTGGAGCTGTTGGATAGGCTGGAGCAAATCATATGCTGAAATACATCGGGGGTAATATGATGTTTTATTATAAGCTATACAATAAAACCCTGGTATCCCGGAAAAAATACAGTCAGCTGGAAGAAATCTCCGAAGGGGAAGCGGCTTCCGATACCGGACGCATATTTGTGCTGGACAGCAGCCCTCCCGGAGAATCAAGAAGGAGCTTCTGCGCTTCCCAGCCCGACCTTATTTGCGCCTTAAAGGAAGACCTTGATATGCTTCTTCTTCCCGAATCAAAGCATATTAATCTGCCGGACTGGATAATTAAAGCTGTCAGCGGCAATAATGCAACCAGGCTCAATACTGAATATCCCAGTTGGCAGGATGTACTGCTTTATGAGACACCTGCAAAATGGAGAATAAATGTTGCAGGCCTTGGGGATGTAGGAGGAACTCTTGTCTCAGGCCTGAGGCTTCTGGGGGTTGGCTCGGTATCACATATAGGAATTTTTGATATAGATCCAAACAAAGTCAGACGTTGGGAGTATGAGGCCAATCAAATACTGGATCCCAACTGCGGAAATGCTCATCCCGATGTTGTTTCAATATCGGAAAAACAGCTTTTTGACTGTGATATGTTCATATTCTGTATAACCGCAGGGGTGCCTCCGCTGTGCGATAACCCGGGAGATGTAAGAAGGGCACAATATGAAGGGAATTCAAAAATCATCAGGGAATATGCTCAGAAAGCCCGCAATAGCAACTATAAAGGCATATTTGCAGTAGTGTCGGATCCTGTGGATATGTTATGCAAGGCGGCCTTCGACTTCAGTAACACCGATGACTGCGGCAGGCTTGATTTCAATGGCCTTGCACCCGAGCAGATAAGAGGCTACGGGCTTGGAGTAATGCATGCAAGGGCAGCCTACTTTGCAGGCCTGGACAGTGAAACCGCTCACTACATAAAGGAAGGCAGAGCTTTCGGCCCTCATGGCGAAGGCCTGGTAATAGCGGACAGTATTGAAAACTACAATGACCGGCTTTCCCGTTATCTTACCGAAAAAACAAAAACAGCGAATCTGGAGGTCCGCAAGCTGGGCTATAAGCCTTATATCGCTCCCGCTCTCTCATCAGGCGCCTTGTCAATACTTGCAACAATAAGAGGACAGTGGCATTACAGTGCTACCTTCCTGGGAGGAGTATATATGGGAGCAAGAAACAGGCTTAATGCTTCAGGAATAGAGCTTGAGAGGCTTCCTATCCCGGAGGAGCTTTTTCAAAGATTGAAAAATACATATGAAAGCCTGAGGAAAATGCCATGAGCGATTATTATGTGATAGTTCCCGGAAATGCTTCCCTGCAGCTGAAAAGAATGCTGGAAGCCGTATTGGCGGGAAAAAACGCTTCATACATAACAGACAAGAACAGCTTGCCTGATCTCAGGGGAGTAAAGATAATAGTATGCGCTGAAATAAGCCCTGCCGGCTTATGCATACCCTTGTATGAAATATTGGAAGAGCTGCAAAGCCGGGGCTGCGATTCCCTGAAGGATTCCTCGGCAATACTGCTGCTGCACAGCTCAAATGAATTATATACAAAAAGCACCGCTTCCTTTATAGTATTCCTGATGAATCAATTGGGCTGCCGCTTCCCCGGCCATCCTGCCATAGAAGCCACAGGCAGTCTGTCAAACTTTTCCACCTGGAGAAAAGTAAAGGAAGCCTCCCTTGAAGATATCTGCCTGGAGCTATGCATTTCACTGGGAGAAAGGTTCGCCGCATACAATCCCTCAGTTGTTAAAAAACCTAAAATACTTGCGCTTCACTCCAGCCGTAAGGAGACATCAAATACACTTGCGCTGTGGAATATGGTTAAAAGCGGCCTCGCGGGATGCAGAATAAGCGAGCTTCATGTGGAAAACGGCAGTGTAGTTGACTGTAAAGGGTGCTCTTATAAGACCTGCAAGCATTTCAGCATGAACAACAGCTGCTTTTATGGGGGCATAATGGTAAAGGAAATACTGCCCGCCATAGAAAAATCAGATGCGGTCATATGGCTTTGCCCCAATTACAATGACGCAGTATCCGCAAACCTTTCCGCAGTGATCAACCGTATGTCGGCATTATATGTGAAAACACCTTTTTATAAGAAGTCCCTGTTTTCCATAATCGTGTCCGGTAATTCGGGCAGTGACTCGGTAGCCAGGCAGCTGCTGGGGGCACTTTGCATAAACAAAGGCTTCAACCTGCCTCCATATCATTCATTTATGGCTACTGCCAACGATCCGGGGACAGTATGCAAAATACCCGGTATAGAAGCCTCCGCAAGGACATATGCGGAAAATATACTAAAGGAAATAAAAAGCCCTGAAATATAATTCAGGGCCTTTTCTTTAAAACTCCGGCGGAAGTGTCAGCATTTCCTCGTAGTTGAACACCGGTCCGTCAACACACATATATTTGTTCCCAACCTTGCAGTGCCCGCATTTTCCTATACCGCACCTCATGTGGGTTTCCAGGGAGGTAAGTATATCAGTGCCCTTCATTCCCAGCTTTATCAGGTCTTCTGCTACAGCTTTAATCCTTCTGGGTGATGCACATATGATTGAAGCCGTTTTTTCCCATTCCAGCCCCAAATCAGGCAGCAAATCATTGATATATCCTACATAAGCATCAACCTTGTCGGTAGGCTTGCTAAGAGCATACAGCACCTTGACCCCGTCAATTTCACTCCATTTTAAGAGGTCTTCTTTATAGACAAGCCCTTCATAGGATGTAGCACTGGCTATTATTGCAAGATTGCCGAAATCCTTTTTATTCTCAATTATCCTTATAATCATTGTGCGAACCGGAGCAAGCCCTACTCCGCTGCCTACAATCAGTATGTCTTTTCCTTTAAGCTCCTCATAAGGAAAACCCTTCCCGAAAGGACCCCTGAGGCCGATCTTGTCGCCAACCTGCAGCCCGTGCATAGCAGTAGTAACGCGCCCCGCCTTCTTTACACAAAAATCAAAATAATTCTTTTGTGAAGGCCCGAAGGGTATTGATATTGCTATCTCTCCCACTCCAAATATAGTAATCTCAAAAAATTGTCCTGTGAATTTATAGTTTTCATGCAGTGTTTCATCTTCATACTGAACTATGAACCGCTTGATATCCCTTGTCTCCTGAATTATATCCTTTATTACCGCTATTTGAGGCTTATAGGCATTTTCACACCTGTGCTCCTGATCATGGGTGTGTATCTCGAATCTCACTGCAGCATTATTCTTTTTCATCGCTGCGATATCATACTTGTATTCCTGCTTAAGCTTTGATGCAATTTCAATAATGTCAATAAATGCAGGACATACGTTTATACATCTTCCGCAGCCGGTGCACCCTTTAAATCCGAATCTTTCCTCTATATATTTCAGCTTGTCGTAAATCCTGTACCTGACCCTGGAAACCTCGCTTCTTGGGTTATGCCCTCCCGCATTTCTTGTAAATGAGTCGCTCTGACAGGAATCCCAATATCTGACCCTGCATTTTTCTCCATAGCAGCTGTCTTCTTCAACAATATTGAAGCAGGTGCAGGTGGGGCATACGCTTGTGCATCCGGTGCACGCTATACATTGTTTTGATATTTCTTTCCAAACATCATTGTTATAAGTTTCATCCATGACCTTGGCTATATAACTCAGATCTATCTTGTTCAGGAATTTATCCTCTACAGCACTCTTAAGTATGTTCTTAAGTTCGATTGCTTCTTCCCCTATACTGTCCATTATGTTTCCGATTTCAATAAGCTCCTTGCCCTTGTCGGAGCCTGCTTCTACAAGATATTCATCTCCTAACGGAGTAAGCATCAAGTCATAGCCTTTCTGAGCAAAAGGGCCCACACCCGTGGAAGAGCAATAGCAATTATATCCCGGCTCAATACAATTCACTACAACTATATAGGTCTTTTCCCTTCTTCCGGCATAATTGTGATCCCTGAATTCTTCAATATAAAACCTGTCCAGGTAAGCTATTCCATATGCATCGCAGGCTCTGACTCCGAACAATATCCTGGGTTTCAGGCTTTCGGCGTCAAACTCTGTAATCCGTATGCCGGCTTCGCTCTGCTGCCAGTTGTACAGGCTTTCTTTCTGCTCAAACAGATATTCCTTAACAGGCATTGCCATATTCAAATAATCCATAGTGAAGTTTTTTTCATCAAAGGGCAGGAGCACTACATCTTCATTATTATATCTTGTGGGTGCATATACTTCAAAGCTGTGTGACCATAAATCCAGCATTTTTGTAACATCCTTCTTGTTCAGCAGCATCATCTATTTCACCCCCTCTATTTTAACGGCGCAAACCTTATATTCGGGAATCTGCGACACAGGATCAAACCTCCTGTTGGTAAGCTTATTGACAGGAGCTTCCCCAAAATGGAAGGGCATAAAAACTATACCTGCCTTTATATTTTTGGTTATTATCGCAACTGTTTCAATCTCACCTCTTCTGGAAATCACCCTTACCTTATTATTATTCTTTATTCCAAGCTTTTCACCATCCTCCGGATTCATTTCAATAAATCCGTGGGGATATTCCCTGTCCAATGCCCAGGATCTTCTGGTCATTGTTCCTGTATGATAATGATGCTGGATTCTCCCTGTAGTCAATATCAATGGATACTCATCATCAGCCGATTCAGCCGGATCCAAATAGTGGTTAACGGTAAATTTACCTAAACCCCTTGAAAATTTATCCTTATGCAAAAATTTGGTGCCCGGATGCTCCGGATTCGGACAAGGCCATTGTAATCCGCAATTTTCTATCCTGTCATAGCTGATTCCCCCATAGCTTGGAGTCAGGCTCCGGATTTCTTCCATTATGTCTTCCGGATTATTATAATCCGCTTTATATCCGAAGGCATTAAACAGCGCGCAGATTATTTCCCAATCGGGTTTACTGTCTGCTACAGGTTCAATGGCCTTTCTGACTCTTTGTACCCTTCGTTCCGTATTGGTAAAAGTTCCGTCCTTTTCCAGGAAACTGGTTCCGGGCAATACTGCATGAGCGTATCTTGCAGTCTCGGTAAGAAATATATCTTGGACTATCAGCAGTTCAAGATTTTTGAGTGCATCTTCTACATGACTGATATCCGGGTCGGAGAGCATAGGATTTTCGCCCATGATAAACAAAGCTTTTATCTTGCCGTGAGCTGCCTCCTCCATCATTTCCGATACGGTCAGTCCTTTGTCACTGTTAATATTCTCTCCCCATGCAGCCTTAAACTTTTCCCTGGCGTTATCATCCAGAACAGACTGATATCCGGGAAATACATTAGGAAGAGCACCCATGTCGCAGGCACCCTGCACATTATTCTGCCCTCTAAGGGGATTTACTCCGGATGCTTCCTTTCCAATCTGTCCTGTTATCAGTGCAAGATTTGCCAGAGCGGCAACATTTGCCGATCCGGTTATATGCTGTGTAATTCCCATAGCATAGACAATAGAAGCATTCTCAGCTTTTGCATACGTTCTGGCAAATTCTCTGATTATATCAGCGTCAACACCGGTAATCAGAGATACCGCTTCAGGAGTATAATTAATGATTGATCCTTTGAATTCTTCATAGCCTTCAGTGCGGTTCCTTATAAAATCATCATTTGCCAGGCCTTCAGATACTATTACATTAAGCATACCGTTTATAAAGGCAAGATTGCTTCCCGGTTTTAACGGCGCATATGCCGCAGCATGCTCTGCTATAGGAATACGCCTGGGATCTGCAACAATGAGCTTTGCATTGTTTTTCAATACAGCCTCTCTAATCCTCATTCCAATAAGAGGATGCTGTTCAGTAGTATTCGAACCTATTATAAATATTACATCCGCCTTTGAAAGCTCCTCTATAGAGTTTGTCATTGCTCCGCTACCGAATGCAGCAGCTAAACTAGCCACCGTAGGGCTATGTCACAATCGGGCGCAGTGGTCCACATTGCTTGTCCTCAATACTGCCCTGGCGAACTTGACCATAAGATAGTTTTCTTCATTTGTACACCTGGCAGAAGACAGAACACCGATTGAATCGGGCCCATACTCAAATATTATTCTCTTCAATTCCTCTGATGCATAAGTTATTGCATCCTTCCATTCCGCCTCCCTGAAGGTTCCGTCTTTCTCCCTTAATAAAGGCCGTTTCAGCCTGTCAGGATGATTAACAAAGCTGTAACCATTCCAGCCTTTAACGCACAGCTTTCCCTGGCTTACAGGATGACCAGGCACTGGTGCTACTCCAACAATTTCATTGTCACGTACATTCACATAAAAATTGCATCCGCACCCGCAGTATCCGCAAGTAGTCAGTACCTTCTTCATTTATCGACTCCCCCTTAAACAGCTTGTATACATGTATATATCTCTGATAATTCTGCAACTTAATAAATATTTTATCTGATTATTCAGTATTTGTCACTATTTTCTGTAAATACTGATAACTGTTCCAAATCAAAATAACATTGAATGATTACAAAATTTGTGCATTGTTAAAAATTTAGCAGGACTTTTGATTTTTTTATAGAAATATTGTATTATATAGCTGAATGAATTTTTGTGCTATACTATTTATATAAATTTATATGTTATAATTAAGGAAGTAAATGTTGGCATGCAGTACTCAGCAGCTATGGTTAGCTAATTACCGGTTTGATAATCAGCAGTTATGTTTTTCATAATTTGCTTATTATATTAATAATAACAATTGGGAGGTTTTTAAAAAATGGCACATCAGGACAACATGAACCCTTTCTTGAATGCTCAGAAACAGATAAAGACAGCTTGTGATAAGTTAGGGTTGGATCCAAAAGTTTACGAAATCCTAAAACAACCAATGAAGGTACTTGAAGTAGCTATCCCTGTTAGAATGGATGATGGCTCAATCAAAGTATTTACTGGATACAGGGCTCAGCATAATGACGCTGTAGGTCCTACTAAGGGTGGAATCAGATTCCATCAGAACGTGACCAGAGATGAAGTATGCGCTTTGTCAATCTGGATGACTTTCAAATGCAGCGTTACCGGTATTCCGTACGGCGGAGGAAAAGGCGGAGTCATAGTTGATCCTTCAACACTGTCGCAGGGCGAACTTGAAAGATTAAGCAGAGGATATATTCAGGCGATATATAAATTAATAGGTCCCCAGGTTGACGTTCCTGCACCGGACGTAAATACCAACGGACAGATTATGGCATGGATGGTTGACGAGTATAATAAGCTGGTCGGCCGCAGCGATTTAGGAGTTATTACCGGCAAACCCGTTGAATTCGGCGGATCGTTAGGCAGAACTGCTGCTACAGGCTTTGGTGTAGCTGTGGTAGCAAGAGAAGCAGCTAAAAAATTAGGCATTGACTTCAAAGGCGCATCAATTGCCGTTCAGGGCTTAGGCAATGTTGGAAGCCACACTGCATTGAACATGCAGAAGCTTGGCGGAAAAATCGTAGCTGTTTCAGAATGGAATGGATCAATATATGATCCGAACGGCCTCGATATCAACGCATTGGTAGCTTACCTGAAGCAAAACAAGAAGATCGTCGGTTTCCCGGGATCAAAAGAAATAACAAAAGAAGAGTTCTTTGCATTACCGGTTGACATTCTTGTTCCTGCCGCTCTGGAAAATCAGATTACAGCAGAAGTTGCAGAAACAATCAAAGCGAAGTTTGTCTGCGAAGCAGCAAACGGCCCAACAACTCCTGACGGTGATGAAGTTATCAATAAGAAGGGACTTCTTCTGACACCTGACATATTGACTAATGCAGGCGGAGTTACCGTATCATACTTTGAATGGGTACAGAACCTGTATGGCTACTACTGGACAGAAAAAGAAGTTGAAGAAAAAGAAGAAAGAGCAATGGTTGAAGCATTCAATTCAATCTATGCAATAAAAGAAGAATACAATGTTTCAATGAGAGAAGCAGCTTATATGTTCTCGATTAAGAAGGTTGCAGCTGCTATGAAGGTTAGAGGCTGGCTGTAAGAAACAACCGGAGGCCTGTGAATTATCACAGGCCTCTTTTTCGGGCTTATTGTCAACCTTATTATTTTTATGGTTGACAATAAGCTTTATCAATGTTTATAATGATAAATATAACATATCCGTATGATTTCTTGGAGGGCACATATGCGAAGAAAAATGACAGTAAAAGACTTGAGTTACATATCGTTATTTGCCGCACTGATTTCTGTTTCAGGATATATTATCATACCTCTCCCTTTTTCCGCAGTTCCCGTAACTGCACAAACCCTGGCGGTAATGCTTGCAGGAAGCCTGCTTCCCGTCAGGCAATCTGTTTTAAGTCTCCTGGCTTTCATTCTCATGGGTGCGGCAGGCCTCCCCGTATTCTCAGGGGGCAGTGCAGGCATGGGCGCTATTTTGGGCAAGACCGGAGGCTACCTGATAGGCTTTATTGCCGGAGCCGCCCTGATATCGGTCCTGAAGGGAAAGAAGCCGGGTTTTGTACGGCTTGCGGCGGTAAATGTATTGGGTGGGATTGTTGTGGTATATACTTTTGGAGTATTTTGGCTGAATTATGTTACAGGCATAGGAATTTCTCAAGCGGTCATATTCGGCGCACTGCCCTTCATTCCCGGAGATATTTTGAAAGTAATAATTGCATCAATGCTTTCCCTAAGGCTTTCTAAGCATATTAAATGAAGGGACACGGAAGGTCTCTCCTGTCCTGTGTCCCTGAATGAAATACTTTAAACTGAAAAATGCTCCTAAAGCTTCCCCTTAAAGGCCTTCAGCAGTCTAAGGTAGTGATTTGCTTCTCTCAGCACATGATCTGCCAGCAGCGGAGGTATCACTGACTTGATTTTGCACTTCAATATTCCCTCGGTGCCCTGTTCCTTGAAGTCCCTGAGTCCTGTAACATCCTTAATGCTCTCTCCCGTAACCTCCGGAAGAAGCTCCGGATTATCAGCAGCTTTTTCTGTCTTTTCCAGCAGCCGGTCAAATTCCTTGGCAAATGAATTGGCAGCATCGAACAGCTTCTCCTCTTCAGGATCAAGGTATCCCCTGATGAACTTGCTGTGCTCTCCCATAATATGATTCCAGTTAATCTCCCGTTGTATTATTTCCTTTATGCTGTCAGCAGCATCCCGCTTCTCCAGCTTATCAAGCAGCGTAATATAATACTCTGCCTCTTCTATTACATGCTCCAGCATTGTAGGATAGGTGTAACTGAATGCCCTGCACTCCGATATATTTTTCAGGAGCTTTGTTTTAAAGGCAACGGCAGCTTTGGTCATTGCCATTGCTTTTCTGTTAAGTACTGATATCTCTTTTTGAAACCCTTCAATGCTTCTGCCCTTACTTGAACCTCTCAGCTCAAGCTCTCTTCTTGTAAGATCAGTATTTATCGGAATGCCTGTCAAGAACTGAGTTACCCTTTCCGCAGCCAGAGTATAATCAGTAACCAGCTCATCCGAGGCGAGCACTTCATGGCTTACAGCCCTGTCCGCCATGTCAACGGCCTCGGACAGCAGTTGCTCGGTGCTGTTCTTCATAAAGATTAATTGGCTCACAACCCCACGATCCCTTGGAGGCAGTGAAGCAGCTGCAAAAATCTCATGTTCCTTTACTATTCTTAAAAAAAACAGGTTCGTTTCCAGTGAATGTCTGATATATTCCTTGTCTGATAACACAATATCCCCTCTTTTCATTGCTATGGCCCTGCAATACAGTATCATTACCATAGTATTCCTGAGGGGATATTTATGTTACTTATATATTAACAAGCATTATTTCCTGCTGCCTCAAACTGCTTTTCACATTAATGATTCTCTGATTTTTTGAGCCCCTGTAAGGAAGCCCCAAATCTTTCAGCTCTTCCACATAAGGTCCGTCAATAAGAGTATCAATGAGCCCCAGAAGCCTGAGCCTGCTCTCATCCCTGCTTTCTATAAGTTCTTCGTATGTAAAGCCCGTATAGCATATAATATTCATATTGTCTTTCCCAAGCTTTTCTGCAATATCAATGAAAGCCTCCGCCTGAAGAAAAGGCTCTCCTCCTGAGAAGGTAACTCCGTCTATGTATCTGCTTTGCCTGATATCTTCAATGATGGAGTCCGTGTCTACCACATAGCCTCCGTCCATTGCGTGGGTGTCGGGGTTGTGACAGCCTTTGCAGCAATGCTTACAGCCTTGGGAGAATATCACATATCTGAATCCGGGGCCATCCACCACACTTTCCCTGACAATACCGGCCACTCTCAATTCCATAATGAAACCCCCTAATATGAATGCTTCACCCTATCCGCCAATTCTGCCTGTTTGGCATCATTGAACCTGTCAATAGTGGACAAGTAGCCTGTGATCCTCCTGATCCTTCTGATATCTTCACTTCCGCAACTCATACAACTGCTGTCTATTATTCCTGATACGCCGCAACTTCTGCACTCATCTATTGGAAAGTTGATCCCCGCATAGCCAATATCACACTTTGCCATGTGCTTTACAATCTTTTCAAAGGCCTGCAGATTGTCCTTCGGTGAAGAAGGCATCTCTACGTATGAAATGTGCCCTGCCGCACACAGCTTATGGAAGGGGGCTTCTTTTTCTATCTTTTCAAATGCGCTTATCTGGTAACTGACCGGGAT
>Ga0208695_1001451_pt1 | contig 19656 bp, 29 predicted proteins | sample AD_UKC111_MetaG_FD_184449 | JGI IMG/M metagenome (GOLD analysis project Ga0208695, IMG submission 184449) | Active sludge microbial communities of municipal wastewater-treating anaerobic digesters from Hong Kong - AD_UKC111_MetaG (SPAdes)... | ecosystem: Engineered > Bioreactor > Anaerobic >...
ATTCATCTCCTGCAGTTAGTTTAAGAATGCATTTGGTCATGATAACCTCCTAATATTTGCATCAAATAGATTATAACAAAAAGGAGGATTTCTCACCATTATGCTAGACCTAGGAATTTTGCACTTGAATAATGGTCTCCTGATTCAATCATTAGTTCCCATGCAATCTGTTTCTTTTCCTCACTGAATTCTTGTGCCTCTGCAAAGAAGTATTTCTTTTGTACTTCTAATACTGAGTTTAATACAGTGATACTTTTACAATGTGTTCTCATTTCTTTGAGCAGACACATTATCTCGAATAGTTTTTGATAAACTTTCATATTCTGCCTCCTTTTTAATGAGCAGGTTTCTGTAGTGGGTTTTTTCATTTGCTAATGTTGTATAGCAAATAAATGATAATATGCTCAATGATACTGAACATATAGTATGCCATATGGCAACGCTTAGGCTTTTGGCTGTATATCCAATTGCTATTATTATTAAATATGTAATTATTGTAATTATTAATATCGCTATATTGTCGTCGTTTCTATCTTGTGTAGTTTTTCCAGCAATATATCCTGCTAATATTCCATACACATATAGAACAACTATTTCGCCAGACATGGCTATCTCCTTGATTTTTGAGGCTGATTAATATCAATAATATTCTAACAATTTAAGGCCACCTATTAAGATGGCCAATAAATCATTTTTTATCTAAAATATCCTTGATTGTATCTTCTAGATGCGTGATGCCTCCATTGACATTGATAAGTTTCTTTTTAAACTTCTTGACTATAGTGTTTCTGTTTATGAAGTCTGTCATAAGCAAAATATAGTCTGAGTTTATCATTGCTGCCTCAAGCTGTGTGTTGTTGTGTTGCTCCGAAGAAGCAAATTTAAATATGCATTTAGCGGATAAATCTTTATTTCCTAATAGCAATTGCTGCTGTTTTGGTAATAATCCTGATATATACAATTTGACCTTTTTATCTTTTGCTGCATTAGCTTTTAGGTCTACTAAGCAATTTTCTTTTTCTGCAAGCTTTTCCTTTGCATGCAGTAAATCCTTTTTAAGATTTTCAATTTCTTTTTGAAGATTCATATTTGAAATGATTTCATCAAAAAGCATATTAATATTTGGAATAAGCCATCTGCATACACCATACCATTTGCTGTGAGGAATAGGCTTTCCTTCTTTTTCCATAGTCTTGAAGAATACTTCTTCTATTTCTTTTCTGTTTGGTATATGCCGCATTTCTTTAAAATGCGCACATATAGCTTTGGTTATCTTTAGTTGTTCTTCATGGGAAAAAGAAATTCTTACAGTATCAATGTGCATGATAATTCTCCAGTTGTATCAAATAAAAGGAGATTCTACCTGCTAAGATAGAATCCCCAACATCACATTAGATTGATGTTTTGTCACTGTAACGAGTACGTTCATGAATGCGTTGGTTTTTCAAATTATCCAACTCATCAGCTAGGCGCATTTGGGTTAAGTTATGCTCACGGCTTTCACGTTTGTCTGCCATAATCAAGTTTACTAATTGAACAGACAAGTTGCCCATTTGCTTAAAAACTTCAACTACGGCGTTGTTGGTTTCTTTGAGCTCATCATTTTCAAAGCAATAATCAAGTTTGCTTTCAAAATTTAACTCACCAATGGCAATTTCACGAGGTTCTTTTGCAAACACTGTAATTTCACCAGCTTTTGATACAGGTGTACCGCCAATAGAAATTTTTAAGCCTTTGATTGTGCATACACAAGTTGATTGGTCTTTCATAATAGCTCTCCAATAGGAATGAGGTTCACGCATATAGACACACACACATGATAGTGACTAATAATTGTGACATAGATACAAGGTTTGAGATAAATGATATGGATAAAGTTCCACATCAAAAAAGTTTTAACAATTCTTTTGGAATTTAAGAAAACATTATTCTCAATAAAGTTTTAACAGTTTAGGAGAACATGAGGACAATTGCTTGCCCTCAATGTATTATTAATGAATTGTGTCTTCGTTATCATCTGATTCAGAAAGATTCACTTTGATAACTCTGACGCCGTATTTACCACTTTTGATTGCTTCAATTAGCTCATCTGGAAGAATTCCTTTTAAAGCTTCAAGTGTATCATTTTCTTTTGGCTTGCTTGCCCGTGAAGATTGTTCATTATCTTCATTAAATGTGACGTTATTAGTGATAATAAACTTCACTAAATTTTCATTTTCTTGCGCAAATGCATAACTTAGCATTTCTTCAAGCTGCTCATTACTTAATTGGGGAAGTTTTTCTTTAAGCACGTTAAATAAAACAACAGAGCTAATAGCAAGTTCGATTTTACTATTTGTTTCCATTACATGTTCAGCTGATTCTTGAACAAAGCAATACACTTTAAATGTTTTTTTTGCATTCATTAGTGCATTTAATAATTTTTCGTTTTGCATAATGTTTCTCCGATAGGATAGTTAGAATATGGACTAAAAGAACTATTAATCCATCAAAAAAGTTATAACAATTATCAAGTATAATTTGGTATGCTATGAACCATTTTTGTCAAAAAGGTTATAACAGTTTTAATGTCATAACCTATGATTGTTTTTAATTATCAATGAAGTCGCTAATGCCTTTATTTGCTAGGGCATCTGCTATTTCATTGCCTTTTATGCCAGAATGTCCTTTTACATACACTGCAGCAACAGTATGTTTTTTAAGTTCATTGTCTAGCTTTTCCCATAAATCTTTGTTGGCGATTGGCTTTTTATTTGTGCCAATCCAACCTTTAGATTTCCATGAGTTTAACCAGCCGTTAATGCCTTGAACTACATAGTTTGAGTCAGTGTATATAGTTACATCACAATTTAGTTTTAGAGCTTCTAATCCTTTTAGAGCTGCTAATATTTCCATTTGATTGTTTGTAACTGAATCACCACCATATCCACAAATTTCTTTGCGAATATTTTTTTCTGGACATAATAACAGAACACCCCAACCTCCATGACCAGGATTGCCTTTGCTTGCACCATCACAATACATTTCAACTTTCATAGGATATGCTCCTTAAACATTACAAACACAACCAATAAGATAAGAATAACATCAGCCCATGACGCATTTGCATCATTAGCATCTTTATGAATCAGTTTCATATTATCACCTCATTTACAATCAATTACTTTGCCATTGTATTCTACTTCAACCATAGAATGCTTTGGGTCCACTTTACACAGGTCATTTGCTATATCCATTAATAGGATGTTTAAATTTTCCTTTGTTTTTTGCTGTTCTGTTTTAATTTGCTGTGGCACTTCTACATTGCTGTATTCCTCTGAAGCAGCATAAAACACTAAATAAAAGAATATTCCAAGAACTGCAATTGCTGCTAGTTCTTCTTTGTCAAATAGCTTCATGGCATTTCTCCAATAGCCCCTTATTCAGAGGCACTATATTTGTTTAGATAAGGGACTTAATTTCTTCAATAAAGTCTGTTAACACTACATATGGATATATTGTTTCATTAGGAGAGTCTATTTCATCTGCATATTTTTTAATAAATGCATCTGAAAATCTAAAGTTTGGAAATCCTAATTCAACAGCTTCGTAAAAAACATCATCATATCTTGGAAGGCTGTAATGGTATGCACTTCCTTGTACGGATACAATCATATCTGTTCCCTTTACTTGTATTGGGTCAGATATAGATGAACCTTTTTCTAATTTTGAGTTAGAAATAGTCTCATTAATAGCTTTTGCAACTTCATTTGTTGTCAATGAGAAGTCGACTTCTATTGAATTAGATAACATTTTATTTCTCCGTATGGTGATTATGTCAAAAAAGTTTTAACAGTTTAAATAACAAAAAGGGAGATTTCTCTCCCTATTGTTTACATACGATATATATTCCATGAAAGTATTTCCTTCACGACATTTTCACATGTAATCCATATATCTTTGTATTGGCTTATATTTATGTTATAGAAGATTATACCTCCAATAGATGCTGTTTTGATTTTAATAACAACATCTCCTGTTTCGTTGTAGCAATTATATTCTTCGCAAAATATAATTTCCCTCTTAAAGAATATTCCACACTCAATTGCAACTCCTTTCCTTATAAGTTGTTGCATATGATTATCAGATATAATAGACATTATAATTCTCCAGTAAAAAAATATTTGCATTTCTTTATAGTTGTAATGCTCAACTTTAAGGTTATTCTACTTCACGCTCTTTGACGAAAATGATTTGTGCTACATCATCATTAAGTGCCATAATAACAACACTTTCTTCATACGACATTTCTTCGTCAATATATGCAATATCATCTTCTTCTTCATTCCATGAATCTAGAAGCATTTGTGCATAAGCATTCATTGCATTAATTGCATCTTCTTTTTTTTTATAAACACCAATAACATCACCTTGAGTGCCACGAGGATACTCTGGTAAATACTCATTGCTTTCTGCTAATGCTACTACGAATACGTTCATGATAATTCTCCAATTGAACGATTAAGAATATTTTCAAAAAAGTTATAACAGTTATTTCATAACTTAAGAAAACTTATCCTCAATTAAGTTTTAACAGTTTAGATGTCACATGCATAAACATATGACACCACAAGTTTATAAATTTGCTCTAATATCCATAATTAACTTACCAAGAACATTAAGACCATTGTTCCCACATTTAGCACAATTACAAACCCCGAAGTGATTATCATGCCTTGACTATTACAAGCACTTTGATATAATAATAGGACATTATAAATACTAATTAATAGGATACTTTTATATGCATCAAACACTTCAGAGGACAACTGTTAAGCGGAAAACATTTTTACAAATTCATTGCCAAGAACATGACGAAGTTTATCAAGTAAGACAAGACGATTACAAAGTCAAAGGTTGTCCTTATTGTGGCGGTAGAAAGTTGTCGTTTAAAGCATTTGTAGATAAAGCAAATAAAATACACAATAATAAATTTACATATTTAAAAGATAAGTTCACAGAGGTAAGTTCACCAGTTGGTGCAATATGCCCTATTCATGGTGAAATAACACTCTCTACTGGAGTTAATCATCTTAACAATAGAGGTTGTAATTTGTGTCGATTAGAAAACTCTCATTATTATACTAAAACTAAATTTATAGAAATCTGCGCTAATAAAAAGGCAATATTCTATATAATACGTTGTTTTAATAATACTGAATCATTTTACAAAATAGGCATTACTAAGAGAACTGTTGAAGAAAGATATAACTCTAAGGCTGCTATGCCTTATATGTATGAAGTTATTCGCACTGTACATGGAGATGCTGAACAGGTTTGGGATTTAGAGCAAGAATATAAACAAAAACTTAAGCAGTATCATTATGTACCAGCTATTAAGTTTAATGGTTTTTACTCTGAGTGTTTTCATTCTATAGAATTAGTTTAGCTGCCTAATATGGTTAACAAAATATACCTATAAATAATTACCTTCAATAATTTCAGCATCACCAGTATTAATCAATAAAGACTTAAAAGGTTCTTTACCAAACTTTTGTTCTAAAGCAAATTTCATAACCTTATCTTTAATAGATGGCCAATCATCTCTTAATACAAGTTTACGTCCTTCACGCTTAGAAGTTGGTCCATCATAGAATTGAAACTTTATACGTTCATTAACATCTAAAGTCTTCATAGCTTGATAAAAAGCTTCAGTTGACCTAAATACCAAATCACCATATACAATTTCACATGCTGCCATGTTAGATAACCAACGATGTTCGTTTTTAAACGAAGTTATCTTGTTCATTTTGAATCTCACAAATAAATGATTATCAAAAAAATTTTAACTTTTTGGTGCCACATGCATAAAACACATGGCACCGAACCGCTAAAAAGTCTTATAAAGTTCTCGTAGCTCCTGCAAATGACTATCAAAATACAGATTATATATTTTAATATCTCTGCTCATAGCTAAACGAATAGCTTGGCCTGTACCTCCAGTTGGTCCTCCGTCTTTTGTCCAACACACCACGAAATCTGTTGGCTCATCTAGGTTTCTACCAAGGATTTGCATACAATTACGAGCATGTAGGCGCTTTGCATAATCACTACAACGATGCCAAGCTGGATGCACTTTTCCTGCCATTACTAATGCTTTTTGCATAATTTCCTCTGCAACAATAATTCCTTTATTGTTTGTGGCATAGAATATCTCTTTCTTGCCCTTAACCACATCACAACCTCTTTCGAAGGCTATATCTGCACCTATAGCACCGCCTGACCGTAGCAATAATCCTTTTTCGGCAAATGATTTACCTATTTTGTGCATTGTTGATAATACTTCTAGAGGCGTTTGTCTGCTCCCGATTCCCGAGTATATTAAATTTGGCATATTTACCTCTTCTGGTTTTGTAAAATTAATTCACATAATGATATAAATTCATCATATGGGACATCACTTTTCATGCGATTAATATAATAACATGACCATACCACATTGCCTTCGACATATCCTTTGTCTGGATTAAGTCTATCTATTGATGGCGTAAGATTATGTGGTCTGTTTTTTTCGATTACTGTATTGGTAAACGATATTTCTTTGTGCGTGTAGAAGCATTTGCCGTTTTGTTTTTCAAATATTTCTATTAAGTATTCTGCTGTTAAATTAAATTCTACATTGCATTCTTTAGCTCTATACCTATAAGCACTTATTTTAGATGTGATAAATTGTTTATAATCATTTCTATACTTTTCTGTTCTTTCAGCTCTTGTGCCAATATTACATTGTTTGCATTGTGTTTCGTACATTGGATTGTTATTGTGATATTTTTTAATACAGAAATTTTCTTTGATGCCTGTGTGTACTACGCCGCAAGCTTTGCATTGGCGTTTATTGTCTTTACTGTAAGCTTTATTTATTGTTCTTAGCTCTAAAGGTGATACCATAATTCTTTCTCCTATGTTGGTATTTCTTTTAAAATACCACCATAGAAGTATGTTGTCAATAACCGATTCCAGAATATATCATTTTATTTCTCCGATGTTGATTTGTTCAGTTTATTTATAACAGTTTTTGATAAACATGAACATTATCTGGCAATACTGAGATGATTGGTTCTATTTCATCTATTGTTCTATTGCCGTGACCTATACCTGGATATGGCATAGATATAATTATATGTGGGTTGCTTTCGGCATATTCCTTTAGCATATTTGTGGATTTTGCTATTAGCCATAAAGGAGATTCATCTTTGTAGTGGATTTTGGTTTGGAACGCTCCAACCTTGCCGCCATTAGGACTAAGCAATAACCCGTATCCTTTTTCAGTTTCGATTCCTAGTCTATTTATATAAGTTCCTATGGCTTTATCTATTCCTTTAAATCTATCCCTTACTTCCTTTGCTATACCTGCACCCATTGAATTTAATTAAATACTTGCTATAATAAGCGTACACCAACTAAAACCTCAAAAGGAATTTAAGATGCCTGCAAAATTATCACAAGTAGAATTTATAAAACTATGCTCAGAAAAACACAATAATTTTTACAATTATTCAAAAACAATATACACAGGAATTAGCAATAAAATTACCATTACATGTCCTGTACACGGTGATTTTGAACAAAAAGCAAAAATACACAAAGAAGGTTTTAAATGTTCTAAATGCATGGCTGATTCTTATAAATTAACACAAGAGCAATTTATAGAAAAAGCCAACATAAAACATGAAAACTATTTTGATTACTCAAAAACAATATACACAAAAGGTGACAATGAAATTACAATCATTTGTCCACTTCATGGTGATTTTAAACAATTAGCAAGAAAACACCTAGAAGGAAGAGGATGTGTAAAATGCTCTAGAGCTAAAGTATCTTTAAAACTTTCTAAAGAACATAATACTTTTCTTAGAGAAGGTTTTATAAATAAATCAAAAAATAATTTAGCAACTTTATATATAATCCAATGTTTTAATGAAACTGAAAGTTTTTATAAAATAGGTATAACTACAAAAACTGTAAAAGAACGTTACAACAGTTCACGTGGAATGCCATACCTCTATAAAATAATAGAAGAGATACATGGAGATGCAGGAACAATATATGATTTAGAAGTCAAATTGAAAAATCAAATGGCATCTTATCATATTGTACCTGCAATCAAATTTAATGGGTGTAAAACAGAATGCTTTAGTCAAGCGCCATTATTTACCACACCATTAGATGTGAATAAAAATAAATTAGTATGAGGATAAATATCCCATATATTGCCTTGATGAATTTTCATTTGCATCACCACATTTAGAAAACAAAAAGGTTATAACAATTAAGCTATAACCTTATAATATTAATGATAAGCAGCATCACCGCTAATATTGCCGCTGATATCTACCATATGAGGAGGTAAATCCATATACCAAGGCAATTGTGGCTCCTGAAGTAATGCTAATGCCTCATCATCTGCATTATTAATTGCAGCATTTAATATTTCCTTAACCTTAATTCTTTCCTTGATACCCAAAGTATTACGAGCCAACACCAATTGTTTGCGCTGTTCCACTTCTGGTAGTGTTGTGAAGAACTTAATCTTCACTTGGCGATTATTGGCACTAATAATTAATAAGCTGCCAAACAGGGATAAGTTGCAGTTATAATGTGCTGCAAATTTTTGGATTAAAGTTGTCATGATAATTCTCCGACGTTAGTTTTACTTCAACTGAATTTTAACAATTTTTAAGTTCATGAGATGAAATATTTTGCATATAATATATCTTATACAAAATAAATAAATTTAAAGGATATTTAACAATGGCAGATAGATACACAAAACATTTAGATGATATGTATGCTTCAGAGGCTCATATAAGCGATTTAAGCAACATTAATGACCTTGACCAACTTACCCTACTACTAAGACAATTAAATGCAACAGAAGAGCAAATAGAGGCATCTACAGACAATTCAATAAAACTTGACATGTTATAATTTACTATCTATTATTAATACTTAACGTTTTCTTCGCGTTATTAAATAATGTTTTAAATACGTTCTATATCGTAAGTAAAGAAGCAAAGTATAGATAACCAAGTTCAGGTGAGCTTAGTAAGCAATGAATACTACCGCTATGTAGTTTTAGCAATAAAAGTTATTAGCCTCCTCTGGGACGGTTTAATGTTCCCATAAAGACCTAGGAGCCAAAGAGTAGAGACTCAAGGATAAACGACTTCCCCTCAAATGTGATGTCCTTAACTGGATTAACAGATACAAGCAGTGAGCACTACTGTCTATAACGGCAATATTAATTTAAAGCCTTGGAATAGAATCTAGTGTAGTCGATAATTATAACTGACGAAGAATAATAAGCAGTTAATCTCTAGTGTAGTATTACCTTATAAGATACAAGGAACATAATAATACTAACCTGCATATGATTAATATAATAATTAATTGATATGACTTACCTGATGATGATTAAGCACTAAGCTACAAGATCACATGGGTAGGTCTTTTAATATCTAAAGAAAAATAATTTAAACAGTAAATCCTTTTGCTCCAAACACATAATTGTATTCAGAGCACATCAACTAACACCAATCAGCAACAATTCCATGTTTGTTCAACACTTCATCTACTTCATCCTTCCATATGTTTGGCCCAACATATTTCCCTGTTAAATCCCCATACACATCCCATACTCGACAACTGAATTCCCATCCAGCAATACCAACATTGGCTATAACAGCCAACAACGCACCTTCTTTATGTGTTTGCTCATCTTCGTCCCAGATTAGAGCATAATGCGACACATTATCGCACTTTACAGCATCTCCAGCTGCCAATAACTTCTCTACGTCCTCTGTAGAAATCATATAACGTGTGCCCATAATTCTTCTCCAAAAAATAATCATATCAAAATAATTTTAACAGTTTTTATATGCAAGGCACTGAAGCAATATCAGTACCTGCATAGAACCAACATATTAAAGGACTACAATACATACAACTTTGTAGCCTTCACCCTCAATCAACTCAACTGCCTCACGAATAGAAGCAGCTTTGACTGTAATAACAAAACAGTCCTTAGTAGTAATCTGATACATATATACCTCGACAGAAAAGAAAAAACAAAAATAAAAAGCCGCTTCATTTTCCATCATGAGCAGCTAAGAAAAGACAAAGCTAATCCTTGTCAATATATAACTCATAGATGTCCTGACCCAAATGCGGGTCTTCTATGATTGCATCCAAATCTGTTTTATGAGAAACCAATCCTTGATTCTCATAATCATTAGCTAAAGTCCACAATGCTCCTTGTGCACTTGCCAACGTAGGGAACCCGCCAGGAACAACATCCTCTGTTCCTAAAACTAAATTTTTAATATAAATATTATACATATCTACCCCCAATAAAATTAAGTTCAAATAAATTTTAACAGTTTATATGTACAAAGCTCAGATGTATTGCCCTTATACTCCCTATCCCTTCATACAGCCTATTTCCCGAGCTATAACGCATATACCTATACATACCTACTGCTTAACAATAAATCCTTTTAAAATGCCTTTATTTAACGTTACAAGGCTCAACGTCGGAGAATACGATTAACAAGACTCGCCACATTGAATGCAGCGACAGTCGACAATAGTACCACCACAATAATGGCAGATCTGGAATTCGTAATAGGTGAACATTTTATTACTCCTAAAGTGTTATTTTGTTCAATAATGTTATAACAGTTTTGTTCGAAAAATAAGATGATACTTTTGTCATTTCGGCCAATAGGTAAAAATAAGACATTTAAGAATTGATCATTTTTTAAACGATTATAAACAAATTTCCCGGGATAATAAAAAAGAAATTGGAATTTTGCACTTTTACATTTTGTCATTTCGGCCAATAGAGACACATATAGATATACAGATATTTATTAAAAACATATAAAATTTTGCAAATAAAAAAAATATAACAACAATAAAATAAAAAGCCCAAATCCTTTTTATGCATCAAAAATAATTATAACAATTTAAAGAAAAATACCACCCAAGCTGAGTCAAGGGTGGATTACCAAAAAGAAACTGCTGTTTCCGTAGGTTGGTTAGACCGTTCTTTCATTCATAGCCTCAGAGCGCTATAAATTTTGTATCTAGATGCAGAAAGAACATTTCCTTTCCCGGTTGGCAACCGTTAAACTGCACCATGACGAGACAAAGCCTCATCACAACATTGTGTTTATATAGCGTCCCATGTAGCCATAAACGCTTTGCCATCACCATTTTACTGGCTTAGCTCAAACTAACCTGCCAAGTTAGTCTGTATATAAATCCTCAATAAAGAAGACCTATATATAGAATAACTAAATTAGTTCAAAAAAATTATAACAATTTAGATGCCAAAGAAGCTGTCAGTTGCCCAACAGCTCCCTTAAATCACTACCCTAGGTCCAATAGGAATAGAGCGTAATCGTCTAATTCCCATTTTCCATCGCTTTTGCGTTCGAAGCGGAACCCGTTCTGTCCTGTTATCTTCGATTGCCAGATGACTGAACGACACTTCTTCATTGTCCTTTTTGAGAAGATGTCCTTGCCATAGAAGGAATTATCGTCCTCATCGTGCACGTGTCCAATCCAGCTGCCACACGATACATCAGGTACAGACTTCATGATGTTGAGTACCTGCCCAGTTGTATACGTCTCACCAACTGTGATGTTTTCATATAACGCGCTCATAATATAGCTCCAAAGTAGGTGGAAAAGAGAATATATGCCATAACCTACAAAGCGACATATATTTTACACATAAAGCTTCTAACAGTTTTGATGCAGAAAAGTAAATCTACTAATCTGCACCATTATAGTGGTTAGCGATGAAGGTCTCGGAGTACGCTACTTTTTATTGGCGAAATAATCAGCAGCAGCAGCAAGTGTCGAGCAATGACAAAGCTGTGGCGAACAATAACAAACAAGCTTTTTGCCAGCAAGAGCTTTCAACGCTTCTATGTCAATGAGTCCATTTTTAAGATCGGCAATAAATTGATCTCTATGCATTACAACTGCAACCTCTCGAGACTCTACGACAAACTTAGCTGTTGTCCCACGAAGATGCGTGTATTGATTACCCCATACACTTCCACGTCCACAATATATGCCTTTATCGCCATTCTTTTTGTTTCCAATAAGATTAGAATATTTTTCCATATTCTCTTGGCATTTCTGCAATTTTGATTCAAAGTTATCAATCATTTTACACCTCTACTTTTTTAAATTGAGAAACACAGCCAAGGATGATTTCCTTGACCTGTAAACGAGATTTGCATTCAAGCTCGTGGAGCTCAAACACAAATGCATTTCTACTATCAGCAATCTTTACATGTTTGCCGGATTTTAACACCCGACAAACATATTTTTGACTAATAGCATCAAGCAAAATGTCTAAGCGTTCTTTTCCGATACGCTCATTCATTTCAATGCTGTTCATAATTACTTACCTCCAGATTTTGCAACTTTAATATTCCAAACATCATAAGTTGCATTATAAAGAACAAAGAATCTAACACCATCAACTACAACATCAACAACAATGTTGTCTTTGATGTAGCTGATTTTGCCACCAGTAGCAGCAGAAATGCTATTAGCAACACTCCTTCCAGTAGAAGAAGATAGGAGTTTGCCATAGTCACGATTAAGTATTCCTGCAGCAATAGAAATATCCTTGCTAATAATATCTAAGAATTTCATAGATATACTAGATACTTCTACTTTTTGCACAGGAGCAACAATCTCATCAACCTCAATGAGTACGTTGTCTTCCTGGTCCTTTTCTTCTTCCTCTTCTTCTTCGACTACAGGATCTAGTACCACCTGCTCTTCTTGAACAATAGTAGGTGTATCTTCTTCTGTAGCATCAACTACTACGGGAGCAGAAATTTGAACATCAGCATCCGATTCTGTGCTCTCACTATCTTCTCCGTATTGAACAGCTAATGCAGCAGAAAGATCCTGAAATCTTTTATCTGCCTTAATAGCCAAAGGATCTAACTCAAGAGCTGTTTCATTAAATCCTTTAAGATGCAATCCTTCAATTGATCTTAAGCGAGACAACCCAACATACCCTTGTCCATACTCAAAGGAGCGACTAAGATCCATAGACGCTTGATCAAGAGACATTCCTTGACTTTTATGAACTGTAACAGCCCATGCATAAGCTAATGGAATTTGCACATACCTTGCAATAACCTCATCCATCACCTTTTGTTCCCACGAGAATGGTTCAACAGAAATGGTTTTTTCTGGTGTTACAACCACAACATGGTATTTTTCTACCTTAGTGACTATGCCAGTTGTCCCATTGACATATCCCAATGCAGGGTTGTTTGCAGTGAACATTACCTTGGTTCCAACCTTTAGCTTTAGAACCTCTGCAGTTCTGCTATTGGCTATCAAAGATTTAAGAGCAAATTCGTCGCCTTTTTTAGAGGCAATGTACTCGTGCTCTTGTTGCTGAATAGCATTATATGCAGCAACGTTAATCTTCTCTACATCACCATTATGAGTGTAGAGGTTAATACAATCCAATGTCTTGTTGGCTTGCGCTTTCAAGATGTCAATAGAGGATTGAGACACCTTTTGTGCTCTAACCTCATTAAGAATAGTGTTCAATGCACCAGATCCATTGCGGTGCTGCTCTGTTAAGTAGCAGACTTTAAAATCCGCATCCTTGAATAATGGAGACATGAAGACAAACTTGTCTCTGGTCTCTTCGCCTGGCTTGCCAACAGGAGGTAACTGAAAGAAGTCGCCAACTATTACCATCTGCACTCCACCAAATGGCTTATTAGAATTGCGAACAAAGCGCAATATCTCGTCAGCCATTTCAAATTGTTTACGATGGAGCATTGAGATTTCATCCACAATAATGACATCAATCTTCCTGATCTTATCAGCCTTTCTTCCAGATGATAGCTTTTTAAGCATCTCTGGGGTTGTGCTGTCGGAAATGCCCATGCCAAGTAGCGAGTGAATTGTGACACCACCCACATTGACAGCTGCAATTCCAGTAGAGGCAGACACGGCTACCTTCAATCCTTTAGACTGCGCAGCTTTGATAAACTGCGTTGTCGTATAAGATTTACCAGCACCAGCAGATCCTGTTAAGAACACATTGGCGCCAGAATTAAGAATCTGTAAAGCTGTTGATTGCTTCATAATCTTTCTCCTAGTTAAAATGGAAAGAGACCAGGCTTACGCCCAGTCTCCAGATTGTGGATATTCAATATCCGATGGAACATTAGTTAAAGAATCGCAAAGTTGAGCAAATAAAAACTCTGCAATATCTTTTCCAAGCTCCTGTTGAGGTTTAGCTTCTACGGCATCTTTGTTTGCCACATTAGCCTGACGAACCATGTCAATCCAGCGCTTAACACAAACATCCTTGTCTGTTGCAGTAAGGCCAAGTTTGCCAACATATGTATGCTGTGCAAAATAGCCCTTCTGAACTTTAGTGTCTAACTGGAATGCAAGACTCATAGAATTGATCTGAGGCATACGAACTTCTTGTTTTTGAAGCTCATAAATTGCTGATATAACATCCGCAACATTTTTTGGCTCAGCTACACCATAAGACTTGCAAACAGCCAACATTTCATCGGCAGCGCCCTTAGATAAACGTGCACCTTCTGTGTGCAAGAAATATCCACGTTGCAAAACGTTGAATAATTTATACACACTGTTGATACACGCTCTATTTGCAATATCAACCGAAAGATTAATATTACGAGGAGCAACACCAGAAATGCGCCCAGTGAATTGACCTGGCACCATTTTTGGAGGAACAGTTTTATAGTGCTCATGTACAAATGTAGCAGTAGCTGCAACATATGTTTTGATGGCACTTTCCAAAGAGGCATATTGCTTTTTATCATCTGGACTAAAACCGTCCCAGTATTTATTGATGTTTTGCAAGAAACCATCGTTCATTGAATTACCATCTTCATCGACAGTACCACTGAACATTTTTTCAAAGTTTCCAGCAAATAAAGACATAACAGAAGTTGCACCGTAATACAACGATCTGCCATCACCACCAATAACTTTTCCATCGCTATGCTTAATCATACGCATGGCTTCATCTTGAATGATATAGCCATACAAATTCCAAAGCATCTTAGCCCAGAAAATATCCATTCCGCCATTAAATATTGCATTTTCAAGCAACATAGAATGTTGAAACAAACCATTAGTCATAAGACCAATGTTTTCCTTGTTTTTGCGATTTGAATCAATTCCTGCTGCTAAATCATCCATATTGTAAAGTTTCCAAGGCTTCATGACAAAATCAAATTGCATTTCACCATCGCCAACTTCACCAGCAGGTTTTGATCCCCATATATAGGAATTAGAACGCTTAACAACACATTCCCATTGAGAAGTGTAAAGAGGCAATTTAATATTGTAACGAATACAACATAAGTCGCCATCAGTATCATTCTCTTGAGACATAAGAAGCTTATTATTTACGAAGCAAACAGACTTCATTGCAAATAAATCAACTTCATCAAGCTCCCCAAATAAACTCTCTGGGAAGAATGCGTCATTAATAACGCCAGTTACGCCTTTATCAAATATAACTGGATCCTTAGAGTAGGTCATATGCCCAGCACGACAAGCTGTTGTTGTAACAGTATGCTCATAGCCAGGAACATTAACATTCCAGAAGCGAGGAACAATCGTTAAATAAGTTCCCTTGACAATCATGCGATTATAAGAGTCCTCAAATAACGATGCATTGACGCGGATTAAATGCTGAGCAGCAGTCAAAGACCATTCAACCTTTCTTCCTTTTGCTTCATTTCGCAATGCAACAAAAAGCATCATGATTGTTTGGATTGTGCTGCCAAACATGCATTCAACACTGTTCCCAGCCTTAAATGCCTCCTTATCAATGGGCATAATATTTCCTTTTAAAAAATTCCATCCAGGAATAAAGAAATCATACCCACCAATATCAACAAGGGATCCATGCTCAGACATAAGTCCAGGGAATTCACCATCACCAGCCATCAAGAGATTAAACTTCTCAATAAGCTGTTCAGGTGAAAGCTTAGACAATCCAGCCTCCATATTGGACCAAGTACGTTCAGGAATAGCTAGCTCTTCAACACATTCAACACCCATGTTGTCGTATTGATAAGAGAACAACTTATCCATAAACGCAATTAATTGATCCTTAGAAACACGGACAGCGTCAGCATAACCTTCAACAGCAATACGCTGCATCTCTTTATGCTTAGCTCCAGCCTTCCCGGTGTTATCAACCAATACCTGAGACATAACATCATCAAGTACAGTTGAGTCAACAACCATCTTCCCATCTTTCTCAACAACGCAATAAGACCAAAAGACATTAGTCAACTCACGAATAGAGAAAGAGGTTAATGGCGGACGTTTAACAATTACGCCATTCTCGATGTCTTGTTCAACCTGGGCAGGCAATCTAAAGGCAAGATCGCCATGAGAAACACAATCCTTAATGTGCTTAATCATATTTAAATAATATGAAGACATTAAAGACGCATTCTCATAAGCTTGCCCATCAAGATCAACTGCATCAACCTCTTTGTATTGGCAGCCATAAAGCTGATACAAATTGGTTGCAATAACATCATGATCCGACTCGACATATTCAAATGTCACAATTGAACCACGATATTCGCAATTAATCTTGCGAACAAGGCCAGCCTCTTCAATCTTTCTACGAGCCATCGCTGTCAACTCTTTTTTCCCAAGAGTTGGATTTTGTTCGCAATACTCGACTTGTTCACGAACAGACATAACGCCAGTCGCATCAAGAAGCATATTGAACTGACCCTTCCAGGAAGAAAGAGTCCCAATAATCGCACGAGGCCCAAATTCCTTGAAGTAGATTTTAGAGCCAACAACACCCTTCAATCCACCTTTAGAGACAATACGACATGCACCAAGGAACTCATACACACCATAAGAGTATACAGCCCCAGTACAAAACATATTGTCCAATTCCACCTGAAGATCAGGGGCGTCACAAACAGGACGAGAGATAATATGAATCCCTGTCCATTTGCCAATCCCCACTCCTTCTGTGTTGCCATAAATTTTGACAACACGCTCATTGAGCTTGGAGGGATCCTCAAATGCATTAAGGCCATTCTTATGCTCCAAAACACACTTAACCTCATTGTGTGTTGGGAATCTGAAGCCCTTGAATCCCTTAATGTTGTGTTCTGCTCTTACAAATCCTTTGTTTTGAGCAACACAATATGGGGCAATATTTCCAGCCTCGTCGAGATTAATGCCCAACAATTTGCTATAAAGCAACTTATTGAACATCTCACGAAGATCAGAACTCGCCCAGATCTTAAATGCCAAAATTGGCATAGGAATAACCCCATACGCCTTAGTGTTACCAACTGCGAATTGACCGCAAAGGGTTCTAAGAGCATCGAGATTAAACCATTCTATCGGCACCTGAGTTGCCAACCCAAGGATACGTTGATCCGCATCTTTGTAATGGGCACGCAAATATACACGTCCATTATCTCCAACACGAACCATGATTCCGTGATTGACTTGGGCACCAGACTTATTGAGCCAGTACCACCCAGACTGTTTTGGAACAGCGGAATAACCACTGACCCATTTATTTGCCCCAATCTTCTGCGCAAGAACAGCATGCACACAGGCATGAAGCTCCTTGACAGAATTAGGGACATTTGGGTTTGTTAAAAGCACACCAATATCATGGTATGCCTTAATCATTTTATCAGACATAACAGCTTCCCCTGTTGGCCTATTTAAATTCATGGACATTACCTTATTGCCCATACCCGTTTCTTCTTACTACGGTCTTAAGAACAGCGGTAAGAAAAGCATGCCTAACTTTGTAGGCCTTAATAGACTCATGCATACCAGGCCAATAGTCATTTGGTCTAATATCCATGTTGTCCTCAAGATCTAGCAGTTTAAGTTGAATCGCTTCAACATTACCAGATCTAGCTATCCTATTAATATGATCAACACTTGACTCACCATCCTTTTTGGTCAAGAGCTCAACCATATCAATACATTCCATGCTAAATGGCATGTCTTCTAACATATCCATTGTCACATGCGTATCTTCAACAACATCATGAAGATAAGCAGCAGCAATGGCATGTTCAGTCATACCTAAGCTAGCAGCCTTGTTGGCAATACGCACTGGATGTTCGGAATATGCTTCCCATCCTCTACGAATCTGACCTTCATGTGCCATAACGCACAATCTAACAGCATAATTACTCTCGTGAATAATTCTAGCCAGATTGATTCCGGCCAATTCACTAAGAGCCACCTCTCTGAAGACATCAAGAGTGATTAAGCCAAACGCCATCATTGCGTATGTCATATCTTTTTCGATGCCAAACATGATAAACAATCCAATAATAACCATTAAGTTAATGATCATAACTGAATCCTTCATCATGCTGCCACCATATAAGCAGCATCAGCAGTTTGGCAAGACACCAAACCGTCTTCATGGGATGCACCTACTATTGCAATAGCAGCAGATATTTTTTCTGCCATTGTGGAGCCTTTGGCATGCAAGATACCAAATGCAATAGATTTGTTGCCACTGTTGGCGGCAACGTATTCCTTCCAATCTGCCACTTCAGTAACAGCTTTAGCTGCAGCAGGAGCGGCCTTAGAAGCCTTCAGCGCAGCCTTCGCAGCGCGTCTTTCTTGACGTTCCAGGAACAACCGATGTTGTTCAGCTTTGTGCGCAATCAACTCCTTGATAGCATTGGCCTTATGAGCCTTTGCTACTTTAATTGCAAAGAGGACATCTTTTGCAGACATCCCATACTGGGCCAAGAAGCCCTCTTCTGCCAGTATTGCTTGGCAGACTAATTCTTGTGCAGCGTCCCTACGTGCACAGGAGGACTTAGTAGAGCGTACCCCTACATGGCCCTCATCAGAGAGCCAGTTGTATAGGGCTACTTTTCTAGTAGCCTTATTCCCTAATGCCACCACTTGACGTGCAAGTGGGAGGATAGAGTACAGCCGTTCTAGTTCCTCTTTCGAGGCATTAATGTGGCTATGTATAGATGCCGACTTAGCCTTAGCTGCATCACCAAGCTGCTTTCCACTGGGTGCTGTATTAGCAGCCTGGCGCACATATGTGCGAACAGACTTTACAGCCTGCTTATTGGCTGGTGTCACAACAGCCATCTTGTGACCGTCAGCAGTTATGCTAACGATGCCACGAGTTGCTGCATTAGCAGCCTGGCGCACATATGTGCGAACAGACTTTACAGCCTGCTTATTGGCTGGTGTCACAACAGCCATCTTGTGACCGTCAGCAGTTATGCTAACGATGCCACGAGTTGCTACATGCCGATTGGCAGTAGCCTTTTTCAACACATGGGTAGCAGCCTGCTTCCGTGCAGCGTTAACCGCACGTTGAGCAGCTCCTTGCGCCTTACGGGCAAGGAGTTTAGCAACGCTTATTCCCTGTGATTGTGCTTCACGCACAAGTTCTTTTTGGGCAGCGCGGCCTAATGCTCGTTGTTGGTCGCGCATGGTTATTTCCATGCGCTTTGCTGCAGAAGCATCGTATGCAGCACGCGAACGTGCACATGCTGCTTTGTGGGCAGTATGCGAACG
>Ga0208695_1001452_pt1 | contig 19650 bp, 20 predicted proteins | sample AD_UKC111_MetaG_FD_184449 | JGI IMG/M metagenome (GOLD analysis project Ga0208695, IMG submission 184449) | Active sludge microbial communities of municipal wastewater-treating anaerobic digesters from Hong Kong - AD_UKC111_MetaG (SPAdes)... | ecosystem: Engineered > Bioreactor > Anaerobic >...
CCACCCCTGAACCCAGCCCTACCCCCAGCTTACCACCTACCTTCACCCCCACGCTGGAGCCTAGCCCCACCGCCACGCAAACCCTCACCCCAGAGCCCACCCCCATTTGGGCACGCGTTTCAGCAGCCACCTCGGATGGCGCCAACGTGCGCGAAGCCCCCGGTTATAATACGCTCATCCTCACCACTGTCTTGAACGGCGAAATCATCCAGGTTTTGTCTGAACCGACCCAACAGGGCGGAGTTTACTGGGTGCGCATCCGCAACAGCGCCGGTATTGAAGGCTGGGTAGTGCAAACCCTGCTGGTCACCGCTACCCCCGCACCCAACCCCTAAAATCTCTCTGCAAATACCCCTTAGGAGGAACCCTACATGCCCATTCACTTTGGCACCGATGGCTGGCGAGCCGTCATCTCAGATACCTTCACCTTCGATAATTTACGCATGGTCACCCAAGCCATTGCAGATGCCCTGGCAAACGAAACCTGGAACAACGGCGCGGCGTTGGAACAAACCATAGACCCGCGCCGCGTTGTTGTTGGCTTCGATACACGCTTTCTCTCCGATCGCTATGCTTCTGAGGTAGCGCGCGTGCTAGCCGCCAATGGCTTCACCGTTTATCTCAGCCAGGCCGATGCGCCGACGCCAGTCATCTCTTATGCTGTGCACAATCTGAATGCTGCAGCAGGTGTGATGATCACTGCCTCGCACAACGCGCCGCGTTATAATGGCGTCAAGCTCAAAGCAGCCTCGGGCAGCTCCGCCTCGCCCGAGCAATGTCGGCGGGTAGAGATTTACCTGAACGACAACGAAAGTCAGGCACGCGGCCCCAACCTGATGGATTTTGAGATCGCCCGTCAAAATGGTCTCATCCGCCGTTTCAACCCGCTCACTGCCTATCAGGAACATCTGCGCACGTTGATTGATTTTGACCTCATTGCCGAAAACCCGCAACGCATTGTCGTCGATTCCATGTATGGCTCCGGGCGCGGTGTCATCCGCGGCATTCTGCAAGGCACAGGCTGCGAGGTAACCGAAATCCGTGGCGAGATGAACCCCGGCTTTGGCGGCATTCACCCCGAACCCATTGCCCGCTACCTGGGTGCGCTCACCGGCGCCATCGGCACCGGCGCTGGCAACTGGGGTGTTGCCACTGATGGCGATGCCGACCGCATCGGCGCCATGGATGAGCGCGGCAATTTTGTGGACCCGCACAAAATCATGGCGCTCACGTTGCGTTACCTGGTCGAAAAGCGCGGCTGGCGCGGCGCAGCTGTGCGCACCGTCTCGACCACGCGCATGATTGACCGCCTGGCTCAGCGCTACGGCCTGCCCATCTACGAAACGCCGGTTGGCTTCAATCACATTGCCGATTACATGATCAAAGAAGACGTGTTGATTGGCGGCGAAGAATCAGGCGGCATCTCCTTCAAAGGCCACATTCCTGAAGGGGATGGCATCTTGATGGGCCTGATTCTGATCGAAATGGTCGCCGCTGCACAAACCTCGCTCTATGAGCTGGTGCAAAACCTGCTGGAAGAAGTCGGCCCGGCCTTCTATGAGCGCACCGATTTGCGTCTGCGCCATCCGGTCGCCAAAGACAAAATGACCCAACGCCTGATTGATCAAGCCCCAACGCAAATTGGCGGAGAACAGGTGCTCAAAGTCAGCGCAATGGATGGGGTCAAATACATTCTGGCAGATGACTCCTGGCTGCTCATCCGTCCTTCCGGCACCGAACCCGTGTTACGCGTCTACGCCGAAGGCCGCAGCCCCGAAATGGTCAAAGCCCTGCTCAATTACGGCAACGAAATTGCAGCCAACATCACCTGATTGCATCCCCCCTCCCACAAAAAAAAGCACAGGGCCGGTAAACCCCGGCCCTGTTTGTTTCTGATTAGCCCATCAACAAAACCCGTTGGTCAGGCGGCAAGCATTAGTGGCCCGCCATGCGCAAGCGACGCGAGACAATGATGACAACAATCAGCAACAAAGCCAGCCCAATCACCCACGGGAAGCCCACCTCATCCATAATGCCCGTATTGGAAAGGCCTGTTGCAGTCGGCTGCGGCGTGAGGCCCATCGTCGCCTGTGCGGTCAACGTCCCAGCTGCCATTGTCTGAAAAGCAACAACCGTCTCAGTCTGTCCGTTAGCAGCTGTTGCGGCAGGCGGCTGCGTTGGTGCAGGTGTATTGGTGTTGGTTGGCAAAATAACCGGCGTATTCGTCGGCGCCTTGGTTGCTGTTGGCATCGCATCCAACGTGGCCTTTTGTGCCCGCACTGCCTCGTTGTACATCTCCGTCGCCGTGCCTTGCATGGCAATGGCCGTATTTTGGGCATTGACCTGCGCAATCTGCTGTTGCTGACTGGCGCGCGCATTCGGTGCAATCACCAATGCATACACCACACCCAGGATGACCAACAACACCACCACGGCAGCAATAATCCCTACCGCCAGCAAAAAGGTGCGATTACTCCCCGGTTTTTCTTCCTCTTCATCTTCTTCAAGAAATTCTTCACCCTCTACCGCTTCTTCCTGCAATTCGGGCTCTTGATCAAACGAATCGTCTTTTTCGTCAAATTGAAAACTGCTCATTGCTCCTCCAAATAGGGTTTTGTTGGCATTCTCTTATTCTAGCACATCCAGGTTACCTAAGGCAACCAAAACCAGCTGATTATTTTCCAGCAGCACATCGGCCGCACTGGTGCGCAATCCATTGGGCAACGTCGTCAACCCCGAATGAATGCGCTGCACTTTGCCAATCAAACCGGCATAGGGCGGCCCCTGCAGGCGCACCACCCGCCCGGCCTCAAGGGGGGCAATTTCCTGCGGCACCTGCCCATTGGCCGGCAAAGGGATCATCGCTTCTGGCCGGTCGCCATGATAGGCATCATTGGCGGCATTCAGACAAATATCGCGCTTGTCACTGCTGGTCAGCAACTTGTAGGCCATGTTATTCATCGGCAGGCGGCCAAAGCCCTCGATCAGCAAAATCGGATAGCTCATTGCCTGCGCAACCGGAATCAGATCGGCGCTCATGCTTGCCAAAATCAGTCCACGCAGCGGCAATTCATTCGCTGCCACCAATGCTTCTGCCTGTCGGCAATGGCCGGACATCAAAACCGCCCCGCGCATGCTCACATCCACATTGGCCCGCGTAAATTCTTCCTCTGGGCTTTTGGCCAGGCAGGTGAGCAGCCCCAAATTAATTTGCCCATTGCCCCAAACGCCCTGCAGCAAGGCACCATTGGCCTCCAGCACAACCCCTTGCTCGGTCATCACTTGCGTCACCGTGCCATTCAACCCGGCTTTCAGCTCAAAACGGTCGCTTTGCAATTCAAACATCACCTGCCCCCCCACAATGGCAACCACCTGCCCATTGGCCGGGGCACGCACCGAACGCGGCAACAGGCCACCCGCTTCAGCAATCACATCCCCTTTTTGAAGCTTATCGCCGACTTTACACTCAATCAACTTTTCAGCCTGCTCAACCCGTGAAACATTCAAAGCCCGGCGAATATTGAACACCAAATGCTTGCCCGGCAAAAAACATTCCGCAACAACATCCGTTGCGCTGACCTTTTGACCCACACGCACCTTCACCTGTCCACGAGAAGGCAACATGCGCGCCCGGCGAATAGCTGTCAGAGCAAGAAAATGGGTGATTGGAGCAACCATATATTTCTCCTCATTGCAAGTTCCATGCCGGGTCAGAAGCCCAGCGCAAGCGACCACTTCTTCAACAAATCGCGCCGCCGCGGCGCATCCGATGGCAAACTCAGCGGATGCCCACGCGCATCCACAACGATTCCGTTCATCCCGCCAATCATGCTCAGGCCATGCCGTATCTCTACCCCAGGAATATACAGCGAGCGCAACGGCGTCAGGTAAACCTTGACATGCTGATTGGGCTGAACGGGCAAAACCGTCAACGAGCCATGCCGCAGCTCAATCGTTGTCGAGTCATCGTTATCATATACCAGGCGCACCTTCAAGATCGGCGTGCCATAACGAGCGTTGCACACCGGACGAATGACCGTGCCCAGGTTGACCAACGCACTGCTTTCCAAGACGTGCACCGGCAAGATCGGGTTGTGCCCGGCAATGGCGCCAAGCACCGGCAAGATGCCATATGTATCCAGCAAAATCGTGCTGATACCAACCGGCTCAAGCCCATCCAAAATTTGCAACAACGCCTGCCCGGGGGTTGACCCCTGGGCAAGAATGGCCCCACTGACCACAATCGGGTCAAACTGACGCCCCATCTCGGGCCATTCCGCTTCCATGCCCTGCATAGCCGCCCGCAAGGCCTGCCGCGCCATCGCCTGTTCAATTGCCAGGGTTTCACTGGTCATGGGTTGCATCATCGGATATAGCGTGCGCTGCCACAAATAATCGCGCACTTCATCTTCCGGCACGTGCATCGGCAGCCAACGCACCACTTCTTCCAAATGGGTAACGCGCATCACCTCACTGATGGAATAGCCCATGCCCAGCCGGAAGGTATGCATCCGCAGCGCCCCCTGCACCGTCGCCGCAATCGTCGTCGCCGATGCGCCCAAATCTACCCCCAACACCCGGCGCGCATCCTTGACCGATTCCACATCCAGCTGACTCATAAACCGAATCATGCGCCCATAGCCATGCGAGGCCGGCAAAATCGGCAAGGTACACAGGCTGCCAATCGTCTTCAGCCCACCAACCTGCTCTGAGCGAATGTCGTAGACAACTTTGGCCATTGTCTCTTGCGCCGGGCCAAGGTCTTCCACATCAATCGAGGGACGAATGTTCGGCGTGACATAAACCGTCGTCTGCTTGGAGAGCAAATCTTTGATGCGCTTGGCAAGCACCTGATTGCCCGCATACACAATTTCAGGGCGCTTTTCGCGCGGTAAGACTTCCAACACAAGCGCGATCATCTCAACCAGTTTGCTGATCGAACGCGTCGCTCCCCGTTCCGTGCCACCGGCCAGGATGATCAAATTAGGCTGCGCCTTAATAATCGCATCCACCTGTGTTTCTGTACGTCGGCGGTCATTCAATCCGATCGATTCGACCAATTTCCCATAGATCAGACCAGCTAGATGATTGGCGCTTTCAAGCGAGGCCGTTTCCAACAGACCAATTGTCACCATGCGCAGTTCCGGACCAGCAGTAAAAACAGCCATCATTTGATCAATGCCGTTCCCATCCGGCTGACTTGGCAAAATCAATTGTCCCTGTGCATTAAACAAAGACCGACCGGTAACATCTTGCAGTTTTTCTAAGGCGCGATGCATCCCCTCCGAAACATCGTAGAAAGGCGCGCCTGCCGTTGTTGGGGCTACCCCCGCCCCCAAAAAACGGTATTGCCCATCCACCACGTCGAACAACATTGCCCGCGTGTAGACTGAGCCAATATCCAGCGCAAGAACCGATTCTGCATCAACGAGTGAAATGGTCATGGCAGCCTGTTAGAAGAGAGTAGAAATCGAAATCCATAAGAAAATCAGCCGTTCAATCAAGGCCGTCAACGCCGCCGAGAACACGCCAACGAACAACGCTCCCAGGGTGATGCCGATGAAGAATTGCCCAACACGGGCCATGCCTTCGATGAGAAAATGGCGCTGTGCTGCCTTGCCAGGTTGAATGCGCGCCCCAAAATGGAAATAAGCCAATGAAGTCACCGTCCCCACCAATACAATTACCCCTTCAAGCAGCCCACTGCCTCCGCTGACCTGCAAATCGAAGGGCGTCAGGGTCGCCTGAAACTGCGTGAAAATCGTTCCCATCACCGCCCCGCTGATGGCAACCGCCGCTCCCATGCCAACCACCACCGCCATCACCCAGTTGCCCAGCGAGGCAAGCCGCGGCGAAAGCTTGGCAAGCAAAAAGGCAGCCATCACCAAGGGAATGACGGCAAACGTCTCTGTCGGCGGGCGGCTCTGCATAATCGGCTGAATCAGGCCCAACCACACCGGCTGAATTAGCCTGGCCCACACCACCTGATAGCAAAGCAATGCCGCCACATATCCCGACACGACCCCAACAAAGATATACATCACCAACCGAAAGATGGGGTTGTCACCCAACAAATAGCTGAAGACAGCCAGGGTCAACAAAAATGCAACGATCGTCCAGATCCAATCCATTGTTTAGGCCCTCTTCCGTTTCGGGGTTGCCAGCAAACCACGCACGGCCTGATAAACACCGCCGATCAAAATCATCACCAACAAGAGCAACAAGCCAGCCTGATAGGCATTCCACGCCATGTGCGCATTTCCCAGGGTGCGCTGCGTCAAGATCTCGTACTGCACCCCACCCGATAGACCAGCGACCATGCCCTGCACCTGACCAGATTGCACATAAGGCAACAACAATGGCGCAGCCTGAGCGCTGACCACCATCAACAGCGGGCGATTGCCCAAACGCGGCTGCACCTGTTCCACCCAGGCACGCCCCGCATCGGCATCATCAGTCAACACAATCACCGCCCGAAAATCGGTCAATTGCTGCACGCCTTGCAACACCGGCTGATCCCAGGCTGGTTTGCCGCTCCAGGTGACCGGCAAAGCTGCCTTTGGCGACAAAGAAAGCTGCTGCAAGCCACTTGCCCCGCCAACCAAATAGCCCAAATTCAAGCTCTGATACTCCAGCACGTAGGAAGGTCGCATTGCTTGTGCATCCTCAAGCAATTGCTGCGCCAGTGCAGGGCCACCCGGCTGCATTGAGAAAACAACGATGCGGGTATTTTTGGCCATCAAATCTTCCAACACGCTCTGCGAAATCAGGCGCATCTCACCGGCTAACGCCGGTTGATAATCCAGCACCAACAGCACCGGTGACGACGTTTGCTCAGGCGTCGAGAGCCCGGCCAAGACATTGACAAAGGCTTGTGTCTCCGGGGCCGCACTGACCGGCAGGGCAAGGGCGGGCAAACCGCTGCCCAACACACCCAAAAGCACCAAAATCAACAACAAAGCCACAGCCAGGCGCAACGCCCTTCGCGGGACAACGCCCGCCTCTGGACGCACCGGTTTGGAACGGGCATCCTCAGCGATCAAGTTTTCAAGCAACGTTGCATTCAAACGCTGACGTTCCGTCAACCGCAACCGCGAGGAATAAACAGGCGGGCGGTAATAAAGCGAAGCCAAGTCTTCTCCCGGCAACACCCCTTGCAGACCAGCCAACGGGCCAGCCTGTTCAATCCGGCCCTCAGCATCCGCCGCTGATTGCGTTGGGGCAACAGCTTCGACCGGTCGCATCGCCTGCAACCAACCAGGCATCTGCGCCGGCTCCAACCCCTCGGCCCCGGATTCTGCCGGCTCTGCTGCAAACGGTGGCGGCGTTTCTTCAAACGGCAGTTCTGTAAACACAGAGGAAGCGCCACCTGTCAGCGCAGTCATCGCCTGCTCAGGCAAGGCGGCTGGCTTTTCCTCTCCCTCCAGCAGCCAATCAGGAATATCCAGCGCAAATGGAGAAGGAGACGGCGCAGCAGCAGGTTCTTCAAGGGGCGGCTCGCTGGCAGAGGGGGGAGCGCCAGAAAGGTCGCTCATCCAATCCGGCAAAGCGCCCAGCGGTATCTCTCCTTCTGGCACAACTTCTTGCGTGGGGGCATTTGCTAACCAATCTTCACCCAGTTCAGCAGGCTGTTGGAAGTCTTGCATCCAGGCTGGGGCCTCTTCAACTGGCACAGCGCTCGGCTCTTCGGCGGCAGCACCCAGGCTGCCCAACCAATCCGGCACGCCCGCGGCGGCTTCCTCAGCAGGCGCAGCGCTCGGCTCTTCGGCAGCGGCGCCCAGGCTACCCAACCAATCCGGCACGCCCGCGGCGGCTTCCTTAGCAGGCGCAGCGCTCGGCTCTTCGGCGGCAGCACCCAGGCTACCCAACCAATCCGGCAGGCCCGCGGCGGCTTCTTCAGCGGGCGCGGCGCTCGGCTCTTCGGCAGCAGCACCCAGGCTACCCAACCAATCCGGCACGCCAGCGGCGGCCTCTTCAGCAGGCGCAGCGCTCGGCTCTTCGGCAGCAGCACCCAGGCTGCTCAACCAATCCGGCACGCCAGCGGCGGCCTCTTCAGCAGGCGCAGCGCTCGGCTCTTCGGCAGCAGCACCCAGGCTGCTCAACCAATCCGGCACGCCAGCGGCGGCCTCTTCAGCAGGCGCAGCGCTCGGCTCTTCGGCAGCAGCACCCAGGCTGCCCAACCAATCCGGCACGCCAGCGGCGGCCTCTTCAGCAGGCGCGGCGCTCGGCTCTTTGGCAGCTGCGCCCAAATTGCTCAACCAATCCGGCAGACCCGCGGCGGCTTCTTCAGCAGGCGCTGCGCTCGGCTCTTCGGCGGCAGCACCCAGGCTGCCCAACCAATCCGGCAGACCCGCGGCGGCCTCTTCGGCAGGCGCGGCGCTTGGCTCTTCAGCGGCAGCACCCAGGCTGCCCAACCAATCCGGCAGACCCGCGGCGGCTTCTTCAGCAGGCGCTGCGCTCGGCTCTTCGGCGGCAGCACCCAGGCTTCCCAACCAATCCGGCAGACCCGCGGCGGCTTCTTCAGCAGGCGCGGCGCTTGGCTCTTCAGCGGCAGCACCCAGGCTGCCCAACCAATCCGGCACGCCCGCGGCGGCCTCTTCGGCAGGCGCGGCGCTTGGCTCTTCAGCGGCAGCACCCAGGCTGCCCAACCAATCCGGCAGGCCTGCGGCAGCCTCTTCAGCGGGCGCAGCGCTCGGCTCTTCGGCAGCAGCGCCCAGGCTACCCAACCAATCCGGCAGGCCCGCAGCGGCTTCTTCAGCGGGCGCGGCGCTCGGCTCTTCGGCGGCACCCAAGTCGGCCATCCAACCAGCCTGAGCCTGCAAACCAGCTAACCAACTTGTATCTTCTTCCTGTTCCGCAGGAGGAGCAGTCGGAACACCCGCTCCCGTTCCGCCAAGATTTGACAACCAATCCTGACCCTCCGTCTCGATTGGAGCAGCAGGTTGTGAAGCAACAGGCTGTTCAGCACTCAAATCTGAGAACCAATCGGGCAAATCCACACTTTCAGCAGCTTCCTGTGCTGATTTCTGTTCGCCCTGTTTGAGTTCTTTCAGCCAATCAGGCACATCCTCCTCATCGCCAGCAGAGGCCGTCCAGCCCATGACCGGGCCCGCCCCTGCATCTTCCGCTGCGCCGCCGCGCAAATCACGCAGCCAATCTGGCAAATCCTCTTCTGGCCTGGCAAGTTTTGCGCCACAGACCTTACAAACACTGGCCTGAGCAGGGTTCAAAGCACCGCAGTTGGAACAACGAATCTCGTCTGCCATTCTCTCACCCGCTATAAGGCCGATCAGCGGCCATTAGAATACGCAGCCCAGCCGTAAGGCTGCCCAAAGCAACACCCAATAAAATACCACGCGCCCCCGCCAACGGCAGGCGGTTGATAAACGACACAAGCCCCCCAATCAACGGCAAATTGCCGCCAATTGAGAGCAGGCCACTCAGGATCAGCAAAAAGACAATCGTGCTGATCACAAAGATATAGGGCATCATTCCGCTGCGCCGTTGAAAAAGTCGAATGCTGGCATAGGTCAAACTAATGGCAACAACCCCCATCAAACTGGCCTCAATCGGCACCTGAATAGATGTTACCACACGCTGATACACGGGATGAGTGGGGCCCAACACCAAACCCGCCACAAACGTCAGCAAAAATGCCACAATGAACAATGGGCTATAGCCATCCCGATCGCGCGGGGCACGTGCCTTGCGCCAATGCACACCGACCAGGTTCAAGATGGCCACCAATCCGGCTACCCCGGCCAGTGAAACGCCCCAATTCAGCAAAATTTGGGGAAGTTGCCCCAACAACCCAATCGGCAGAAAATACCCAATCAACAAAATCAAACCAACGCTAATGGCAATGGCCGTCGCGAAAGGCGATCTCATAGAATCCCTACCAGTGTTAAGATAGCGCCGCCGATTAGACCAGCGATCAACAACAGCCGCAGCACATCCTGCGCCCGCAAACTGGCCTGATGCATTGCTCCCGCCTGCAAATAAGCAGGTACTGCAAACAATTCTTCTCCAATCAACGGCTCTTGACTCGTGGCATACAAAACAGCCTGTGCTGACAACGAATCGCTAGCTGCCAGCGTCAAGGCCTGTTGCTGCTCCGCCGCCTCGGTCAAAAGCGCCACTTCGGGGCCAAAATTGCCCACCAACAAATGCGTTGAAACATGCTCGCCATAAGTCACTGGCAAAGTGCCCGCAATATAACTCATTGGCGTCGGCCCGGCCAAACGCCCGCGGTCGGGGTCATACATCTCAATTGCATTACTCAGCCGATAACCGGCTTTGAGCGTATCCTGGCTTAAAATTGCCAGGGTGCCATCCCCGCTTGTTGCCACGGGCGGGCGATCGCTCAACGAGCTGGAACGCGCAATGCGCTCCAACATCCCCAAGCCAGCCAGCGCCGAAGCACCGGTTGGGCTATTGATGCTGCTCTTGCCAAGCGAAATATGCAGCCGCAAGCCCTGCTCCACCGAAACCCCAATTGCCCGACGCAGTTTCTGAAAAGCGGGCATCGGGCGAAACGTGCGCACACGCCGCGAAACTTGCGGCAGTGCAAAAACAAACATCAACCCTGCACACAAGAACACCAGCACTAAGCCCAACACACTTTGCAAATTCATTGCGAAACCTCTTGACGCAGCAAAGCAGCAAACGCAGCACTGCTTTGGCGATTTTCCAACAAACTTCCCAGCGCTTGCCATTCACCACGCGGCAACAGCCCTTCCAGCAAGGGCGCCCCTGCATACACAACTTGCGCCAGCAAAAGATTGAGCGGCGCCAGCCCCTCAAGGCCCCATGCCACCAAATCATTCATTCCCCATCGTTGCAAGAATCGGGCCCAAGCTGACCAATAGCGACTTGAATCGTTCATAATTACGAGTATAGCACAAAATTACAATGTCAAGGCAAAATTTTGCTTTTGAATTGTAAAGCACTTGCAAGGTTCAAAACGCCCGCTCGCGGTGATAATAAAGGCAAAATCAGACACATTTCATGGAGGACGGATGAAAATCCTGATAATTGACGATGATCCTGCCATGACAGACCTTTTGGTGCTGTTGTTGCAACCGACTGCTTCGATTGTCTCAACCGCCAATTCAGGTCAGGAGGGTGTCGAACTGGCAAAAAAAGAGAATCCCGACATCATCTTGCTCGATCTGATGATGCCGGAGATGGACGGTTGGCAAGTCTGCAAAGCAGTGCGTGAGTTCAGCGATGTGCCGATTTTGGTGCTCTCGGCGCTCAACAACCCCGGCATGATTGCCGCGGCGCTTGATATTGGTGCGGATGATTATTTGATCAAACCCGTGCCCAGCAGCGTCTTGATTGCACACATCAACAACCTGGTGCGGCGCGGCGCCGGCAACCAGACAGCACCGGCCCTAAGCAATCGCTAAGCCTCACTTTTTATGCTACAATACCCTGGTATTTCTTATCAGGAGAACGTCATGCAAACCTGTTCGCAATGCCAAACCACCTGCTCAGACGAAGCCATTCTCTGCCCCACCTGTCAGGCAGAGCTGAGCACCTATTCTGTCCATGCCCAAGCATTGAAAAAATTACAAGCCAACCCGCGCGTCACGGCGATTCGCATTGCTGTCAGTTATGATGCCTGCCCTGTCTGTCGCGAGGCACAAGGCGTCTACCCCAAAGATGCTGTTCCCAGCCTACCTGTGCCGGGGTGCTCACACGCCAATGGCTGCCACTGCTCATACGAACCAATTCTGAGCGAAATTTACCCCTAATCGCCGGAAACCGCTGGGGTTCTACAAGCATCCAACAATTGTCGCAAGGCTTCACAAACCTCTTCTGAAGCTTCAAGCATCGGCATGTGACCAGCGTTCTCAATCTGCACCAGCCAACCGCGCGGCAAAAGTTGTGCCATGGTTTGGCCGCGCTCGATGGGAATGATGCTATCGGTCAGGCCAGCAATCACCACCGCCGGAACGTCCAGGTCTCCCAGCCAGGGCGTTGCATCGGGCCGTTCTGCCATGGCTTTCAACGACGCCATCAACCCCTGCAAGGACATTTTGGCCATCAACAGTTTCAGCGCTTCGGCCAAAGCCGGGCGCGCCGTCAGCTTGGTTGCCATCGCATCGGTCACCGCCCGCACACCGCGCCGCCGCGCCTCTTCAATTTGAATGTAGCGCGCCTGTCGGCGCTCGGTTGTATCTGCGGCAGCCTGCGAGGCCACCAGCCCCAAACCAGCCAAACGCTGCGGGTATGCATGAGCAAACGATAACGCCACATACCCGCCCATTGAATGCCCCACAATCACCGCCCGCTCCACCTCCAACCGGTCCAACAACAGGCGCACATCCTCGGCCATATCGCGAATGCTCCAGTCCCCTTCTGGAACAAAAGAAGCGCCATGCCCGCGCAAGTCTGGCACAATCAGTCGGGCCTGCTCTTTCAAGCCATTGACTACCGGCTTCCAAATGGTATGATCCAATGGATAGCCATGCAGCAACACAACCGGCAGCCCCTGCCCATGTTCTTCAAAAAAAAGCTCCTGTCCGTTCAGCACCATTGCATACCTCTTCCCAAACGGGGACTGTAAAACATTTTGAAGGTCATTTTACCACAGCTCAGTCCTGCACTGTCAAACGGCGCGCCAATTGCAAGGCAGCCTGACGATCGTGCACTTCCCCCATCACCTGTGCTTCCTGCACGGCCTCCAGCAAATAGCCCACTTGTGGGCCGGGCGCCAGGTTCAGCTCGCGCATCAAATCTTGTCCATTGATCAGGCGCGGCGGACGAACCACCTCTTCCGGTTGCTCCCACCAGGCTTCCAGCAGCTTCTGACACACCTCCAGCTCTGCCAGCCAGCGTTCTTGCGGCAAGGTTGGCCCCCACACCGCCAACACATCCGCCAACGCCAACAGGCACAGCTCCACCCCAGCTGCCCCCATCACACGGAAATAGCGGTAAATGGAGCGTCGGTTAATGGAAGCAACATCGCGCGCCAAGAAGTGCGGGCGCATGTGCCCGCCCACCAGCGTCGCCAACCGTTGAATCTCATCATTGCTTAGGGCCAAAGTACGGGCGCGCGCTTCCATCACCGACTGCCCCAAGCGATCGTGCTCATAAAAATGCCGCACCCCTTGCGGATCCACACTCAACGACTCTGGTTTGGCCACATCATGATAGAGCCCAGCCAGCATCAACAAACTGCGCAAACTGCGCGCCGGATGCGGCGACTGCGCAAAATGAGCGCTCAACTGCGCCCGAAAACGACCCAACTTGAGCACAGCCAGGCCTAGCATCAGGTCATTGGCTTCTTGCGTTCCTGGCATCACCGCCAGCAATGCTTCCAGGCGTTCCACCAGCTGCAAGGTGTGTTCCCAAACATCCCAAACATGCGGCGGGCGCTGTTGCACACCCTGAATGTGACAAAGCTCGGGCAGCAAAACCGGCAGCACCCCAGCGCGCTCCAACAGCCGAACACTGCTCGCCACCTGCGCGCCATCCAAAATACGGAACAACTCATCCCGCTGCCGCTCATTCGAAACGCGGCCAAGTTTTGGCGCGGCAGCCTTCATCCACGCCCAGGTCTGCGGCTCGATGCGTAACCCCAGCGCAATCGCCAAACGCACCCCGCGCACCACTCGCAAGGGATCATCCTCCAGGCTGTGCGATGAACAAGCGCGCAACACGCCATCCTTGAGGTCTTGCGCCCCACCCAAGGGGTCCAAAATTGCCTGCGGCTCGCAAACATCCACCGCCAAAGCATTGATCGTAAAATCACGCAACGCCTGATCAGCTGCCAGTGTTTCGGCGCGCAGGCGAGCAAAATCCAACACGTACTCCAACCCATCGGCGCGCTGCCCCAACACCCGCGCCGTATCAGTTGCCTCATCCAGCACATAAAACTTGCCGCCCAGGTCATCGGCAACCCGCCGCGCCAAGGCACTCGCCGAGCCCTGCACCGCAAAATCCCAGTCATGCAAGCTGCGGCCCAACAAAGCATCGCGCAGCACGCCGCCGATCAAAAAAACATGCCCGGGCCCCTCAGCGCGCTGTTGCAAAACTCCAATTAATTCGGGAAATCCCCAACCATCGTCCATCTTCGCTCCTCCCCCTCAACCCAAACCGGTCAAGGGGTCTTGAATTTTTCCAAATCCACCGTGCCAATGAACGGCAGATTGCGATAATACTCATCAATATCCAGACCATACCCAAATACAAACTCATTGGGGATGGAAAAGCCGACATAGCGAATCGGCACAAACACCTCGCGCCGCTCTGCTTTATCCAACAGGGCGCAAACCGCCAAACTTTTGGGATGACGCTCTGAAAGCATGGCCAACACCGAGGCAATCGTATGCCCGCTATCAATGATGTCCTCCACCAGGATGACGTTGGCATCCTCAATGCTTGTGCGCAGGTCCAGCGTCAGGCGCACCTGTCCGGAAGATTGATAAACCCCAGTACCATAAGACGAGACAGCCATGAACTCAATCTCATGCGGAATGTGAATCTTGCGCATTAAATCGGTCAAAAAGACCACGCCGCCGCGCAAAATGCACAACAACAACAGCCGCCCCTTGTCGCGATAATCATGGCTGATTTGTGCACCCAATTCGGTCACGCGTGCTTGCAATTCCTCTTCCGGAATCAAAATATTCTTCATGAAGGTTCGATAGTCTCTAGGCATGTTCACCTCTGTTCGCTGCGTTCCGTGCGTTCGCCGCGCGGCACAATGTGATGTTGGCGACAACGCGCCTCATACAGTTCTGCTGCACCCACAATGATGACCGGATCTTCATAATGAGCCGGGTGCCCATCAATCAACCGCTGTGTGCGCGAGGCCGGTTCACCGCACACCATGCAAATCGCTTGCAGTTTATCCACCCGCTCAGCCTGCGCCATCAAAACCGGCATACAACCGAATGGCTCACCGCGAAAGTCTGTATCGAGCCCGGCCACAATCACACGCACACCGCGTTCGGCCAGTTGTTGCACAATCTTGACAATCTCCTCATCGAAAAATTGCGCCTCATCCACGCCAACCACGGTCGTATTGTCCTCAAGGCGCTCAAGAATCTCTGCTGCACGTTGAATCGGCAGTGCATCAAAGGTTGAACCGGCGTGCGAAGCGACCTTCTCCACCTGATAGCGCACATCAATGACCGGCTTGAAAACCTGCACCTTTTGGCGTGCAATCGTCGCCCGGCGCAGACGGCGAATCAGTTCATCCGTCTTGCCGCAAAACATGGAACCGGTGATGACTTCCACCGAGCCTGAATGGTGTTTCACAGAAGCATCTCCTGGAGTTGGAATAGCCCGATTGTACCGCAAAAATCGCTGTTTTTGAAAAAAAGCTACCCCTCCCAAAACTCGGGAGGGGTAGGAATTGACGTGTGCGAGTCAGAGACTCAGGCAGCAACCTCATCCGCCGCTTCCGGCAGGGTGTAGCCCAATTGGCGCAGGCGCTTCTTCAGGTCAATCAAAGATTTGCGACCAAAGCCTTCCACATCCAACAAGGCGCTTGGGCCTTCGGCCATTTTGGCCAAAATCAGGCCAACCGTCGTAAGGCCAGCCTTGGTCAAAGCCTCAGTTGGGCGTGGGCCAAGTTCCAAATCGGCCACCGGGCGCTCCAATGAAACGCGCTCGGTTTCGCGGTTTTTCTTGGCGTCCACATAAGCCTGACGCGCTTGCAGCTTGCGATAGAAGCGGTCCACCTGACCTTCAATGTCCACCAGGCGCTGCTGCTGACCGGTGAAGAAGGGGTGACAATTCGAGCAAACTTCGGTGCGAATGACCTTGCGCGTCGAACCGGTCGTCCAGGTATTGCCGCAGGCACAAATCACCTGTGCATCGGGATAATAAGTTGGGTGAATACCCTTTTTCATGCCAAAAACCTTCCTTTCATAACAGCCAGGTTCCGTCAGACTTCAAGCAGTCAGACGGGCAAGGCAAAATTACGCTGTTGGGGTCGCTTCTTCAAATTCAAGCGGCGACACGTTCACGCGCTTCTGTCCGGTCGGCAGGGTTTCGAACACAACGATACCCGCTGCGGTTGCAAAAAGCGTATCATCCTTACCAATGCCAACGTTCAGCCCCGGTTTGATGCGGGTGCCGCGCTGCCGGACGAGAATATTGCCAGAAAGGACAAACTCACCTGCATAGCGCTTCACACCCAGGCGTTGTGCATTGCTGTCGCGACCATTGCGACTGGAACCACCACCTTTTTTATGCGCCATTGTCTTTACTCCACTTCGATCTTGTTAATCATCAAACGGGTGTACTGCTGACGGTGCCCGGTCTTGACGCGGATGCGCTTCTTGGGGCTATATTTGAAGATCGTCAGCTTGGGGCCCTTGACATGCGCCTCAACCGTTGCCTCGATCGAAACACCAGCAACCGCAGGCGTGCCAACCCGAATTTCCTCGCCATCCACCAGCAACAGCACCTGTTCCAGCTTGAGCTGCTGACCGGCTTCGGCTTCCATCAAGTCCACCAAAATGGTAGACCCTTCGACGGCCTGATATTGCTTGCCGCCTTGTTCCACAATCGCGTACTTCATCGTTTCTCCAATCTTCACTTCACCGCCCGCCCTGCGCTACCGCGCGCCGAGGAACGGGGAAGTTGGGGATGTTAAGCTCTTGCCCATTGGGGGCAAGGCAAGCCGATATTATACCGGCGCGGCAAACCGATGTCAAGGATTCTGGCGTTTTTGCTATCTATTCCGCCACGCGCTGCGCCAACGCATTCAATTCCCCCATCCATACCGGCAACCACAGCCGCCGCAACACCGGCCAATTGGATGCCCGGCGCAACCCCGGCAGGTCATATTGTGCCAGACGGCGCAGCACATTGGCTGCCGAAAACACAGTCCGATTCGGACGCTGAGCAATCAACCGCCAGCCCGTGCGCGCCAACAAGGCGCGTAACGTCTTGGGCGAAAAGTACCACAAGTGCTCGCGCAACAACAAAACCCAACGCCGCCCCATCCATCGCGCCGAAAAGCTGCTCACATTCGGCACGTTCAATGCCAACCAACCACCCGGCTTCACCCATTCAGCCGCCCGGCTTAACAGTGCCGTTGGGCTTTGCACATGTTCCAGCACATCCCAAAGCGTTAGCACATCGAAGCGCTGCTCGGGCAATGGCAAATCTTCCAACATGCCGGGGTGAAAGCGAGCCTGCGGCCACCGTTGCCGGGCACGCGCCAACGCCCACAGCGAAGGGTCAACCCCTTCGGCCCACCAGCCGCGCCCCAAAGCCTGCCCAACAAACACGCCGGTCGCACAGCCCACATCGATCAGGCGCGCCCGATCCACCCATTTTTCAATCCAATCCAATCGTTGCGCTGCCACCCATTGCCGGGCAAACTCCTCGGCGGCATAGTCTTCATCTGCCAGCTGTGCATAGGCCTGCCGCCGGGTAGCAAGGTCATCGCGCGGGTTGCTCAACACCAACCCACAGCCACGGCAACGCACAATCGGCAAATGCCCGGCCTTCTGACGCGACGAGCCATAATACAACGCCGGATCTTCAGCAACATCGGCAGTGCCCGGGTAAAGCAATTCAAACGCCTGCCCACCGCACAAATCGCAAATAGCCTGCTCGACTGTCACCGCACATCCTCTTGTGCGCAGGCTGCCGCCAGGCGCCCCCGCCGAATTGCTGCGCTCAATGTTCGATCTTCAGGGTAAAACTGCGTCGAGTCGCTCACATATAGCCCCGGCAAAGGCGCCCGCACATCCGGCATGCGCTGCAAAAAGCCCACCTTGCAGACCGCCTGTGCATATGCCTCGCGTGAGATATAGGCTTCCTCAACCCAGCTTTCATCAAATGCCGAGTTCACCCGTCGCAGCGCCGACAAATATTCGCTCATCAGCCCCTCATCTGCGCGCTGATAACGCTCACTGTCCGTTGGCAGGTAAAACGGCACATACAACAGGTTCAACCCCGCCTGCCGCAGGCGTAAATTGAGGTTGGTCAGCTCGATGACGCCATTAAACGCCACCTGCGGATCGTGAATATTCAGCCAAAAGTTGGGGCTGAAGGATTGGCGCAAGCGCAGCAAAAGACAGACCACGCCAATCATTGGGATGCTGCTCAATTGCTGCCGATAGGACGCACTCGCCTGTGGCAACAGGCGCACAAGCACCGGCAGCGCCACAGTCGAAATGACCGCATCTGCCGTCAGGGTTTCATCGTTCATAAGCTGCACTTGCCAGCTGTTTTCGTCGCGTTGCAAGGTGCGCACCGGTGTGTGCAAACGCAATTGCACCTGCTGCGGGCGCGCTGTCAACCAATCCACCAAAGCCTGAACGATGGTAAACGATCCTTCCTCAAAAAAGCCAAACATCTCAGGGGCCAACAAATGCTGACGCGAACGTGCCACACGCCAAATGCGGTGCCACATCCATGCCGCTGCAATTTCCTGCTCATCCTGACCAAACTTGCCCCACAAGAGCGGATGCCAAATGACATCATAAGCCTGCTGACCAATGTGTTGCACCAACCACTGCTGCGCCGGCACATCATCGAGCGCCTTCCATTGCGAACGCAATCGGGAAGAGAGCACATGCAAACCAAAGCGCACGCGTTGAGCGAATGGCACCGGGGTAAAACGTAACAGGTCCAGCGGAGTGCCAAACCGGTAATGCCGTCCATGATAGAAGAACGCCGTGCGGGTGCGCGTCCAGTGCAGACGTTGCTCAATCCCCAATTCACGCGCCAGGCCCACCAGAGCATCATCGGAGCGACAAACGAAATGATAGAAGCGTTCCACGCGCTCACCGGCAATCGTCAAGGCGCTTGCCAGCCCCCCCCAGGCGGCACCTGCTTCCAACAGCGTCACCTGCCACCCGGCCAACACCAGGTCGCGTGCGGCGGCCAAACCAGCCAGCCCCCCACCTACAACAACAGCTCGTTTCAACTCCGTCTGTCCTTCCAACGCTGCCAGGCGCGTTGTGCCAGCGGAAAGTATAGCCATGCCAGGGTCAACAGCGGCAGCAGCGCCAAAGCATTCCAGGCCAGGCGTGTGCCCAACAGATCGGTCAAATAGCCGGTAAACGCAAACACATACAACCACACCGGCAGGTTGAAACACAACAGCACAATCGTGCTGTAATAGGGCAAATAGGGCGAAACCAACAAAGCCGTCGCCGTCAACGCCAACAATCGTTGATCGCGGCGAAGGGGCAACCCAAGCGCCGGCACAAACAGCGGCAAGGCCACCCACCCCAAGGAGGCATTCCACGGCCCGGCATGTTGATCGCCGACAAAACCTTGCAGGCCCTGCCAATACCACAACGGCCAGGGGCCCCAAATGAGCACACTCAACAGCGCCACGCCCAGCAACAACGCTGCCGAAGCCCAACGACGCTGCCCGCTCTGCCACCAGGCAAACAAAGCTGGAATGAAACTAACCTGCGGCTTGAATGAAGCCATTGTCAGCCCCAAAAACATCCAGCCCCAGCTGACCGGCTGCTGCATGGCCAACCAACACAGCACCAGCCCCAAAACGCCCCAGCCTTCCAACTGCCCCCACCACAACACCCACCACATTTGCGCCGAAAGCAACAGTGGAATAGGTCGCCCGCCAAAGACATAGGCGCCAAAAATCATCATCGCCAGCGTTGCCGCCATAAAGGCCAGATAGCCCGCCCGCCCCGGCAA
>Ga0208695_1001460_pt1 | contig 19565 bp, 19 predicted proteins | sample AD_UKC111_MetaG_FD_184449 | JGI IMG/M metagenome (GOLD analysis project Ga0208695, IMG submission 184449) | Active sludge microbial communities of municipal wastewater-treating anaerobic digesters from Hong Kong - AD_UKC111_MetaG (SPAdes)... | ecosystem: Engineered > Bioreactor > Anaerobic >...
AGCAAAGGCGGAACAGGAACGGAAGGAAAAGGCCTCAGTGAAACAGCCGGTAAACATGTCTCAACCTGAGGCCGTAGCGGTGAATCTGTAACCGGATCCGAATTTACAGCAGTTCTGGGACTTGACTAAGACCACAGAGCTTCGCATCTGTTTTTTGCAAAATAGAAAAGGCCAAAATTGCAACAGAAAATCCCCAGTTTTGCAAGGAAGAAATCCCCGGAAATGTAAAAAGGCCATTGCAAGCAATCCCATACCCCCTACTCTTTGGTTCGAGCCAGAGCCAAAAGGGAGGGGGAAAAGGAGGATGCTCACAATGACCGAAGTTGATGATATCAGAACGCTGTATTTCGAAAAGGGAGAAACGATCACGGAGATTGCGAAACAAACCGGCAGGGATCGAAAGACAATCCGGAAGTCCCTGGCGAAGGAGGATTTCAATGCGCCTTTGCCGAGGATCGGCAGGCAGGAGCAGAAGAAACTGTCTCCTTACACGGGAACCATCGACAGATGGCTGGAACAGGACCGCAAGGCCAAAAGGAAGCAGCGCCATACCGCCAAGCGGGTCTACGAAAGGTTGTTGGAAAAGAACGGAGGATTCCCCTGCTCATACCGGACGGTAGCGGCCTATGTTCGGAAGAGGAAGGCGGAGATCTACGGAAAGCCGCGGGGGTATCTGCCGCTGGAGCACCAGCCGGGAGAAGCGCAGGTGGATTTTGGGAGCGCCGAATTTTACGAGAACGGCACGCTTGTTTCGGGGAAATACCTGAATGTTTCCTTTCCTTACAGCAATGCAGGCTATCTGCAACTGTTCCCTGGGGGAAACGCGGAGTGTCTGTTCGAGGGACTGAAGCGGATCTTTGAATTTCTGGGGGGAGTGCCGCCCCGCCTGTGGTTCGATAATCCACCCACCGTGGTGGTATCCGTTCTGAAAGGAGGGGGAAGGCACCTCACGGAGAGGTTTCTTCGGTTCAAGGAACACCATCGTTTCGAGGCGGCCTTCTGCAATCCCTCCGCGGGGAACGAGAAAGGGAATGTGGAGAACAAGGTGGGGTATCACCGAAGGAACTTCCTGGTACCGATCCCCCGGTTCCAGGACCTTGAGGAGTATAACCGGAAACTGCTGAGCAAGTTTCTGGAGGACCAGCAGCGGGAGCATTACCGTTTCGGGGAGACCATCGCTTCCCGCCATGAAGAGGACCGGAAAGCCCTTCTGCCTCTACCCGCGGTTTCCTTCGACTGCGCGAGGTACGAGCAGTGCCTGGCGGATGCCTACGGGAAGTTCCGCCTGACGCCGCAGCACACCTATTCCGCGTCCCCCCGCTTCGCCCGGAGACGCATCCTGGTGAAGATCACGGCGGAGCAGGTGATCCCGCTGGATGAGAACCAGAGGCCAATTGCGGTCCACAGGCGGCTGTACGGTTCCGGGAAGCAGGAGTCCATGGACTGGATCCCCTACCTGACCCAGCTGGCGAAAAGCCCTGGGGCGCTCAAATACACGGGGATCTGGCAACTGCTTCCGGAGACGCTGCAAGCCTGCCTGAACGGTTTGGAGAAGCCCCGGCGGCGGGAATTCCTGAAAGTCCTGGCCGAACTGACGGAGCGGGACGGATTCGACCGGGCTGCAGCCAGCCTGGAGGACGCCGCAAGGAAAGGGCTGACGGATCCGGAAAGCCTAAGGGTCCTTCACAATTACCTGACCCAGATCCAGACGCAGGAACGGATGGATCTTTCGGGCGGGGTTCAGCTGCCACCGCTTCCGGCCTTTGTCTTTTCCGCCGGAGAGTATGACGCCATGATTCCGAAGGGGGCCGCCCAATCATGCTGAAAGAGGAGCTTGCGGCCTGCTGCCGGCAGCTCCGGCTGAGCCGTTCAATGGCGGAGAACAGCGAATCGCTGGAAGGGGAGAGTTTCCAGGAAGGGCTCCTGAAGCTGCTGAGGCTGGAGATCCAGAACCGGGAAGCGTCAAAGCGGGAGCGCCTCGTGAAGGCTGCCGGGTTCTATACCCTGAAGAGCTTCGAGTCGTTCCGGTTTGACGAGGTGAAACTCCCTTCTGGAGTTACACCGGAATCTCTCAGGAAAGGAGAGTTTGTGGAGGAAGCCAAAAACCTGATTCTGTACGGCAACGTGGGGACGGGAAAAACGCATCTGGCGACAGCGTTGGGGGTAGAGGCCTGCGGACGGGGGCGAAGGGTCGGATTTTACAGGACCGCCGCTCTGGTGAACCGCCTGTCCGATGCCCGGAAATCCGGAGAACTGAGCCGCTTTCTGGCGAACCTCCGGAAACTGGACCTTCTGATCTGCGACGAATGGGGATACGTGCCACTGGATCGGACGGCGGCCCAGCTGCTTTTTCAGGTCATCTCGGACAGTTACGAAAAGAAAAGCGTGATCATCACGACAAATCTGGAATTCAGCCGATGGGTCGGGATCTTTTATGACGAGGCGATGACCGCGGCGATCATCGATCGGCTGGTGCACCACAGCTACCTGTTGTTATTCGATGGCCCGAGCAACCGGGTGAGGGATTCCTTGATGAGGGGCGGGAACCGGTAAAAAATTCCCCGCCCCACTGGGGAATTTTTTTGCAACTTTGGGGAATTTGCTCTTGCAAAAAACAGTATTACGAGTTGTATTGATTGAGGCTGCCTCAGGTGCAAGCATCTCTTTTAAAAATACCCTTGACGCTGGTTCCCATTGTGTTTTTGTATTGCAAACTAGAACATCCTTTGGTAGGATCCCTGCCTTTATCATATTTAATATTTCAAGATCTGAGTTTGCAATATTTATCTTATTTTCATGGTAATAGAACCATTCTTGGCTAGCCAAACAAAAACATCTCCTTTCAGATATATTTTATTAAATCAATGGTAGGCATTCTCGGACTTCTCCACCCGTCCGGGAGTGCCTATTTTATTGGAAAGGAGGCCCCCTATCATGCGAAGAGCCAAGGTCATCGCGTTCCTTTCTGACCAACCCGCCACCTGGCAGGAATTCCTTGAGGAATTCCTCACCTTCAAACGGGCCCAGGGCAGAAGCCCCCGCACCCTGCAGGACTAGGACGGCACCTTGAATCTCTTCTTCAAACGATATCCCCTCGCCTGGAACAGCATCAACCTCAAGATGCAACGCATGGACTTTTTGACGAAATCGAAATGCCACCCGCCTACAAGATTTGGCTCGCCTACCTCAAGTGCTTCTTCCCCTGGTTTGTCGACGAGGAGATCGTCTCGACCCTCCCCTTGTCGGACATCACGGCCAAGGCGATCAAGAAGCTATTGGAGACCCGACCAGGCAAGTGGAACGGGGAATCCCCCGTCTTCGCCAACTGGGAAGGGAATTTCATGCGTGTGGAAACATGGGCCCAGCGAGTAAAGGATGTCTATGCCTCGCAACTAGGGGTTTCCCTTAGGCCCTATGACCTGCGCCATGCCTTCGCGTTGAATTTCCTGAGGAATGGGGACAACGCGTTTGCCCTGCAAAGGATCATGGGACACTCGAACCTGGACATGACGAAACGGTACTTGGCCTTGACCAGCCAGGACATCCAGGGGGAACACGCGTAGTCCAGCCCATTGACGAAGATCGCGGGAAGGAAAGCCAGGGCGGTGAAACTCGGCACAGGAAAGGAGGAATCCGAAGAGGATTAGTCGGAGGGTTCTCGGTTCGGGTACGGCTTTCAAGGTTCGGATCGGAAAACCTTGCAAAAGCTGTCACCGCATCAAGTCTGGAAAGGTTAAGGTATTCAGGCCAATAAAACATCAATCTTGCCCGCTTGTCTATCAGGGAATCCCCTAGTTTGGAGACAATTTCATGAAGGAAAGAGATATATGCTCATGAGAGAGGGCTTTTACCGTTTCCTTCTAGGCGATGTGCCAGTTGGTTACGGACAAGTGCGCACCGTACGGAAAATACAGTTAAGAAACTTAAGAGTACTGGTAAGGGCAGCGTTCACTTTCAAGAACGCTTACTCAACCTATACCGCCTTCTTCCTCCCCCTGATCATCTGCAGCTCGTCATAATCCAGGTTCAGGGAACCGCCCCGCGACATGTTGCGCCCCAGGATCTCGAAGTTCACCGGCGGGTCGTAAACCTTGAAGTCGGAGTAGATGATGTGTCCCTTCAGCCAGGTACCAAACACGAGCGGATCCTCGTCGATCGTCACCGGGTAGGTCACAAGCCGGTACAGGTTCTTCTCGGCTGCCGTCCGGGGCGGCTTGTCGATGTGGACATAGGAGGAGACGGTCATCTCCCCGATGAGCCAGCCCTTTTCGTAAAGCACGAGCACGGAACCTTTCGGCAGGGCGTTATCCTTGAACTTGATGTTGGTGCGGAAGATGCGAGTGTTCTCGAAGGCTGAAAAAGGCCGTCCGCCAGCCACGGTTGAGTTGTAGCCAATGATCCGGTACAGGGGTTTCTCGCCCGTTATGGATTCCATTTCGGGGTATTCGGCAATCTCGATGCCGTAATGCTTTTCCGAGAGGACGATCACCTCGACGCCAGGCGGAAGAAAGCTCATTCCCTTTCCCGACCAGCAGACGATGATATAGGTTTCTCCTTCCACCATTTGGTCTACGTGGCCGTGCTGGACGAAATTCTGAGCCTCGTACTCGAATTCAACCAGCACCTTCTTTCTGCCATGGTTGCGGAGGTCAATGGCAGTGCAGTCCGGAAAGGCTTTCTGAATGTTGAGGATCTCGAAGCCGAGGTTCCTTGCGTAGAGGCTGAAGATGTGCCGAACGAACTCCTCCTTGCCCAGCTCGGGTCGTACGTATGTTGTTTTGCGGGTCATGGGAAGGACCTCCTGGAGGGTATTTCATCGATGGCCCAGCCTAGCATGAACTATTTTCCTTCAAATACCTGTCGATCCCGGAAAGCGTTCTTATTTTCCATGCGATTTCCTCTAATGGCCTCCAGGATTCAGGCGTTGCGCTCCACCAACGATAAACCGCTTTTCCGGAATAGCCACCCACTTCAAGTTCCGTGAAGCCACCGTCACAGCCCATTTCCTGTTTTGGGAAAGCCTTAATCTCTAGCATGTCGAGTTCATCGAGAATGGATTGGACGGTTTTTGTCCTCAGGCCCTTCTTCAAGGACAGAACAGGTTCCTGGTCTATGTACTCACCTTGTGACGAAGTCCCGGGCATCTTGTCGGCAAGGAGGGCATAACGTCCCTCTTTCGAACGAAGAATTCTGATCCAAATGTCGCCATCTCCCCAGCAGAAGAACGTAGGTTCAAAACGAAGACTGATCACCACACGGAAATCATCCATGCCAAAAACCTCCACCGACAGGATCGACTTCTGACAGCATCCTATGATGAAAAGAGCTTAACACTTTTCCCACATGAAATTCTCGATTCCCACATTTCCCGCTTTTACCACTTCCCTGAATATCATCCAGGAACGACAGGATAGGACGGTGGACAAATGGTGGGTTGAGGAAGGGAAATGGCGATAGGGGGGGATCTCTTGATATGGGAATTTCGGTAAGAGTGGGAAATAATGATTGTTTCTCTCACGAAGATAAACAATGCCCCAGCTCCTCTTCCTCTCTCCAGCCTGACATACCTCCAGCCTTGCTCTTCCCTCAAACTCCTCCTCATTAATCTTTCTTCTCGTCTTGCGAATCATTTCACCCATCGGGTCGTCCCGCCCGTAAAAGCCCCATGTTTCGGCCCACATATCCTCGTCTATCAATCCCATTCATAACTTGCGCTTATAGCCTGCCATAAGTTCAGCGAATATTCATGCAAAAAATAAGGGAATCCCTGATTGTTAAATCGAGGGATTCCCTTGAAAATAGTCGATATGGTGCCGGAGGGGGGACTCGAACCCCCACAGACCCGAGGCCCGGCGGATTTTGAGTCCTGCGGCCAGCCCCCTATCCCCTAAACCGTTGCAAAGACTGCGTTTAAGAAAAACTCCCCTTATTTCCCCCAGCGGATTGGAATTTTACCCCCTCCAACGGATTGGGTTGTTCTATTATACATTATGGACATTAAGTTGTATTCCTGTTTTTTTGTAAGGTTTTAACATGTGGGAAAGTTCCCCCAACCACTGACAGTTGTGGCAATTCGGTTTCATTCCACTTTCCATGACAGCCTATACCTGAATAAAGTTTATCCTGCAAACTTTTTTGGCTCTTCGCTGTTCTTTGTGGGTACTGTAGTGCTCCCCTGAAATCAAGCCACTAATGCCGCTTGTTTTAGCCGATACTGCTTCGGGGAAAGGTACCCAAGAGATTGATGAGGCCTTTCCTCGTTGTACCAGTAGATCCATCGGTCTATTTCCCGCTTCGCTTCCTCGAAGGAACGAAAATTCCTCAACCAGACGCACTCTTCCTTCAGACTCCTGAAAAATCTTTCGATCATCCCGTTCTGTTCCGGCGTGTACGGTGTCACGAATTCCTGGGGCAATCCGTAGTCCCGGCACATTTCCCGGAATCTCCGGCTTTGGAACACAAGGCCGTTGTCGCTGCGGACCACAGGCTTGAACTCTTCGCTCCTCAAGGTCCCGAAACGGTTCGGACAGGCTTCTTCCAGAGCCCTCTCCGCTTCCTTCGCCCGGCCCCGAAGGGCAAATTCATACCCGATGCAGCTCCTGTCATGGCAGTCCACCAGCGCCACCAGGTGCCCCCACCCGTCTTTTCCGCAGGGGAGTTGGGTGATGTCGATGGCCCATCTCTGGTTGCTCTTTTCGGCAACGCTCCGGCTTCCCCGGACACGGGGCTTCGGTGTCTTCGTCCGGTGATGAACGAACCACCGCTTCACCTTCAGGATCCGGTAGACCGCCTTGCGGTTGACGACAATTCCCTCCTGATGCCTCAAAAGGGCCCATATCCGCCTGTAACCGTAAGTCGGATGGACCTGAATCAATTGCCGGATTCGTTCAGACAGTTCCGGGTTCACCGCCGGCACGATCCACAGATGTCCACTCTTTCTCTTCTTCCCAGGCTGGCAGGCGCTCCTGGAAACGTCCAACACTTCGCAGATCCTGCGTTCCGACGCTTCCGGAATCGCCTCTCTCACTCGCTGGACGTCTTCCCGTCGAAAGGGCGATAGGGCTTCATCGCCTCCTGCATGATGTCGATCTCAAGGGCCATGCGCCCAACCTTCCGCTCCAGCCGCCTGATCAGCTCATCCTTCTGTTCCTCTTCGTCCCTGGGGCGGCTCCTCAGGGCGTTCTCCGCCCCGGACAGGAACCGTTCCTTCCACCGTTCCACTTCGGCCACCGTTAGCCCATGGGTCCGGGCCGCTTCCGCTATCGTCGTCTTCCCTGTCAGAATCTCAAGGACCAGGGCTGCCCGCCGCTTTGCCGTCCAACGCTGCACTTCGTCCTGCCTTTCTTCCGTGTCTGCCATCCCCAACACCCCTTTCGGACACCCCTATAGGATGTCTTATTCGTGGCTTGTTGGCTATGGGGAGCAGTATAGTACTCGAAAAAGTTGTTTGCTTGATATGGATCCCCTTAAAATTCAAGAAGGTAATCAAGAGCTTTTCTTTTTGTCATTTCGATGGGTGATCCACCTGCCTTGTCCTGCATAATATCATCTTCAGTTGTGGGGGGGTCATTAAAAAAACTGGTGGGCAAAAAAGTTGTTTTCTCAAAGCGACCTCGATATCATACATAGGTAAGGCTTAGGAAGCAGCATGGCAGCCTTCCCCGCACTCGCGGGGGTGAACCGAGAAGGCCCGTCATACGGGAGCAGTTCAGCAGCCTTCCCCGCACTCGCGGGGGTGAACCGAGTAGGCCCTGTTTTTTCTTGTCACAGATGGCCCGGTGCTAAAGCCGTGCCATCTGTTGTTTTTGACAACCTATTAAATTGGGTAGTGTCCAGTATTTTTCGCACTTTCGTTTAGGTCCAGGCAAACAGCCCTCGGGTAGGGCTGTGCAACCTTCACAGGATATGCGCTCGTCTTCAGCTCAAGGTTCTTCCCCTCCTCTCTTTCCCGCTCCATGGCGTTGAGGTGTCCCATGGCCATGTTGACCCGCGTTCCCCACTTCGTGGAAGCGATGTGCCTCTAGCGCGCCGCCGCCACCTGCATCAATGCCGATTCCCCTTCCGGGAAGCTTCCCACCACCCGGGTTCTCCTCCGGATCTCCCGATTGATCCGCTCCAGCAGGTTGTTCAACCGTATACGGGGTCCTAATTTACAGTAGTTTTGGGGCTTGACTAATCGACACCGTTAATCAATGTGTCTAAAAATCACCCGATTAATTTAGAAAATAGGTTTTTATAACCGTTTCAAAGGAAATCGCCACGAAACTAGACGTTCCCCGTGGCCTTGTTGCAGGCCGCGATCGGATCCGAGTAGAACACCAGGTCGACGCGCTCGACGATCTCACCGGACACTTCCAGGAAGTTCCGCTTGTTCTCCAGCGGGATCAGAGCCTTGCGGGCTCCGTTTTCCATGGCGTTCTGCAGTGGTTCGACCAGGGAATGGACCGCCTTGATGTTTCCCTGGATGCTCAAGTCGCCCAGGATAACCTGTTTTTTGCAAGAGCAAATTTCCCAAAGTTGCAATAAAATTCCTCAGTGGGGTGGGGAATTTTTTATCGGTTCCCGCCCCTCATCAAGGAATCCCTCACGCGGTTGCTTGAGCCATCGAATAACAACAGGCAGGTGTGGTGCACCAGCCGATCGATAACCTCGGCTGTCTTCGCTTGCCGGACCGCTCCGGAAACCGTCATCGTGCTCAAGGGCAACGGGCCGCTGGAACTGCGCTGGCATCCCCCCACAAGGCGGTTCTCTACGCAACGGACCCGGTGTACCTTGAGACCGTGCAGGCGGAGGGATAAGGCTAGAGGGAGCTTCGGATCCCCACCCATGAGCTTGGTGGTGTTAAGGCGCGAAGACCTGGCCGCGTATTCGGTGGAGCCTTTCGAGTTCGTCGCCCAAGAGAGAAAGGGCGCGGAGCCATGACAGACACTCCAATGAACCCCATGAACCAGGCAATGAACCCGACAGAACCCTTGAAGCCGAACACAAACGGAATGCTGAGACTCTTCGTCTACGGCACACTGAAGCGCGGTTTCTGGAACCACGACCGTTTCTGCCGGGGCGTCCTGACGGTGGAGGACACTGTGGTCCGCGGCCGCCTCTTCGAGACATCCTCCGGCATCCTAGTCCTGGAGGTCCCGGAAGAGGACATCCTTGCCGTCGGGACCACCAATCCGCTCGCCGACGTGGCCACACAAGCGCACGTGACGGCCCGCATTTCCAATCCCGAGCCAACCCCCGACCGGCTCCTGAAGAAGGGCACAGGCGCGCCCTTGTGCCTCGTGTACGGGGAGATTCTCACCTTCGACGATCCCGTGATCCGCCTCCCGGCCATCGACCGGATGGGGGGGGTCACTCCGGCGGTCCCTGCCTCTACCGCCGGGTACTGGTACCGGTCCAGGTCAACGGAACCGTGCTTCCGGCCTGGCTCCACGTCGGCTTCCCTTCGACAGAGAGGGGACTGCAACCGTTAGGGTCCTCACACTGGCCCCGGAAGGGGTAACTTCTCTCGAACGCGAGGTTTCCGACCCGGATAGGGATCGATTCCGTTATGTATTCCGTGAGGTGGAAAATCGAGAGATCGGCGGGCAATCGACACAGACCAATCCTGACTTAAGCGGCAAATTGCGGTTGACAATCGAAAAGGATCGGCGTATCACAATCTTTTAGAAAATGGGAGAAGGTACGTTCCTCTCCTTTTGTACGGCTGAGGCGAGCAGAGAGTCGCGAACCGTAACATACTGCGGGAGCAGGAGAAATGGCCGAGATCCAAGACCGATGGCTGTCGGTGGAAGAGATATCCAAATACCTCGGTGTCAGCAACGACACGGTGTACCGATGGATCGACAAACACCGGATGCCCGCTCACCGGATGGGCCGACTGTGGAAATTCAAAAAAGACGAAATCGATGAGTGGGTAAAAGCCGGAGGAGCCTCCTGACACGTCCAGAGGACCGAGTAGGCAGGTATCGAAAAACATGGACCGGATCGAACGGATACAGACAGGGAACCGAGTGATGCGCAAAATCTACGCCGTGGACCTATTTTGCGGTGCAGGCGGGCTGACCCATGGACTCGAGAGAGCGGGCATCAACGTTCGCCTCGGAGTCGACATTGATCCGGCTTGCGAGTATCCGTTCACGGTAAACAACGCCGCGAAATTTCTTCTGAAATCCGTCGAAGACCTCAAGGCGGAAGACCTCGCACGGGTATTTCGCAAGAACGGCATCCGTCTGTTGGCCGGATGCGCTCCATGTCAAACATTTTCCACCTACAATCAGAAGGCGACCCCGGACGACGAACGGTGGTGGCTTCTCTTACAGTTCGCGAGGCTCGTCAAGGAGATCTCTCCCGAACTCGTCACGATGGAGAACGTTCTACGACTTCAGGATCAAGGCGTCTTCGAGGAGTTTCTCGGGGCACTCCACGACGCCAAATATCACGTACACATCAAGACCGTGAACTGCGAAGAGTACGGGATACCCCAGCACCGCCAGAGGCTCGTTCTCTTGGCTTCGAAGCTCGGTCCCATTCGTTTGCTCTCGCCCGAGGAATTCGGTGCCGAGCGCACCACGGTCAGAGAAAGCATCGCCGATTTGCCCCCTTTGCGAGCGGGCGAGGTGCACGAGACAGACCCATTGCATCAGGCCTCCATCCTTTCGGATCTCAACATGAAGAGAATCAAGGCATCAAAACCCGGAGGAACTTGGCGAGACTGGCAAAATACGCTGGTAGCCGACTGCCACAAGAAGAAAACCGGCAAGACCTATCCGAGCGTCTACGGTCGCATGTGCTGGGACGAGCCGGCTCCGACGATCACCACTCAGTTCTTCGGATTCGGTAACGGACGCTTCGGACATCCAGAGCAAAATCGCGCCATCTCTTTGCGTGAAGGGGCGATTCTGCAGAGCTTCCCGAGAGACTACGAGTTCGTCCCTCCCGGGCGGCCTATCTATAAAAAGGTGGTCGGAAGGTTGATCGGCAACGCCGTTCCGCCGAAACTCGGAGAAGCGATCGGACGAAGCATAATCATCCATGTCGAACGGTGGACGAAGACCCGAAAGAAAGCCAGTACCGGAGTGAAAGCGAATGCCCGATAGATCACGACTCGATGCGAGCAGTTATGTTTGGAGTCGTTCCGTCCCCGACCCGAGCCAACTCGTGGAGGTCAGACGTCGTCGGTGGGTCGTCGGCGACGTCGAAGCGTCGGCCTTTTCTTCGACCGGAAACGGGAAGCAGCACCTCGTCACTCTGTCCGCTCTGGACGAAGATTCTCTCGGCGAAAGCCTGCAAGTTCTTTGGGAATTGGAGCCGGGGGCTCGTGTGCTGGATAGGGCGGGGCTGCCGAAAATCACCGGTTGGGATGAAACGGAGAAACTGGAAGCTTTTCTCGACGCCGTGCGCTGGGGAGCCTCGACCAACGCGGACAGGTCTCTTCTGCAGTCACCGTTTCGAAGCGGGATCATTATCGAAGACTATCAACTCGATCCCCTCGTCCGCGCGATCGATATGGCTCGAGTCAATCTGTTGATCGCGGACGACGTCGGTTTGGGAAAGACCATCGAAGCCGGCTTGGTGATTCAGGAACTTCTGGTGCGCCACAGAGCGAGATCCGTCATGATCGTCTGCCCCGCGACTCTTCAGGTAAAATGGCGGATGGAGATGCAGGAGAAGTTCGGTCTCGAGTTCCGTATCGTGGATACCGATTACGTCAAGACGCTTCGTCGGGAACGGGGCATCCACGCCAATCCATGGACGTCTTTCCCTCGACTCATTTCCTCCATGGACTGGATGAAAGCCGGAGAAGGATTTAGGCTACTCAAGGACATTCTTCCTCCTCACGTGACCTATCCACGCAAGTTCGACATCCTCGTGGTGGACGAGGCCCACAACGTCGCGCCAGCGGCCGCGACCAGATACGCGCTGGAAACCCAACGCACGCGATTGATCCGAACGCTGGCTCCCCATTTTTTCCATCGCCTGTTCCTGAGCGCGACACCTCACAACGGGTATCAGGAATCGTTCACCTCCCTTCTGGAACTTCTCGACGACCAGCGTTTCGCCCGGACGGTGATGCCGGACGAAAGGCAACTCCATCGGGTCATGGTCAGACGAATGAAGAGCGACATCGTCGACGCCGACGGTCAACAGGTCTTCCCTGTCCGACGACTCCAGTGCCTGGAAATCACCTATTCGGAGGAAGAACGAAATATCCATCGCCTTCTGCGCGACTACACGACCACGCGAGCCAACGGCGTCAAAGGCACACGGTACGAGTTCGGCACCGACTTCGTGCACATGTTGCTCAAGAAACGCTTGTTCTCGTCTCCGATGGCTTTCGCCATCACTTTGGCGAAACACAGAGAGACGTTGCTACGAGGTCGCCCTCGGCCCGCCACGACATTGGACGATCGAATACTCCGCAAGGCGATCGTTCGAAGCGAGGAGGAGTACTCGGACGAAGCGAAGGCGGAAGAGGCCCAACACGAAGCGGTCGAATTGGCGAGCGAGATGACCGTAGCGCTCGGTGAAACGGAACGAGCCATGCTTGATCGCCTATCCCAATGGGCCGAAAAACACAAGAACCGGGTTGACGCGAAGGCCAAGGCCATCCTCCACTGGCTCGACACCTATCTGAAACCCGGCGGTCAGTGGAACGACAAGAGAGTCGTCCTCTTCACGGAATACCGTGCAACCCATGTCTGGCTCCATCAAATTCTCACGGCCAACGGGTACGGAGGGGATCGTCTCGCCATCCTGCACGGAAGCATGCGCCCCGACGAACGTGAAGCCGTCAAGGCGGCTTTTCAGGCGGATCCGGACGTCGCCCCGGTTCGGATTCTTCTGGCGACCGACGCCGTCTCCGAAGGAATCGATCTTCAAAATCATTGCAACTACCTGATCCACATCGAGATTCCCTGGAATCCCAACGTCATGGAGCAGCGTAACGGCAGGATCGACCGTCATGGCCAGAGGCAGAAGGAAGTCTTCATCTGGCACCCGGTGAGCCGAGGCTTCGACCCACGTAAAATTTCCGGACACCGGAGGTTGGGCGAGATCGAAGGAGACCACGAGTATCTCATGAGGGCCGTCCTCAAGGTGGACATGATCCGGGAGGATTTGGGCTGCGTCGGCCCCGTCATCGCCAAACAGATAGAAGAGGCCATGCTCGGAAGACGGACGGGTTTGGACACAGGTGCCGCCGAGGACAGGGCGGCGAAAACGCGTCGGTTCCTCACCGCCGAGCGCAGGTTGCAGGAGCGAATCGCGCGCCTACACGAGAAACTCGTGGAAGCGAAGAGGGACTTGCGTCTCGATCCGGAAAACCTACGGCGTGCGGTCGCTGTCGCTCTCGAACTCGCCGAAAAGCCGCCTCTGAAACCGGTTTCGTTGCCGGGCGTTTCGAATGGCAAGGCGTTCGAAGTTCCGGTGTTGCCCGGTTCGTGGGGGCGTGCGACCGTCGGACTCGAACATCCACATACGGGAGTGCGACGCCCCATCACTTTCGATCACGAAGTGGCCAAGGGCCGTGACGACGTGGTTCTGGTCCATCTCGAACACAAGCTGGTCCAGATGAGCCTCCGCCTGCTGCGCGAGGAAATATGGAAGCTGGACGACGTCAAGTCGCTCCATCGAGTCACCGTTCGAGCGGTTCCCGACAGAGAACTCGACCGCCCCGCCGTCGCCGTGTGGTCGCGCCTGGTCGTCACCGGTGGAGGCCATCATCGGCTCCATGAGGAATTGACTCTCTCCGGCGGCGAACTGGAACACAAGTCCTTCAGAAGGATCGCCCAAGTGGGCAAACTCGAAGCGCTCGTCGAGAAGGCGGAACCGGTTTCTCCCGACGACGATCTCTTCGCGATGCTAAAAGACCGGTTCGAAAGACACGAGGAAGCGATCCGGGCGGCCGTCGAAGCGCGCTCTCGGGAGCGCATGAGGTATCTGGAAAACACGTTGACGCGCCGAAAGGAAAGCGAGATCGCCGATCTCATGGCCGTCCTCGACGATCTAGATAGAACCATCCGGAAAGAACTCGCCGACTCGGGACAGCGATCCGTGCAATTGACGCTCTGGCCCGAGGAAGAGCGCAACCAGTTGAAGAGGGACGTCGAGGCGTTGAAAGCCAGGCTCGGCCGTATCCCAGAAGAGAAGAAAAGCGAGGCTTCCACCGTCGAAAGCCGCTATGCCGACCCCACAGCCAGAACGTTCCCCGTGGCGGTCGTTTTCCTCGTTCCTCGCTCCTTGACCGGAAAGGTACGACCCATATGAAGAACCCTTCGAGACATACGGAATGGCTTTCCCTCGTCGAGGTGTCCGGGCCGTTTCTTGCCGTGCCTGTCCTAGAGAAGGTGTTTCCCCAAGGCTTGGACGTCGTCGAGACTCCGAAACGGCAACGCCTCCGTGCGGCATACGAAGAGTGGTGCGATGCAGTCGAGGACGGCGACCCACTGCTCGCCGATCTTCATCGCGAGTGGGTTCGACTCGTGTTCACGGAAATCCTGGAATACGACGGTTCGACACTGACGACGGACGCCGAGAAGGCCAAGGCCTACTCGGTGGCTTCCCCGGAGCGAACCGAGACGTTCGCTCCCGACTGGCTGGTCGTTTCGCCATCCGAAGGCAAGCCTCGCCTTTTCGTTTCCGTCCAACCACCGGGGACCGATCTCGAAAAGGTACGAAAAGACGACGGATGGCCCGCGTCGCTCCTTGAGCGAATGGTGGCACTCTGTCGATCCCATGCCGTTCGTCTGGGAGTGGTCACCGACGGCGAACGGTGGACGCTGGTGAGCGCACCCGTAGGGGGAATGTCGAGCTATGCCTCGTGGTACGCCCGACTCTGGTTCCAGGAGCCGGTCACCCTCAAGGCTTTCCAGTCCCTGTGGGGCGTTCGACGCTGTTTCGGTCCGACGGACGAGACCTTGGAAGCGTTGCTCGACAGCTCGCTTGAGCACCAGGAGGAGATCACGGACACTCTCGGCGAACAGGTCCGCCGTGCGGTGGAAGTTCTCGTCCAGTGTCTGGACAAAGCCGACGCGGATCGCAACAGAGAGTTGCTCCGGGACGTCTGGCCCGACGAAATTTACGAAGCCGGCTTGACCGTCATGATGCGGCTGGTGTTCGTGCTGTGCGCCGAGGAACGTGGACTCCTGCTTTCGGGCGATCCCGTCTACGACGAGTGTTACGCCGTATCCACCTTGAGGGGACACCTGGCCGAAGAAGCGGACCGTCACGGTCCCGAAATTCTCGAACGGCGGCACGACGCGTGGGCCCGCCTTCTCGCGGTTTTCCGGGCCGTCCACGGCGGTATAGAACACGAGTCCCTTCGCCTGCCCGCACTGGGCGGTTCGTTGTTCGATCCGGACCGTTTTCCGTTCCTGGAAGGGCGACCCAAGGGGACGAGGTGGCGTGATTCGGATGCCGCCCCGCTACCCATAGACAACCGAACGGTCCTGCTGCTCCTGAACTCGCTGCAACTGCTGGAGCAGTCCGGAGGCGCTCTCCTACTCTCCTACAGAGCCCTTGACGTCGAGCAGATCGGCCATGTCTACGAGGGGCTTCTCGAACACACCGTCGCCCGTACGCCATCCGTGACCCTAGGGCTGGCGGGTTCCAAAAAGGCGAAGAACCCGAATCTCCCCCTCTCGGAACTCGAATCGGCGCGCATGGAGGGTGAAGATACCCTCGTCGCCCTGGTGAAGGAAACCACCAGACGCGGCGAGGCCGCCATTCGAAACGCGTTGGCTCGTCCCGTCGACAACGCCGTCTTCAGACGGCTGCTCTCCGTATGCGGCGGAGACACGACGCTCGCCGAGCGCATCCGCCCCTTCTCCAACCTCCTACGGACCGACGCTTGGGGCGACCCCATCGTCTATCGCGAGGGAGCCTTCACGGTCACCCTGGGTGCCGACAGACGCGAGACGGGCACCCACTACACGCCAAAGTCGCTCACCGAAAGCATCGTCGAGACGACGTTGGAACCGGTCGCCTACATCGGGCCTGCCGAGGGAAAACCGCGCGAGGAGTGGAAACTGAAAACCCCGGCGGAATTGCTGGAACTCAAGATCTGCGACCCCGCCATGGGGTCGGGTGCGTTCCTCGTGCAGGCGTGCCGATGGCTAGCCGAGCGACTGGTCGAGGCTTGGGCCGCCGAAGAGGCCGCGGGTAGATTCGTCACCGCCGATGGCGAAGTGCTGGACCGAGCCGGGGAGGCCGACCCGATGCCCAAGGATCCGGACGAACGACTTCTCGGCGCGAGACGCCTCGTCGCCGAACGGTGTCTATACGGCGTGGACATGAACCCTCTCGCCGTCGAACTGGCCAAGCTGTCCATCTGGCTGGTCACTCTGGCGAAAGGTCGGCCCTTCGGATTCCTCGACCACAACTTGCGGTGTGGCGACAGTCTTCTGGGCATCCATCGACTGGACCAACTCACCAAGTTTCGGAAGAACCCGGACGACGGAAAATATCGCCAAATAATGTTTTTTCAGGACAGGATCAAGACCGCGGTCGCCGAGGCGGTGGAGATGAGGAATCGGCTGCGTACCGTTCCGATCCGGGACGTCCGCGATGTCTATACCATGGCCCGTTTGGACGCCGAGGCGAGAAAGAAACTCAAGGCCATCGAACTGGTCGCCGATGCCATGATCGGCGCGGTTCTGCGAGCCAACGGTAACACACGCGCCATCAATTCGGCGCTGGATTCCCTGGCCATGCAGGCTGGCCAATATTTGAACGGCGATGAAGAGGCGGGGGAAGAACTGAGCGCATTGGCTCGTGAAGCCCTTTCCATTGACCTGCCGCCAGGCAAGCCGCCCCGTCGCCCCTTCCATTGGCCGCTGGAGTTTCCGGAGGTGTTCGCGGAGGGCCGCGGGGGCTTCGACGCAATGATTGGGAATCCCCCATATCTGTTTGGTGAATTTCGACCACGGGTGATCTCAGGTCTTTATAGCCTAGCCAAGGGTCAATGGGATTTATGTTGGCTATTTGTCGAGCGTGCGCTTAGTCTCCTGTCTTCCAATAAAGGAGGATTGGGGTTTGTACTGCCCGAAGCAATTCTTGCTCGTGAAGAACCCGCACTGCTTAGATCGTTCGTGGTCCAGCGCGCGATGAATCTGGTGATCAAACATGTCGGTGCCGCGTTCAGGGCCGGAGTCAGTGTATTCACTCTTTGTCTAAGCCTGAAGCCCCACTTGAATGATCACTACGAATACCACTCAACCACAGGCGAGCTAACACGCCGATCTTTGTCCCAAATGAGAGCAACCCCCAAAAAAGCGTGGACAGGTGACGACGGGGAAGTTAGTCTTGCCACGGAAGAATGGGTTTGTTTGGAGCGCATTGCGATCATCAGCCGAGGAGAGGAAGTGGGAAAAAAGCATCTGTTGCCACTGGAATATGCCGGTGCTAGTTCCGGGTTGATTCCAGTAGTCACCGGAGCAGGTGTTGTTTCGATTCTTTGCCAGCCCAAAGCAACCCACTTGTTGCCTGCAGTGTTGATCAGGAAGAAAGAGTCATTCTATGAATCCCCCAAGATAATCGCCGTAAAAACAGGTGAACGTGTGCGAGCCGGAATTGATTATTGCAACCTAGTGACACTACAGTCAGTATACAATATTCATCTCAAACCGGATGCCACACATCTTACTCCAGAGTTTCTATGTGCCCTCCTCGTGTCCAGTGCTGCAAACAGGCGATTCATTGAGCCGACTACGAGGATGAAAAAGCTTTTTCCTCAGATCACACAGAGCATGCTCTATGCGATACGTATTCCACCGGTGGACGAGACTGCAGTGACCAATGTCACGCAGTTGGTACGCGAGTGGATTTCTACCAAGAACCACGAGTTGTTAGGCCAAATAGATGCTATGATTGAGCAGTTTTACACACAGACGAACACGGAACAGTCTTTCAAGGAAAACGACCTCGAAAAGAACAACCTGAAAAGACGAAGAGAAGATCTTTAGCACAGGGGTGAACGTGTGTGACGAAGATCGAAACGACAAACCGAGTTCCGGCCACGGCGGAGACGGCCGCGTGGATCATCCACATGGGTCCGGATGCCCGTTCGGATGGATTCAAGATCACGGTGGATCATGTTTCCTCCGACCTCCGCGGCGTCCGTGAACGCGACGGTCTTCTGCTCGTCGAAGAAAAGTCCGGAACACACGAAGTCGTGTCCTTCGCACGCGTGTACCGAGTGCAACGTGGCCTCGACGCAACCACGCTGCTTCTCGACGGGCTGCTTCAGGTCGATCCTCCCCGACCTTTGAGCGATTTCGGTATCCAGCCGCCGACCTTGGCGGTTTCCCGTCTGGAATGGCCATCCTTCGAGTCGGCCCTGAAGACGGCCTGTGGCATTGACTTCCCGGCGCTTCCCGTTTTCGAAGGGAAAACGGCGGCGGAACGGAGATACATCAGGGACCTCCTGCAATGGGCGGTCGAAGACGACTTGCTCGGACCCGCCGACGGACCGTTCGAGGAGATCGTGGGGATGAGCGTGAGGGACCGGTACCTGGTCGGCAAGCTGGCTCCGCCGAACACCCGAGTGTCCGACGACCAGGTGGAAGATCTGCCGGAAGCGGCTGCCGCCGACCCGGAAAGCGACGACCGAGAGGTCGACGCATCGACCAGCAACTCTTTGGTGCCCTCGTCTTTCGGTTTCACGTTCTGCGTCGACGGATCGGCGAAGGCCGTAGAGGTTCGCGCGATTTGGGGAAGGTACGAACGCACCGAAAGCGAGCGGACGACCGAAGACGGAAAGCCGCTGCGCTGCTGGAAAAGAATACCGTCTGGGGGTACGGCGACCGTACCGCTTGACCGCAGGATCGTCGCCCCCATCGTCATGGACAGCGGCTGTCCGGACGTGGTCGTCCAAGGAACCGTCGGCGATCCGCTGCCGAACGGCGACCGGCTGGTGACCCTCTTCCTGGTGAACGGTCAGACCAGGCCCGACGTGAATCAGGACGAGGCGTGGATTTTCCAGCCCGAACTGATCGTTCGGGGCCCGGAGGGTCGTGCCATCTTCAGGAAAAGACCTCTCCTTTCCCGTATCAGATTGGACGAAGAACGCGAATCGCTGGAGATGATTTACCGGCGTCGTGTGGAATTCGCCGTCGGACACGGAGTTTCCGTCCACGCCACACCGTCGGCCGACGATCCGGAACGTGCAGTGGAGGTGGCGACCCGGGTGCTCCCTCAATACGAAGTCGCGGTTACCGAGACGCCAGGAACCGAACCCGAAGACAGGCCTGTCATGAAACGACTTGCCTCCGACGGCTCTCTCGACATGCTGTGTCTCGCCGAAATGGAACGCGCCGATCTCGTCGCCGTCCTCAATGCGCTGGTGGATGACTACGCCGCATGGATTGAAGAGCGGCGGGCTAGGATAAGTATCGACGCAAAGGGGTACGAATCTTCGGCGACGGCCGCGCTCGACAGATGCGAAGACGTTCTCGGAAGACTTCGAGAGGGCATCGCCGTCCTGAAATCGGACGACAAGGCGCTCGAAGCGTTCCGCTTCGCCAACCGCGCGATGGCCTCGCAACGTGTCCACAGCGTCTATTCAA
>Ga0208695_1001466_pt1 | contig 19513 bp, 9 predicted proteins | sample AD_UKC111_MetaG_FD_184449 | JGI IMG/M metagenome (GOLD analysis project Ga0208695, IMG submission 184449) | Active sludge microbial communities of municipal wastewater-treating anaerobic digesters from Hong Kong - AD_UKC111_MetaG (SPAdes)... | ecosystem: Engineered > Bioreactor > Anaerobic >...
AAGCTCGGTCACTACCATGGCTGTTTCATTTATAACCGCTATTTTGCTTATTTCATCGTCAATCAGGCTGACATCCACCTGCATACCCGGCCTTAAGGAATATATGTCCTCCCCTGCTCCCGTTATTTCTATATCGCTGTCCGCAAAATATGTATTCTGGCTGCCGTCCAAGGCTGTTATTACAAGCTTTGGAGGGGCTATTCTGCTGAATACCAGGGATTCGATAACGCCTTTGTCGCTTCCTTTTACTCCGTCGGCATTTATCTCAACCAATTCATTATATGAAGTAGTTACCACCAGATCGTTGCCGGCTTTCAGCTCCTGCCAAAGGGCACTCTTTCCGTCCTTTATCACTATGGTCTTGGCTGTGATTGCATAGCTCTTTGTCTCACCGTTTTGCAGCTGTATTGTAAGAAGTGTCTTTTCTCCGGTTTGGATTCCCGCAAGCTTTCCGACGATTTTTCTGATCTTGCTTTCACCAACAATCTTTACTACCTTGCTGCCTTCAGTGTAAAGCTTGACCATATCGCTTTTCTTAAGCTTCCAGAACCCTTCGGAAACACCGTCTATTGTACACTCTACATCTTCAGCCAGTCTGTAAACTCTTCTCTCGGTGCCGACAAATACCGCAAGATTGCCATACTCAGGAATCACCTGATCCACGTAGGCAGTCACATCCGCCGGTTCATCATCCTCAATTACAACCTCAGGTTCCGTATCCGTATCCATATCCGTGTCTATATCTGTGTCCGAATCCGTATCGGTACTGATTGGCTCAGCATAATCAGTCCATATTATTTCAGGGCTTCCGCTGTCTGCGGCAATATCCTCCCCGCGCTCTTTCTTTTCATATGCAGTGCTGGCAATGTCCAGCATTTTTGCATAGGTTTCCCTTCTTAACTGTTCATTGGGATTAAAATTATCGTTTGTTTCGCTTATTACGCCGATTTTCATGAGATAACTCACATAAGCCTTATACTGAGAGGCAATAAACATGGAATCCTTAAAAGGAAGCACTACCGCCGCCGAGCTGTCTACTACAACGCCGAAGGCCCGGCCGAGGTAATTGCAGACCTCCTGCTTCTTTACATAAGGATTCGCCGAATAGGCGCTTACGTCGGAATCCTTTACTATTCCCTTCTCCAGGCACAGAGCCACAGCCTCTCTTGCATATGAGGGAACTTTGAACTTATCCAGTACATCAGCTTGGTACTTTTCCACCAGTTGTTCCAAATTTATATCCTTTTCCCGATTAATCATCCGTGATATACTTACTAATGCATCATAGTTCTTGACATAATCACCTGGCTTGAACTCGGTTTCGGTCGCACCGCCCATCAAGCCTTTGTTGAAAACATTTATAATATGCTGCTTCGCCCAACTGTTATCTATATCGGTAAACTTCGAGACATTATCCGCATAAGCAACACCGGTAAAAACAATCAGCAGTGCGAAGGAAATGACTGTTGCTTTAAGAATTTTAAATTTTTTCATCTGTATCCTCCTATTATCTTCATTCTTACAGAATATATTCTGTGGAATTTGTACAAATCCTGCCTGGTAAGGAAATTGTAACAAAAATATATTGTACAAGCCCGGCGGAAGAGAACCTTACAATGTTACAAAATTGTAATGAAACATAACATATAGCCTCTGCGTCATATTAGCAGGACATAACTTCAACCTGATGGTTGACATAGTTTATATACATAATTCTTATTTGCAGTACTGCGTATATTCCTGTTACACATTTATTACACTTGTTTACAATACTGTTACATGGGAAGGAATAGCGAAATCTGCGTAGAATTATGTTAACCATTAGACGAATTTTATCAATTTTTTCTTACAACCTGGAAAGGGGGTGCATGGTATAGGGTTTAGAAAATGCACAAGCAGCAAAAACAAAACCAAAAACAATTTTAAGGAGGAAATAACACTTATGAATAAGAAGATACTTGCTCTTCTTCTGGCGTTTGCAATGATGTTCTCATCTGTAACAGTTGCATTCGCTGATGAACCAGCGACTATAGGCGCTGAAGCAAAAGCACTTGAAATTATGGGAGTGCTTCAGGGTGATACAGGAACAGTAACACCTGAATACCTTGCAAAAGAAACAACAAGAATGCAGGCAGCTATAATGTACCTCAGGCTTAAAGGACTTGAAGACGAAGCTAAAGCATTCACAGGAACAGCTAATTTCGCAGATGCCGGCACAATGGTATGGGGCGAAGGTAAAGCAATGATGGCTTACCTCAAAGCTAATCCGCAGCTTGGCTGGATTGGTACAGATACAGGAAAATTCAACCCATTTGAAACAATCACAGCTCAGCAGTTCTACAAGGTTATGCTTGAAGCTCTCGGCTACAAGCAGACAGTTGCAGAAGCAGAAGGCGACTTCAGTTGGTCAGAAGTTATAGCTTTCGCAGCCGAAAAAGGCTTGACAAAGGTTGCAGAAGTTGAAAGCTTCACAAACAACGACCTGGCAATAGCTACAATGGAAGCATTAAAGGTAAACTACAAGGGCATGACAAAAACTCTTGCAGTTAAGCTTGTTGATGAAGGAATGATCAGCAAGGCAGCAGCTGTAGAAGCCGGACTTTATGCGGAAGAAATCGCAGTTGCGGTTAAATCAGCAAAAGCTCTTGGTAACTCAGTAGTTGAAGTTACATTCGAAGATGATGTTGACGCAGCAGCAGCCAATGCAGACAATTACACTATCGAAGGCCTTGAAGTTAAATCAGCCGTTGTTTCAGCTGAAGATACAGCAAGACTTGAAACAGCAGCTATGACATCAGGTAAAGTTTATAAATTGACAGTCGGTGAAAAGACTGTTCAGTTTACAGGTATTGCAAAAGTAACAGGCGGTCCTGAAATAGACAGCGTTAAGAGCGAAGACGTTGAAGAAGTTGTTATAGACTTCAATAAGAACGTTGACTATGCATCAGCTGCAGACGTTAACAATTACTCAATCAACGGAGTGGAAGTTGTAAAAGCTGAAGTTGACGGCGATGAAGTAACATTAACTACAGAAGGGCTCCAGAACAAGACAAAATACACAGTGAAGGCAACAAACATCAAATCAGTTGACGGCGTAGCAAAGAGATCCAGCACTGAAACCTTTACTGTAAAATTTGATACAAATGCTCCGAAAATCGACGGAGATATACAAGTACAGACTAATAACAGAATAGTAGTTAAGTTCAATGAAAAGGTAACAAAAGAATCAGCGGAAAACCTTGACAACTACTCCATCAAAGTAGATGAAACAAACGGTTCAGAGCTTGATATATTATCAATCACCTGGGATTCTGACGATGACGATCAGAACAGCGTAGAAATCGTAACAGAACCAATGGAAAAAAGAGAAGATTACAAGCTTTCAGTAAACAATATAGCTGACCAGAGAAAGGTTCCCAACGTAATGACAAGGCCTGCAACAAAGGTATTCGAAGCTATAGCTGAAGATGACAAAGCTCCTAAGTGGGAATCTCTTACAGTGCTTTCACCTACTACAATATTGGTAGAATTCAGCGATGGCAGCAAAATCGATGAAGAAAGTGCAACAGACCTCAGCAACTATGAACTGGAAGGCCTGGATATCGAATCAATAAAAACAATAAAGAATGAATGGAAAACATTCAGAGCCATTCTTACGGTAGAAGAAATGGAAACAGGCAAGACTTATGACCTGACAATCGCTGATATACTTGACGAATTCGGCAACAGCATGGAAGAAACAACAAAACCTGCAAAAGCAATAGCAAGCAGCCTTGCCGCATCAAAACTTGATACAGCAAAAGCTACAGGCAAAAATGCAGTTGAATTGAAATTCACAAAAGAAGTAGACGAAAAAACAGCTGAAAACATTGCCAACTACACTATAACTGAAGGAGTCGGCGCGCCTACAAAAGCAACACTGCAAACTGACGGTGTAACAGTTATACTGGAAGTTAACGACATCATAAACGGCTATGACAAATACGATATAATCGTTGACGGTGTTGAAGACCTTGCAGGAAATGAACTGTACTACAAGATGGATCTTGATACAACAACCGTACAATGGGATTTCACAGCTCCAGAGCTTGAAGATGCAGATGTAATCAGCAGCAAGGTTGTAGCTCTTACCTTCGACGAAAGAGTAGAATTTGAACCAAGTGCAAAACTTGTATTGGCAAAAGGAACAGAAACTGCCGCAGAAGCAAGCGTTAAGCTGGATGCAAAGGGCTATGCCGAAAACAACACAGTTGTAGAATTCTCATCAGCTGCAGCATTAGAAAATGGCGTAGATTACACAGTAGTTGGAATCGTATACGGTGACCCTGAAGTTGACGGCGGAATAAAAGACCTTAAGGGCAACAGAGTATTAAAAACTAAAATCACATTCGGTGACTTCACATTTGAAGGAATCGACGACGAATTGGATTTAACAGAAGTAGATACCTACGAACAGGTTAACGGGAAAACTTTTGAAGTTACAATGTCAAAAAATGTTAAGTTCAAAGAAGGCGTAACAGTTACTGACGGTGTAGCAGATATAGGCGAATTCAAAGCTTCAATCGACAAAAATGTAATCACTCTTGTTATAGAAGCTGACAAGATTACAGAAGATACAGATTATGATATCAATCTTGCTGACTTCTTTACAGACGTACACGGCAACGCTGTTGAAAACGCAGATGACATCGATTCAACAATCCTGACAGGTGAATATACAGATACAGAAGCACCTGAAATTGAATCAGTTGTTGCAATAAACAGAGAAACTATCGAAATAACATTCAGCGAAGATATTCCTGTAATGGATGGAGATGCAAAGACAGCTTTCATAAACGGCCTTGACCTCAAAAACTATGATCTGGACAACGATATTTCATTATCCATGGAAGCTGATAACTTAAGCGATAACGACGGTGACAACGTAATAAGAATCAAAGTCGGTAAGCCAATGGAAGCAAGATACGAATATGAACTGACAGTAGCAGCAGGAGCATTCAAGGATTTCGTAAACATTCCAAACGAAGATGAAGATGTATTCTACTTCGACGGTACAAACCTGGCAAAATAATTAAACCACAAACAATTAAAGGATGAGCAATCTGCTCATCCTTCTTTTTTCTCTAATCTACTACAGTAATTATAAACCCGTCAATTTTTACTTCCTTCCAAACATCTGTCTTGAAGCTCATTGTAAGGCCGTCCGCTCTTTCAGGTATCGACAATTTGAAATCAAATTGCTGCCACTTATCGCCAAGCTGATATCTTTTAGTGGTATTCTTATATGACCCACCCGTTTTGGTTTTTATTCCGATATGCAGCATTGCTTCTTCAGAGTCTTTTTTGGCATAAAACAGAACCCTTATAGTTTTGCCGTTCAGCTTCTTATCCTTTATCAAGGATGACAAGTCTGCCCATATTCCCGCTCTTCTGTTCAAAATGTTCTTTATATACAACGCATTCTGAGCATCAATAAAATCCTTGTCCGACTTCCTGGTAATTATATCGTCCTTGCCCCAGACACAATTAAACCTGTCCTTGTAGCCTCTTTCACTCATCACAAAGTCTTTTTCAAAAACCTGTTCATATACAGCGTATTCATAATATTTTGTTTTTGCAACCGACGGCACTGTAGTCTCATGGCCTCCGTTGGAATATATGCTGCTGCCTTTCTGTACGTTAAAATAACTGGTTGCGATTTTATTAGAGTCATAATTGATATCAAGATATACAGTATAATCCTTGTCCTTATCAATGGAAATTGAAATTTTATCTTTTTTAGCTGTGTATACAGTTTTTCCGCCGCTTCGCACAGTCCACTCCAGTGAATCAATCAGATTATACGGATCGTACCTTTCCCGATCGTAAGAGCAGGAAAGCCTGTTGGCACCGTTTTCCCTGACTATATCCCATTTGAAGTTTTTTCCCTTGATATCCATATCCGCATCTTCTATGATAAATACTTCCCGTGAATCCTTAAGCCTAAGGGCAATCATCAGCTCATTCACCAATTCGCCGATACTGTCCGAATCCTTAGTAAGCTTTATCACTTTATTTTTTATTCGAACCGGATCTATCCTGTCTTCTATGGTGATATTCTCTTCCGCTCTTGCTACCGCCGCAAAATATTTAACCGAGTCTCCGTATCTGCCCCAGGCCTCATAGATCCTGGCAAGATTGTAGTAATACTCAATAACCGGAAGGCTTTCAACCGCAATGTTCTGAAGCTCTTCGGCCTTTTCCAGCTCATTCAGGTAAAAAGAACATACCGCGGCATTATTATATGCAACCGGATCATTGTTGTTGAATTCGGCAGATTTTAAAAAACTGCTTCTGGCCATGTCATATTGCTTAAGCCTGTAATTGCATACTCCCAGCTTGAAATGAACCACAGCCTTCTGTTGCGGGCTCAGGTTCGGCATGTTTGTGAGTTTGAAGTATTCTTCCTGTGCATCCTCATAAAGCTCCTGCTTGAACAGCTGATCAGCCTTCAGGAGGCTTGCCGGAAAGCCTATATTCTTCGTAATGTTGCTGTCGACTTTATATGGTTCTCTGCTATTCTTGGACATGCTGAAAAACTGTCTGAAAATATCAGCCGCAGAAATGCATATAATCAATATCAATACGAATACTGCAGTTTTTTCAAAATTAAGCTTGAACAAGCGCTCACCCCCTCGCCTCAATTATATTGTATTATAAAAATGTAAAACCCGCAATTGATTAACATAATTCAGCTTGCGATGCATGGCAGGATAATTATATACTTATGATGTAAACTTTTTTGCTTTTTTTACGTATAGAATATGTGTAGTGAATTTTTAAGGGGGAAAAACGATGAAGGACAGGAAAAAGCTCGTTATAATAGTGTCTGTTGTACTGGTTGCAGTTATTATTGCCGTTGTAAGAATAATAACATCCAGTCAGGACAGAGTCAAAGAAGTAGATATAGGAAAGGCCGAAGTAAAAAATTTGAGCCAAACTATCTCGGTAACCGGTAATATAGAGGCCGGAAATAAAGAGGAAATAATGCTGCCTATGCAGCAAAAGGTAATAGAAGTTTTCACTGAAGAAGGCCGGAAGGTCAAATCAGGAGATCCAATCCTGAAAATTGATACCACAGACTATGAATACCAGCTTAAGAAGTATGAGCTTGGACTCAGCCTTGCCCTCTCAAACCTGGAAAGGCTTCAGGACAGCAGCAGGAACAGCGACAAAAAAGCTTTGGAAAATGCGGTAAAGCAAGCAGAGCTGAATGTCAAAAGCTCAGAAGCAAACTATAATGAAGCAAGAACAAAATACGACCGTACAAAGGTTCTTTATGAAAACGGCGCAGTTTCAAAAAATGAATATGAAACCGCCCTTAAGACTATGAACGACCTGAAGAACCAGCATGAATTATCCATAATACAATTGAGCAATGCCCTGAATTCTCTTAATGATTTCGACATAAACAGGAATGATCAGATAAAAGACCAGAAAAATCAGGTGGAAAGCTCAAAGGCAGATATAGAAAACATTAAGGACAAAATTGAAAAAAGCACAATCAAGTCCAGTATAAACGGCACCATAGTACAGCTTGACGTGAAGCCCAACCAGTACCCTACGGCAGAAAACAGCACAATAACAATATATGACCTTTCAAAATACAAGGTGACAGTACTGATAAGCCAATATGATGCAGTCAGTGTAAGCCCCGGGCAGAAAGCAACCATAAAGGTAAAGGGAATAGACACGGAATACAAAGGCACAGTATCTGCTGTAGGAGATGCGGCAGTCATTGCCGTGGAAGGAACGGAAAAGGAACCAAAGGTGGAAATTGAAGTCACTCTGGACAATCCTGACGACAGAATAAAAGCAGGCTATGAAGCAGATATAGATATTACCCTCAAAGAGAGCAAGGACTCAACAGCAGTAGGCTTTGAAGCAGTTTTGGAGGATGACGAGGGCAAAAAATATGTATTCTCAGTCATTGACAATAAAGCGGTAAAGACCTTCGTAAAAACAGGCATGGAGACAGACTTCGAGATTGAGATACTTGAAGGTTTAAAAGCAGGTGACCCATACGTAAAGGATCCGCCTGCAACACTGAAGGACGGGGACCCGGTGAAGCAGTCAGGGGGTAAGAACAGTGATAATAAGAGTTGAGTACCTTACAAAGGTGTATGATACAGGTGCAATACAGGTGGAAGCCTTAAGGAATGTATCCCTTTCCATAGAAAAGAAGGAATATGTAGCAATAATGGGGGCCTCCGGCTCCGGCAAATCAACACTGATGAACATACTGGGGTGCCTTGACAGGCTTACTGACGGAAAATACATTCTTGATGATGTAGACGTATCCACCCTTAATGACAATGAACTGGCAGTAATAAGAAATAAAAAGATAGGCTTTGTGTTTCAGGCCTTCAATCTGCTTCCAAGACTGTCCGCCTTAGGCAATGTAGAGCTTCCCATGGTTTATGCAGGCATAGCAAAAAGCGAAAGGCAGGAAAGGGCCAAAGCCGCCCTTGAAAAGGTTGGCCTGGGAGACAGAATGCACCACAGGCCTAACGAGCTTTCAGGAGGCCAGAAGCAAAGAGTGGCCATAGCAAGGGCTCTTGTGAACAATCCTGCAATAATACTTGCGGATGAGCCTACCGGAAACCTTGATACAAAATCCAGCGAGGAAATAATGGATATATTTGAAGGATTAAATAATGAAGGTGTTACAATTGTAATGGTAACCCATGAACGGGACATAGCACAGCATACCAAGAGAGCGGTTGTATTCAGAGACGGTGAGATAATATCGGATAAACCAATTGAAAACAGAATAATACGAGGGGGGAACAATTTATGAATATAGCTGAAAGCTTCGTATCAGCCCTCCAATGCATAAAAGCAAACAAAATGCGCTCCTTTCTTACCATGTTGGGTATAATAATCGGTATTTCATCGGTTATAACCATTGTATCAATAGGGCAGGGAGGCAAAGAAGCCATAATGGGTGAATTTGACGACCTGGGCACCAATGTAATAAACGTAAACGTCAAATCCTTGGACAATGAGATTGAGGAAAGAGATTTCTTAACACTTAAGGATGCCCGGCTTGTGAGGGAAAAAATCCCTGAGGTCACCACAGTGGTACCGGCCTCCTATGGCATGGGACATATAAAAACCGATAAGGACAAAAAATTTGCTGAAATAGACGGAGTCACACAGGATATCACCAAGCTTATGAAGATGGAAATACTGGCCGGAAGATTTCTCAGTGAAGGTGACATAGAGGCAGCAAGGAATGTAATAGTAATCGACAATATAACAGCAAACAAGCTTTTCAAAAAACCTGAAAATGCCGTAGGCCAAAAAGTCAAGGTTACAATCGGAGACAACAATTCAAACCTTACAGTCATCGGTGTGGTTAAAAACGCAGCGGGGGATATGGCGGAAATGTTCGGGGAGAACTTTCCGGGTGCAGGCTATGTACCTATAACTACCGGAGACAGAATAATACCGGACGCAAGAATTGTCATGTTTTCCGTTATGCTTGAGAATATGGACAATTCAAAGGAAGTAGCAGCCAAAATTGTGCATTTGCTGGAGCAGACCCACAGAAACGAAGGGAAATATGCTGCAGAGGAAGGCTTCAAGGAGCTGGATATGCTCAATAATGTAATCAATATATTTACAATGGTCATTGGGGCTATTGCAGGCATATCCCTTGTGGTAGGCGGCATAGGCGTTATGAATATAATGCTGGTATCGGTAACCGAAAGGACCAGGGAAATAGGCATAAGAAAGGCACTGGGGGCCAGGAACAAGGATATCATGCTCCAATTCCTCACAGAATCCCTCATACTATGCCTTATCGGAGGAATAATAGGAATGGCCCTGGGTATATCCCTGGGATTGGTTGTAGGGAAAATTATAGACATTCCCCTGGGTATATCTCCGTTGGTAATACTTCTGGCTTTTGCCTTCTCCTCAGCAGTAGGAATATTCTTCGGACTGTATCCTGCCAATAAAGCCGCAAAGCTTGATCCAATAGAAGCGTTAAGATATGAATAACTCCGACTGTAGGGGAAGTATGTTCTCCTCGAATATAGCTTCCCCACGTCGGTACTTGCATAACAATTATAAATGAGACACGTGAACATCCCCGTGTCTCATTTATTGTTTTTTGTGCTATTTCTATTCTTCTACTTCAATTTTAGTGAAATTATCTTAAACAGCTTGCCTCGCTGGTATATGCTGTAGCCGCTCTGTACGTAACCGGTGACCTCTATTTCCTTTCCCACCGAGCCGGAAAGGAGCTTAGCCAGGTATTTACTGTCCTTGTCATGAATAAGCACATAAATACCGTCTGCTGTTTCCAATTCATAATGCTGCCCCTCTATATCGTTTGCTGTCAGCTTGCCTGTCAGCTTCTCAGGTGCCGTAATCAAGCCGAAGTTTTCCATAACACGCTTTATTATTACCACAGCCTGTGCTCTTGTAGCAGTACTGCCCACGCCGAACTTGTTCCCGCCTATGCCCATTACAAAGCCTCTTTCGTAGGCAGATATTATGCTTTCCGCCGCCCAATCCGGAATATTCTCCTTATCCTCAAAAGTCAGTATGGACATATCGGAGTCGGCCTTTATACCCATGGCTCTTATGATCATTGTCGCAAGCTGTTCTCTGGTTAAAGTATCATCGGGGCCGAAAGTTCCGTCGGCATTCCCCTTTGTTATGCCATATTTTGCTGCTGTCTCAATGTAGGAGAAATAAGGGCTTCCGATGCTTACATCCTTAAAGGAAGCTGCTGCCGGGGTAATCAGCTCTATATTCTTATCAGGGTCATAGCGGAGCACATTAACCAGCATTTTGACGATTTCCGCCCTTGTGATATTCACATCAGGGCCGAATTCCCTGTTCGCAGCAGCTTCTATTATATTCTTTGAAGCCATTAATTCAATTTCCGGTTTTGCCCAGTGCTTGCCAATATCGGTATAGGTGCTGTCTGACCTCATAACGGCATATTTGCTGAAATGGCCGGTATCAAAGGTTATCGTATTGTCCTGGGGATTAAATACACCGCCGGCATATTCCCAGGCCTTCTTTTCAGCATTGTACCAGTAAACACCCAGTTTAGACACATCAATTCCCTTTACCTCTTCCGCACTGAGCTTGATGCTGATCTTAAGCTCCTGGACAAACTTACTTATATTTATAGTATCCTTGCTTGTTTTCAGTTCCGCCGTGAACTCAAATATTCTATCTCCGATCATAAACAAGCCGGATCCGGAATTATCAGTAAGCTTCTCTGTTTCTTCGCCGGTTATTTCCCTGACGTTGATACTCAGTTTTGCCTTACTGTCGCTTGTATATTTCTTTACTTCTTCGGTCAACAATGCTGTGTGCGGGATTTTTATATCTGCCCCTGCGCTTGACAGGACAAGGGATCTGCCTGATTTGCCAAGATCCTCAGCAGTTTTTGGGCTCATTGATGCAGAATCGATACCGTTGATCCTCATTAAAGGTATTTCAATATCTGCTCCGGCTTTGGCATTTTTCAGCGCTGCTGCTATTTTACCGTCTACAGAGGGATTGGGAGGAATCACTGCGCTGCCGCCGCCGCCGCCTCCGCCGCCGCCGCCTCCGCCGCCGCCGCTGCTTTTACCGGCATTGCCGACAACTGTATTTGAGTATTCCGACATATTCCCCTGATCATCTACTGCCCTTACCCTGTAACTATATCTTTCATTCAAATTAATGCCTGTATCCTGACAGGTCTTATTGACTGTACGCATAAACTCTGAATATGAATTACTGCCGATTTTTCTCTCTACGATATATTCCTTGAAATCCCCTGCTTCTCTTCCTTCCCAACTTAAGGTTATATTATTGCCGCTCTTTGAAGCAGTTAACCCGGTAGGTCTGGCAGGAGGAACCGCCTGCAAAGTATCGAAGGCGTTGACAATCTTTCCTGTAACAGTCTTGCCGCTCAAGCTTGGCAAATCTGTGCCGCTGCTCATAATAGCCTGCTTTAACTCTGAAGCAGTGAGATCCGGATTCTTGCTTAACAGCAGTGCGGCAATTCCGGTTACATAAGGAGCTGCCATGGAGGTTCCTGATAAATATCCATAATAATCCCCAGGCTCTTCCGGGTAATACAATACTTCCTGTACAGCAGAATCCAACGGATCCAGATGATCTCTATAATATTCAGGTCCAGATTTTATACCACAATATACAGATTCGAATCCAGTGCCCTCAGCACCCGCCAGATATTGATTTTTTCCATAGTTCTCTACACCTGTATCAACTTGAAAATAATCTTCGAGCAGTGTGCTGCCGCTAATACCTTCCAATGCATCCTCTCCGAACAGTATGAATTTCCCTCCGATTTCAAGATACTCTATTATTTGTTCCTGATCATTTTCTGTCAGCGGAGTATTATCCCGATAAAAGGTTTCTCCCGTGAACCATATTACAGCGTCATGGGAACTCATATAAGCTTGATCAGGCCCATCGCTGGTATCTGAAGGTAAATGCCTTACATTAACATTGGTATAGCCCTTTACCGTAAGCGCTGTATCATAAACCCCGTATACATCCTCATATACAGTAGTATCATTCCAATACTTGCCGTTACCGTCGTCGTCAACCAGCAATATCGGGTTGCCGGTATTTATGCCAACCGCAGTCAAGACTTTGGAAAGCAGATCATTGGCATCCGATTGAATATTAAGATGCTCAAGGCCGAAGGCAGCTACAAAGGCTTTACCGTTACCTGCTCCGCCTATGCCTGTTGTATAAACAGCGGCGACCCCTTCTCCACGGGCTGGTACAGTGCTCATTATATCTACTCCCGGTGCTCCGACATCAACTGACTGATACCCATAATTAGAAAAATCCGCTATCTCCCCGCTGCTGTCTACGGCAGCTACTGTCAGAATGTTATCGCTTTCAAAAGCCGCGGGATAAACAGGCGTAGTATCAATATCATAGACATTGCCGTGTCCATCGCCGTTGCCTGCTGATGTTACAAATAGTAACCCGGATTCTTCAATAGCTTCCCTAAGCAGCCTGTCATTAGGCTCCCCTTCAGGAGAACCTCCCCAGGAAGCATTAATGATATCTGCTCCATTTGCCTTTGCGTAGTTTATTGCCTTAATTGCATTAGCAGTGGTGCCATACCCTTCATAGTCAATGAATTTAACAGGCATTATCTTAACACCGGGAGCCACGCCCACTACCCCTGTGCCATTTGTGCTTGCAGCTATCGTACCTGCCACATGAGTCCCATGCTCATCATAATATTCATCATCATATACTGACCTATTTCCAGGATAATCTTCATCAGCTAAAGAAAAATCCCAGCCGTATTCATCGTTTATATACCCATTGCCATCATCATCTTTTCTATGTTCGCCATCCTTTTCCCTTTGATTAACCCACCTTCTATCCTTCAGTTCAGGATGGTATATATCCACTCCGGTATCGATAACAGCAACTATTATGTCATCTTCACCTGTGGTAATATCCCAAGCTTCGGGAGCGTCAATATCCACACTCGGAAGAATACTGTTATTCAATCCCCAAAGATCGTCATAATAAGTATCATCAGGGAGATAATCCGGATAATACAGATAATTGGGCTGTATGTATTCTATATCACTATTATCCTCCAAAGCCTTAATAGCTTTATTTATGCTTTTGCCCCTCTTGACAGTATAAAGTCCGACATTCATAGAATCAAAGTATTCCAACTGCCTCAAACCATTTTCAGAAGAGAATGCAGACATTCTGTGACTGTCTGTCCCGTCCTTGAACTTGATCAACAGCTCCCCTTCCTTATAAGACGGCCGATCCTGAGAAGCAGCTTTATCCCTGTTCCTCTTCTCCACGTCCGCATAACATGTTGCACTGCTTATTACAAGGGAAAAAACCATAGATAATGCAATCAGTAAAGTGAATACTTTTGTCTTGTTTCCTTTCAAAACCTAACCCCCTTATACAAAATATATCTAATATTATCATAATTTGTAAACTCATACAAGCGGAATCATAAAAAATACACTCCTGCTATATGAACAGCAAGAGTGTATTTTTTGCATATATCTTCTGTATTAATTCGTATCTACTTCAATTTCCTCGGTGGAAAGCTCCTGATTGTTATAATCCTTAATCTTTCCCCGTCCTGCAGAGGTTATCTCTATCAGGAGCTCCTCATCGCTGTCCAGTTCATTTCTAAGTGTAATGGTTATTGATTTGTCATTGAATTCCACTTTATCAGAAGAGCTTCCATAGTAGCCCGCACCTGAGAATTTAAAATCACCGATATTAAGGCTGCTTATATTAAGCTCCCTGTTGGCTGTCAAGGTAATCACCTTATTATCCTCATCAATTTGTGCGGATATAATCTCCAGCTCTTCCAGTTCAATATCATCTCCGTCGAATTCCACCTTCCTGTCATCGGAATCAACAGACATACCTTGCAGGTCTTTAACAGAACTATTTATCCCCAACTCATAGGAGTAGTCCGAGCTGAGTCCTGTATACCTGCTGTTCAGGTATAGGGTAACGGTCTTCCTGTCGTCAGCCAGTACTGCCTTTGAAATATTAATGCTTGCAGAACCGCTGCCCGATGTTCTCTTTACCGAGAAAGAGCTGTTGCTTATATCCCCTATCTCCTCGCTCATCTCAAACTGTATTGTATAACTGTCCAAAACAGCAATATCGGAATCCACAAAAGGAGACTCATTTTCATCGGAGGTTCCGTCAAATTCAATATATTTGCCGGAGGACATGCTATTGGTATTCAGTGAGTTAAGCCCTGCCGCATCCTTTATTCCTGATTTTACGTAGAGCTTGTATTCATCATCATCAAGCTGGGTTTTGCTGCTAATATAAATCAAAACCTTATCGGTTATCACATCGTCATCCTCTACCGAAATGCCTGAAATATCTATATCCTCTTCTATTTCAAACCTGGATTCGGTAATACCCTTTACAGGTTCGCTGAATACCACCTCAACAGCGGTGCTGTTTAATGCGTTGACCTCCAGGATCTCCGGCGCCTCATTGGGATTGCTTGTCCCTGCAAACAGCTTGATATTAGCATCATCCTTGCTGTTAAGCCTGTCAATATTTATTACTTCAACTTCATATATATTGCCTGATTCAAATACTTCGGGATTATCATCCGTATCCGTCTTAAACTGTATCCTTGCATTCTTTTTGCTGTCCACAAAGTACTTATAATAACTCAGATTTGAAGGCAGGTCATAATCGTAATCGTCTGGCACATTTACCTTGACAGCCATTTCCTCCAGCTCATCATCGGTCAGCTCATCACTGAAAATCAGGTCTATTGTATTTACATTTATCGTCACTACGATTTCCAGATTCAATGACCCGCCGCTTGCACTCCCGCTGCTGCCTGTACCGGCGAATTTCTTTGTGCTTACCTTGGCATCAGTGCTTATTTTATTACCGAATATATCCTTGACATTTTCCACCGTAATGGTATATACCTTGCCGCTGCTGTGGTTAGCCGTCAGCAAGGTCACAACCTTACCCGAGTCATCCAACTCAGCTTTTGCGGCATATCCCAAGGATTTATCCAGCACGTAGTTAAATACGTCTTCTGCTGTTTCCCTGTCAAGTCTCCTGTTAAAGGTCAATTCAATCCCGTTTCCAATACTTTTAACCGTATAGCTCAGCCCTCTGGTGTCCGCAGCCATGCCGCCGAACTTCCCTGTAGTGGTGCTTAAACTGTTTCCCCACGCATCATACACATTTGAAATTGTAATGGTATAAACCTCTCTAAGGGTCTGATTATCCGTTATGAGAGTAACAACTTTACCGGTATCATCCAAAAATGCTTCTTTTACTTCAAGATCATTGTCAATGGAATAATTGCTTATATCCTCAGCTGACTCCCTGTCCATTTTTTTAGTAAAGGTAACTTGGACCTCATTGCCCGAAATGCCTACAACTACAGCCTTGGGCTTACTGTTGTCAGCCACAAATCCGAATTCCTTCCTGTACATGATATTACCCCAGGTATCCTCAACATCCGATACTATGAGCTTGTATACAGCGCTGGAGTCCTGAGGCTCAGTTGTAAGAGTGACAATCTTACCGGTTTCGTCCAACTGAGCATCATTTATATCTAATCCGTCAATATCATAATTACCGATGTCTTCGGCAGTATTTACAGAAACTCTTTCATTGAAGGTAACGATAAGCGTTGTATTATTCTCGGATTTTACACTCGTTACTGAGGGCCCCTTATTATCCCCCAAGGCTCCGTCAAAGGTTGCCTTGTACCTGTCAATACTGTTTCCGGCAGTATCATATACATTTTGTACAGTCAATCTGTAAAAGTCTCTTGAGGAAATGTCAGTTGTATTTAATATCACTGATTTTCCCGAAGAACTCAAATCCGCACTCAGAATGTTTACATCATATTCAATCCTATAGTTGGAAATATCCTCTGCGGACCTTCTGTCCATGACTTTGCTGAAGGTAATCAGTATCTCGTTCCTGCCCAGAAGTTCATGCTTGACTGTCGGTTTGACCGTGTCCTTGGGCATTGCAACAAATCTATTCTTATATTCCTTGACTGTCCATCCGTCAGTGGGCACTAAAGTGTTAATTTCAATTTCATACCCGTGAAAGGGCTTGGCTTCTGTAGTGGTTATCACTGCCCTCCTGCCGTCCGAATCCACAGACAGAACCGACAGCCGGGAGTCCCCATTCAGTTCCGATATTTCAACATCAGCCTTCTGCAGCAGTATATCCTCTTCAAACTCTACCTCGATCTTATTGTTTGATATAACATTAAAACTCACTACCTCGGCATTTTTCGTATCCAGTGTAAACCCTGCCGCAACCGCCTTATCCGACGAAATAATATTATCCTCCACCATTACGCTGATCAGCTTCTTGTCCGAATCAGCGGGCTTTGTGTTTAATGCGTTGTATATGCCTACTGCAATGTCGTTCACAGTAAAGGAGTCTATTTCCTCTATATCGTCTTTATCCTCCACAAGCCCTATTTCTTCAGCAAAATCCAGGGTCTCCGCGTATGTAAAATCCACATCCTGCTTATATCCCAAAGTCTCCAGCATAACCTTGTAAAAGGCTTGTCCATCTATCTTTTTTGAGGGAGCAAAGGTGCCGTCGGGATATCCGTTCCAGCCTAATTCAGGGTTATCTTTGGCATAAGCCATATAGCTCCTTGCCCAGCCTAATGTATCAGCGTCTTTAAAATTCCTTTCCCCATCATATTCGGTAGCCTCATCATAAAGGCCTTTAAGCCTAAGGACTATAATAAATGCCTGTATCCTGGTAGGGGTTGTCAATAAGTATTTGGATGTCACCCCGGTTGCATCTGCACCTATAAGAATCTCCAGATCCTTGCAGGCTTGTGCTTCCTTGCCGATAGCGGCCTGCACATCCAACCCCGGCAACGAAGCTATAACAATAACTGCTGCCATCAGAACAGCCAACATCTTCCGCTTTTTCATTGTTAACCTCCTCGCATAACTTATAATAACACTTATTCGCTCAATATCTCTATTAGACCTGAAAACCTGCTTATTTGTTCCATTACACTAATTTTATACCAGTATCAGTAAACAATGCAAGCATATTTGATTATTCCGCAATTAGTGCTATAATGGATATACTACCCCAGGATATGGACGGACAAAAGTTGAAACAATTTGAGCATCCGACCCGTATATATAGTAGATGAATTGAGACTAGGAGGATCTATTAATGAGGAAAATGTGCAAAACCCTGGCACTGACATTATGCATAACAATGCTTTTATCCACCCTTACCGCCGCAGGAGACCCGGGAGGCAAGGCCATATTGACTCTTGAAGAAGCAAAGGAAATTGCGTTAAAGTACAATACCCAATTCAAACATCAGGATAGCTATATAGAGCAGAAAAAGGAAGACTACCAGGACATAGCTGATAAGACCATATCATCAAAAGGCAGCTCAATTGTAGAAAAAACCCAAAGCTATGTTGCCGGCAAAATGGCTGTCGACAGTGCATATAACGCATGGCAGCTGGAAGTATTCAAGAAGGGTGACATCAAAAGGCAGTCAGATTACAATGTGACAATAGCATACTACAACGTTATGAAAGCAAAATATTCTTTAGATGATGCAAAGAGAGCCATGGAGCTTGCTCAATGGGATCTTGACATAGCAAAAATCTATTTTGATAATGGCGATTATACAAAGAATGAACTTTCACAGATAGAAAACGCTTATAAGTCGTCTAAAACGGAATATGATGCAGCTTTTTCATCATTTGAAAACAAAATGAAAGCCTTGAGCAAAGAAATAGGGAAAGAGCTTAATCCGGAGAATGATGATATCGATATGACAATAAGCATACCTGATATTACTGCCATTGACCTTGCAAAAATCCGGGAAGACTACCTGAAGAACAGCCCCGATTTTTACTCTCTCAAGCTTGCGCTTCTTTCATACGAGTATCAGAAGTACCTGATAGATGAGGAATACGAAGAATATGATGAAAAAACAAGAAAGATAAGCGATACAATAGAAGACGGCTTTGCTGAGCTGAAATACAGGGCAAACAGGGATTATGACGATGCAAAATACAAGTATGACGAGGCTGTAAAAGCACTGGACATATCACTTAACGAACAGTATTCAGGGATCAAAACTGTCATGGAAACGATAGAAAACTTAAAGAAAAGTATTGCGGATATGAGAATAACAGTTAAGAACAACAAGCTCAAGCATGACCTGGACCTTCTGGCACCTATTGAATTAAGCAAAAGCGAATCAGCACTGAAGGATCTGGAGAATGCTTTGAATACAGCAATTGTTAATCTTAATACTCAGTACCTAACACTTACCCAATACAGCTACACACCAGAGAAATAATAATAAAAATCAAAAGGGGCGAACAGTTCATGTTCGCCCTTATTTGTTACAGCATTTTAATTCGAGGTCATGGTAAAAGCGTCTATCATAATTTCTCCATTATGCTCTGCTGCAATGTCCAGAGTTAATTCCTGCGCATCTTCCGGTATATCAAGCTTCAATAGCTCAATGCTCTTCCATTTATTTTCCAATGCCACGCTGTTTTCCTTCGTAATGCTTGAGAATTTTGACCTGATATCAGCTGCTGCATAAAGCTTAGAGCCTTCACTTATCCCTTTTGCATATATTTTCAGAGTGATCTTCTTTCCTTTAATTGCCCTGTCTTCCAATAGCTTTGTCAAGTCTACCTTTACGCCTGATTCAAATACCGAATAGTTCAATATTTTCAACGAGCTGCTTGAATCTACGTAATCATTCTCATTTATTTCCGCTACTACACCCGGCTTCTTATTGCGTATACCGGAACATCCGGACGGCGATTCCGGAAACATCCGGACATGAAACCGGAGGTATCCGGACACTTTGCCGGCTAACTTGATTGTAAAATAATTGCTGCATTTGAGCAACTATAATCAGCATTATTTAGATCTGGTCTAGATTCCGCATC
>Ga0208695_1001469_pt1 | contig 19496 bp, 11 predicted proteins | sample AD_UKC111_MetaG_FD_184449 | JGI IMG/M metagenome (GOLD analysis project Ga0208695, IMG submission 184449) | Active sludge microbial communities of municipal wastewater-treating anaerobic digesters from Hong Kong - AD_UKC111_MetaG (SPAdes)... | ecosystem: Engineered > Bioreactor > Anaerobic >...
CAGGCTATTCTTCCGCAGATCATGGATATTATCAAAGCAGCATATATGTAAGCATCTCTCTTTGGTAACAGCTTATACATAAGCCCTGTCATACAGCCGTAAACGGCCAGTTCAGCTGCCATTGCGGCAGCTGTCGGGAACATGGGCGGCATCCCGAACAGCATACTTCTGAATATCGGCACAATAAAGCCGACTATCAAGCCGTATTGCCAGCCGCATACAAAACCTGCTATCAGAACAGGCAAATGCATAGGCAGAAATCTGCTGCCCAGGCTTGGGACCTGTGCTGTCAGGAATGGCAATAAGAGGCCAAAAGCGATAAATAACCCTGAAAGTACAAGATTCTTGACTGATGATTTTTTCATGTTCTTTTCCTCCCGATGTAAAATAATCCTCCGCTGCATGGATACCTGTTACTGACAACAAAAAAGCCATGCAAATACCGCTTTCAGCTTTGAAAGCAAATACCTTCATGGTATAAATCCTTAAAAATATCATCCTTGCTTATTTCAATACCGGCTTCTGCCAGCAATTACACTTAGTTTAGCATATATTATCCTGCTTTACAAGATTCACTTTCAAAACTCTAATCCCCCAGCTTGATATTGTACACCCTCAGCCTATAATCCGAAGGGTATTTCAGCATGGTCCTGTATAATGAACGGGTATTGGAGTCCATATCATGAGAGGCCAGCACAATATCTCTTATATTGTACTCAGGATCCCTGTTATATCCTGTTACAGCCAAAGTATGATACGGAACGCCGCCGGAATAGCAGAATTGCACCACATCTCCAAGATATACCGAGTCGGACAGCCAATTAATGCTTTGTATCGCTTCGGTATAGCTGAGTATTCTATGCCTTGCAGCCCGGCTGATCCAGTGAGACTTAAAAACCGCAGCTATCTTCCAGGAGAAGGTTATCCGGTTATCGCTGTCTTTAGCAGTCGCACCGGGCTTGCAGTACCAGTTGGCACTTTTCTTATGGTTTGCAGGATTTTTGTCATCTGCCCAAGGCATCCCTCCTGCATACAGCACCTGTGAAACAAAATTCGTACAGTCGCCCCCTCCATGGGAGAAGGATGGATATTGGGGATTGTAATTCTTCCAGTATGTATCTATATAAGCTTTTGCCCTTTCCCTATCGTAAAAGCTGTTTGCAGCTCTTGCATCAATGTTTATTCCGCTGTCGAACATTGAATCCCTCCAAATCAGTCCTTACAATTATAAATGCCCATAGATTATTATATTCCTGCAAATGGAAAATAATAACCTATGAGCATTTCCATATAGTGCCTCGTAACGTATATCCCTTCTCGAGCATGCGAGGCACTGAATCAATGTTGTGATTATTAACACTATTAAAGGCTAGAAAGTTGTTGTGTTAATAATCACTAGTTCCCCGAAATGCCGTCAGCCATAATCTTAAAACCTGCCGTCAGCAGGTGGGTGCCCTGATTCCTGCTTCAATCCTCTGGTCTGTGCCAGCCCGATTTCCACTTTAATACCTGGGCTCCCCAATGTAAATTGAGGCTTAAGATTACTGAACCAACGCACATTTCAGGTACTTTTCCCGTTACTTAAATTATAACCCTGTCCGTAAAAAAAATCAATGTGTCTGCCAGTAGAAGACACTGCTCTAAACATTCTTTTCCTTCAGCAATCTGTGGTATTCAACCAATTGCTCATCTAAAAGCCTGCTGAGCTCTATTATCTTACTATCCAACAGGTCATCATTTGCGGCTATCATATCATTCATCTTTTTTCTAAGCTCATCGATTTTCATAAGTACTTCTTCAATTTTTTCCATTCGTATGCACCTTTCAGCTGTATTAATATCAGATTTGAGAGTGTAACGGACTATTGTATCGCATTCAGCATATCAACACGTATAAATGCTTAACAAGCAGAGAAAAACTGGAAGCATCCGAAAATGCTCCCATTACATTCAGAGATTCAAAGTCTTCTTACTCTATGGACTTCACCTCCTTTATATTATGGTACAAATGCGTTAAGCTGCTACTCCGACACCAATCTCTTTTCGCCGGATATTTCCTGTATCGGTTGTATGTCCTGGGTTACCTCCATGGTACCGACATAATCCCCATTCTCATCCCTTATTGCGAAATACCTTATGTATACATACTTGCCGCCCATCTTAATCCAGAAGCTCTCGCTTTCCTTTTTACCTGCCTTGAAGTCCTCCACCAGCTTTTCAACTATATGGACACTTGCAGGAGGATGGCAGTTATGTACCTGCCTCCCTATGATCGCTTTAGTCCTGGGGAATATCCTTTCTTTCCCCTGAGAGAAGTATTTAACCGCTCCATCCTTATCTACAAAGGTTATATCAATGGGAAGGTTATTGAACATAAGGCTGATTTCCTTAGCTGTCAAAAGGCCTGTTTCAAATTTCAAATAACCGTCGGCAGCTGTCTGTCCCGTTTTTTTCTGCTTTTCTTCCACATCTGTCCTCTCAGGTTTCCACTTGCCCTGGGGTTCTGTCAGGCAATAGCCTATCTCATCACTTTCACTTTCAATGGTCAGCCACTCGTCCTCCGACAATGTCTCCATTACCATCGGGAAAAGTATATTCTCTTCCTTGAATATCATTTCTATCACTCTGCCCGCTGTCTCATCTGCCTTGGTAAAAACCAGCTCCTTCTCTCCCTTATAGCTTTGAAGCATACTCTTTATTTCTTTTATTGCTGCTCTGATCTCATCATCCACGCCCCACATTACTTTGGGTGGAGCCGTTATGCCGTACTTCTCCATATAGGGGAACAGCAGATTCTCCTTCCTGCTGTAATGCTTATCTATATCAAGAAGCAGGTTGATATCCTCAAGCAGTTTATATATGTTTTCGCTGTTGTCAGAAGCCCTGAATTCTGCCAAATGGGGCTTCAGCCTCTCATTTATGAGCTTTTCCAGCTCTCTGTTTTCTAGTTTGAAGGTATGCACCGGATGTCCCGGTGTTTCATCCGGTTTCTGTACCTTGTGTATATCCTCTATGGAGCCTTTGAAGACTGCCGCATGCACATCACAAAGCCTCTGTACCTCTTCCACAGGCATACCTTCCATAATCAGCGCCTGCTCCATCTCCGATATCTCCGAAGCCGATACACCCTTTATCAACTCTTCAAACCTTGATTTTACCTCTTCCACCGACTTCCCTGCATGGAGTTCCATAATAAGTTCCTTCAAAACCTTCTGCCTGTATTCCCTGTTATTTATGATTTCACTCATTTTAATGCCCCCTATCCTTTTATTGAATATCCCTTACTCTCAAAGGCTTGACTTATTTTTTCCATACTTATGCCCTTCATTTCCGCGCCTTTGGGAATAGTCATAAAACGGCCTGCCGTATTCAGCATGCCCGCATTGGTGATGCTCTCAAAACCCAGTTCCTTCATGATATCCACTATTTCCGGATATTCCCGTGAAAGCTCATAGACAGTCTTACTAAGGTCTATTTCCCCGGACAATCAACATCTCCCCTTCCAAATATTCAATATGGTTATTTTGTGCATTTTAATCGATATTTATCACCTTTATAACTTTTTGTAATATTATATTACCATATTATTCTTTATTTAAATATGGCTTGAATCAAAAATGCCATACTGAACTTTAATGCGCTCAGTATGACATAAATTGACTTCTTAATCTGCGTCCAGCATCAGCTTTTCTATCTCCAGGGGCGCAACAGGAGAGCCGTTTTTGTATGCTCTCATATTTCCTCCCGATATCTCGTCAATGAGGGTAATTTGATTATCCTCCCCGGTTCTTCCGAATTCGAATTTTATATCATATAGCTCCAGTCCCTTTTTAGCCAGCTCATCCTTGATTATTCCCGCAACTTTCCGGGTCAGATCCTTTAATACCTTATATTCATCTTTGGATAAAATCCCCAGCATATCCAGCGCATCTTCGGTTATCGGCGGGTCCTCCCTCTCATCATCCTTAAGGGTAACCTCCACAAAAGCATCCAGGTCCTGTCCTTCCTCAACATACTTCCCATAACGCCTCAAAAAGCTTCCCACCGCCTTATAGCGGCATACAAACTCCAACCCTTTTCCGAATACCGAAGCCTTTTTTACAGTCATAGTGCCTGCCTCAATATCTGCATTTATGTAGTGTGTCGGAATTCCCTGGCTGTTCAGCTTCTCAAAGAAGTATTTGGTCAGCCTGAGGCCTGCCCTGCCTGCCCCCTCAATAGTAAGTCCGACAGTGTTGGAGCCGGGGTCAAACACACCATTTGTCCCGGTAACATCATCCTTGAATTTCAGCAGGTAATTTCCATCATCCAAAGCATATACGTTTTTGGTCTTCCCGGTATAAACAATCTTCATAAGCAAGTTCGTTCCTTTCTCATACTATTTTTTAGTTGAAGTTCCGATATCATGCAAATTGTTATGATAACAAAGTATATCAAATCCTTGAAGGAGGCACAAGAAAAATATCTTATCATCTCACTGATATATGCTCCCTTGACTATATATAGCTTGTAAGATATCATCAAAAATATACAGGATTTCCTGCATCGGAAAGGAGGTATATAATTGAAGCTTAAAGTGTTATGGACAATGGCAGGGGGCATGGGAACCGCCTCCGATCTGGAAATGCTTAAGAATGTCAAGTCTTTCGATATTGATGTGGTTACTGCAGATACAAAAGACAAAGATTCTGCAGGCTTTGTTATAACGGGCAAAAAATTCGTGGTTCCTGAGAAAAAGGACTCAAAATATATAAATGCCATACTGGAAATATGCCGGGATGAAAAAATTACTACCGTCATACCCCAATACACTGACGAACTCTTTCTGATGTCTGAGAATATAAAGCGATTCGGCAATTTGGGCATAAAGGTGCTGGTTACCGAAGACACCGATAAACTTAGAATCGCAAATTGCAAGAGTGAACTCTACAAATATTTCAAGCGAAAAAGCTTCATACCGGAATACACCCTGGTTTCAGATATCGATTCGATAAAAAACGCCGTATACGAGCTGGGATACCCTTCTGTGCCTGTATGCATAAAACCGGCACAAGGAGAGGGAGGAAGAGGATTCAGAATCATAAGCAGTGAAAAAGTCGACATATTCAATGAATCTGCCGTTTCTCCGAAGCTTAGCCTTGAGGCATATTTGGAAAGTATAAGAAATTTGGACAGTATTCCTGAGCTTTTGGTTACCGAGTATCTTCCGGGCAAGGAATACAGTGTTGATTGTGTTTGCAAAAACGGAACGCCTTATATTTGCATACCGAGACAGAGAATAGAAACTGCAATGGGAGTATCAAGTGTATCCTTGATTGAAAAGAACGAGAAGCTGATTTCATATTCAAAGGAGGTAATATCCTCCCTCAACCTTTCATATAACATAAATATACAGTTCAAATATTCAAAAGAAGGAAAACCGATGCTCATAGAAATCAACCCCAGAGTATCCGGTTCTTTAGTTGCAAACTACGGGGCAGGGATAAACATGCTGGAAGCCGCACTGAGGCTTGCTTATGATATGCCCTTAGGAAAAACTGAAATAAAATGGGGAACAAAAATGATAAGGCAATGGAGTGAGATCTTCATACAGCAGCACCCTAAACCATGATTGCCTTATACTTCTTCAGCATAGCGCAAGGATTGTATTTTTCTTTGAATCGTCTGAGGCCGGGAAGCCCCATGTCATCCTCTTTATTAATATATTCCTCATCCATCCTCTTTGCCAGTTCACTTACAAGATATGCATGGACACCTCTGTGGGAATTGTTTGTAAGCTCAACATGGGATTGGACCATATCGCCGGATACTTTCTCATACAGGCAAAATGCCGCCACTTCGTCATTTTCCAGAACCACTCCGCCCTTCAGGTTGAATTGGGCGATACTGTCAAGCATCTTATATGTAGGCTCCAGCTTGTCTTCCGTATTGTGGTATTTTAATGTAAATGCCTTGCATTCATCTATGTACAGCTCGATTCTTTCATCAAATTCAGGCAGTGCAGCCCTTACATAGCTGGAGAAGTTATTCCTTTGATTCCTGAACTTTTTGCCTTCATACTCTATGAAATCCGATTTTCTGAATATATAGTCAAAAGAATCCCTGTCTTCTTCCAAAACAAACCCAAAATCCTTAAAAGCTTCTGTATATTCTTGAGGTATTTTAGAAATACAAGGACTTGTATCCATTTTACCGCAGTATTCAAGAACTGCTGCTATCCCCTGCTCCAAATCCCCCAAAGGCATATAAAAACAGGCAGGACCCATATCAGACCGGATTATTACTGTTCCGTTGTTTTCTGCCATTTTCAGCTTGTATAATTCATTATACATATATAGATATGAGAACAGGTAATCCGAGCAAATGTATCCATACTTTCCGAAAATATGCTTATCGGCAAGTGTGATTTTCCTGAAATCCATATGCTTCTGCCTCCTTTGAAAAATGCAGAGCCTCCGCAGAAAAGGGCTTCCTTAAAGGCAGCCCTTATTCCTGACATGCATTTGTTCTTATCCTGACTTCTACAGTTCGATGTGTGCCGCTATGCCATATCCCTTATCGGCCTTAGGCCCTACAAAACTCCATTTCCCCGGAATTCCCAAATCCTTAGCTAAACCCTCTAAAGTATACATCATTATACCGGCATCTATATAATTCCTTGGATTTTCCGGTTCCAGAACCGTGAGTTCCGCTTCTCCGTCCTTTAATATTATTCTGCAAGGCTGCAAATTCTTATAAGACGGCGCATTCCTTATATAGAAGAACAGGTCTGCCATGCCTCTGTTCTCCAATTCCTCATAGGTAGCCGGCCTTCCCCATTCATGCATATATACGATTTCACCCAAGGCAAGTCTCGCCCTGTCGGAAATCTCGGCCTCTGCATGTTTTATGCCATAAGGATTCTGCCTGTATTCCGAAGCTTCATTTGTCACGGATGTGCGGAGCTTTTTATTCTTTAATGCCTTCTCATCGGCTATTCCGAATGCAAGAAGGTAATTGACCCTTAATGCACAGTCTCCCGCCAGTTTTGCCTTAATGTCGTCGGATACTCCCCTGATATCTATCCAGCAGCTGCCCAGATACATCTCCTGCAGTTTTTTGACCACCGACTGCATATAGTATGCACCGAAGAATTCATCTTCATAATTTTCCTTGGTAACGGCAAGCCCTATATAGTGCGGACTCTTAATCATAACACCGCTGTAACCGCCGACACCGTTCAATGCATTGAAGACGTCACTGCCGTTTTTCAGCATGATAAGTGAAAAGCCTTTTTCTTTCCCTGCATCGGCATTGATTTTTTCGAGGTATACTTTGATATCTGAAAGCACCAGATCCTTTAAACTCTCTTCTTCATAATCCCTGATAGATTGAAGGTTTGCCAGGAAATCCCTGAAGTTCATAATCATGCCTCCTTTTCTAACTCCGTTTATTATATCTTAATCCATAGCTCAATAAATATCAAGTGGGTGGGACACGGGGACGTTTCGCGTGTCTCGCTTTCAGTGGGACAGGAGAAACGTCCCCGTGTCTCAAATAAATCGTATAGATGTATTATAAAATGTGGTAAACTTACATCAAGGAAGGAGTTGATAATATTGAGCAGCAGTAAAAGCATTCAGGAAGAAATGCTGGAGAAAAAAATCTGGGCTGTAATAGGTGCAAACAATGATTCCGACAAATTCGGCAATATTATTTATAAAAAGTTGAAATGCGAAGGCTACAAGGTATATCCGGTAAATCCTATGTACGAATATGTGGACGGGGACCGGTGCTATCCAAATCTGTCATCGCTTCCGGAGCTCCCTGAGGTTCTGGATATGGTGGTATCTCCAAAAAGAGGCAAGGCATTCATAGAGGAAGCCGCTGCCCTTGGCATAAAAAACATATGGCTGCAGCCGGGAACCTGTAACCGGGAAATTCTGGATCTCCTAAAGTCAAAACAGCTGACAGGAGTGCAAGCATGTGTTCTGGTTGCATTATGCTGATTGAAGACGCGGGGATGGGACAGGCGAAACGTCCCCATGTCCCATCCCCGCGTCTCATTGTGTATTACTTTATTTTACCATGTTCATTATCAGCCTCTTCAGGATCGCGCTTATCTCCGCTCTTGTGCATTTTCCTTTAGGATCAAAGCGGTTACCTGGTTTGCCGCTGATGATTCCCGCCTTCTGTATAGTCCCCACACCGGCTTTTGCCCACGGGCTAATCTGAGCGTCATCCGCAAAAGCTGAAGCTGCCGCACTGATTTCTTCTAACTCTATTCCTGTAAATTCAGCAAAGTTTGCCAGGATCACCGCTATTTCTTCACGGCTTACAACCTTATCGGGGGCGTACTGTCCGTTACCGACACCGGCAACAATACCGTTCTGTGCCGCCCATTCCACATAAGGTGCATAGTAGGCATCCTTACTGACATCTGTGAAACGGGAGGCGGTGAAGCCGCTGGTATCAGCATCCCATAGCCTGCCTAGTATTGTTACTGCCATACCTCTTGTCAGTGAAGCTTCAGGACTGAATACCCCTTCTGCCGTACCTACCAACAGTTCCCTTGCTGTAATAAAATCTATGTCTTTCTTTGCCCAATGCCCTGCGATATCCGTGAAAATTTTCTCATTATTTTTGAACAGGTATTCATTCTCCTTCCGGTCAACTATATTCATCATGCTTCCGATTGCGGCACTGAACTTCAATATTTTTTCTTTCCCGTCTTTTACGAAATACGGTACCGTCGTATCGCCAGATATCACATTCTGAGGAACCTGCAGTGATTTCTTCAATACATCGATTCTCGCATCAGCAAATACATAATCCGAGCAGCTTGACTGGATTACAGTGACAAAGCCTTCTTCATCCACAACTGCCCTCTGCATGTATTCCAGCTCTCCGGTTTCCTTGTTTTTATAATAATAGTACAAGGTCTGCCCTGCATATTCCTTGCCTATATTAATTTTAATCTCCGCTTCTCCCGGAAGCTTTCCGCTGTGGTTGAAATGTACTGCTGCAATAATCTTATCATTCTTGATTTTGCTGAAAGTCATTCCGAAGTCGATGTATCCCTGTCCGGCAGTATCCTTAATTGATCCTTTCTTGAATGTAATAGTATAGCCGTTGCCTTTTATTATAATATCCGTGTTTTGATTCATATCCGCCATTTTCTTCAATACCTCTGCACTGACTGCTGAATAACCTCCAATATCAATTGAGACGGGATTTTGTGACCAGTCAATGCTGCTGTTGTCCAAAGTGTTGTTTCCCTGGGTATTCCCTGTGTTTGTGCCTGATCTGTCATCTGAATCTTCACCGGTTGCTGCAGTTACCTCCAGATCTGCCGTCGCCTCTGACACACCGTAATTATTATCTCCGTTGTAAACTGCTCTGAGCTTGTGTGCTCCTGCAGATGCATTTCTCCAGATGTACTCAGCTCTGCCGTTAATAACAGGTACAAGATCCTCCAATACCATGTAATCGCTTTCGAATCTTACAGTACCGGTCGGAACATCACTTCCCTCTCCGCTTATAATTGCTGTCAGTGTGACAGGTCTTCCATGTACTGCGCTCCCGCTAATATCAAGCGTCATTTGCGAAGCACCTTTTCCTACTGTAACACCGGCCGGACTGCAGCTTATTTTTACTGTTTTATTATCCACAGCATTATTGTTGGTGTTAGTCACAATGCAATAGTAATATACAGTGCCTGCCTGTGTCGTGGGGGGTGAATAGGCTGTTTCCACGGCTCCTCTATTGGGCTTCCATTCAATAGTATTGTTGTATAAATTCTTATACCATTGGTAGGACAATACCCCTCCATCATCTGTCTCAGCTGCTATTTCGAGGTTCACAGTGCCTCTCATAGCAACGGTTGCATCTTCCGGCTCTGAGGTCAGATTTGGTATCTTTGCATCCATAGGCGCATATTCTCCCTCTGCCGGTGTTGCATTTCCTGACCATTCCGACCAGGGGCCTGTTCCTGCGGCATTTTTTGCCGCAACTCTGAATTTGTATGTTCTGCCATTGACCAGGCCTGTGAATTCGAATCTTCCCGATGCCAAAGAATTTCTTGATATAGTGTCCGTTTCATCATTAATATTTCTTGCTTCCACTATATAGCCTGTCAACGGTATTCCCCCTGTATCGGAAGGAGGCGTAAAATAGACATAAACCGTACCATTTCGCGGTAATACATTATCAACTGTCGGAGCACCGGGCATTTCAGCTATGGACTTGACTATCACATCCTTAAAGGCTGCCGTGTTTTTATCAGCCACACGAAGTATGGTTTCTCCTTCAGCTGAGCTTTCTATTGTTATTTTCTTATTAGCATTATCATAACTCATATCTGTTAATATCGTTGTTCCCCCTGAGGCTTGAAGCTCTGTCAGCTCAATGGCCGGGTCCTCAATTCCGCTGGATTCTGTCTCCACTGCAAAGCTGTTGGGTTCACCGGGAACAATGTAAAGCCTGTCTGCCATTTTTATGCTGCCTATGGGAGGTATTTCCGCAAAAGCTGTATTGTTTCCTTCCTCATCATATTCTGATGTATCTGTTTCTGCCAAAAATCGCAGCTTCAAAGATCTGTCCGAAGGATCTTCCGCATAATTGTCAAAATATGAAAGAGGCAGCAGCAGGTCGTTTTCATTATTAAGCTTCAATGTTCCGTCAGTCTGTACGACGTAATTGCCGGATCCATCCTTTTCATAATCATGATTGTTGGTTACATAGCTTACTTCCTCACCGGATTCAATTTCCCCAAGGTTTACATCTCCTTCAGGGCCTATTTCGCTGACAGGCAGGTATTCTATGACTTCTATTTCTTCGCCGTCTTCTGTAGTCTCCGTTTTAGTCACTCCATATTCAACCTTCAGAGTTGTACCATAAGCTGTTTCAGCCCCATAGTTTTTAACCGTTGCCGTAATATCAACAGGCAAATACCTCTCATCGCCTATTGTTACAATTTCACCGCCCTTCTTTACCGAGACATCCTCCAGAACCAGTTCAGCCTTATCCTGATCCGTTGAGTACCAGGAAATACCTTTCATCTCCGGTTTTCCGGTAAAGCTGTTATAGTTATAGGCATTAGAGTGGCTTGAGTGTTCCTTTACGGTAAAGTAAAGGTATCTGCCATCCGGATCGGAGGGTAAAGGATCTGAAAGAAGCTGTGTCCCAATCTGTCCATATACGGTGTCTTCGCTGTACAGCAAGGTATCCAGATATCCTCCTGAAGGAATATTAGCCTTTACGCTCCATTCTGCCAGGGATGTACCGGTAGTGCCATCCCCGTGCATCAGATTGATCTTAATGGGCTTATCCTCCGACCCTCTCAGGGCAAAGTCCCCTACATTCTTAAAGGTCACCCTGGGTGTCAGCCTGGCTCCCGGAACAAACACCTTATTATCGAGGATCAGTGACGGTGAGCTGATGGTCCTTGTTCCTACAGGAAAGCTCATGGTGTAAAAGCCCCTGGTACTCTCCTTAGTATAACCTGATGTTCCATCTCTTGCGGGTATTTTTATTTTTTCACTAGTTTTTAATGGATTTGTCACTTCTTCCAGTTCCGTCAGGGCAGTCTGAGATACCAGCAGCAGAGAGCCTCCGTTTCCGACTACCACTTTTGGTTTTTGAAATACCAGCTTGTAATCATCTTTATAATATTCTTCCTTAGTTTCTTTCTCATTCAAACTTCCGTCCACCGACTTCTCGTATATGCTCATGCCCCTCATTGCAAGCATTATGCCTTTCCCCCAGGTATTTGTCTCGGGATCGTACTTCGTCATATATATGGCATTATTATTGGTATAAGGCACCGGTGAGGTATATACCGCAGAGATATTCCCGTCACCGTCCAGGCCTATCGAGAAGTCTCCCTTTCCGTCTCCGGCCTCATTGTCGCCCAATTCAAAGAATGGTTTGAGTTCTCCATAGTCAAGATCTCCGTCTGTAATCTCCTCAAGATTATCATTGTCTATGACATAATATCGATTATTCATATTGAACAGCAGCATCAGTTCAGGACCGCCCTCGGGATCCAGCTTGCCTTCCATAAATTCCAGCCCGCTGAAGAAGGGGTCGATAAATTCTTCACTGCGAGAAGTTCCTACATAAATTCCATCATAAGCATTATCCTCTGAGTCAACAAGCTTTCTTATAAGCAGCGGTTCTTCCAGAGAAACCTTCCCGTCGCCGTCGATTGCACCTTTTCTCAGATATAAGAACTTTGCTGTCATATCTACGGCATCATCCGGATCCAGATAGTTGTAGCTTGTTGTATAGGCAAGATAAAATTCATCATTATCCAGAGGATATAAATCTGCCTGTTCAACCCTTGTTCCGGCATCTTTCCAATCATCAACCGGGTCAATTTCAGTTATTATGAAGCTTCCGTCCTTTTCTACGCCGAAGGAGAAAGTTGAATACTTGCCGTATAGAATATTCATATTCCTGAAATTGCCTGCCTTGAAATCAAAGTATGGATACAATTGTTTTGCCTTGGCCTTAGTAAGACCAGGCTGTCCATTCCTAATCCCTATTTGCTCAATCATACTTTCCTCGAAATCCGAATCCAAATCGTCCAGCTCAGTTTCAGTATATGGTTCCGCCTTAATACCTAAAACTACATCCTTCTCCCCTACAGTCGCAGTCTTAGGCAGGAAATTGAAATTACCATCCGGTGTTCCTATGATTACAGCATCTCCGAATCCCTTATCCTCATATACCATATCATAAACAGAGTATTTCAGCTGGGTATTGGCGGCACTGTTCTTAAGCACTCCTTCCGAATCTCCCAATTCCGAATCAGGGGTTACAGTCCTATTATCAATCCAGGCTGCTATGATTCTTGTACCGTCCACATGGACATCAAAGGCAGAATCACCTTTGCAATCCTTTGTCTCATCCGGTGTCCCGGCATATACCTTGTCCACCACAGTGTATTTTTTCCCTCCACCGCTGACAGGATCTTTCAAATTGCCTGATGCATCAATTTCCGACAATACCAGCATATCTGCATCAACAGTGGTTCTTCCCTCTCCTCCGTCTATCATATATAGCATGTAGTTTTTACCGTTTACCGAAAACAGCTTGTAATCGGAGCTGTACCGCAGATTATTCGCAAGCTCTTTGGAATATGCCCCTTCGTTGTATTCACCCAGTTCAAAATCTCCGTGCTCCGCAGGAATGGACATTATTCCGAATCTATTTTGTGAACTGCCAATGGTCTGGTCATCATAGGTTCTTCCCGAAATGCGGAGTCCTGTCCGGGGCTGAATTTTACCGCCCATATCCGCGGCGGACATCGCACCCATTTTCCCGGATTTTTCCATTTTTTCTCCGAAGACCTGCCATTCAAACTCCCATTCCTCAGGATCTCTTCCTTTCTCATAGGTTAATTCAAATGAAATAGCCTCCATTTCAAAACTAAAGCAAAGGAATACAGCCCTGAAGCCTAAAGCCGCTCCTATTGAGAATTCATCTACTCCTGAAGCTTCAGCAGTCTCTGCAATCTTTATCAAAAGCCCTATATTAACCTTCAGGAATATCTCAAACTTGCACAGCTCTACTCCTATTCCAATCCCGGCTTCCACTTCGATCTCCAGGTTTATATCCCCGGTGCATGTTACCTGGCTGGTGCGAAGCCCCTCGGCATCATAACCATAATCCACTTCAATATTAAGGCCTACCTCAACATCTGCACTGAAAATAATATATACATATACAATGGGCAAAGGCGGCAGACGTTGAGAAACCTTTACTTCTCCGTTAAAGGTGACAAAGATCTTTGCCTCGTCAAATTCCCATTGCGCCTCAATTTCATCATATTCCCACATAAAAGATGCGGAAAAGCCGAACATAAAGGAAGCATCCACATCAGCCTTAGGCTTAAGCGCCTTGCCGGTATCATCCAATCCCTTTGCCGCATTTTTCAGCTGGTCAAATATGTTCTTGCCTTTTGCTCCTTTGCCTACGGCATCCTTCATGTCATCAAGATATTTTGAAGCATTTTTCCCCAGTAACCCTGTATTTTTATCATCTTTTTTCTGATTACCCCCTCCGATCAAGGGAATCCCCAGTTCAAAGCCAGCTCTGTTTCCGTCCAGGATCACTTTAAAGGGGCCTGCCGGCATTTCTATTTTGGGAAGATTCATCTCCGGTTTCTCAGCTCCGGGGGTATCCTGAGTATCTCCGCCATCGGGAACACCAAATTCCAGATCCTGATCCTGCTCAAATTCCCCGAGCACTATCTCCCTGTATGTGCTTACAGAATCATATCTGTCGACCATTTCTCCATAGTTGTTATAAAGCTGCAGTACTACCTGGTCACTGTTTCTGAAGCTTCCGATATAATCGTTGATTTCATCAGTGCCGGTAATTGTTTTGGGGCCTGCAACCGTTTCCTTTTCCGCCTCTGTAATTGGTGCGGGATTTGTAAAGGGGGTCTTCAGATTTCCCTCAAAGTTAGGATTCCAACTCCATTTTTTAGTTGCTTCATCATAGACAGGCGGATTCATATCTCCTCCCAGAGGAACAGTGATGCTGCCTTTCATTGCTTCAACTCCGTATATCGGCACCTTTGTATCTCCTGTTTCAATTTCCCTGTATGCCTTCAATTCATCAGTGTATCTGGCTAATTCAGCATCACTTGTAGCAGTCGTTACAAATGAAGCCTTCAAATCGTACCTGATACTGGTGTCATCTGCGGGAGTAATGTTGATTTTTCGGGGCAGCAAAACATAATCGAATTTCAGCAGCTTCTGCTTGCCGTCCTCCCTGTCAAAAAAGCTGTTGACATACCTGCCGCCATTCACATATCCCACCATGGTGTCACCTGCATCGACCTCTCCGTTCCCGTTTTCATCTATATACATCTCTGCCGATTCAATACCGCTTATCCTTACCTCCTGCTCCCGTGCCATGGATTCGGAATCATAGAATATCATATAGATTGTATCCTCGTAGTAATCTTCTACCTTGATTGGAACAGGCCCATAATACATTTGCCCGTCATAGGCTATTGCTTCACCGTTTTTCAGATTGAAATCAAATACTGTAGCATCGGTTTCTTCTCTATATATATAGGTATTTGTCAATCTCCCGTCAGCAAGGCCCGGCATTCCATTGACTGTACCTCTTATTTTATAACCGATGTCGGGTTGGAAAGCTATCTGCTCTGCCTTACGCCTTGCTCTTAGTTTATAATTTTCACCAGTTTCTCCCCCCGCAATATCCTGAGGCAAAACATTGGGAGAATAGTCAAGGAAGATTGTCTGGATTCTTTCCATCTCCACATAAAGGGAGTATTGATCAGTTTCTGCATTCAGACAGGAAAGCTCCCTGGTGCGTTGTATTTTGCTGTTATCATCGGATCTGAGCTGAATAGTGACAGCTTTATCTCCTCCTCCGACATCTACAATTCTTCCGGTGTTTATAACCGTCCATACGCCGTTTACCAGTTTCTTTAATTGCACACCTTTGATTTTGAAAGCCCCCGAAGAAGCCGATTCATTCAGCAGCAGGTTAGAGCCCGCATAAAGCTTTCCTTCTCCGTTTGTGCCCCCTTCATTGTTATAAAAACTGACTACAGGCTTAATTCTGTTTAAAGCCTCATTTGAGTTTGCATTTAAGTAATCGTCCCCATCCTTGCACACAACTTCATACCTGAGATTATTGATGGCGACCCGCTCCAGGTAAAGATCATCCACCCAGGTACGAAAATAGGTATTGTTTTCCCAGCTGTTATCAAAAGTGGCAAGAACCGGCCGATCGTAATTAACATAATTCTCATTAATATTTAACAAAGGACTGAAGGAAAAATTTATCACAGTCTCATTCCTTCCCTGTCCCGTATACTGGGCCAGTATCAAACCGGTATGAGTAACAGCGGTAATTGCTTCTCTGCTGCTTTCTGACAGTTGGCTGTAGTCCGCATCATTATTGGACAGAAGAAACATCCCTTGGTTCTTGTCTCCTAAGACTGTATCATTAAATTGTATGGATACATGTCCCGACATGGATTTATAGAACTCATAAAGCCCATCCAGATCAGTCGCCTTCATTATCGCATAACCATACGGATCACTGCCGCTGGCATCCCATACCGTCCATACCCTGTTTTCATTTTCAAAACCAAAACCGACATATCCCTTATCTTTACCCCCAGCCTCATCATGATAAGACCTTGCCGAGCGTGTATGCCATTTATCTGCAGAGCCTACCAATAATCCATAAAAATCATCGCTGTTGTCATAATGAGTGCCGAATCCGAATTTATCCATATCATAAGCAAGTCTGGTGTATTTTTCCCAACCTCCCTGATTTGCTGCAAGCCCCCAATTCTCCTGAACCACGGCCATAGGAACAATGCCGCCCTTAGAAGCTTTCGGGGCTGTTTCCACAAGAGGTGTGGATTCCTTGATCTCCGGTATGACTTTAATTTCATCATTATTCGATATGATTGCATCATCAGATATTGCAGTTTCTCCGCTTATATCAATACTCTCCAAATCTGTCACAAGAGTGGCGATATTCATTTTCGCATCCTTCTTAGCCGAGTTGTAAAGATATACTACAGCCTCTCCTCCATCCTCAGCAATATCTCCGCCCTTCGGATCAGAGAGTCTGACCCTAAAATTTACATCCTCGGACACATTCTCTTTGTTGTCGTTAATAAGCGGAATCTCTATGACTGCAGTTTCCTCCCCGCAGTTAAACATCAGAGTCCCGGAGGTTTCGGCAAAATCCACTCCCGCAGCGGCGGTATCTGATACTGTCTCGTAATCTACCGAAAAGACATACTGGGTTCCTCCGGTCCTTACTACCTCCAAAACGGCAGAGCCTCCGCTCTTGTCAAACCTTGTACTCTTTTCGGCAAAGGATACATGGCTTTCTATATAAGGGTCGTTATCTTGAATACACACTGTAAATCTATTGCCGTCTTCAAGGAATTCAGCGCCTTCCGCACCGTAAATAGTCACAATGAAAAATTCTTCAGGCTCTGAAAGCTCATCATCAATTGCTCTTATTTCCAGTGACTTGACATATTCTCCCTCCTCAAAGACCAGATCCGCAAATACGGTGTCATATTCATTCTCAGGGTCAATTTCTACGTCATCAGGAGAAATTATCTCAAAGTCTTTTAATCCTGCGGCATTTGCCGTATTGCCTTCGGGAGCAACCGGTGTTATCGCCAGATTTGCAACTGCCCTGCTGTCACATTTCCCAGTTCGGTATACTGCAATAGCTACGGTATCGTCACCTTCTTCAGTGTAAAGATAGCTTTCCTCGAATATAAAAGCACCATTCGGATAAGCCTCCTCTACGGGTTCCTCCTCTGAAGCAGTGTTGTAAAGATATACTACAGCCTCTCCTCCGTCCTCCTCAATATCTCCGCCCTTCGGATCAGAGAGTCTGACCCCAAAATATAATTCCTCGGACATATCCTCTTTGTTGTCGTTAATAAGCGGAATCTCTATGACTGCAGTTTCCTCCCCGCAGTTAAACATCAGAGTCCCGGAGGTTTCGGCAAAATCCACTCCCGCAGCGGCGGTATCTGATACTGTCTCGTAATCTACCGAAAAGACATACTGGGTTCCTCCGGTCCTTACTACCTCCAAAACGGCAGAGCCTCCGCTCTTGTCAAACCTTGTACTCTTTTCGGCAAAGGATACATGGCTTTCTATATAAGGGTCGTTATCTTGAATACACACTGTAAATCTATTGCCGTCTTCAAGGAATTCAGCGCCTTCCGCACCGTAAATAGTCACAATGAAAAATTCTTCAGGCTCTGAAAGCTCATCATCAATTGCTCTTATTTCCAGTGACTTGACATATTCTCCCTCCTCAAAGACCAGATCCGCAAATACGGTGTCATATTCATTCTCAGGGTCAATTTCTACGTCATCAGGAGAAATTATCTCAAAGTCTTTTAATCCTGCGGCATTTGCCGTATTGCCTTCGGGAGTAACCGGTGTTATCGCCAGATTTGCAACTGCCCTGCTGTCGCGTCCCCCCATTCGGTATACTGCAATAGCTACAGTATCGTCACCTTCTTCAGTGTAAAGATAGCTTTTCTCGAATATAAAAGCACCATTCGGATAAGCCTCCTCCCAGGTCTGACCGTCAGGAGCCAGCTCGTTATCAGTATTCCGGGCAAAGACCGATACCACGCCTTCTGCAAAAGGTCCGAAAGCCATCATAAAAGCCAATAGAATACAAGTTGTTTTCTTTAATAGTATTTTCATTCGTTTACACCCCTTTACTAATACTAAACCTCCCATTTGCCAATATATCTTAAAGTCTTACTCCCGTATGGTAAAAAGAATATCATCTACAGTCAGCCGCACAGGACTCATGGAAAGGTCCGGCCTGCCCACATCCTTCCAGCGTATTGCCCCCTCCTCCAGAAAAAAATCCTTGAAGTTTTCAAGATCATTCAAGCTATAATACGGCATTGTCTGAATCAGCTGCTTCATGTCAAAAAATACTTTGTTATTACCTTCAAACTCCACCAGAAGAGTATAATCATCATTGGCTGTCACCTTGATAATCCTGCTCATGATATAAGCCCCCTTTAAAAGTAAAAAAATACCTAATTATACAAAGTATAAAAGGTATTTTTGTTGTTTTATATCTGCCTTTTGGCGTATTTTAGAATAATTTCAGTTTTTCTGCCTTTTTTATTGCGGCAATCTTTCCTTTCACTTCAAGCTTATGATATATGTTCTGCAGGTGGGTCTTGACTGTTCCTGTCGAAACATACAGACCGGCTGCTATTTCATCACGGGTAAGCCCCTCGCTCAGAAGCTTAAGCACTTCCCTTTCCCTTTCACTTAAAGCAGGGCAGCTTTGGTCAAACCTTTTCAGGCTTTGCATGTATTGCTCACAAGTCAGAATAACCCTCTTCAGATATTCGTTGCAGCTGTCTTCATTGGAAAATGACCTTAACAGGTCAAATATATACGGAGCATTTTCTGCAAAAGGCATTATAATGCCATCTGCCTGTCCGATTGTCAGAGCCTTTCTTAAAGCTGCCTTTCCCTGTTCCATCCCATACAAACGGTACTTGGCCGCCGCTTCATAAATATAGTTGTGTATAAATCCAAGCTGATTGTTAAACATGGAGAAATACGGCAAAAAACTCTCCGTAAGCATCTCAAGCTCTATTAAGTTGTTAGCCAGAAGAACCGCTTTTCCATATACGATATAGTTAAACGCCATTCCCTGGTACAGGAAATTTGCATCGTCCATATCACCCGTTTGCAGCCACTCAGGTATTTTTTTATGCTGCCCCAGACAGCCAAATATGTATCCTTCGCATAAATCCATGGTTGTATTGTATACGGAACTGTTTTTGCTTCCTACTTCAGTTTTCAGCTGCGCCAGCATTTCCAGGCCTTCCTGCACCTTGCCCTGCGATATATACAGCCTTATCAGCGTGAAGCAGGCACAGATACCAATGCTTATCTGATCCTTTGTCTTTGCCTTATATACAGCCTTAAAGCCGTT
>Ga0208695_1001472_pt1 | contig 19449 bp, 18 predicted proteins | sample AD_UKC111_MetaG_FD_184449 | JGI IMG/M metagenome (GOLD analysis project Ga0208695, IMG submission 184449) | Active sludge microbial communities of municipal wastewater-treating anaerobic digesters from Hong Kong - AD_UKC111_MetaG (SPAdes)... | ecosystem: Engineered > Bioreactor > Anaerobic >...
CAAGGGCTCCCAATTGTGAGCCATCGAGCGTTGCGACGTCATCAGCGAACAGCAAGGCCTGAAAGCGATTGCCGACATGATCGAGCAGCCACTGGTCAGCCGGGTCGTGGCCGTTGACCCGAACCGGAGCGTCATCCATGGGCGCGCCCGGCTCCATCATGCCCGCGAAGCGATCGCTGTCTGGCGTGTTCAGCACCGACGTCGAGTAATACGCCGGTACGGAGAGACGCCCCGAATTCACCAGCTTGCGGGCAAACGGGTGCTTCTGCGCGAGTTGCAGTACGGCCGTACGAATCTGCTTGCTGGCGTTGCTTTTGGGCGTGATGAAATCTGTCGAGCGCGTCGAGTTGAGGATGTTTTCATCAGCGGCCCAGCAGCGCTCGTCGGAGTACGTGTCGAGCAGCTTTGCGGGCGCCTTGCCGTCAATTACCAGTTTCAGCTTCCAGACCAGGTTGTCGGTATCCTGCACGCCACTGTTGGCGCCGCGAGCGCCGAAGGGCGACACCTGATGCGCCGCATCGCCGGCAAACATCACCCGGCCGTGGTTGAAGCGGTTCATGCGCCGGCACTGGAAGGTGTAGACGCTGACCCATTCCAGCTCAAATTCACGGTCCTTGCCCAGCATCGCCTGAATACGCGGAATCACTCGGTCCGGCTGCTTTTCGGCCTGCGGATCGGCGTCCCAGCCGAGCTGGAAGTCGATACGCCAGACGTTATCGGCTTCGCGATGCAGCAGCACTGACTGGTTGGGATGAAACGGCGGATCGAACCAGAACCAGCGCTCGACCGGAAAGTCGGCCTTCATCACCACATCGGCGATCAGAAAGCGGTCCATGAAAATCTTGCCGTCGATATCAAGGCCCATCATGGTGCGGATCGGGCTGCGCGCGCCGTCACACACAATCAGCCAGTCGCATTCGATACCGTAGACGCCGTCGGCGGTTTCCACCTGCAGGCTGACGTAGTCATCTGCCGGGGTAACCGAGACCACCTTGTTCTTCCAGCGAATTTCGACACCGACCTCATTGCAGCGATTGACCAGATACTCCTCGAGGTAGTACTGCTGCAGATTGATCATGCCTGGCCGTTTGTGGTCAGGCTCGGGCAACAGGTTGAAGCTGTACACCTCTTTCTCGCGGAAGAAGGTGCGTCCGACATTCCATTCGACGCCCTTGTCGACCACCGCCTGGCCGACTCCTACACGATCCAGCACCTCAAGGGCGCGCTTGGCATAGCACAGGCCGCGCGAGCCGACCGATACCGTGTCATCGTCGTCGATCACGATCGCGGGGATGCCATGCAGGTGGCAATCCAGCGCTGCAGTGAGCCCCACCGGACCAGCGCCGACGATCAGCACCGGGCGACGTGCACCGGCTGCGTCCAGTTCGGGCGGGCGCTGGTAGTGGTACTTCGGGTAGGTGTAGGTCTTCAGCATTGTGCGTTTTCCTGCGCTTGTCCTTCGTCAGTGACGGCGGCTCGCTCCCCTCTCCCTTGAGGGGAGAGGGGCGGGGGAGAGGGTGACGGTGTCGTGGAGAACCACCGCGACGCTCCAGTACCGCCCCCTCTCCCCAACCCCTCCCCCACGAGGGGGGAGGGGCTATAGCTTCCCTCTTCCTGGAAGAGGGAAGTGGGCAATCGGCGTTACCCCTCCAGTGCCTTCCACATCTCGATATCGCGCTCAGCGGTCCAGATGCGCGGATCGGTATGGCCGGTCGCGAGGTCGTAGGCACGTGTCACGTCGAAGGGCATACAGTGGTCAAAGATGACCCAGTGTCCATACTTCGGCTTCAGTCGATCAAAGGTCTCGCGATAGACCGCTTTCAGATCCTTGCCAGCCTGTGCACCGGCCTTGACCGAGGCATACAGCTCGCTGACGAACTCACGGGTGCCCTTGAGGCCGGCTGCAACCTGCTCCGCGGTCTGCAACGCCGCGCCGCGACCCGGCACCAGCTTCTCGGGCTTCAGTGCCGCGATGGCGTCGAGCGTTGCTGGCCAGTCCTCGTAATAGGCGTCACCGGCGTAGGGCGTGGCGTCGAATTCGACCAGATCGCCCGAGAACAGCACTTTCTGCGACGGAATCCAGGCGATGGTGTCGCCCTTGGTGTGACCACGCCCCACCTGCATCAGCTTCACTTCCAGTTTGCCGAGCCAGAGCGTCATTTCACCCTTGAACGTCAGGGTCGGCCAGGTCATGCCGGCGGGCACTGATTCGACAGCCTGGAACAGGCGCGGGAAGCGGCCGATTTCACTCGCCTTGTCCTGCTCGCCACGCTCCACGATCAGGTCATAGGTGTCCTGGCTGGCGATGATGTGCTCCGCGCCCTCGGCCTTGTAGCCACTCGCGCCAAGCACACGCACGGCGTGATAGTGCGACAGCACGACGTACTTGATTGGCTTGTCGGTCACGGTACGGATATGGCGGATCACGTCCTGCGCCATGATCGGCGTGGCCTGGGTGTCGATCACCATCACCGCGTCGTCGCCAATGATGATGCCGGTATTGGGGTCGCCCTCCGCCGTGTAGGCATAGGCGTTGTCGGAGAGTTTGTCGAAGCTGACCTTCTTGATTTCGAGGTCGGCGTGAGAGGCGAATTTCTTTTGCGTGGTCATGGGTGAGGCCGGGAGCGACAGAACAGGTTGCATGCTAGAACAGAATTCGCTAAAAGTAAATCAATTCGTTATTAACAAATAATCTGCCTGCTTGTCATTCACGCCGGCAATCCATTCATGGCAAAAGAACAGCGCGGAATCCAGTCGATTGATGTTGGCGGGCGGCTACTGCAGGCGCTTACCCGCAGTGACGGCGCCATGATGCTCAAGGATCTGGCCGAAGCCGCCGACATGCCGCCGGCGAAAGCGCACGCCTATCTGGTCAGCTTCTGCAAGCTTGGGTTGATGGAGCAGGACGCCGTGACCGGCCGCTACGACCTTGGACCGCTGGCACTGGAGCTCGGGCTGGTCAGCCTCAATCGTCTCGACGCGGTCAAGATAGCTGGCGCGGAGATGTCAGCGCTGGCGGCCCGCATCGGTCAGTCCACTGCCATCGCCGTTTGGGGGAACTATGGTCCGACGATCGTGCGCTTCGAGCAGTCGGTTCGCCCGATTCACGTGAACATGCGTACCGGCACCGTGATGCAGATTCAGCAGACGGCGACCGGACTGGTATTTGCTGCCTTCATTGCGCCCGCTCAGATCGAGGCTGCACTGCTCGCGACGTCGCCCGACCCGCAGCAGCGCGCCACGGTGCGGGCGGCGCTGCAGGCGCTTGAGCCGGCGCTTGCCGACGTACGCAAGCGCGGACTGGCGCGCGCGCAGGGGCATCCGGTGCCAGGCGTGAACGCCTTCTCGGCGCCGGTGTTCGACCACACTGGCGAGATCGCGCTGGCGCTGACGACGCTCGGTGCAGCCGCCGAATTTGACTCGGCCTGGAACAGCACGATTGCGCAGGAGTTGCGAGCGTCCGCGCAACGGGTGTCGGCTAGACTCGGAGCGGTCCGCAATAACAACGATTAGCGGTGCGGCAATGGTTCGCGCCCGACGCAATGATTCACCAGTGCTTCTTCCGGGAAGATCAGGCCCAGCAGCTGTTCCCGGCACCACCCTATCGCGGCTTTGGCCTGGAGCCAGACGTCAATCCCGATCTGACCCGAGTTTGCCCCGAGCTTGAGTACCCCGCTGTCCGCCTGGCGCTGGTCGAGTACGCGGCCATGCTGTATCACTGGCGCAACCCCGACAGCGACCACGATCCCTGGATCGGCTTTACCTCGTACCGGCAGCTCACCAAAAGCACCTTCCAGTTTCGCGACAGTGCGCAGGTTGCCGACCTGTTGCAGCAAGCGCAATTGCTGTCGTGGGGCGTGTGGGATCTGCGCCGGCAACGCCTGCACTGGCTCACCGGTGCCGCCGCGCAGGCAGAAATCGCATCGCCGATGCTGCATCGCTTTACGGTGGACGTGCTCGCCAGGTTCGACGTGAAAGTGCCGGCGGCTTACTTCATTGGCGCTGCGGTACCACTGGCGAACTACTGGGCCATGCGGCGTGACGATTTTGATGCTTACATGCAATGGTCATGGCCGATCATCCAGTGGGCGCTGGCCCTCGACCACCCGTTCAAGCATCAGTCACCTGTGCTCGCCAGTATCGATCAGCGCAAGGCCGTCGGCTACTTCGCAGAACGCCTGTTTGCCATCTGGGCGATGCGGGAGGGATTGCAGATGGCAGTTTTGGGCGAGGTCAAAATTGCCTGACTGTACAAAGCCCGCCTTTTTAGTCACTACGGAGGAAGAGCCATGTCTACATTGATCGATGCCCTTTACGCGCAAGCCGACGAATTCATCAGCGTTCGCCGCGACATCCACAGCGAACCGGAGCTCGCTTTCGAGGAGTTCCGTACGGCGGACCTGGTCGCCGAGCGACTGACCAGTTTTGGCTACACCGTGCATCGCGGTCTCGGCGGTACTGGCGTGGTCGGGCAGCTGGTGAGCGGTGACGGCGGCAAGCGGCTCGGGCTTCGCGCCGACATGGACGCGCTGCCCATCATCGAAGCGAACAACTTCGGCTATGCAAGCAAGCGCCGTGGCGTGATGCACGCGTGCGGGCATGACGGACATACCGCGATGCTGCTGGCGGCGGCGAAGTATCTGGCGGCCAGTGGGCGGTTCTCCGGCACCCTCAACCTGATCTTCCAGCCGGCCGAGGAGGGCAAGGGCGGCGCCAAACGAATGATGGATGAGGGCCTGTTCGAGCAGTTTCCCTGTGACGCCATCTTCGCCATGCACAACATGCCGGGCCTGCCGCAGGGCCACTTTGCGGTGCGCCCCGGTCCCACGATGGCGTCGGCCGACAACGTGACCATCACCCTGCATGGCTATGGTGGCCACGGCGCCATGCCGCATCGGGCGCAGGACCCGCTGGTCGCCGCCGCCAGCCTGGTGATGGCGCTGCAGACCATTGTTTCGCGCAACGTTGACCCGCAGCAGACCGCCGTGGTCACGGTGGGGGCGCTGCATGCCGGGGTTGCCAACAACGTCATCCCGCAGACCGCGACGCTGGAGCTGAGCGTTCGTGCACTGGACCCCGCCGTGCGTAACCTGCTGGAGGCGCGCATCCGTGCCATCGCCACCGCGCAGGCAGAGAGCTTTGGCGTGCGCGCCGAGATCAACTACCAGCGCGGCTATCCGGTGCTGGTCAACACGGCGGCGGAAGCGGAATTTGCCTGTGGTGTGGCCCGCGATCTGGTGGGCGACAGCCGCGTGGAGTGGAATGCGGCGGCGGTGACTGGCAGCGAAGATTTCGCCTTCATGCTGGAGAAGCTGCCCGGCTGCTATTTCTTCATCGGCAACGGCGATGGCGACAGTGCCGGCGCCTGCATGGTGCACAACCCTGGCTACAACTTCAACGACGACAACATTGGCGTCGGCTCGGCGCTGTGGGTGGCGTTGACGCAGCGGTATCTTGCTGCTTGAAGGTGGCATTTCCGACCTGCGCGTAGTCATCAACTTTTCACGAAGATGCCCATTTTATATGGGCTAAGTGGTTGTTTTTTGCAAAAGTCGATAACTTGCAAAAAACCATTGAACGCCCAGTTGCAATGCGGGTTTTGAAGAAAAGTTGCAAGCCTCACGGCTGCGGTGAATCAGGCGGTTGACGCAAGGTAAACCGAGCCGCTGTGCCGGCCGGACGGCCCTGAGTCCGATGTGGAATAAGGGATTCCGGCGGAACCTCTACACTCGCTGGGCTCCCCGACTCCCGCTCGCATCGCTACCGTTCATGTTCGACCGCATCCGCGAAGACATCGCCGCCATTCGCAGCAAAGACCCGGCCGCGCGCTCCGCGCTCGACATCTGGCTGTCCTACCCCGGTTTCCACGCCGTGCGGCTGCATCGCGTTGCCAACGCGTTGTGGCGGGGTGGCTTCCGACGCAGCGGGCGCTGGGTGTCGCATCTGTCGCGCTTTTTGACCGGCATCGAGATCCATCCGGGTGCCTTCATCGGCCGCCGGGTGTTCATCGACCACGGCATGGGCATCGTGATCGGCGAGACGGCGGAAGTGCACGACGACTGCACCATCTATCAGGGCGTCACCCTTGGCGGCACCTCGCTGGAGCGTGGCGCCAAGCGGCACCCGACGCTGGAGCGCGGCGTCATCGTCAGTGCTGGCGCCAAGGTGCTGGGTGGTTTCACGGTCGGCGAAAACGCGCGCGTTGGCTCCAATTCGGTGGTGCTGAAGCCGGTGCCGGCTGGCGCCACGGCGGTGGGCATTCCGGCGCGCATCATCACCGCCGAGACCAAGGAAAAGCGCGAAGCTACGGCGCAGAAGATCGGCTTCTCGGCCTATGGCATCTCGGCCGATCTGGATGACCCGCTGGTGCAGGCGATCCACAAATTGCTCGACCATAGCGCCGAGCTCGACGCCCGCCTGAACAACATCTGCGCCGCGCTCGAAAAGCAGGGCGTGGACTGCTCGAAGCTGCGCGGGCCCAATGTGGACGCCAGCGCCATCGACAAACTGCTGGACGCGGACTGACGATAGGGCGCGTCCAATAGTTTGATTTGGAATAAGAAAAGGCCAACAGCACCCGGTTGGCTCGTGCACTGCAACATAAAATTGAGAGAATTCAATCCCTTGCAAGTTCTCTCACCGTGGACATGACTGTCAATCCCGCTATTCCCCAGGCTGTCGCTGCCGCTGGCGGCCCGATCGAAGCCGATGCCGTCATCGTTGGCGCCGGCCCGGTTGCCCTGTTCCAGGTGTTCGAACTTGGCCTGCTGGAGATCAAGGCCCATGTGATTGACTCACTGACCCAGGTCGGCGGCCAGCCCATCGAGCTCTATCCCGACAAGCCGATTTACGACATTCCGGCGGTGCCGGTCTGCACCGGCAAAGAGCTGACCGACAGCCTGATGAAGCAGGCCGAGCCGTTCAAGCCCACCTTCCATCTGGGCCAGGAAGTCAGCAAGGTGGCCAAGCGCGAAGATGGTCGCTTTGACCTCGAAACTTCCGCCGGCACCAAGTTCATCACCAAGACGGTATTCATCGCCGCCGGTGTTGGCGCCTTCCAGCCGCGCAAACCGAAGGTCGAGGGCTTGACGCAGTTCGAAAACAACGGCCAGCTGGCCTACCGTGTTCGTGACCCGCAGCAATATGCCGGCAAGAACGTGGTTATCCTTGGTGGCGGTGACTCCGCGCTCGACTGGGCGCTGAACCTGCAGCCGATCGCCGAGAGCGTCACGCTCATTCACCGCCGCGACGAATTCCGTGCAGCGCCGGCCAGCGTGGCCAAAATGAAGGCGCTCGCTGAAGCCCACGAGATGATGCACATCACCGGTCAGGTCACCGGCTTCGAGGCCGAAGATGGCGTGCTGAAAGAAGTGAAGGTGACCAGTCTCGACGGCGTCACCCGCCGCCTGCCGCTCGACAATCTGCTGGCGTTCTTCGGCCTGTCACCCCGCCTTGGGCCGATCGCCGAGTGGGGCCTTGACATCGAGCGCCGTCAGGTGAAGGTCGATACCGAAAAGTTCGAAACCAGCATTCCCGGCATCTTCGCGGTCGGTGACATCAACACCTATCCCGGCAAGAAGAAGCTCATCCTCTCCGGCTTCCATGAGGCTGCGCTGGCTGCTTTCGGCGCTGCAAAGTACATCTTCCCCGAGAAGAAAGTCTCACTGCAGTACACCACCACCAGCACCAAGCTGCACGAGGTACTGGGCGTCGAATCGCCGGTGTTCGACTGATCGGGATCGTTAGCGAGCCTCGGGTTTCAGCGCATCGCGCAGAAACCCCGCGGTGACCGCCCGCGCCTGCGGCACGTTGAGTAGCGTGTGCGGCGCGCCCGGGATCAGGGTCACGGTCGAGTATTTGTTGTCTTTCAGGGCGTCACCGCAGTGCCCTTTGGCGATGGCGTGGCCCAACCACGTGTTGGCGCTCGAAAAGAACGGGTCGGACGCGCTGATCAGGTTGAGCACCGGGCGATCCTGCGGCAGCGCGTTCTTCGGCTCGGCAACGAAATAGTTCGGTTCGCAGCTCCACGCGAAGATCATCCGCGCGGCGAATTCATTGCCGGCATAGCGCGCCACCGGCACACCGCCCTCGCTGGCGCCCGCCAGTACCAGCTTTGACATATCGGCCCACGGCTGTGCCGTGATCGCTTTCAGCGCCGGCGCAACCTCGGCCAGCCGCATGGCATGGATGCGCTCATATTGCTCCTTGCTGATCGGTGAGGTGTAAGTCACGCGGCCGGGCAGCGCAAACGAGTCGGGCGCCACGCTGGCAATGCCCAAGGTGGCCAGCCAGCGTTGCCACTCGCCAATCGCCTTCAGCCCAAGCCCGGAGGAACCGTGCAGAAACAGCACCACCGGCGCTTTGCCGCCCCGCAGTGGCGGGAGGTCCTTCCACTTGCCGGCCCACACTGCGGCGCCGGTCAGCGACTCCGGCAGCACCACATCGGCCTGCTGCACGGCAGCTGCGAGCGATTCCGCAGTGTGTGCCCAGGCGTCGCCACGGACTTCGCCGACGGGCGCTGGTTTCGGTGCAGGCGCAGGCTGTGCCGTGGCAGTGGGTGTAGCCAGCAGGGCGCACAGGGTGAGGGTGGCGAGGGGGCGTAGTGTCGTGGTCATGTCGAATCGTCAGGCTGTCAGCGGTATTTGAGGAACGGTAGGTAACGGCAACGTTGCAGCCACCTCGTGCAGTCTAAGCCCGCCTGAAGTCATTGCGGTGGATGGCGGATCAACAAACTTGATTCAGCGCATGCACCGGATAATCACGGCATGCAAGTCGCCCTCGAATCGCCCGATCAACCAGAGGTGATCGCCCTGATCGCCGCGCTGGACGCCTATCAGGGCGCGCTCTACCCGCCGGAGAGCAACTATCACCTCAGCATCGACGCGCTGCGCCAGCCCAACGTGCTGTTTGCTGTGGCTCGTGACGCGGGCGGTGTCGCGGCGGGCTGCGGTGCCGTGGTCATGCTGGCGGACTATGGCGAACTGAAGCGCATGTACGTCGATCCGGCACAGCGGGGTATCGGTGTGGCGCAGCAGCTGTTGCAGCGCCTGGAGCACGAAGCGATGCAACGCGACTGCCCGGTGCTGCGGCTGGAGACCGGCATCCATCAGCAACGGGCGATTGCTTTCTACGCGGGCGCTGGCTATGCGCAATGCGAGCGCTACGGCGACTACCCAGTTGATCCGCTCAGCGTGTACATGGAGAAATGGCTGGTCGGGGCAGACATTGAGCAGCGCTGACGATGTTGAAGCGGACCGCCGTGTGCGTCTGCTCCAGCTGGTGGAAGCGAGCGACTGGTTTCTGCCGGCGCTGCGCGCGGTGCGCAGTTTGGGCCTGGATCAATGGTGCATCGGTGCGGGGGCTTTGCGTAATCTGGTGTGGGACGCTCTCTCGGGGAGTGCCCGACGTTCGGCGCTGGGTGACATCGACGTGGCGTTCTTTGCTGCCGATGACGTTAGCAGCGCACGCGATCAGGCGCTGCAGCACTGCCTGTGCAGCCTCATGCCCGGCTGGCCGTGGGAAGTCACCAATCAGGCCGGTGTGCACCTGTGGTTCGAGCAACACTTCGGGCATCCCGTCGCGCCACTCACATCTTTGGCAGACGCGATCGCGACGTGGCCGGAATACGCAACCGCAGTGGCCGTCACACTGGGCAGAGACGACACCATCAGCATCATTGCGCCCTATGGTTTGAACGACCTGTTCACCATGACGGTGCGCCACAACCCGGCGCGGGCGAGCGTAGCCACCTATCGGCAACGCGTTGCGCAGAAAAAGTATCGCGATCGCTGGCCCGAGGTGACGATCATCGACGCGGAGTGCTAAAACTTCCTGCAGTCATCGTGACCACGATTTCATCAATCAAAAGGGGAGTTTTCATGAAGAAGTTCAGCGTGCGGACTGCGTACAGCGCCATCGCTCTTGGCGTCCTGCTGGCCACGTCCGCCGGTGCCCAGACGCCGGCCGCAGCACCGGCTGCTCCGGCTGCGCCCGCACCGGCGCCTGCGCCGTTGCTGACCGAGAAGAAAGTGTTCGAGCTGGCCAGCTACACCACCTTCGGCGGCAAGACGATCAAGAACGTGAAGGTTGGCTACGAGACCTACGGCAAGCTCAACGCGACTGGCGACAACGCCATCTTCATCGCGCACTTCTATTCGGGCAATTCGCATGCGGCGGGCAAGTACAAGCCGGGCGATGCCGCTGCGGGCTATTGGGATTCGATCATTGGCCCCGGCAAACCGATCGACACCAACAAGTTTTTCGTCATCAGTGCCGACACGCTGTCGAACCTCAACACCAAGGATCCGATGGTCACCACGACGGGCCCGTCGTCCATCGACCCCGACACGGGCAAGCCCTACGGCATGAGCTTCCCAGTGGTTGCGATGCGCGACTCGGTGCGCGTGCACAAGGCGCTGGTCGATTCCCTCGGCGTCAAGAAGCTGCACGCGGTGGCGGGTGCATCCGGCGGCAGCGTGCAGGCGGTGGAATGGGCGGTGCTGTACCCCGACTTCGTCGATCGCGCGATTCCGGTAATTTCGCCGGGGCTCTCGATCTCGCCGTGGGCCGTCGCGCTGCTTGACCTGTGGGTCGCCCCAATCAAGGCGGACCCGAAGTGGAACAACGGCGACTACTACGGCAAGGGCGAACCGGTTGACGGCATCGCGCTCGCGCTGAAGGCGGTCACCATCACCACGCGGCACTGGACCTGGGTCGAAAAAGTCTTCGCCTACAAACCAGCTGACGCCACCAAGCCGCCGGCCGACGCCATCGGCAACCGCTTCGCCAGCGAAGATGCGCTGACCAAGGCCGGTATCGCCCGCGCTGCCACTACCGACGCCAACAACAAGATCTACATGGCGAAGGCGAACCAGCTGTTCAACGTCGAGGACGAAGCAGGCAAGGCGAAAGCCAAATTCCTGTTCATCCCGGCGAAGACAGACCTCGTGTTCCCGCCGGAAATGTCACAAAAAGCTGCAGCGAAGTTGCGCGGGCTTGGAAAGTCGGCTGAAGTCGTCGTGATTGATGCCGAGGGTGGGCATCTGGACGGTGTGCTCGCGATTTCGCAGGCGGGCGAGGCTATTCGCGGGTTTTTGGCGAAGTAGCTCCTGACGTAGCGCGTCGGGTGGGCACCCCGTGCCCACCAACACCACTCGGAGCGGAGAACGTTCGTCATCCGCCGTTTTGGTGGGCACGGGTTGCCCACCCTACAAACTTGCCGACACGGTCCCTGGCAAAGTTCGCAACAAATCAAAAGCGCCCTCGCAGCGCTTCATCACTGCAGACCGTCTCCAGAAAACTGCTGACGCCTGCCCGCCTTGCATAGTCAAATTGAGACTGAAAGCGATGCCCTTAAGACACCTTGCTAGACGTGAATCTTCCACGCTGTTAGAAGTCTCGGTAAGCGCTGCGATCGCCGCGGTCAAGTCAGTTACGTGAATTAGGTCGTGTGAAAACAAGAATTTCTGACGGTAGAGATCAATGCCACCGCGAAAATCGACGTCAAACAGAGTAGCTTGTCGAAAGTCGTTGTTGTCAAAACGGTTGACATCCCTGCCGAGTCGCGCGCCCCCCTCCTGCAACGGACGGCCAGCGAACACTGCTCCGCGGAAATCACACGAAAAGCTGCAGTCCAAAAACTCCATATTGAAACCAAATAGCTCTCGAAAGACGCTGTGCTCGAAAGCACACTTCTTGAATGTCGCGGTCGAACCAGGGGCGCAGATTACACACTTTGAGAAGTGACAGTTGTCATATAGGCTCGGAACATTGCCAGAGCCAAAGAGAAAACAATCGACATCGAGCGAATCAAACGTGCAGTTACTGACCTTGCACTGGCGAAACTCGAGCGCGGTAGCTCCCTTCGTGGGGAACAGTTCGGCAAATGTGCAACCGTCAAACTCGCAGCGCTCAAACTCCAAACTCATACCGAACTGATGCCCGACAAAGTTTTGGCCAACGAGTGACTTGTTCTGTATCAACATTCGATGTAGTGCCGTAGGTCTGAACGCTTGCGGTTCCGACGGATGCGTTGGCGTAACAAAGCGGAATTGATGTGCCGGCGGCGTTTGCACAAGGCGGCACCGCAAGCGTGCCGCCCTACGTCGGTCGAAACGCTAAACGCTCGTCATCGCCACCGTCTTGGTGTTGAGGTAAGCCTCCAGCGCCTCGGGGCCGCCCTCTGAGCCGTAGCCGGAGTCCTTGATGCCGCCGAACGGCAGCTCGGCCCACGGTGCGGCTTGCTGGTTGATCCAGAGCATGCCGGTTTGCACCCGGGCGCTGAGTTGATGGGCGTTCTTGATGCTGCTGGTGAACGCGTAGGCGGAGAGGCCGAACGGCAGGCGGTTGGCCTCGGCGATGGCTTCGTCGAGGTTTTTCACGCTGCGCACGGCGGCCATCGGGCCGAACGGCTCGTTGTTGAACACCGAGCTGTCGAGCGGTGGGTCGAGCAACACCGTGGGCTGGAAGAAGTTGCCGCTGCTGCCAATGCGCTCCCCGCCGGTGGCGAGCGTGGCGCCGCGCTTGACGGCGTCCTCGGTGATTTCCTGCATCGCGGTGACGCGGCGCGGGTTGGCGAGCGGGCCCATCTGGATGCCGGCTTCGAGGCCGGAGCCAACCTTCAAGCCTTGCGAATATTTCACCAAGCCGGCGACGAATTCTTCGCGGGCAGCTTCTTCGACGAGGAAGCGCGTGGGCGAGATGCAGACCTGCCCGGCATTGCGGAACTTGGCACCGGCGATCACTTTCACGGCATGCGCGATGTTGGCGTCTGCCGCGACGATCACTGGCGCGTGACCGCCGAGCTCCATGGTCAGGCGCTTCATGTGCTTGCCCGCGAGCGAGGCGAGCATCTTGCCGACCGGCGTTGAGCCGGTGAAGGTGATCTTGCGGATGACCGGATGCGGGATCAGGTAGTTACTGATCTCGGCGGGGTCACCGTAGACCAGGCCGACGACGCCCGGCGGCAGACCGGCGTCCACGAAGGTGCGGATGAGTTCGGCGGGCGAGGCGGGCGTTTCTTCGGCCGCCTTGACGATCATCGAGCAGCCTGTCGCGAGCGCTGCGGAAAGCTTGCGCACCACCTGATTGATCGGGAAGTTCCACGGCGTGAACGCGGCGACCGGGCCGACCGGCTCCTTCAGCACCATCTGCTGCTGCGCCATCGAGCGCGGCGACACGATGCGACCGTAGACGCGGCGGCTTTCTTCGGCGAACCATTCGATGATGTCGCAGGACATGCCGATCTCGATCTTCGCCTCGGCGAGCGGTTTGCCCTGCTCCATCGTCATCACGGTGGCGATGGCATCGGTACGCTCGCGCAGCAGGGCGGCGGCGGCGCGCATGACTTTTGAGCGCTCAACGGCGGGGGTGTTCTTCCAGACTTCAAAACCCTTGGCCGCTGCGGCCAGCGCGTCGTCGAGATCGGCCGTGCCGGCCTTGGCAACTGTACCAATGGTGCTGCCGTCGGCGGGGTTGTGCACCGGCAGGGTCGCGCCGCCACGGGCTGCGCGCCATTCGTTGTTGATCAGGAGCTGAACGTTGGGGTAGGTCATAGTGATGCTTGGCTGCTGGAGGAAATTGAAACTGATGGTGCTGGTGTAGCGTGGATGGCGTGCGGCAAGGTGTGCGTGAAATTGCCTGTTGGTGGTTTATCAGCTTTTTGATGAAATGGCGTCGGCAATGGGCTTAATACGCGATTCGTCCTAAAGTCGATAACTACAGAAAAATGGATTCACGCCCTTTATGAACGCCATTTGAGAAAAAAGCTGATACATCGGTCGTCGCATTTGTGGCTGCGTGCATGACCCACGGCTGGACAAAGGTGGCGCTACCGCTTGAGGAAACCGATCGCACTTTCCTGCTCGGTTTCGACGTACCAGCGCACCATCGCATGCGGGATGTTGAGCGCGATGGTACTGCCGTGTTCGCCATCCACGCCGGTGTCGATCATCATGGTGAAGAAGGGGCCGCTGACATCGACCTCTTCGCAGCGGAAGTAGTAGCCCACCGTGTTTTTCTTGGCGTAGGCGAGGAAGGGCTGCAACTGGCGGGCACCGTCTTCGGTGAGTTGCACGGCGATGGTTTTCGTTTTGTTCATCTCATTCCTGTGATCGCTGTTGGCGGCGACGCCGTTCAGCCGCCGATGTAGCTCATCTCGACCTTGCGCAGACTGGCGGTCTCGGCGGTGCGGATCTCGCTGTAGCGGTCCGTCCGCGTCTGCCACACGCCAGCGAGCAGCGCCGCGATGTCATCGTCACTGGCGCCGCCGCGCAACAGGGCACGGAAATCGGTGCCCTGATCGGCGAACAGGCAGGTAAAGATCTTGCCGTCGGTGGACAGCCGCGCGCGGGTGCAGGTGCCGCAGAACGCCTGCGTCACGCTGGAAATGACGCCGATTTCGCCGCTGCCGTCCGCATAGCGCCAGCGTTCGGCCACTTCACCCTCGTACTGGGCGTCAACCGCCACTAGCGGCGCGTCGGCGTGAATTGCTGCCACGATGTCGCGGCTCGGCACCACGTCGTCCATGCGCCAGCCGTTGGTCGAGCCCACATCCATGAATTCGATGAAGCGCACGATGACGCCGGTGCCGCGAAAATGGCGCGCCATATCGACGACGGTGTGGTCGTTGACACCGCGCTTGACCACCATGTTGACCTTCACCGGCGCCAGGCCCGCTGCCAGCGCCGCATCGATGCCGCGCAGCACGTCGGCTACCGGAAAGTCAACATCGTTCATGGCGCGAAACACCGCGTCATCCATCGAGTCGAGCGAGACGGTGATGCGCGACAGCCCCGCCGCTTTCAACGCCGCCGCCTGCTTGACCAGCGTCGAGCCGTTGGTGGTGAGTGTCAGGTCCAGCGGCTTGCCGGCAGGAGTGCGCAACTGCGCCAGCATTTCGATCAGCGTCGGCAAATTGCGGCGCAGCGTGGGCTCGCCGCCGGTGAGGCGCAGTTTCTCGACGCCGAGGCCCGCTGCAATACGGGCGAAGCGGGTGATTTCTTCAAACGAGAGCAGGGCGTCGTGCGGCAGGAATTTGTAGCCGGGGCCGAATACTTCCTTCGGCATGCAGTAGGTGCAGCGGAAGTTGCACTTGTCGGTGACCGAGATGCGCAGGTCGTGCAGATGCCGCGACCGCGAATCGGCAACGCGCCGCGCTGCGCGCAATTCCGCCAGCGAGCCCGCCGCGACCGGCAATGCCGACGCGCCGCGCAGCTTGCCAACTGGCGTCAGCGGGATGACGGTGCCGGGAACATGCGATCGCTCGCCCATGATGCGTTGCAGGTTTTCACGAATCGTTAATCACGCGGTATTCTGCTAGATTCGTTGCGTGAGAGCCGTTGTAACCCCTGCCGATCTCCCTGTTGCCGACGTGGCCTCATGGTCGGTGACCGTCTGTTTTCGCCAGCGGCCGGTGCAAAGTCGTTGGGTCGATTTTGAATGGGAAACCGCAACGGTCGAAGTGGTGGCAGCCGCGCAAAAGCTGGTGCCCGCAAATGCTGCCGTCGAGGAAATGACTGCTGGCGAGACGCGCTGGTGCTACACGGCGCAGCCTGTCGATCTGCATCCGTCGGAGGGGGAGGGCTACTGGCTCAACCTCAATTCCCCCGCACCCTGCATCTTCGTCATGTGGCGCCTGGAGGAGGGCGATCAGGTCCCGCGACCTGTGGTGGTGACACTCTCTTACAACGAGGCTGGCCGCATGCTCGACGCCGGCGACCACGTTGACAACGTGCCCATGCCTGCAGAAATGCGTGACGTGCTGATCGCCTATACCGCTGCGCACTACAAGCCCGAGCCGCGCAAGAAGGTGCGCCGCAACGATCCGTTCCGCGAAGGTGCCTTCCGCCGCGAATCATCGTCGGGATCGGGTGAATCGCGTGGCTGAAAAAAGTAACGAGCTGCCAACGTCTACCGCGGACGAGCGCTTCACGCTGTCGCGCTGGTCGCGACTCAAGCGCGGCGCCGGGGCTGTACCCGCTGTCGCTACGGACGAAGCCCCTCTCAGCCCCAAACCATCATTGGACGCGGCTCCGGGATCTGCCGCGTCTGCAGTGGCCAGTGGGCCAACCGCCGCTGCCGGGGATTTGCAATTGCCTCCGCTGTCGTCGATTTCGCTGAACACCGATTTCACCCCTTTCATGCAGGCCAAGGTGCCGGCGGCGCTGCGCCAGCAGGCCCTGAAAGCGTTGTTCCGCGAGCCGCACTTCAATGCGATGGACGGACTCGACACGTACATCGACGACTACACGCAGTTTGAACCGATCCCACCAGAAGTGCTGGAAAAGCTCTCCGCCTGGCAGGCGATCAAGAATCCGCCACAGATGGTGGTGGCCGACGGCGGCTATGCGGTCGATGTGACCAGCGACGAAGGGCGGGCGATTCTCGCTGCACGCGCTGCGCGTGACGCGGAAGACAACCCGCAGCAGGACAGTGCAGCCGAGACTGCTGCCGACTCGCCTGACACCCCGCCGCCCGCTTTGCATGCCAGGTATGGCACCCGTGTTGGCGACTTTTCCGCAGCCACGGCGACAGACCCCGAACCTGCGCTGACCGATCCCGTGCCTGATTCAGTGACCCCGGTACCCGCACACGCCGGCAGCACTGGCGCTGCGTCAGACAAACCACCTGCACCATGACCCGAAATGCTTACCTGTGCTCGTGCAATCGCACGATGCCCTTTGCCGCGACCGCGCTGACCGAGGCCGCGCGCGCTGCTGGCGCCGACCGCGTTGAGACTTTCGAGGCCATGTGCCAGCATCAGCTCGAACGCTTTGGTGCAGTCCTTGAAGGCGATGCCGTTGTGGCCTGCACGCAGGAAGCGCGCCTGCTGACCGAGGTGGCCGCCGATTTGCCCAAGGTATCGACTGTCCGCTTTTTCAATATCCGTGAGACGGCCGGTTGGGCCACAGAGGCACCGTTCGCGACGCCGAAGCTCGCTGCCCTGATTGCCAGTGCGATGTTGCCGGACGCCGAGCCCACCACGCAGGTGAGCTACAAAAGCGCCGGGCAGACGCTGATCATCGGTGCGCTGGCCGATGCGGTTGCCGTGGCCAATCTGCTGAAGGGGTCCGTATCGGTCAGTGTGCTGGCAACGACTACAGAGGGTGACACAGCCGGCGAGTTGCCCGCCACGCGAGATTTTGCGGTGGTCACTGGCTCCAAGGTCCGCGCGACGGGATGGCTGGGCGCGTTCGACGTGCAGTGGCAACAGGCGAACCCGATTGACCTCGACGCCTGCACCCGATGTGGCGCCTGCGTGAAGGCTTGTCCGGAGCAGGCCGTTGATGCCAGCTTTCAGGTCGATCTGCAGAAGTGCAAATCGCATCGTGCCTGCGTCGCAGCCTGCGGCGAGATTGGCGCGATCGATTTTTCGCGAATTGAAGCTGAGCGCAGCGGCCGTTTCGACATCGTGCTCAATCTCACCGCGCAACCGCTGTTCACGCAACACCAGCCGCCGCAGGGCTATTTTCAGCCTGGCGACGATGCCATGGCGCGTTTGCGTGCGATCACGGAAATCGTGGCGTTGACCGGTGAGTTCGAGAAGCCGAAATTCTTTGACTATCGCCCGCGCATTTGTGCGCATGGCCGCAACCGCAAGAGCGGATGTACGCAGTGCGTCGATGTTTGCTCTACGCGCGCCATAGCGTCAAGAGGTGACCAGATTGAGGTGTCGCCGCAGCTTTGCATGGGCTGCGGTGCCTGCACCACCGTGTGCCCATCCGGGGCGCTGAGCTACACGGTGCCGCGCGTGGCTGATCTCGGAGCGCAGATCAAGACGGTGCTGCGCACTTACCACCGTGCTGGTGGCAAGGATGCCATCCTGCTGCTGCACGACGGCGAGCAGGGCGCAGCAGCAATCGCCGCGTTGGCCCGCCACGGCGAAGGCCTGCCAGCACGCTGCATTCCGCTGGCGTTGCATCACGCGGCGGCAGCGGGGCTGGACGCGTGGCTCGGTGCCGTCGCCTACGGCGCCACCGAGGTCGCGGTGCTGGTCACACCGTCGGTGGCGCCGGAATACCTGATCACACTCAACGCGCAGGCCGCCGTCGCGAATCGCATACTCGCAGCGCTTGGCTATCAGGGGGCACGCGTCCGCATTGTGGATGAGCGCGAGCTGGCGTTCCCGGCCTGGGCCGAGACGCGCGGCCTGGGCGTACGTGTTGCGGCGGGCTTTAACCTGAGCAACGACAAGCGTGGGACGCTGGACGCTGTATTTGCTCATTTGCATGAGCATGCACCGACACCGGTGCCATTGATCGCGCTGGACGCCGGAGCGCCGTTCGGGGCGATCACGGTGGATGCGGATCGGTGCACGATGTGCCTGGCCTGCGCGGGCAGTTGCCCCGAGGGTGCGCTGGCTGACAACCCGGAGAAGCTGGAGCTCCGCTTTGTCGAGAGCAAGTGCGTGCAATGCGGCCTATGCCAGAAGACCTGCCCGGAACGGGCGATCACGCTGGTACCGCGACTTAACCTCGTTGCTGAAGCGAAAAAGCCGGTGGTGCTGAACGCGGCGGAAATTCTTAATTGCACACGTTGCAGCAAGCCGCTGGGTGCCAAGAAGATGATTGAAAACATGGCCGGCAAACTCGCCTCGCACAGCATGTTCGCCGACGAACGGTCGAACGCCCGCATCTTCATGTGTGCCGACTGTCGCGTCGCCGATCTTTACAGCGAAGAAAAGCCGCTGGACATCCGGGACCTGCCACGATGAGCGATCACGACAACACAGCCGCTGGTGCGGCGCCGGTCTCTTTCCGCACGTGGATTTCGCCGGAAGATCACGGTCGCGCCAATTTCTACGCGCTGATTTCGCGGCTGTTTGCCGATGCTCCGGACGCCCCCTTGCTGCGGGCGATCGCAGGGTCGCCGCCGCTTGCTACCGACGACGACGGCATGCCGCTGGCGCTGGCGTGGTCACGCCTTATCGCCGCCTGTACCGTCGTGGACGTTGATGCTGCAGCGGCGGAGTACGAGACACTTTTTGTCGGCGTCGGCAAGGCGCCGCTGAATTTGCATGCTTCCCACCACCTGACCGGGTTCATGATGGAGCAGCCGCTGGCGGATGTGCGTACCGCCCTTGCAACACTAGGGTTTGCCCGCGTCGGAGCACAAACGATGGTCGAGGATCACCTGTCTGCTCTGTGCGAAGTGATGCGCTTGCTCATTGTGGGCGGCAGCGGGGTTGAGCCAGCGCCCCTTGCCGTGCAGCGCCGGTTTTTTGAGGCACACATCGCGCCCTGGTTTGATCAATGTTGCGCCGCAATAGCGGAATCCTCGCTTGCCAATTTCTATCGCGTCGTTGCACAATTCACATGTAATTGCTTGCAGATAGAGCGTGAAGCGTTCGCAATTGGCGAGTAGCTGCATACCAAGTTGTGCCAAGGAGTGTTCACATGAAAAACGGTAAGTCCGGCGCTGATCTCAAGCGTCGCGGTTTTTTGCTGGCTG
>Ga0208695_1001490_pt1 | contig 19296 bp, 16 predicted proteins | sample AD_UKC111_MetaG_FD_184449 | JGI IMG/M metagenome (GOLD analysis project Ga0208695, IMG submission 184449) | Active sludge microbial communities of municipal wastewater-treating anaerobic digesters from Hong Kong - AD_UKC111_MetaG (SPAdes)... | ecosystem: Engineered > Bioreactor > Anaerobic >...
GATGTATATCTTGGAGCTGTGGCAGCTAGCGACGGCATGCATTTTGCCCTAACTGGACAACCTGGTGATTTATCAACGATGATCAGTGATTTATCAAATTATCAGGGTTTTATCGAGTATGGAGCACAATATAGACCAAGGTAGGAACGTTCTGTCTAATTAGGAGAGATAATTTGTGATGAGGAACAAGAATTTTTGGATGTTGTTAGGTGGCATGATCATGTTGATGATCGTAATTTGCATCTTTTCTCAGTACAACCCGAGATTGCAGCAACAAAGAGCGTTGGCAAAGAAATGGAATGTCGAAATTGAAAATTATCCACACCCACATTATTTTCCGTATGGGTATTTTGAAGAAATATTAGAACCTGGTACAGGTATTAACGAGGTTCACCAAATAGTTGTTGACTATCAACGTGTGATGTATCTGCGGTCCGGGACTTTTGATTATGAGCTATATTATTATTACGCTCGGCAAGATCAAAAAGCATTGAGGATTCAGGTAATTTATAAAGATGGTCGATTAGAAGAGCTAAGAACCGAGGATAGCAATAGCCGTTCATTTTCGAATGATGGCTACAATGAAGGGTTGTTGGAGACTTTCCCATAAAACCCTGGTTTGCTTTCCTTTGAGGTGCGGAAGGAGTGAAGGTAAGGTATTTCTGCAAAATATCCTATTCAGGCAGGTGTTTGCGATTGTGAAGGTAACAGTGATGGTAACGGATGGTGAGCGAGTCCGCTTTGTGCCGCCCGGCGACGTGCGGGGCTGGGATTGGTATGCGTATGTGGAGAATAATCCGCTGCGGTATAGTGATTAATAAGAAGTGGTGTGAATTTTCTGCTTGTTAAAGTCCCGGAAATAATTCACTGCGATGGTTTGCGGCCATAGAAAGGTCACCTTCATTTTGGGATAAAACTTTATAGTCGTGGGCTATAATAATTGTACAGACAATTGTTTGTGGGGAGGTGGCCTTATGAATAGCTGGCATAACAAAATCGGTTTGGGGCTGATTTTGATTGGCTTGCTGTTGCTACCAACGGGCTTGGTTTTGGCCAGGCCGTCGGCCCAGGAGAGCGGTTATTGGGAGTATGTTGAGACGGTGACGCAAGAAAGCACCTCGCCTTTCAACGAAACTCGCATCGCTTCTTATAGCGAAAACAGTGTCTTGCTGCACTTTGAAAACCCTCCTGCCAGTCAAGATCGCACAATTTATCTTGCCACTTGTAGCTGGTCGTGGCAGTATGAAAACGGCGGGCAAAGGCTTTACCCTGGCGAAACGGTCAAGATTAGTCTAACTGTCTCTAACGATTCGGGGAATCAGACAGCATATGCACACGCAAATATGGATATGGCTTACACCACGCCGTCTGGCGATGCGGGGAGGGGCATTGTTCCCATAATCTATGCGGGCGAGGGACAAAGCGCCACCGAATATGGCGAATATGTGGTTGAAGCTGGTCCCATTCCTGGCTGGGGAGATACGTTTGCACTGGAAGTTACATGCGCCTACGGCTTTTCGGCGAACGTGCAAAGAGTCTATCGTTGGGTGCCTGCTAGCACAGCGACTGTTCCGGCGAGCAATCCCTCAGCTTCCTGCCTGGCAACAATCACCCTGGATCAAGACATACAGCCCGGCGATGAGATATACGCCTCAGCTGAGGTTATCAGCAGCGCCGATGGGCGCACGCTGTACCCTCAGGATGGCTATTGGCGATATAACGGCGTGCAGGCGGATTCAATGCAGTGGGATGGACAGGCTGCCACGCTTGAATATGTCTTTACCTGCCCCGAAACGGGGCTTATGCAAACGGCCTCGCTGGATATTCCCCCTTACCGCGCCCCGTCTGATGGCGCTGACTGGGTGTTGGTGGTCGGCGGGCTGGCAGCTGTGGGGGCCATGGCTGTCGCTGTTGCTGCTGCAGCCGGTGTTGGCGGTTACCTGATTTATAAGAACAGTCGCGGCAAAGCCAAGCCGTCCCGACAGACGTATATTTTGCAGCTCAGCACGCAGAAGGTGGATATTGCTGAGGGGCAGGTGCATCGCTTGCAGATCAATGCCTGGCGGGTTATGCCAACGGGCGGTTATCAGCCCGCACCTGAGGCGATGATCAACTTGTATATTTCTGATCCCAACTGCGGTTTGCAAATATCCCCCATCTCTGGACGGGGCAGCCTGGCTTGTACGATTGCCCTACCCAAGCTGCGCAGCAGTCAGACGGTTACCCTGACAGCGGTAGCAACTGCTAGCGGCGCCCAAACCCGCGGTGTGGTGCAGATCAATATCCTGGCGCCGGTGGTCTTGGGTGCCTGGGTGGGGGGAAAGAAGCAGACTGACGTCACGTATCAGGCTCACCTGGAAGCGCCGCGCTGGGATTTTGGCGAGCTGATCGCTTACTTTCACGCACCGGATCACGATTCCCAACCTGTAACGCCACCTTTCCAGCACACCCTGGGCAGCCCAACCTTCACGTCCTCGCCCGATATCTTGCAGGTGAGCAATTGGGGGGAGCATGCCGCCGGACAGTTCTCAGGCGATGTGGCGCTGCGACCGGGAGCGGACCTGGAGCAATACCTTGGCCCTGACCTGAACAAGCAGGGCGGCGTGATCCCCTTGACCATTACTGTGACCGCTCAAGATGGCTGCCGCTATCAACAAACCGTCCAGTTTGTGATCTGCCCCACCTTCGAGCTGTACGTATGTGATTACGATGGCAGTGACCTGGCAAAGTGGGGGCAGGGCGGTCACTCTTACAGCAAGCAAGGCATCACCTGGCAGGAATTTGAATTTGCCGCTGATGGACTGGACCGCCTGAAACTGCTTGCCTTTGTCACCCGCACAGATAAGCCGCCCGTTCGCGGACAGGTGCCTTCCGCGGTGGCAAACTTGCTAGAGATCAAGTCGGTAGAGTGGAAGAATGCGGATGACCAGAGCGAGTTTTTGCCCCCTGCGGTGCAATTGAACCCGCAGGCGCCCGGCTTTTTCTGGATTGAGACCGGCGCCACATCTCTGTTACAGGCTACTCGTGCCCGGCTCACCCGCCCGCACGTGATGGAAGTCAATGTCGGTTTGCGAGAAGGCCTTCCGGCTCGCTACCGTCTTGCCCGCTCGAGTGTGTTGGTAACGCTCCAACCACAGTTCCTGCACCTGCGCTTGTGGATTGCACCTGGTCTTTATCGCGGCACTTCTGATGCATTTGCCTATGCCAAACTGTTTCCCTGCCGGCTCCCCTACATCAATCAGCCGCTGCGTTTGCAGGTGCAAACTTCCGGGGCGGCGCAACTCACGCTCAAGCATGACGCTGATCAAGCCACCTGTGCGCAAGAGTCTCAGCCTACAGATACGATCACTTTGGTAAAAGGAACAGCCCGCTGGACTTTGCAGTACAGTGGCATGGATTGGGAAAACCTACCCCAGGCCATATTCGAGGTGCAATGTCAGGCGCTGGATGCGCACAACGCCCTGGCTTTTTCTGTGACCGAGACGATCAACGTCAACCAAAATGTCTCAGACACATTGAGCGCGCTGTTGGACGATAACGAACTGGCAAAGGAACTGAACAACCCGGCATTTTTGTCGGATACAGTTACTCCGCTATTCCTGCGTGGGCCAATCTGGAATATCCGGCAATTGTTCGATTGTAGCGCGCCATTCGTTTGTTATCGAATGCGAGACAAAATTATTCAGTGGTTGGAGGATCGCCGTCTCTACAATAAAAAAGGCGCTCCGATGACCGAGATGGCGCGCATGCGCACGATGAATGGCATCGAATTCGATTATTACTCGATGAATCCCGTTCATGTATGGGCCGGAATTTTCCTGTCGGGTATGGATCGCTATGGTGACTACCGTGCTATTGACCCATGGTGGGAACAAAGCTGGCGCGATGGTGCATACCGCAAGCCGGAAGGATTGTTGACCGCTTGGGGTGAAAAAGCACAGGTTGCAAAGTGTGCGGGAACAGGAGCGGTTGTCTTAGGGGCATTGTATTCGGTGTATACAATGCTGCCAATTGCTGCTGGGGTGGCGCAAATATACGCAGTGGACTCCGTGATGTTCGTAAAAGCCGTCGTGGATTGGATTGCCGGTCATAAAATCAAGACGATTCTGGCTGGGCTGGCAATGTCCAAGATTGATGACGTGGGAGATGCTATGTTCACATCGGCGAGCAATTACGCCAGCGCAGATGGTCGGTTGCAGAAAACGGATCATGGTTGGCTGCGGTTTTTCATTAAGCAAGTGGATAAAAGGGATGCCGAAATTCCTGCCGAAGTTTAGCCTGTGACGAAAATTGGGTGTAGAAATGGTCGCCTGTCATCCAAAGCGGATGACAGGCGACGGGGTGTGTTTCATGCTGCAGCAAGCGACGCAAGGGGTTGTGGCGTCATTCCGAACAGGCGTGCCCTGAGCCTGGCCTTGTCCTCCATGCGCAACAGCTGAATGTGTTGGTGCGCAAGCTGCCATTGCACATCAGCGGGTAGGTTCGCTGATTGAAGGAAGACTTGATAGAGGGCTTGGGGGTCATCGTCGGCGGCAATGCGGTTGAGCGAAAAGCTGCCGCAAGCCCGGCATTGATGGATCAGCATCAGCTCGCCGTTGCCTTCTGGAGCATATTTATCGTGCTTTTTTTTGGTCGTCAGGCCAATTGGCTGCATGATTGCTTTGCAGGCGCAAAGGCGGTCACCGGCGTGATGTAAGTCCACATGGCGTGAAGAAAGACAGAAGGGGCAATGGTTGCGGTTTTGCACACCGGATAGAAGCGGATTGGCGGAGACCCAGGCGCGGCAGGCGGCACATTGAAAGTCACCTGCATACAAGAAAGTTGCTGCTGCGCCGATATGTTTGGCGTGAGGGCTTCGTTTCATGCTTGCATCCTCAGGCGTAGGTAGCTTTGGTAGCGGCGCGGGCTGATCTTCCCTTGCAGCGTGGCGTTGCGAATGGCGCAGCCGGGTTCTTCGTTGTGCGTGCAGCTGTATCCAAAGCGGCATTTTCCCAAGAAGGGGCGCATTTCGGGGAAAAAGCCGGCCAGTTCATCGGCGGCAATGTCCCACAGACCATATTCGCGCACCCCCGGTGTGTCAAGCAGGGCGCCGCCAAAGTCGAGGGCGATCATTTCCGCCTGTGTGGTGGTGTGACGCCCCTTGCCGGTGATTTGATTCACGTCGCCAATGCGTTTGCCCAGGCCGGGCTGCAAGCTGTTCAGCAGGGTGGTCTTGCCAACGCCCGATTTGCCCACCAGGGCGGTGATGCGTCCGGTCAGGGCCTGACGTAGCAACGGCAAGCCGTCGCCCGTTTGGGCGCTGACGGTCAGGGTTGGGTAACCGATCTGAAGGTAGTCTGTTAGCACTGTGCGCAACTCATCGGGGTCATGCAACAGGTCGCACTTGGTGATGCAGATGAGCGCAGGGATTTGAGCGGCCTCAAGTGCAATCAGATAGCGGTCGAGCATGTTCCAGCGGGGGGCCGGGTTGGCGACAGCAAACAAGATGGCAACCTGATCGAGATTGGCGGCGATAATTTGTTCAAAGGCATGGGCGCCGGGCATTGGCACAGCGCTTTGACGTGAAAGCTGATTGCGGCGCGGCAAAATTTCTACAATTTGCCAGCTTGCATCGGTGCGTTGCTGCAGCTGCACCCAATCGCCGACGGCAATCAGGCTGCCGCAACGGTTGGCCTTTTGTAGCTGTGAGGATAGACAGGCAGTGACGGTTTGTTCGCCAAGCTGCACTGTATAGCGGTCGAAAAACTTTTTGTAAACCACGCCCTGATTGGGGGTGGCAGTGATGGGTGGTTGCATGGGAATACTTCCTGAAAACAGCAAAGAAGACGATGACGATTTTTCTTCATGGTCTTGCAGAAGAAAACAGGTCACGGGCGTGAGGCACTCGTGACCTGTTCTTTTTTGCTGTAGGAAGCGGAAAAGAGAGAGTCGCTAAGGGAGCGCGCTCACGCGAACGTTGTCAACAACCACCGATGCCTTTTGTACCATGCAGCGCGCTCCTTTCTGTAGAGTCAAAGAATATCGAACGAGAAGTAGTTTATCAGACCTGTGAGCAGGTGTCAAGGTTTCTAGCATTCGCTATATCCGCAGGAATAGCATTTGCGACAGCCTTCTTCATTGACGACGGCAGCTTCGCCGCATTCGGGGCAAAGGTCGCCAATTTTGGATAGGCGTGGCTGCTCTGCGGCCCGAAGTGGCTGCTCGGCGACCCGAAGTGGCTGCTCGGCGGCCCGAAGTGGCTGCTCGGCGGCCCGAAGTGGCTGCTCGGCGGCTTGCGTGGATGGCAATGTGCCGGTTGTGATGAGCAGGGGCATGGCTTCAGGATGATGGCCGTTGCCGTTTTCGGGGGCGGGGTAGGTCTCTGCGGATGAGCGGGCGGCTTTTTCGGCCATGCGTTCTTCGCGCTGACGCAGGTATTCTTCCAGCACCTGAGCAACGCCATCGGGCAGGGAGCGCACGCGCTTGGGGCCAAAGCCCAGTGAACGTCCGCCGCCGATGCCGCTGAGTTGGCGGATGGCCTCGCGCAGGCGTTGGCTTGGTTCAATGGCTGAGGTTAGGCGCAGGACGTAAGACAGCAGGCGGCCAATTGCTTCTGAGACGGCAGCTGTGTCGGAACCGGCTTTGGAGGTGTTGATGAATACTTCAAAGGGTTGGCTGCCGCCATTTTCATTGACGGTGACAAAGGCTTTGCCCAGCGGGGTTTCCACGGAATAGGTGAAGCCGGTCAGGAAGCGCGGACGGGCTTTTTTGCCCTCGTTCCAAACGGGCAGTTGTTGAGCTACCTTCTCGGGTGCGGCGGGCTCGGTTTCTTTCTTTGCTGCGGTGGCGCGGGTTTCAAGCACAACCTTCTCGCGCGAGCCGGTGACGTACACCGTTAGCCCTTTGCAGCCCAGTTTCCAGGCCAGCTGATAGGCCAGGGCAACTTCTTCTTCGCTTGCACCGGGGGGGAAGTTGATGGTTTTGGAGAGGCTGTTATCCACAAAGGCTTGCATGGCAGCCTGTGTATATACATGTTCCTCGGCGCTGATATCTTGTGAGACGACGAAGACGTTGCGAATGGCTTCAGGCACATCGGCAATGCCCTGACAAGAGCCCGCAGCCATGACCTGCTCGAAGATTTTCTGGCGCGCCTCGCCATCCAGGCCGCTGACTTCAAGGGCGCGCTCGAACAGCGGGCTGGCATAGGTCAGCTGCAAGTCTTTGCCATTGTCGTTGACGTGTCGGATGTAAGCCAGGGCAAAGACGGGCTCACAGCCATAGCCTTCACAACCGGCAACCGTGGCAATCGTGCCGGTTGGGGCAACGGTGGTTTGCGCAGCGTTGCGGATGCCGTTTTCGAGAATGCCTTTGCGGATGGCTTGCCAATCGAGCTCTGGACGGCCCCAATCATGCGTGTGGGGCACGAGGGGTTCTGGCGGGCTCCAACGCAGGTTGGTTGGGTCATAAATGCTGCCGGCAATGGCCGGGAAGCTGCCGCGAGTGCGTGATAGTTCAATGCTGGTGCGCATGGCATGATAGCGGACGAATTCCATCACCTGCGAAGCAAATTCCTGGCCTTCGGGGGAGCCATAGCGAATGCCAGCGTGATACATCAGGTCGGCCAGGCCCATGATGCCCAGGCCAATGCGCCGGGCGCGGTGGGCGGCTTGTGCCAATTCGGGCACGGCCGGCACATATTCATTGGCATCTACGACGTTATCGAGGAAGATGGTGGCGAGCTCAACGCTGTGTTGCAGTGCTTGCCAATCTACCTGTCCATTGGCGGCCAGGTGCTCGGCCAGGTTCACGGAGCCCAAGCAGCAGTTTTCGTAGGGCCCCAACCATTGTTCGCCGCAGGGGTTGGTCGCCTCGAGCTGATAGAGGTGCGGGACGGGGTTGCTGCGGTTGGCAGTATCCAGAAAGAGCAGCCCCGGCTCGCCGTTGAGGTGTGCCTGATGGACGATTTTTTGGAAGAGTTCGCGGGCGCGCACTCGTTTGTAGACTTTGAAAGGAATGCCGCGCGCTTCTGCTTCTTCAAAGGTGCCGCTGAAGTCGTGATATTCGGGGGCGTGTACATCGGGGAAGCGCAGTTCCCACATGTCGTCGTTTTCAACCGCTTGCATGAAGGCGTCGGTGATGCCAACGGAAATGTTGAAATTGGTGATCTGATTTTCATTGGTCTTGCAGCTGATGAATTCTTCCACATCGGGGTGATCAATGCGCAAGACGGCCATGTTGGCGCCGCGCCGCGAGCCGCCTTGGGCAACTTCGCCAAAGGCGTGGTCATAGACGCGCAGGAAGCCGACCGGGCCGGTTGCCTGCCCGGCAGAAGACTTGACCAGGCTGCCTTTGGGGCGCAGGCGCGAGAATGAGAAGCCATTGCCGCCGCCGGTTTGCTGAATGAGGGCGGCATCACGCAGGGTTTGGAAGATGCCGCTGTCTTTACGGCCCATGTCATCATCAATGGGCAAAACAAAGCAGGCTGCCAGCTGTCCCAGGGGGGTGCCTGCACCGGTGAACGTGGGTGAGTTGGGGAAGAAGCGTTTGCTGGTCAGCAAGACGTAAAACTGACGCGCTCGTTCCATCACGTCGTTGCCCCAAGCTTCTTCCACTCGGGCGATGTTGTAGGCAACGCGCCAAAACATTTCGTCTACGGTTTCGGCCGGTTGCCCGTCTCGTCCGCGCCGCACGTAGCGGCGGATGAGAACCTGTTTGGCGTTATCAGTGAGCTGAATGTGCGGCAGGTCGGCGGGCAATGGTGGGGTTGGCAAAAGGCCTTCTTGGTTGCGTTGGGATGAATTGGACATGAACTCCTCCTGAGAAGATTAGAAAAATCAATCAAATTGACGAGAAACGCTCGCTTAACTTTCCAGCAGGCGGTCAATCTCTTTGCGAATGGATTGCAGGTCATCCAGGTGCAGGTAAACGATGGCGTAGCGAATGTAGGCAATCTGATCAAGCTTCTTGAGCCCGGCGATGACCATATCACCGACCACGCGCGAAGATACTTCGGCACGGCCCATTTTTTGCAGAGAAGCTTCAATTTCATTGACCAATCGTTCAATATCTGCTGCCGAAACAGGCCGCTTGGCACAGGCAATGCGAATGCCGTGCACCAGCTTCTCGCGGTCAAATTCTTCGCGAGTTCCATCGCGTTTGACCAGGAGGGGGGTTGCCAGGATGGGACGTTCGTAAGAGCTGAAGCGTTGATGGCAGTTTTCGCATTCGCGCCGCCGACGCACGCCGCCGCGCGCATCGTGGGTGGTATCGAGGACTCTGGATTGTTGGTGCTGACAATAGGGACAGCGCATGAGAAAACACTCCTGCTTGAAAAGTGATGGATTTTCCCGCCTGAGGAAAATTGCGAATCGGCGATACAACGAACAAAAAAAGCCGATCAAGGCTTGGGTTGAGGCAGGTTGAGTTATTTTTACCCCCATATATGGGGGTGTGTTTGTTTTGTATAGTATGGATACTATATTCATTCTAGCACAAATGAACCAAACCTGCAAGCCGTATGCAAGGTGATTTTCTTAAAGTTTCTTGGGCGGTTGGGGGGCGGTGGATTGGGTAGGACGTTGGCGAGATGGCAGGGCTGGTGGATGCAACTGGCGTAACAACCCATTTTGGGGTAATCTGCCCCCAGCGGTGGGGGGCTGTGCCTGCTGGTTGAAATCAGCCTACGCCAGGCTTAAAAGAAACGCCCTCCCTAAAACGGGAGGGCGAGGCTAAAAATCGTCAGAGGGGGCTTAGCGCCCTTCAATGCGCTTGCGCAAGAACGCCGGCACATCCAGATCATTGGTGTTGACGACCTGGGTGCTGAACACCGTCTGCTGCTGCGGGTCGCTGGGCGGCGGGGTGGAGGTGGTGGTGCTGCTTGGGCGCGGGGTCGCAGCAGGGGCAGCTTGTGGCGTCACAGTGCGTTGGCTGGGGGTTTGCTGATGCGCTGTCGTGCGCACCTCACCGGGGGTTGGAAGGCGGACGCCCGCCCGATCAAAACCCGTGGCAATGACGGTGATGCGCAGTTCGTCGCCCATGTTCGGGTCTATCACCGCGCCGAAGATGAGGTTGACATCTGGGTGAGCCGTTTCTTTGATGATGGCTGCGGCCTGATTGACTTCAAACAGGGTCAGGCTGTTGCCGCCGGTGACGTTAAAGAGGATGCCGCGAGCGCCGTTGATGGTGATATCGAGCAGTTGACTGGAGATGGCCGCTTCGGCAGCAATGCGGGCACGGTCTTCGCCCGAGGCGCGCCCGACCGCCATGAGCGCTGCACCGCCTTCGGACATGATGGCGCGCACGTCAGCAAAGTCGAGGTTGATCAGTCCGGGGACGGTAATCAGTTCGGAGATGCCCTGAATGCCCTGTCGCAAGACATCATCTGCAACGCGAAAGGCTTCGTGCAGGCTGACGCGCTTATCTACAATTTGCAGCAAGCGGTCATTGGGAATGACGATGAGCGTATCGGCATGTTCCTTGAGGCGTTCGATGCCCGCTTCCGCAGATTGTTGACGGCGTGAGCCTTCAAAGGTGAAGGGGCGGGTGACAACGCCGATGGTCAGGGCGCCGACTTCTTTGGCAATTTGGGCGACGATGGGGGCCGCGCCGGTGCCGGTGCCGCCGCCAAGGCCGGCGGTGACGAAGACCATGTCGCTGCCGCGCAGCACTTCATACAGCTCTTCAGCGCTTTCTTCGGCAGCTTTGCGCCCCATTTCGGGGTTGCCGCCTGCGCCAAGGCCACGCGTGGTCTTATCGCCAATGCGCACGCGCGTGCCTGCTTTGGAAAGCAGCAGGGCTTGCGCATCGGTGTTGACGGTGATGAATTCAATCCCTTGCAGGCCTTCTTCAATCATGCGGTTGACGGCGTTGCAGCCACCGCCGCCGACGCCAACGACCTTGATGCGGGCGAATGATTCACTCAGTGAGCTGAAGTTTGCATCCATTTTTAACATCTCCTCTACACAATTGTACTCGAAAAAAAAGAAAAGTTCGGGTTGACAAAGCCCATTTCATGGGCGTTTTGACGATACGGGGTGGCTGACCTTTTCAGGGCAGCAGACGTTTGAGGAAGTTCTTGACTGCTTCCCAATCGAAGTTCCCTCCTTTCCCAGGTCGTTTTCCCCCTGCAGCTGGGGTGGTTTCGCTCATCATCAATGCCCAATGCAACAGGCCGACGCTGGTCGAATAGGCCGGGTTGTTCAATTGGTCGGCCAGGCCGCTCAGGTTTTCGGGGCGGGCGATGCGCACAGGCAGGTCAAAGATTCTGCTGGCCAGCGTCTTTGTGCCGGGCAGCAAGCTTGCGCCGCCGGTGAGGACGATGCCAGCGGGCAGCAGGCCATCGTAACCGGAGCGTTTGATTTCTTGTAAGATTAATTCAAAGATTTCTTCCATGCGCGCTTCGATGATCATGGCCAGTTCACGCCGGTTGACAACGCTTGGCCCTTCTTCGCCGAAGGCACGGATGGTGAAGGTTTCATCGCTGCCGACTTCGTCGGTGATGGCGTGACCGTATTGTTTCTTGATTTCTTCGGCCTGCGAGACGGGCAGGCGCAGACCGTGGGCAATGTCGTTGGTGACGTGGTTGCCGCCAACCCCCAAGACCATTGTGTGCCACACGTCGCCATCAATGTAAATGGCCAGGTCGGTTGTGCCGCCGCCAATGTCGCAGACGACGACACCCATTTGCCGCTCGCTTTCGCTGAGGACAACTTCGCCGGAGGCGAGCGGGTTGAGCACAAATTGGCTGACTTCTACCCCAGCTGCTTGCACTGCCTGACGCAGGTTTTCTACCGTTGCTTCGGCGGCGGTGATGATGTGCGCTTCTACTTCCATGCGGTAGCCGTGCATGCCAACCGGGGCGTGAATGCCTTCCTGCCCGTCTACGATGAAACCGCGCTGAATAATATGAATGATTTGGCGGTTGTGCGGGATGGCGACGGCTTGGGCGGCATCCAGGGCGCGCAGCACGTCTTCTTCGTCAATCACGCCGCCGGAGATGCCAACGACGCCGCGGCTGTTGACCGAGGCAACGTGTGACCCGGCCAGGCTGACGAGGGCGGAGGTGATTTCCAGGCCGGCGGAGCGCTGCGCTTTTTCAACCGAGCGGGCAATGGATTGTGAAGCGGCGTTGAGGTCTACGATGGTGCCTTTTTTGATGCCTTGCGAGGGTTCAATGCCTACGCCAAGGATGCGCAGGTGTTGGTTGGCTTCTACCCGTGCAATCAGGGTGCAGGTTTTGGTCGTGCCAATGTCAATTCCGACTACAATCAGTTCGTCCATGGCTTAAGGCTCCATTCGATAGAAGGGGGCGTGAATCGTTTCCACGCTGATGACCGCTGGGGTGATGCCTTGTGACCCCAAATAGGTCACAATTGTTTGATATTCCAGTAATTTGATGTCCATGTTGTCTAGGCTACGACCAATGTAAACGCTCCAGCCGTTGGGGTCGTTCCAGCCGAGCCCGCTGAAGGGGGAATAGGTCAGGCTTGCGCCTTCTGGTACTTGTGGCAGCAGACGCAGGGCGGTATCCAACATTTGCGGTTGCATTTGTTGCCCCCATGTTTGTGGGGTGGGCAGAAGTTTGAAGCGCTCTAGCGGGTTGAGGGTGGCTTCGGTTGGCAGGGTTTGCACAAGCGGCGGCAAACTATCCGATGCGACGGTGGGTAAGCTTGTGGAGAGTTCGCCGCGCGCCGGGAAGATGTAGCCTTGTTGGTCAATCCACAGCGTTTCTTCTCCCGTTTGCCAGGCCAAAATTGGCTGCCGCTCGGTTGCGCTGAGGGTGACTTGTGCGGGCAGGCCAATGCTCAGGCGGATATCTTTCAATTCGGGGAAGGATTCTTTAATGCTGGTTAGCAGGGTGTTGCGATTGATGGCAAAGATGTTTTCGCCTTCCAGGTTGAGCACAGCTGTGATTTGTTCGCTGCTGAGCCGTTCCAACCCCCGCACGTTGACGGTTTGTACCTCGAACGTGCTGGATTGCAGCAAGAAGAGCAGCAGGATGAACCAAACCAGAGCAAGCAAGGCGGATAGGCCGCGCTCGCCGAAGCTGACGTTGGGGATGGCGGGCAGGCGCAGCTCGGCACCGCTGGCACTAAGCGTGTAGTAGTATTGCCGGCGGGTTTGGGTGCGCGCTTTTTGGGCAACTGGAATGGTCGCGCTGCTGCGCAATGGTGTGACAACGCTGCCGCGCACCGTGACGGGTGGGGGAGAAACCGGGCGCGGGGCACGCGCCGGGCGCGCCGTTGGCTGTCCGATGGGTTGGTGTGGGCGGTTGGTTGTGGTTTGTGCACGGCGCTGCCGCACTTGTTCAGCGCGTGTGGGACGGTTGGGGGTGGTGGTCATATCGCCCTCCTGTATTCTCGGATGAGTTGGTCTTTCTCTTGTTTGCGTTCCAGTGCCAGTGCTACCAGCCGGTCAATCAGGTCGGGGTAGGGCAGTCCGCTGACCTGCCAGAGCTTGGGGTACATGCTGATTGGGGTGAAGCCGGGCAGGGTGTTGATTTCACTCAGGTACAGTTCGTTGGTTTCACGGGTTAGCAAAAAGTCAACCCGTGCCATGCCAGCGCAATCGGCGGCGCGGTAGGCGGCAAGCGCCAGTTGGCGCACTTGCTCATGCAGCGCTTCTGGCAGCGGGGCAGGGATGAGCAGTTGTGAACGCCCATCTACATATTTGGCGTCGTATGAATAAAATGTGTCACTGGGGATGATTTCTCCGGCAATGGATGCTTGCGGGTGATCGTTGCCCAACACGGCGACTTCAATTTCGCGCGGCGAGACCAAACCGCGCTCAACCAGGATGCGCCGGTCATAGGCGGCGGCTTCGTGCAGTCCCTCAAGCAGTTCGCCTTGCGTGCGGCAGCAGGTGATGCCGACGGATGAGCCGAGGTTGGCTGGCTTGGTGAAGATGGGCAGCGGCAGGGAGGCAAGGATTTCATCCAGCACAGCTTTGGCGTTTTGCTCAATTTGGCGGCGGGTGTAGAGCCGCGAATCGAGCACGGGAATGCCGTGCGCGCGCATCACATCTTTGAACAGGGCTTTGTCCATGCCAACCGCGGAGCCCAAGACACCCGCGCCGACATAGGGTAAATCGAGCATTTCGCACAGCCCTTGCAGGCAGCCATCTTCTCCATAGCTGCCGTGCAGGATGGGAAAGAGGATATCGAGGCGGCTGAGCGGGGTGGCAATCCATTGGCCCTGGCTGAGCTGTTCAAAGCCCTGAATGCCTGATTGGATGGGGCTTAAATCCACCCGGGATAATGGGGTGCTTGAGCTGATTGGGGTGATGGCACACAGGGTGGGGGTGTCAGCGTAGTTCAGGAGCGTGACCGGGGTCAGTCGGTCGTTGCGGCCCTGTTGCATGTCCTCAAGGGCGTGTGCTCCGGTGACCCACTGCCCGCGACGGGTGATTCCAATTTGGGTGACTTGGTAGCGCTCGGGTGAAAGAACATCCATGATGGAGCGCGCCGATTGCAGCGAAACTTCGTGCTCGCCGGAACGTCCACCAAAGAGAAGGCCAAGGTTAAGTTTTTGCATGTTATTCACCAAAGTCACCAAGAAGTTCAATTTCAAGCTGTAATTCGATGTTGAATTTTTCCAAGACGGTGCGCCGCACGTGTTGAATCAGTTGATAGACATCGTTGGCGGTTGTATCGGCATGGTTGACAAAAAAGTTGGCGTGGATGGGGCTTACTTCCGCAGAGCCGATGCGATAGCCTTTCAGCCCGGCGGCTTCAATCAAGCGGCCCGCATAGTCGCCGGGGGGGTTTTTGAACATGGAGCCCAGGCTTGCGCCGGGGGGCTGTGTGGCTCGACGGCGTTCGGTCATGGCCTGCATGGTGGCTTTGACCTGCTCAGGGGTGCTGCGACTGAGCTTGAGCCGGGCGGCGAGGATGATGGCTTGATGAGGGCTGGCTTTGAGCGCACTGGAGCGGTAGCTATAGGCCATTTGCTCCACCGTCCAACTTTGCGGTTCTTGATTGGGTTGCAAGATTTCGGCCAGGAGGAGGTTGTGGGCCATGTCGCTGCCATGTGCACCGGCGTTGCCATAAACAGCCCCGCCGAGTGTGCCGGGGATTGAGGCAGCCCATTCCAGGCCGCTCAGGCCACGCAGCGCCACCTGTCGGGCAATGGCGCTCAGGTTGGCTCCCGATTCGGCCCACACGCTCGGCTCTTCGTTGGCATGGTCCGAAACCTTGACCGTGCGCGCCCGGTTGATGAGGATGACAGCTTGCAAACCTTTGTCGCTGATCAGCACGTTTGAGCCGCTGCCGAGGACGTAGAAGGGCACGCCCATTTGCCATAGGGCTTGGGCGGCGTTGCGCAACTCCTCTGCTGTTTGCACAATCACCAGGGCGCCTGCCACGCCACCGACCTGGGCGGTGGTGTAATTGCGCAACGCAACATTTTCCTGAAGGCGGTTGCCGAACAGGGTGCGCAGGGCGGGCAGGGGCAGAGGAGGTGTGGATTTCATGGCAGGGTTTAGAACTTGTTCAGGAATTCGATGAGCTTATCTACCAGGGCTTGTTGTTCTTCCTGGCTGAGACGTTTGCTGCCGGTTGCGGTTGCAGCGGGGATGGCGGTTGCACCTTCTTGTGGTGATGCGGAGACGAGGTGTAACGTGGCGGTTGTTTCGGCGGCATAAGTGCGCTGCGGTTGTTGTTGGGGTTGAGGCTTTTTTTCAGGCATTTGGGACCTCACGCTGATGAAAATGATTGAAAACTTCTTGGCCAATGCTATCGGCATCGCCGGCAGAAAGCACGATGAGCACATCGCCGGCGCTGAGCGAATCAATCAGAATTTGGGTGGCTTCCTTCAGGCTGCTGACGGCCTGAGCCTGTTCGGGGGTGCAAAAATTGGCCAGGATGTGGCTGTTGGTGAAGCCGGTGGATTTTTCACGGGCGGCATAAATGGGGGTGATGATCACCCGATCCGCCTGATTGAAGGCGTTGCAAAAGTCGTTCAGCAGCGTTTGTGTGCGTGAATAGGTGTGCGGCTGCCAGACGGCCCAAATGCGGCTTTGTGGGTAACGGGTGCGGGCGGCGGCCAGTGTGGCGCGAATCTCGGTCGGGTGATGGGCATAGTCGTTGATGATGGTGATGCCGGCAGCTTCGCCGAGCAGGTCAAAACGTCGCCCGGCGCCCTTGAATTCGGTGGCAGAGTGAGCCAACTGCAAGAGCTGTTTGTCGAAACCGAGTTCGTAGAGCGCGGCCAGGGCAGCACAGGCGTTGCTGGCGTTGTGCTGACCGGGAATCTGCAAGTTGACTTCTTCAAGCAGGGTTTGGCCAAGGCGGGTCAAGCGAAAAGAGACGCCGCCCCAACTGTTGCGCCGCACGTCTTCGGCGCGGTATTCGGCTCCTGCTTGCAGGCCAAAGGTCATCGCCCGGCAACCGGCGGGGATTTCTGCGCTGAGGCCGCGGCTGATTGGGTCGTCATAACAGCTGAGCAGCAACGGCAGAGGGGTGACTGATTCGCTCGAAGTCAACGCAGTGGTGGCTGGGCGCAGCCGCTGAACGAACTGCACAAACGCCTGACGGTAGTCTGCTGCGGTTGGGTAGCAATCGGGGTGATCGTGCTCGACGTTCAAAACAATGGCAACTTGCGGCGTGAGGCCAAGGAACATGTGGTCATATTCATCGGCTTCGATCACGAAATGGCGACCACGGTCGGCGCGGGCGTTGACGCCCAGGTTTTTGGAGATTCCGCCGATCAGGTACGAAGGATGTTCGCCCAAGCTGTGCAAAAGCCAGGCGAGCAGGGCGGTTGTGGTGGTTTTGCCATGGCTGCCGGCAACTGCCAGGGTTTGATAGTCCTTGAGCAGCTCGTTGAGGAAGTCAGCCCGCTTGAGCACCGGAATGCCGGCTTGTTGTGCGGCCTGAACTTCGCAATTGCTGTCGGGAATGGCTGAGGAACGCAGGACAAGATCGGCACCGTGAATGTGTTGGGGATCATGGCCAATCATCACCGCAATGCCAGCCAGGGCCAGCTCAGCAATCAGTGGCGAAGGGGTTTGATCCGAGCCGCTGACCGTGTAGCCCCGTTCTTTCAGCAGCCGGGCGATGGCGGAAAGTCCGCTTCCTCCAATTCCAATCAGGTGAATGTGTGTCATAGGTTTAGATGAATACAACCAGAACGAAAACGAAGGCCAACCCTACAGCGAAGTAGATATAGGGGGAGCCGAGCCAGGCGGGCGGCAAGAAAGGCAGCATATCATAGGCGCTTTGCGCGAGCGGGTCACCATCCATGGGCGGGTAAATGAAGGGGAAGGGGTAATTGGCTTTATCCAGGAAGTACCAGATGGTGCCGAAGACGAAGAAGCCATTGATCGCGCCCAGGACGAAGCCCAACAGGATGTCTTGCAGGCGTTCGCGGGCAAGCTTGCCGGTGTTGGCAATTTTGGGGATGTTGGGCGTTTGGTAGCCAAAGAAGGTCAAAATCAGCAGCAGGATCGTCTTGACCCAGAACAGGGTCGCTGGTGCTCCGGCCAGGACGCGGAAGACAGGGGTGAAACTATCCAGTACGTTGATGAGGAAGAGGCAGAGGATGACACTGAAGACGACCAACAACTCTTTCACCCAGCCGCGCATGGCACCGATGATTGCAAAGGTGAAAACGTACATCCAGAAGGTGACAGTCAGGCTCATCATAGGCGGTTTATCCTTTCCTCGCGTTGGGGTGGGATTGCTGCGAGGAGGCTTGGGCTAACTGAAGTAGCAAGTCTGCCAGGGTCTGAGCAGCCTGCGGGTGTGCCAGTGCCTGCATGGCCTTGCTCATGCGTTGGCGTTGTGCGGCGTCTTGCAAAAGGGTTTGCAGGCCGGGCAACAGTTCGGTGTTGAGGGCTTCATCGCGCACGAGACGGGCGGCGCCTTGTTCGACCAGGTAGGCAGCGTTGACGCTTTGGTAGCGCCAGGCGTAGGGGTAGGGAACAAGGATGGCGGGCAGGCCAAACAGGGGCAGCTCGCCCAGAGTGGATGCACCGGCGCGGCAGACGGCCAGGTCGGCGGCGGCAAGTGCCGCGCCCATTTGCTCGTGCAGGTAGGGGAAGGCGTGATAGCGCGCGGTCAGGTCAGCGGGTAAGCTTTGCTGCTGTGCCTGCACTTCGGGCCAATCCAGTTCGCCGCTGATGTGCAGCACGTGGGCGTCGTTCAAGAGCTGCGGCAAGATGGCTGCCAGGGCACGGTTGATCGAGCGGGCGCCCTTGCTGCCGCCAAACACCAGCACAAGTTTGGCTTCTTGTGGAATGTTGAAGGTCTCTCGGCCTGTAGCACGCGTCCAGTTGGCGAGGTCGGCGCGGGTGGGGTAGCCGGTGACGGTGAGCGGGGTGCGGCGATTGAAGTAGCGCTGTGAGGCCGGGGCGGTGATGGCAATGTGAGAGGCCAAACGGGCCAGGGCTTTGAGTGCCAGGCCGGGTTCAATATCCGGCACGTAGAGCAGGCGTGGGCGCCGACCGGCGGCCAGGGCCATCGGCACGGCAACATAGCCGCCGGTGAAAAATAGCACATCGGGGGAGAATTCGTTGACAATGCGGCGAGCGGCCAGCGTGCCGCGCAGCAGGCGCAGCAGGTTGCCGGGCAAGGCGCGCAGACCAACCCCATGGATTCCAGCAGCCGGGATGGCACGGTAGGGCAGGCCCTGACGCGTGACCAGGGCGGCTTCCATGCCGCCCTCGCCGCCGACCCATAGCAGGGTGTGGCTGTTATCTTTGCTCAGTGCTTGCAGAACGGCGAGCGCGGGGTACACTCCGCCGCCCGTTCCGCCAGCGCAAATCAGCAACCGCATGGAACGACCTCCCTTCTGAAAGTCTCTGTTTCTCCAACGAACTTACCCGGCTTACGTTCATAATCAGCCCAACTGCAATCAAGCTGGCAATCAGGCTAGAGCCACCGGCGCTGATGAATGGTAAGGCGTTGCCAGCAAACGGCAACAGGTTGACCATCACGCCGATGTTGATCATCGCTTCGGTGAAGAGCCACAAGGTTAGGCCAGCTGCCAGAATCCGTCCAACCAGGTCGGGTGCGGCCAGTGAAATTTTGAGGCCGCGCCACAAAAAAGCGACATATAGTAAGACGGTCAGGCTGGCACCGATCAGACCGGTTTCTTCGACGATGACGGCGAAGATGGAATCGGTGTGCGAAACCGGCAGGCCGGTGAATTTGGTTGTGCCGCGGCCAATGCCAACCCCAAACACGCCGCCGCGCACGATCGATTCGATGCTGCGCTGAATGTGTTCGGAGGCTTTGGCCGGGTCTTGCAGGCCGCTGATGTAATCGCCCAAGCGATTTTTGACGGTTTGGCTGAGCGAAGAACTGGCGGTGACGACGAA
>Ga0208695_1001491_pt1 | contig 19282 bp, 16 predicted proteins | sample AD_UKC111_MetaG_FD_184449 | JGI IMG/M metagenome (GOLD analysis project Ga0208695, IMG submission 184449) | Active sludge microbial communities of municipal wastewater-treating anaerobic digesters from Hong Kong - AD_UKC111_MetaG (SPAdes)... | ecosystem: Engineered > Bioreactor > Anaerobic >...
ACCTGCGCTTGCAGAAATTGCAGGGATTGTAGGTGAAGCAGAAGCTCCAGAAGCCAAAGAACCGGTCCAGTTTACTGTATTCACCACAGCACCGTCTAATTTCACTTCAATATCACAAGAAGTAAGTGTATTTGCTCCATTATTTTTCAAAGTGAAAGTAGGCGTTACACTTGAAGCACAACTTAAATATTTTGGAGTTGCCAAAGATACCGACTGTGCATCATTATTTACAGGAACCGGAACACCTTGCCCTGATTGTTGAATTTCTTTAGTGTTATCATCTTGGATAAAGCCAATGAATTTAATTTGCGCTTTGTCATAGATATACGAAGGAATAGGCCCTGCAAAATTTAAGGTAACCGATTGTCCGTTTTTGAAAGTATCTTGAAGGGCCGTACCTAGTGGTGCCGGATACATTTTACGCATTACGTTGTGGAATTCTGTTTCACCATTTGTTCCCGGAGGAGTAGCGAACGAAATTACTTCTTCTGTCAACGCGAAACGGAATTTTAATTTACCGATTGCAGATACAATATAATCTTGAGAAGCAGTAATAACAGCTGTAGCATAAAACGAATCGGCATCTGCTGAGAATGCATGTGTAATATCGATGGTAAAAGGAGAGGTTAACGCTGCACGATCTTGTAAAAAATTTGGATCATCTAACCAGTTACCCGGGTTCATATCCGTACTTGCATCGTTATCCCAATCAATACCATCTTGTTGCATCCATGGAGCAAAATTAACGCCATAGTACGATTTACGATTATTAACATCTGCCTTATTCTGATTGTATAAAGGACCAGCAGAAGGAATATTGACTTGGTATTTTAACAGCAAAGCTTTTGTAGGATTAGCCGTAACTTCATCCATAATGTAAGGATTGTAATACGCACATGGTCCACAGTTTTCACCGGAAAACTCTTCCAGTAAAACTAGTCTTGGTGATTGTGCATTCGAACCGATAAAGGATGCCAATAAAAAGGCAAGAGTAAACAGTTTCTTCATTTTTAATTAATTTTATGCTAATGTAGTTTTTGTCTTTCAGAAATGAACTTTTTTTTTGAAAAAACGTATCTTTGATGTGAACACTTAATAAACATGAGAAAAATCTACTTTACAATCTTAACTTTTTGTGCACTTTCAGCTTCTGCGCAACTGGTAACATTTGCACCAAATGATACAGTTATAACTACCTTAGCTATACCCGGAGCTACAGATCAGATAGAAGCTACAATGACTGTTGCCAATCCTGCAGCTACAACAAAGAATATACGTTGGACTTTGATAGAAGCCAACCTACAAACGGGTTGGACAGATTTACAAATCTGTGATCCTCAACACTGTTGGGTGGAAGACACTGTTGGCTCTACGCATAGTTTTAATCTAACTGCCGGAGGAAGTGGACTTTTTAAAACTGATTTTATAACTAATTGTATTGCGGGTCCTGCAAAAATTAGAATTAAAACATGGGAAACTGCCGATAGTGCCAATACTGTTCAATACATTACATTTATTTATGATTTATCGGGCTGCGCAACCGGTGTTGCCGATTTTAAAGCAGATAATATTCGTTTTTATCCAAATCCTGTAAAAGAGGAATTGAAAATTATGGGTGCTTCCGGTATCAGAAATATGCGTGCTGATGTATACAATGTAATTGGCTCTAAAGTACTTTCAAAATCTTTCGAAAATAACGGTGCTTCGGAGTCAGAAATTGGAGCTGAAGGTTTAGATCAAGGTGTTTACTTTGTGAAATTATATAGCAACAATAAATTGATTGCCACTAAGAAATTCTCGAAAGAATAAGTTAGCATTTTACACTACTTTATAATTGCGAAACTCACCGATAACAACTCCGGTGAGTTTTTCAATTATACGCTTCACCCGATATTTGAATTTTGTTTTTCGCTTGGTAACATCAAAATCAAACGACCAATTCACTTTCGCCATACGGTTTTGCATGATAGAAGGATGTGTGCCGTTAAAAACGCTCAGCCACTCGATTTCACCATAATCAAACTCCGATTCCTTTACCGTAATTTTTTCTTCAATCCATTGATCGTCATGCCAAAGTTTGTGGAAATTTACCAATTTCTCTTGCATGGTTTTAGGCGGACGAACCCAACCATAATGATAGATAGTAGCATCGATAGGCTTTGCTCTTAACTTTTCATTATCGTTTTTGCGGAATCCGAGCGCATCCCCATAAGAATAGAACGCTTTGTTGTTTTTTAGTATCCGTACTTCTCTTCGAACCCAATCATAAGAGTCGGCAACAAAATCATAGGAACCGTAAAACGAAAGAAAATTAAAAAGCAATCCATCCACTTTCGGATCATCTTTGAATTGTTTCATAGCTGCTACAATAGCCGCATAATCTTTTTCATGGACCACTTCATCGCCTTGTACATAAAAACACCAATCGGTATCTGCACCAATGGCTTGAAAAGCTTTATCCGTTTCTAAAGCCAAGACTTTCCCTCCTTCCCGCTTGGTATCATCCCAAATGGTTTCCACTATTCGGATTTTGGTAGGATGGATAGATTGAATCAAGGCTAACGTTCCATCGTCTGAATTCCCTACGGCTACCACAAAATCATCACATATGGGCAGGATTGACGTAATGGCTTCCACCACCGGGTAGTCGTATTTAATTGCATTTCGAATAAAGGTAAACCCTGTAACTTTCATAGGCTTTGGAGTCCAGTGAACTCAATTTTCTGCTTATTCAAAACTGGAGCGCATCCCTAATTTATATTCAGCATACACTTCCCGAACCATACCATCGGACAACCCGATTTTCGGAATAAAAATTTTGGTCGCCCCACACAATTTCATTATGGTAAGAAATATATCGCCTGCCGGAATAATTACATCGGCCCGATCGGGATTTAAATCGAAAATTTTCATTCGATCTTCAATGGAGTATGGCTTAATCTGTGCAATAATGTCCGCTAACGTTTCAACGGGCATGGCTTTCCCTTGTTTCAATTGCGCCAACTTTGCAATTCGATTGATGTTACCACCGGATCCAACTACCGAAAAATGAGGGAATTTTCCGATGCTTTTTTTCAACCAATCGCGCATTTCTTTCCAGGCATCTTTGGTTACCAAATCGTTGAGAATACGCAATGTTCCTATGTCGAACGACTTAGCCGTAACGACTTCCCCTTTCGAAAAAACGGTAATTTCGGTACTCCCTCCACCTACATCTACAAACAAACAATTGTCTTTCAGTTTTGAAGCAAAAATCTGCTGACTGGCAAAAATCATTCGCGCTTCATTTGATCCTGATATCACTTGAATTTTAATGCCGGTCTCTTTCTCAATTCGTTTTACAATAGCATCTCCATTCTTGGCTTCGCGCATGGCAGAAGTTGCGCCACCTTTGTAATGCAACACATCATTCACTTTCATCAAATAACGAAAGCCGTGCATGGCATCAATCAAACGTTTCACAGTTTTTTCAGGAATTTTATGTTCACCAAACGCGTCTTCGCCCAAACGAACAGGCACTCGAATCAAGGAGTTTTTCTTGAACAGCACTTCTTTATCCGTTTCCATTACGTGCTCTATTAGAAGACGAATAGAATTGGACCCAATGTCGATAGCAGCGAATTTTTTAATTTGCAATGGACTGATTTTTTGTAAATATAATTTTCGTTGAAAAAAAGGGTGGAATAATTAATCAGAACTTATGCACCTTTCTTCTACATCCCTATTTATCCTTTGAACCTAAAAGCAATTTGAAGCGCCATTCCGAACTTTCATAATAGGAAGCATCCCGCACACCGTGTTGTTGTGCCTCTTGCTCATCGTACTCGTTATTGCCATACCCTCCAGCTTGTTGCATATCCGGATTTTGCATGGAACCTACCCCATTACCGGTACTCATGCCTGCATTACTCATTCCATTGTCCATGCCGTTATTCATTCCATTTAAGGAATTAGGATTTAATCCACCTTTCCGATCGGTATTTCCCATTCCGCCATTACCACCAAGGGTAGAAATAGGAGCCGTTGGTGCGTTCATTTTCAAGGTTATCGTCCATGGCTTTTTGGAAGAAGCAAAGCCTATTTGTATGTATTTCAAGGGAATAGCTAACTCCACGATAAAAGCATTTTCCTTATCAAAATCAACAGCCGCTTTTATATCATTTGTATTGGCTAATGGCAACACCTGATTCGGCAAGCCCACAAAACCTTCAACCAACAAAGCATTCACTTCCGATTTCATACGTAGCTGCATTTGACGAAAATCACTGCCGCGCATTTCACTTCGCGCTTCTTCGGATTTATGTTCAGGAGCATTCCGCATAGGAAACTGCAAATGCCAGTCCTTCTTCTTTTTTCCGGTGGTATCTATATTAATGTCAAACCCTAAACGAAGCATTTTCATTACCGTCATTCGATTATCGGTCTTAAAACAGAAATATAAATTTTGTTCATCGTTCTTGATATTATAAACGATTCGGCTGGTATAATCGCTAAATCGAAACGGAACGGACCATTCATCGGCTTTCCCATCTACAAGAATAGTATCAGCTCTATACCCGGCCGTAAAGGTTTCTTGTCCGAATACCGGACTAATAAAAGGGATAAAAAACAACAGAAAGAGCTTCTTCATGTGCATTTGTTTCGAGATAAACGGAATTAGACTCCATAACAATGTTCGGGATTTATTTCCAGCTTAAATGCTAAATTATCAGAAACAGAACATTTTATAAAATCAGTTGTTTCTTTCCGCGAGAGTGTAGAGGGGCAGACGCAATAATTCTGACATTTTTTTATTTCTTTGCACCACCTTTGAAAACTAGAGAGTAAACATGAGCCGAAGTGTATATATTACCAGATTAGCTAAATTTCTTCCGAATGAGCCTATAGCCAACGAAGAGATAGAGGATATATTGGGTAAAATCAATGGGAAAGCATCGCGTGCAAAGTCAATTATTTTACGCAGCAACCAAATCAAAACGCGTTATTACGCTATCGATAGACAAGGCAATTCAACACATACTAACGCACAATTAGCCAAAGAGGCTATTTTGAATCTTACCGATGAACGCTTCAAGGCAGAAGATATTCAGCTTTTAGCTTGCGGAACATCTTCACCGGATCAGATTTTACCTTCGCACACTTCCATGGTTCAAGGCGAACTAAAAGCCGCTCCAACCGAGATTGTAGCTACGTCAGGGGCTTGTTGCAACATCATTCAATCGTTGAAATACAGCTTCATGTCGATTCAAGGCGGATTTACAGATAACGCTGTTTGCGTAGGCTCTGAGCGTATGTCGCACTGGATGGTGTCGAAATATTTTCAGGAAGAAGCCGAAAAAATCGACCGTTTAGAAACGGAACCGATATTGGCTTTCGAAAAAGACTTTTTGCGTTTCATGTTATCGGATGGCGCAGGGGCTGCATTGTTGGAAGCTGAACCCAACAAAAACGGACTATCATTAAGAATCGAGTGGATTGATCAACGTTCTTACGCTAACGAATTGCCAACCTGTATGTTTGCCGGTGCATTACAAAACCCGGATCACACTATCACAGGATGGGCGTCTATCGATCAACATCGTTGGGCTTCTGATTCCGTATTTGCGATCAAACAAGATACTCGCCTTCTGGGCAATAACATTGTGAAATTTGGCGGTAAACTATTGAAGGACATTGTGGCGAAACGCAATTTCGATGTTTCGTCTGTAAATTATTTCTTACCTCACCTTTCTTCGTATTTCTTCGCTCCTAAAATTGAGGAAGAGTTGCGTGAAATTGGCTTAGCTATTCCTGCCGAAAAATGGTTTACGAACCTTTCAAAAGTAGGAAACATAGGCGTTGCAGCACCATTCGTGATGTTGGAAGAATTGATGGGCTCAGGGCGATTGAAAGCCGGAGATAAAATTTTGATGATGGTACCGGAAAGTGCCCGATTCAATTTTGCTTATATTCTTTATACTGTAGTCTAACTATAACTTCTGCATTCCCTGAGAGGAATCAAATGTATATCCTACCATGAAAAAAGAAGAAGTACCGCAAGACACCGATAATCTTAACGAAGGCAAATTAGCTAAGTTGTATTATGCTACCGATGAGAAAGGGCACTACGAAAAGTTGAACAGTATTGGCTGGGAGGCAGAAACGGTGGTGATGCGTCAAGCTTGGGATGTGGTACACGAAAACATAGAAGCCGCCAAAGAAAAAGTAATGAATGGCGAAGCTAGTCCAGTCTTGTTCTACAAAGAGCAAAACATTATGACCTACGAAATTATTGCCGGCTATGTGGGTACATTGAGTTTTATTGTTTGGCTACATACCAAACCTTTTTTCTTCAACCGATTAAGTTCAAAAACACTAGATAAATACGCTTTTGCTTTTCGTATCACACGCGAAGAATTGATGGATATTACTAAATTCAAAGATCCGAGAACGGCTGCTACTGAAAATAAAAACGTATGAGAATCCCTTTCGAACACAGACAGTCAGCGCATTGCGAGAATGGAGTAGTATCCAACTTGTTGCGTTTTCACGGAATGGAATTTGATGAACCTATGGTGTTTGGGATTGGCGCAGGATTATTTTTTTCCTATTTCCCTTTTTTGAAAATGGGAGGAATTCCTGTTACATCGTTCCGAACCATGCCTAGCTATATTTTCAAACGCTTCGCGAATAGCTTGGGCATAAAAGTAAAAAGCCAAACCTTCAGCAACGAACAAAAAGGAATGGAAGCGCTGGATGCCCTGTTAGAACAGGGGATTCCGGTGGGCATGCTTACTTCTGTTTTCTATTTAACGTACTTACCCGATGCCTATCGTTTTCATTTTAATGCACATAACATTATTGTGTACGGTAAAGAAAACGGTAAGTATTTAGTGAGCGACCCCACATTGGAAGGCGTTACAGAGATTTTGCCGGAAGACTTACAGCGTGCGCGTTTCGCGAAGGGCATACCAGAACCAAAAGGAAAATTATACTATCCGGTGGTGTTCCCAAAATCGTACGATTTAAATAAAGCTATGATTAAAGCCATTAAACATGTGGCCTTCTTTATGGCGAAAACACCTATGCCTATTTTGGGGGCGAATGGCATAAAATATTTAGCGAATCGAATGCGCAATTGGCCAAAGAAGCTAGGTCCAAGAAAATCGGTTTTATGGTTGGGCAATGTGGTGCGCATGCAAGAAGAAATTGGCACCGGTGGAGCCGGATTTCGCTTTATTTATGCGGCTTTCTTGGATAAAGCGAGTGTTATATTAAAAGACGAAGAACTGTTCAATATGTCGAAAGAATTGACGGCTATTGGCGACCTTTGGCGTGCTTTTGCCTATGAAGCAAGTCGTGTTTGTAAGAACAGAAAATCGGATACGGTTACCTTCGACCAGCTCGCAGATATGCTTTACGAAATCGGCAAAAAAGAACAAATACTTTTTGATCAATTATTCCTTTGGGCAAAAGCCAGATTATGAGCGTAGCCATTGCATTGAACCAAGTTGTAAAAACCTATGCCGGAGCTAAACAGCCCGCGGTTCAAGGACTTTCATTGCAAGTAAACGAAGGTGAAATCTATGGTTTACTGGGACCAAACGGTGCCGGAAAATCTACTTCCGTGATGATGATTTGCGGACTTACCCCCTACAGCTCAGGAGAAATAAACGTTTTGGGTTTCGATGCAAAAAGCAAAAGCGCTACCATTCGCTCTTTAATTGGTGTTGCGCCACAAGAAATCGCCCTCTTCCCTACCCTAACGGCTGCGGAAAACTTGACCTACTTTGGAAACATGTATGGTTTGCGCGGAAAAAAATTGCGTGAAACCATTGCGCACTATGTAGAAGCATTCGGACTAACATCCAAATTAAATGAACAAGTAGCATCTTTCTCTGGAGGGATGAAAAGAAGATTAAATCTCATTGCTGCATTATTACATGAACCGAAGTTACTCATCATCGATGAACCAACGGCAGGTGTAGATGTACATTCGCGCAATTTAATCATCGACATCCTGAAAGGCTTAAACCATAAGGGAATGACGATTTTGTATTCTTCGCACTTGATGGAAGAAGCTGAAAAATTATGTACGCGTTTCGGCATTATTGACGAAGGTAAATTGATTGCAGAAGGCACACGCGAAGAACTATTGCAACAAAACACCAACTGTAAAGACATAGAAGAATTATTTCTGCATTTAACCGGAAAAAGCATGCGCGATTAATAGCGTGAATTGAACGAAATGAAAATATTAGCCACCATACGAAAAGAATTACTGTTGTTGCTTCGCGACATGGGAGGCTTAGCTATGATTTTCTTAATGCCGTTAATTTTGGTAACAGTAATGGCTTTGGTACAAGATGCACCGTTCAGAGATTATCAAGATTTGAAATTCCAAGTGTTATATGTAAACAACGATAAAGATTCCTTAGGAGAAGTGTTTGAACATTCGCTTAGAGAAGCTAAGAATCTGGAACTCGTGACTAATGTTAATGGACTTTCCATTACCAAAGAACAAGCGAGTGAATTAGTCCACAGTGGAAAATACAAAGCCGCCATTATTTTGCCACAAAACGCATCGAAGACCTTGAACAAGAAAGTAAAACATTCGGTTGCACAATTGATGGCCAATTTCGGATTTGGTGATGAAGTAAAAGATACGGTCGATAACCGTGAAATAGCCATAGAGCTAGTGTTTGACCCGGTAACGAAAGTGAATTTCAAATTAGCCATTAGCAATGCCATTGAAAAAATTGCTGCCAATGCACAATCGAAACTCATTATCGAAAACTTGAAAACACAAATGGCCGCGTTGGGTTCGGAACAGAAAAAACAAGTGATTGATTTTAGCAATTCGTTGGTGGTGAAGGAAACAGAACAACCTTCAACCGCTATTGCTACAACCAATTCAGTACAACACAATGTACCCGCATGGACGATGTTTGCCATGTTCTTGATTTTGTTTCCGCTAGCCGGCAATTTCATTAAAGAGCGGGAAGAAGGAAGTATGTTGCGTTTGCGACTAATCTCCGGTTCTTCATTCCCTGTTATTGCAGGAAAGTATTTGTTCTACTTTATGATTTGCTTGTTGCAGTTCGCGTTAATGATGGCGATTGGTATTTACCTTTTGCCGAAACTAGGGCTAGCAAGACTTTCTCTCGGTACAAACTATGAAGGCGTTGTGCTCACTGCCATGGCCGTAGGTATTGCCGCTACAGCTTATGGATTATTGGTGGCCGTGTTCTTTAAAACACACCATCAGGCATTAGCATTCGGATCGGTTTCTGTGGTATTACTTGCAGCCCTTGGTGGCGTATGGGTTCCAACATACGTTATGCCGCCAACTTTGCAGGCCATTAGCCATTTTTCGCCAATGAGTTGGGGCTTAGAGGCTTGTAACGATTTGTTTTTGAGAAATGCAAACACTGCCGCCATTTTGCCGAACATTTTCCGATTGGTTGGCTTCGGAACAGTATTACTCGTTCTAAGTTTTATGATATATAGATCTAGAGAAACGAAAGGCTAGACTCTTCACTCCATTAATGTTTCACCATAATTTTCCGTTTCAGTTCCTTTTCTCCGGAAATAAGCGACAAACAATAAAACCCATCACTTAAATCGGATAAAGACAGACTTCTACTATTCGCGCCAACATTCAATAGAAAGGATTCAGCTTTCATTTCATTGCCTAACACATCATATACTTTAACCTCTGCTTTTTGCGCGTCTTGGCTTGTCCAGTCGATAGTCAAGTTTTGCGAAGTTGGAATAGGATAAATTTTCACCTCAGCATCAGCATTTCCTTGAATAGCAATGCCCGAAGGCCAACTACCACCATCAATTAACTCCAGATGATCGAAATGAAGGAAGTATACCAAGTTTTGTAAGTAAGGGTGTTCAACACTTACACTCACAGTTGTGCAGAGTGAATCTACAACACCAAATCGATCGACTGCTATTTTGTATGATCCTGTTGGAATACTGTCGAAATAAAAGACATTGGAATATTTAGGAAACGTATAAGACGATACAATAGATTGGTCTAGCGTGGATATCAAATAAATTTGAGTTGGATACTTCAGTATTCCGGCATTTCGAATAGTTCCATTAATTGTACAATGTCCTGTATGCTGAGTTAACGATAAATGCTGAAGATTCACAACAGCTTTTCCGGCATTAAAAATAACCGGTAATGCTTCTTGACGAACAAGGGTACCACCTTGATAAACAGCTAAGTTGGCACCATTCTCAAAAGTAGATTTTACAAATACATTTTGCTTATCGGTTATAAAAGTATAATCGCCTTGTAGGTTTGTATGGGTACTACTCAATAACAATAAGTCGGATGGGGTTTTCTGATACAGTTCTACCAAGTGACTTGTGAAAGATAGGCCGTTCGATTGCTTCACTTGTCCGTTTATGCGAAGCAAAGCAGCACTTGGGCTATTACTTATTCGATCGATGGACGCTATTGCATCTCCCGGACCTTCATTGGGTAGCCATGTATTTCCATGTTGGTCAAACACAATAGATTCCACATCGCCAAAATGAAGTGGCGTTGCGCATTCCGTATAGCAAATCCACACACTATCTTGCCACTTACAAACACCTCCATCAACGGCCACCCAAGGGCGATTGTTATCATAAGGATTGAACGCAATATATTCGATATCCGAGCCCGGAAATGGATTGTTCATACCACTGAAAACCACCCACGAAGTATCGTTATAAATCGCCAACCCATTGAAAGTGCCAATCCATTTACGTCCGAGATGATCAATGGCTATATGTTGTATAGTATCATTAGGTATTGGTGAGTTTGCAGTGGTAAAGTGCGTATAGGTATTTGCTCCGGTTCTTACCATAATACCGCCTCCAACAGTACCCATCCAACAATCGTTTTTTCCATGAAATGTATCCACCGCTAAAGTAAACACCTGATTGGTGCTACAACCCGCAGCTTGCAGCGACTCTAGAGTCCAAACACCACCACTTTTAATGGCAATACCCGGAGCCGTTACGGGCCTTACACCTGAAGTTGAAAAGCTATCAAAGCCAACAATCAATTGCTGGTTCCTATCGATAGCCAATGCGCCAACAGCCGGGTAATCGCCATAATGGGGATAGTTTAATGCCGTATCTTTATACCAATTTACACCATCGTAATACGAAATATTTGCATTGGGCAAACCAAAATATTTAATCCCTGTACTTTTATCACAAATCATTGTTTGCACTGCTTCAAAAGAATTAAGCGTACTTATTCCAAAATAATACTCCTTAAATTTTAGTCCATCGTATTCCAATACAGCATTTTTACCCCACGACCCAAACCACAAATGATGGTTCTCATCTTCCATGGAAGAGTAGTATGAATTTCGACTATTGAATTCAGACGTTGGAACATGATTTACTTTCCATGCAGTAGATAATTGTTGAGCAACCACATCATATTTATAAAGAAATGAGTCTTTGAACATCCAAACGTTGCCCCTTTTATCCTCCACAATGTTTTCCGGAAAAATCATAGATGGGGCATTAAAAAATGAACAGCCTCCTGCATCGCTAATCTGCACACTTGAATAATCCATAGCTAAAAGTCTGTTTGAAAATTTGCTACCTAAAATCTTTGACACGCCATTGCAAAATATTGAATTGAATGGCCTTATTACGTATACATTTGGCGAAGTATAATCCACCAAACTAGCCATACCCATTGAATCGTAAAAGAAAGTCCAAATATGATCGCCAGAATCAATAGCTACAATGTCGTTGTTAAATTTATAGCTTAATTCTGGAATAACTGTGGTGTCTATTGAACTCCACGATTGTCCATTATATACCCGAATAGCATTATTATCCTCAGACAATATTACCGAATTTGTTCCTGTATAAATCCCCCCAATACGTCCACCGCGTAAAGTAGAATTGGAAGAATCTATTGCAGTCCAATTCAAGCCGTCAAACCTCGATACACTAAAATAGTGATTGATGTATACTGCACCTAACCGACTGATTTCAATTCCATATACATCATCACTATTGATGCTAGAATTAGTGGTGTTAAAATTTGTCCATACGCCATTAGCATATCGCCAAACACCACTATTTAGAGTGCCGGCCCAAATATCTCCATTTGGCGCTAGTTCCAAAAAGTAAAAACTTTCGCAGGAAAGAAGATCAGAAGGATAGACTATAGAATCTTCGGCATGAGTTGCCATATTCCATTTTATGATAGAACGATAGTTATCTATATATACATGCGTAGAATCTGCACCCACAATTCGAGAGGGAAGAACGCCACTTGGAAAATGCGTCCAAGTTTGAGCAGACATTGAAAATGAAATTAAGAAACAAGCACACCAAAGTGCCAAGGTATTGCTTTTCATTGGGGGTAATAATTTGGGTTATTAAATTGGGCTTCGCTCAAATTTACAAAAAACTAATTAAGTATTGTAATTGAATTGTCATTTTCGCATTTACCCTTTTCAGGAAAAGAAATGCATTGATACGAAAACCTTTCTTCTGAAATGCTGTTTATGCTTCTGCGTCTTAATTCGCTTACTTTCAATTAAGAAAAACACATTTAATATTATTCTGAACCCAAAAAAGGAAATTACCATTCTTTATTATATTTGCACCATGGATGAATTGATATACAACTTAAAGAAAGAAATCATTAGTCGTTTGAACCTAGAAGGCATGACGCCTGAAGAGTTTGATGAAAACACCCCGCTGTTCGGACCTGATTTCGGATTGGACTCTATCGACTCGTTGGAGCTGATTGTGATGCTAGAGAAAAACTACGGCATTAAGATTGAAGACCCGAAAGTGGGTCGTCAGGCGTTCCAAACCGTGACAACCATGGCTGAATTCATCCGCGAACAACAAGCTTCGAAAACTGCATGAGCCGCAAAGTGTTTATTACCGGAACAGGGATAATTACGTCCATTGGTAAAAACACGAATGAACACCTGGACGCATTGCTCCACAAGCATTCCGGCATTGGCAAACTAGAACTATTTCCTTCCATTCACAGCGAAACGATTCCGGTTGGTGAGATCAAACTGACCGATGAAGAATTATGTTCGATTGCAGGAGTACAACCTAATAGTGGCTTCACAAGAACAGCATTAATTGCCATTATTGCTTGTCGCGAGGCATTAGCATCGGCTAATATTGAAAACATAAAAGAAGCACGTATAGGATTAATTTCTTCGACCACCGTTGGAGGCATGCGTGAATTCGAAAATATATTAACCGACTTAACCGATCTAAGTAAAGACGGGAATTTCAGAAACTACGCTCACGTTACTGATGCCGGTGAACACACCGAGCGAGTAGCCGATTTATTTGGCTTCAAAGATTATGTGAGCACTACCAGTACCGCTTGTTCTTCAGCATCCAATGCGATTATATTAGGCGCAGAACTCATTAAACACGGGATTTTAGACCGAGTGGTTTGCGGGGGAAGCGATGTGCTTTCAAAGTTTACCCTCAATGGATTCAATTCGTTGATGATTTTAGATAAACGCACGATGCATCCGTTTGATGCCCAACGCGGTGGCGTAAACCTAGGTGAGGGCGCGGCTTTCGTTGTTTTGGAATCGGAAGAAATGATTGCCAAATACAATAAAAAACCACTGGTTGAATTAACCGGCTACAGCAATTCGAACGATGCGTTTCATCAAACAGCCTCTTCACCGGATGGTGATGGTGCATTGCTTTCAATGTCGCGCGCTATAGCCATGGCAGGCGTTGAACCGAAAGCAGTAGACTATATAAATTGTCATGGTACAGGTACTGAAAACAACGATTTATCGGAAGCTTTAGCGATTCAAAAATTGTTTCAAGAGCACGTGCCTTTTTTCAGTTCTACCAAACCTTATACCGGCCACACTTTAGCCGCAGCGGGTAGTGTAGAAGCTGTGTTCTCGATCTTAAGCATTCATAACAATGTATTATTCCCGAATTTGAATTTCGAAAACCAAATGCCGGAAATTACTATTTCACCATTGAAGGAATTAATGCAAAACGTGGAAGTAAAACATGTATTGTCGAACTCTTTTGGCTTTGGCGGCAGCAACACTTCCCTATTATTTTCTAAAGTCTGATTACAAAAACATGGAGAATACCACCACTTTTTATGTACAGGGTTTGGGAAATATTTCCCCGCAAAAAACATTCGATAACAACGAATTTCTCAACGAAATCAGTGAATACAACGACAATGTTTTGCCTTGTGTTTTACCGGAATTCAAGAACTATATTCACCCTGTGGCCTTGCGCAGAATGAGTCGTTTGTTGCGCATTGGTTTATCGGCTGCCAAGATTTGTGCGCAAGATGCACAACTCGACATGCCCGATGCCATTATCACCGCTTCGGGCTATGGAGCCATTGGCGATACGAGCAATTTTCTTTGGGAAATTTTAAACAACGGAGAAAAGCAACTCACGCCTACGTTCTTCATGCAAAGCACTTACAATACCATTTCCGGTGCTATTGCGATGAACATGAAATGCAACAACTACAATACAACGTATGCACACCGTGGCTTTTCCTTTGAAAATGCATTGCAAGATGCGTTGATGCAGATGACCGATACACCTTCAAAACGAATATTATTGGGGGCTTTCGATGAAACCAATAAAGAACAGCACGCCATTAAACAATTTGATGGTTTACATAAACGCAAAAACATCAATAATTTAACGTTGTTCCAATCAGATGGACAAGGCACTATTGAAGGCGAAGGCGCTGCGTTCTTTACTTTAGGATCAGAAAAAACGCCTAATGCTTATGCCAAATTATTGGGCGTAAAAACAATATATCGACCGGAAGATGCTAGCGAACTAGAAGAACAGATAAATATACTGCTATCGGAAAATAATCTCGAAGCATCCGACATTGATATTGTGATAAACGGTGCAGGTGGAGATACTGCGCTTGATGCCATGAGCAATACAGCATTAAATGATGAATTTGCCGGAAAGCAATTTCTAGCTTTCAAACACTTATGTGGCGATTACTGCACGGCTGCTTCGTTTGGTATGTGGTTGGGTTGTAAAATTCTTCGCCATCAAGCAATTCCTGAAATCACAAAAATGAATCAAGCAGCACCATTATCGAGTATTAAAAATGTATTAGTACTCAACCATTTTTGGGGGAAACGGTACAGTTTGATTTTATTGCAACAGGCTTAAAATAGCAATTCCATTTCTTTTCTTGAGTAGTGAACAATTCAGCTATAGCTTTGTTTCATGACAACAATCAGCCATTTATTTTTATATATAAAATCAGAATTTAACCTACTTTTATACCACTAAATTCACCTTATGGAAAAACAATTTGATGTTATCGTTTTAGGAGGCGGCCTTGCCGGTTTAACCTTATCTATTCAACTCAAACGATCGAACCCGGATATATCCATTTTAATATTGGAAAAACGCGAAGGAGAAGCGCCAATGGCAGCACATAAAGTGGGTGAGTCAACGGTGGAATTGGCAAGTCATTACTTTAGAAATGTGTTGGGCATGAAAGATTACTTGGAAACCCACGAATTGCCGAAACATGGACTACGTGCCTTTTTCAAATCGAACAACAAAAATGATATTACGACACGTGTGGAATTAGGTCCACGTAGAAAATTGGTTGTTCCAAGTCACCAAATTGATAGAGGAACGTTTGAAAATTACATGATAAAGCATGTACAAGAATTAGGCGTGAAGTTTCTCAGTGGTGCAATTGTAAAGGATTTCAATTTAACGAAAGAAGGGAACACCGTTACTTACAAATTGAATGGTGAAGAACATACGGTTTTCGGCAAATGGGTGGTAGATGCCGCTTCGAGAGCAGCACTCATTAAACGTAAACTAGGTTTTCAGAAAGAGTTAGACCACAACATCAACTCGGTGTGGTGGAGAGTAAAGAGTGTGGTAGATGTGGACACTTGGACGGATAACCAAGTATGGAAAAGCAAACTAGAGCCGAAGTTACGCTACTTAAGCACGGTTCACTTTATGGATAAAGGCTACTGGGTTTGGGTAATTCCACTGGGTACAGGCTGCACCAGTATTGGCATTGTGGCTGATCAGGATATTCATCCGCTTACCTCTTTCAACACTTACGAAAAAGCAATGGAGTGGTTGAAAGTAAATGAGCCACAGGTGTACAGCAAATTGGAGCCCGAAACACCAAATGTACTCGACTTCATGCAATTGAAACATTTTGCGCACAACACAACACGCATGTACAGTGCTGAAGAACGTTGGGGATTAACCGGTGAATCAGGTGCTTTCCTTGATCCATTGTACTCTCCGGGCAGCGATTTTATTGCTTTAGCCAACACTTGGCTTTCGGATTTAATTTTACGCGATGTAAAAGGTGAAGATATTTCGGTACGTGCAAAGGTATATGAACAGGCGTTTTTACGTCAGGTTGAGAATTGGGTGCCGATATACAAAAACAAATATCAGTTGTTAGAGAACTCGCAAATTATGGTGATTAAAATCTTCTGGGATTGGGCCGTGTATTGGTCTATTCACTCGTTGATGTTCACCAACAACGGCTTTGTGAATTTGAAATTATTGAAACGATTATTTGGAACCGAAAACGGATTGGGCGATAAATTAGCTACACTGAACATGCGGATGCAAAATATGTTTGTGGCTTGGAAGCCTTATCAAACGGAAATTTTCGAAAACCGTTACATCGACCCGTTTGACATTCGCTTTATGCGAGCGTTCCAATTAGGTTTGGAAAAAGTGCATGAAACCGACCAATTGTTAGAAGCGCAATTGAACGAAAATCTAGGTATATTAGAGCAAATGGCTACTTGTATTTTCCGCTTGGTGAGTTCGCAAGCAAAAGACACTCCGGTGGATATGGCAATCAACCCATACACATTTGATTTGGAAAATGTAAATCCAAATATTATTCCGGATGGAGCTGTAACACCTGCACAAAATGTAGTGGATGATGTGAGTTTGCTTTGGTTTTATGAAGTGAACGAAATGGCCTAATGCAAAAGGCGGTTGCGAACATGGCGCTAATTCAACTGTTGTTTCAGGCATCGTCTGTGACGGCCAGTGAAACAGCGGATGACGCGACTTTGACAGCATTGCTTGACCAAAACGATAAAACATTTATTTCGATAGCGTATGAAGCGTCTGCTATGGAGCGGGCGCTTCTTGATTTTAATGCGAATGATTTTGCATTGCCGCACTGGCAAGCTTTTTTGCAACATGCACCGGAACACAGCACACAAATACATATTGGCTTGGGCTGGGCGATTGCGAAACGAAGAATTGCATTAGAGCAAGTGGAAGCAGCTATTGAACCACAGCAATTACCGCGGGTATCAGACGGCACTGGTTACTGCGAAGGTACGTTTAAGCAACGTATTGCCGTGAAAGACATGAAAACCCCGGAATGGCTGAACGACAACCTCCGCAGAGGATACGACCAAGGCTTAGGGCGTTCGTTGTGGTACACTGCTAAGGCAGAACCGGAAACGTTGACTAACTTAATAACGCCATTTGCTGAAGAACGAAAACAGGATTTATGGCGAGGAGTAGGCATAGCGTTGGCTTATGTGGGCGGCTGTGATGAAGAAACATTACGGCAACTGAAAACGCTGAGCGGTGTATTTGCCGCTGATTTGGCGGTGGGGGTTACTTTGGCTACATTATCTCGTAAAGCAGCAAATACTATTAATGCTGATACTGAATTGACTTGCCAAATTATTTGTGATGCCAACTTGGCAAGTGTTTGTGCCGTTGCTGAACAAAAAACAGTGAAGGAATATTTTGAATGGGTTGGTAAGTTGAAGGAGAGATAACGAGGTTGAATTGGATTGTTTAGAGTTACTCGAACCGCAGAAATACAATCCACCAATGAAACACTTAAACTATGCTAAAAAGTAGGGCTACACATTCCAATTCCTTAAATTACGTTTAAAATAATAACAATGAGAACTGTTACACTTTTAGTATTGTGTATGTGGAGCATGATAGGCTTTTCGCAAGAAACGTATTTGCATGAAATTGCAACCAAAAAATCAGTTTCATTAAAAAGATTAGAGCATATACAAGATTCACTTATTAAGCATTCTAATTTGTTTAAAACTGAATCGATTTCTGCCAAAGTAGATGTCCCTCATCACCTGTTAATGCTTGGCTTAAGCCATAAAGTTCCGGAACATTTCGAAGTTTCGATTGTGAACAAGGATGGTACCGAATTTTTGCATAAGGCTATTGATTTCGACCCTTCTAAACATGATTATACCTTTGATATACACTCGCTTTCACCTGGGTTTTATTACATGCGAATTTATTCTGAAAAAACTTTTCTGATTCGTAAATTCTTACTTCAAAAATAGCTGTGGTGAGCACACAAAGCTGTTTACGTCCGTTATAGTAAGCATTACTGCATGAGTCCTTTTTGTGGTATGCCAAATGCATTGCTCTGTTTTTTAAGACCAAGGAGTTTCTACAATGGTTCGTGTTCCGCCACCAAACTGAGAAGAAGTATGCGCTTTTTTAGTTGGCCGATAGGTTGAAGACGTTGTAAATTGACTCGTATATCACAGCAATATTAACCCACACTTAACTTTTCATATTAAAATTGTAGAGTATTTGTAGAGTGTAACTGCTTTTATTTATCTTCCTCTTTGTAAAATATTCTCTAATACAAAAACAAATACTATGAGATACATTTTAACGCTTACATTTATTTTATTGGGTTTACATTTTGCTTCTGCACAGATAGTTCATCAATACGACTCTACCTATACTGAGTCATGGAACTCTGCAACCAGTGCTTGGCAACCTACCGAGAAACAAGTTTACTACTCGAGACCCGACTGTCAAGATTATGACTCCACGCTTCGTTATGGATGGAATTCAGGCATTTCGGACTGGAAACTCAGCTACAGTTACCACTCTACTTTTGATGTGAATGGACTGAATATTCTCTATGAAGGCATTAACAGAACCACCGGAAACCCTTTTTATAAATATATCTACAGCTACTCGGGCGGAAAAATGAGTGAATATGTTTTGCAATACTGGCAAGCCCACCTTTCGGCCTACAGAAACGATACGCGATTGGTTTACCATCGCATACCGTCAAGCGGATTAGTGGATACCGGGTACATTCAACGTTGGGATACTGTGGCGAATGTTTGGCGACCGAGTCAAAAATACGTTTACGCAAGAAATGCAAACAGTGCACCAACGAATTACACTAGCTACAACTACATTGGCAGTAGTTATATCAATAACACTAAAATTGATT
>Ga0208695_1001492_pt1 | contig 19282 bp, 23 predicted proteins | sample AD_UKC111_MetaG_FD_184449 | JGI IMG/M metagenome (GOLD analysis project Ga0208695, IMG submission 184449) | Active sludge microbial communities of municipal wastewater-treating anaerobic digesters from Hong Kong - AD_UKC111_MetaG (SPAdes)... | ecosystem: Engineered > Bioreactor > Anaerobic >...
GGAGCTAAAACAGTTTCGGCAACGCCATAGATTTTTGAACCAATGCGAACAAATGAATAATTTTGCCCGGCTTCAAGTGATGTTAGTGTCATGGTATTTGAAATTTAAAAGTTACTAATTAATAATAAAAATATGAACTGATAATACTGGCTATTTCTCTTGCGCTTGAAACAACTTGAGTATTTACTGAATTAACATTTAACTCGTTTAATTCTGCTCTAAAATCAGGTGTAGTTAATATCAATATATTATTATCTTCGTCTAATTTAATCCCAAATTGCCCATTCCCTTGATATACTGGTGCTGATGTAGTAGTATTTGTCAATTGATAATACACATAGCCTGCATCATTCTTGAATACTAAATCATACATTGCAGGTTGCGGATCTACATATTCATTTTGAGAATCTTTTTTTAAAACTATTTGATTTCTGTTAAGTTCCATTTTTTAAAAATTTTATCGTTCATTAATTTTATTTGAATTTTCTTGAATAACTAATACTCTGAAATACACATTATATACATCATCTACTATCGCGTTCATTTCATCACCTTGTAATACTGTATCTTCACTGAATACTGTTGTTATTACATTGCTTGGCGTTATCTGTGTATTTTCATAATAATAATTATTACCAGCTTCGAAAAAATGAGTATCTATAAATTGCTGACCGTTAAACTCAACAACTTTATAACTAACATTTGGTTGCAATTTCAATACGAACATTATAACTCAATTTTCTTTGTTATTGTTTCAGGTGTAGGTATATTTTTTTTGTCAAAAATTCCACTTAAAAAAAATACTAATCCGCCAAATAAGATATAGACTACAATATACCAATACCACACAAATGTACTAAAATATAATGAATGTAAGATAAAGAATATATCCGCAAATCGTTGAGTAGTACATACGTTACAACCGCCAATACTTCTATAAGTAAATTCGCTTCTATCCTTCAACCAAACTAACCATTTTTGAACGAATCCGAATAAATTATTCGGGTGTATTAAATACGCATATAATTTACTTAGCCCTGTAACAGATAAAGCCAAAACTAATAGGCTAATAATATAATCTAATCCCATAAATGAGTACATGGTTTTATTGTGAAACTAAAACATTGAGTTAATATTGAGCCTGTATTTGTATTTTGTATTTCAATTTTAGCCAAATATCCGTAATCTTCATTAAGATTTGTTATGTCTAATTTTACCGCTCCTTCAAAATCTACAACAGTCTGATAGTATGATATTATTTGCCCGTTAAATTCGGTATCTACTTTTAACCGAGTGGGTATGAATCCTTCAAAATTATCAATAAGTATTAAATTCTGTTCACAAGAATTAACACATCCTAAGTTAATTATATTATCGCAGTACATATTAACAAGTAGTTGGGTTTAGTTCGCAATCTTTTACAACAACATTATCTATTATTTCAAAATCAACTGATACAATAGTCATACTTCGCAATGTATCTGTTATTTTCCTGTTTCCTGTTTCATTGTAAAATACTTCTGTCTTCTCTGTATTTGAACTTGTAATTGAAACTCTATTTGCACTCAAATCATTGAGAATAGATAATAATAATATATCTTCATTAATATTATGACCGATTGCCACCATTCTGCAAGATGTTACAGTTTTATAAGACTGAATCCTACAACCTGTTACAAATGGTGTGTATTTAACCTCTTTTAATGACCTAATATAAAAGTAATTACCCAAGTTATCTTGAATACCTACATATTGAAAATTATTATCTACAATAACATTATTGCCTGATGGCTTAGACACATTGGCATACCCTGAATTATAGAAGTTCCTCTTATTGAGTATATAGTCCTTTATATCGTTCAACCTCTGTATCATATTACTGTATTAACTATTGCCGAAGCCCTCTCGGGGATGTCATTTTTTAAAAATTCTTCCTCAAAGTTAGACAATTCAAATGTTTTTCCAAACTTATCTGTTAAGCCTTCTATTTTCTCTGTTTCGTCTTCATCATTATTGCCATATAGCACTTCACTACCAAACTTATATATTCTCAATCCAGCTTCTAAACTACCACTGAATTTAAAGTTTATATGGCTATTCTGCCGACCATTTAATGTCCTGAACTCAGAATACCCACCGGGTATATACATCGTTTTATTGCCTTTTCGTTGGTTGCCATTCTTGTCTTTTTTCCCGACCCCCTTAAAAGCATTTTCTCTAATAAACGATGATTTATCTACATATATAGGTGTAGTCGAATAATCACCAATTTTACTTCCATCTGATTTTTTACCATTGTCAAATATCCGTTCCTTATGTATAGCCATTAATTCTGCCATTGATGCGCTCGCTATTATATCGGGCATTTTATCGTCCAACTCTTTAGCAATCTCAATCAGCTTATCACTTAACAATGTGAATGACATTATACGCTTGTTTTAGTTTGCAATCCTTTACAATCTATACAGTTGCAATTACCATCTAATTGAGTTAAATATCTTCGTATCCCTTGCATTGAATTATTAAGGTAATCTCTATACATATTAAACCCCTGTGATGCTTGTTGAGCTATTTCTTCTGACTTGTATATTGTAAGATAATTAAGTCTATTATTCTTTAACATTTCATCGTAAAACATAGCCCCAAATAATTCATATGCTGCTTGTCCTATTATGTTATCACTTGCCATCCGGCACACTAATGTACTTAAATCACATATGCAATCGGCTTCTACTATTATTCCGTAACTCTCATTTATATTAGTTTGCCCGTTATTAAGCCCGTAAATTCGAACACATTCGCTCTTAGGTGTATTGTCACATCCTACACCGCAATAAGGCTTAGTTGAATGCACAAGTACGTTTGATGGCAATGTGATTTGTATCTCGTTGCCCTCAAATGTTTTGTTTATTTCGAATTTTGAAATTTTACCATCAGATAATTCAACAGGCACAGTATATACAGTTCCTGTTATATCAGCAATTCTCAAATTAACTTCGGCATCAAGTGCAGAATATACGCTAATAGTATTTATTTTTATTTTTTTGAATCTACAATTCAAATTTTGTTTATAAACTACTATGCCTCTTTGTTCATATTGCGATCCTGCTTGTATTATTGCACTTAAATATTCACCACTCTTCCAAATACCACTATTTAATATATTAGTACGAAAATTATTATTAATATAAGATAGTACATCATTATTTAACCGGAGCATTGCTCTACGTCTTAAATCAATTAAATAATCATAACCCCTTAATACATTTTCATTTGTCGCGTTAGAAGCAGTCTGCAATGTTATACCCGGATAATCATTAACGTAATATCCCGACAATGAAGGCGTGTCTTCATTACCACATACACCTCGAACACCTATAATATTATCAATGCAATTCATATTTTTAAATTAAAATAAGGGGGCTATTAACCCCCTTAAATGTTTAACAGCTAATTGTTTCTTCAGGGCAAATATCATACTTAATGATACCTGTGAACTCTGCATCTTTACATCCTTGTAATGGAAGTATAACAATCTTGTAATGTGATTGTAAGTTATAAATAACTCCTTGACATTTCGGGTCATAAACCATATTAAGGTCGAATAATAATCCGTTTGCCGGGTTCTCGATAACTGTGTGCATGTAAGTTTCACCAGCTTGAATCAATTGCGTTGGGTCTACATTATCCCATCTTGTAGGGCTGTTTCTTGTTGCAAACATGCCAGCATTTTTAGACCATGATAACACATTCACAATTCCCGGTACTGCTGCAATAACTACATCGTTTCCGGTAGTATCAGCTGCACAATTAGCTTCAACTACATTCTTATCATAGAACGCGTTGAAACGGTACATGTTATTCAACATCAAACCATTTTGATTTGCGGTTGATGCGGCTTGAGAGCGAGCAAATTTTAATACTTGTCGATTACCGAGCAATAAAGGATTAACTGCGTAACCATTGTCCATGAAATCGGCTTGAATGTCTGTATCTACATTGAAGTTGGGCGCGCCATTGTTCAACAATTTTAATACTTTAGGTGATGCAGTCCCAGCGGCACATATAGCGGCTACGGTTGCAACATCTATCTTGTCTGTAATTTGTTGCATCTGCCCGAATAATTTTGTCGCAAATACGTCTTGAACTTCCAACGAACCTAAATCACGTAATGAATTAATACCGATTTTACGCCATGCTGGCATAGAGTAACAATCGAAAGAATTAAATGTTAAGCAATCTGTAAGGTTTGTTGTGTTAGTTCCCGAACCTGTACAATCGAATGATGAACATGCGACAGGATCATCGCAGTCAGGTAAAGCATAAGTAATAGAATATTGACTATTCTTGCCGTTTTCCTGAATCATTTTAGCTTGTATTTGCGCTCCATTGGCTGCGCTTGTAGCCATTTCAATAGCCCCTGCTTTAACTTGGGCTTGACCTATACTATATAAGTCGTTTAGTTTCGCCTGTATATTAGGCGTACAATTGTTTGCCATTTTAAATTGGTTTTTAAGTTTAAAAAATCTTACTCTGTTCGATAGGTCGAGTTACCAATTATTGTGGGTAATTAAATAGGCTTACCCATGCCAAACGATTGTTTTTGTTGTTGTAGGCTACCTGCCTACGAGGTTGCAAGTATCTTATACTGTCGCAACTTGGCTGAATTTAGCAGCTAATCCAGTTGCGCTTGTTTCTTTTGGTGTAGGCTCGTTGCCATTATTAGGTAACGGTTGTCTTCTAGGGTCTTCCCCTGTTTTACGCAATCCAAACTCATCAATCAAACCATCTACTAAGCCATCAAATGTTTGTAATGTAGTTTCATTTTTCTTCAATGGTGTCGAATCGTTTAATAAATCGTACAACGCAATATTGTTATCCTCTTTCAATTTTAATTTTGCTCGTTGTGATAACTGTCCCTTCAATAAATTTGTGGCTTTAACCGGGTCTATATTTGTTTTCCCTTGTAAAAATTCAACTAACTTAGTACTTACTACTCCATCAAGTTTAAAGTCGTGAATAGCTTGTTCGTATTGAGTTTTATATTTACTTTCTAACTCCGGTATACTCTTTTCGTATTCTTGTAATTTTTGATTTGCCGAATCCAACATCTTTTGCATCTCTGATTCAGTTGCCCCCGTTTTACTCGAATACTTTTCCTTTATCGCCTCAATTGCAACATCCAATGTATTACCATCATTTTTTGGGTCGTTGAATATCTCGTCAATTTCTTTTGATGTTAAAACATTCCCGAATGTCTTATTAGCTTTATTGAGTGCGTCCTTGAAGTATTTGCCCTTGTAGGTCTTTCTATCTTCATTCAATTTATTATTAAATTCAGGCTCTAAGAATGGCTTCGCATATGATTGTGCTTGTTTTAACAACGTATCTACAATGTCATTATTATCATCATCAGACAATAATGAACTAACAGCCTCTTCGGTATTTTCAACACCTAAAGATTTTAATAATAAATCGATTTTTTTACTCATATATTTTTAAAATTTATCTACAATTTGGACAACCACTTGAATTACTCATAGTTCGCATAGTCGAGTAGTATGTTATTTTTTTTTACTTTCAGTTAACTGCTCCCATTTATCTGTTTTATAAGTAGTTCCGAAAGTAGATTCTTTTACCCCAATTACTTCACCGCTATTTTTGTTTTTTATAGCAATGTAACCGAATGGTAAGTTTAATTTTTTTTCAACTACAACTACCGGACTAACATTTTCAACTGATTCTGTAATATCATTAATTGTTTCATCAATTGTTTTAATTTCTTGCATCTTGCTTTTATTTTTTGACACTATCAACAATTTTTAAGTTTGTATTTGATTTTACTAAATTTTCGGCAATATTCTTATCAACCGCTGCACATATAATCTTACCTGTAACGGTATTCATAACTCCTACCTTATTCGTATAGTCGAATGTAGTTGAATTAACAACAATAGGTTGTACCCTCTCATGTGTAACTACTACTTCAATGCCTTCTTTTTTTGGCATGTCAGTTAATTTAGATACATCTTCGCTAACTATTTTTTTTCGTGTTCCCATAATGCAAATATAATTTGTTTTTTTGTATATTTTAATTATTTCTTCCTTATCGGTACTGCAGTATGTGTACAATTATACCCACCTCTTTTAACTATAAAATTATCTTTATTCGTGTCTTTCATCATACCGCCCCATCTATGATTTTCAGGTTGTACTAATTTTAATTTTTCATTTTTATAAGCCAATTTTATTTCGGATTCAAGGTCATCATATTTTATTCGCCCATTCAATTCACGTACCCATCTGTAACATTGCCCTCGCGTATCTAATAATGTACCTCCAACGTATCTAATATAGTCAACCCCAATATTATTGGCTATTGACTGCATCTGTTGCCCTTGTAATTGGTTGACGCTATCTCTAGCAGTTTGGGTTACATAAGATTTTAATTTACCCGATTTGTCTTTGCCTGACTGAATAAAGTCTTGTAGCGTTTTTTTTGCACTTTCGATCGAATTGCCATAGCTTACAGTTTCATCGATAATCTTTAATATAGGGCGTTTAAATTCCTCTGTTAATCCGCTATTAATTAAAGTTTCATAAGTCTGTGATTGCCATTTCTTTTCCAAATCAGATAACGGTAACTCTCTGAATGAATACCCCCCGACATAATTAAGCAATGAACTTGTATTTAATGTTACCTTGCCAAAATCAGACATGAATAACTGAACATTATTAACATACCCTGAATTTTTCAAAGCGGTATCAATTATCTGCGATAGCGTTAACAATTGCTCGCTTGTTACTATCCCATTAGTGAATATTCCACCTGCGCTATCTAACTTATCAATAAATGAAAATATTTCATCGAGTATTTTTTTCTCAATATCAGGGATAGTAGATGTAATTTTCTTAACTAAATCCTCTTTTAATAAGTCGTTATTCGTTATTATGTTTTTAGGCATATATACCTACCGGAATTAAATTATTGGCTTCATTGATTAGCATATTAATTAAGGTATTAATATCTGTTTCTACAAAATTAGCATCACCCATTTGTCTAGCTATCTTAACTAACAACTTGTAGCCCTTTTCGTGAATAGTTTTATCCAAATCATTATATATACCGCTTAATAATTTTGCCCGTAATGCGTTACCACTTACCCCATATAATGAATCGGCTATATATAGTACATCATTAATCTTTAATTGAACCTTATCATCTCTGAATACTTTTGAATTTACTGCGTAGTTTAACTCACCAAGTGTTTGAGAATCGTCCGTTTTACCTTGTAACAATGCGAACTCGTTAACAAGGTCGCTATCACTCATTAAGTCGAATTGCTTCGGCTTACTAATTACTATTTCTTGCATAACATATCTACCATTAGAGTAATTATAGAATGCAGTTGCGTATGTTAAGCCTTTTTCAACATGATGAAATATGTAATTACTTATCGTTTGTAAAAAGAAATACTGGTCTTTTCTGTCTTCTTTTTTCGCATCTCCGCTTTGCGTTCCATCGGTAACGACTTTCAGATATAATGATTTTTCAACTCGTTCATAAAATGTTTGCCAGCGTTTTAAATGATATTCTGGTATGCCTATATCGGGCGTATGGAATTTAGCAACATCATACAATCCGTTACCGCGTTGAGCAGTTTCTTCACTTATAGTGATATACTCGCCCGGATTTCTTGACATTGTCCCCTTACCATTACACGTTTTACAAGAACTTGTAATAATGTTATTAGGGTCTGACGAATCTACACTAATCCGACTACCCATACATGTAGGGCATTCAGGCTCTACCATCTGTACTATCGGGTATGAGTAATGTTTATTCATCGCCTCATCATCGTTCATATTAGATACAAGTATCTCACTCCATGCGCAATAAGGTTGCAGAAATGTATTTTCTTGTTTCCAATATAACGGAGTATTCAAATTGTGTTCAAATATAACCTGCTCACCACCATCGATATATATAATGCTGTTATAATCAATGAAGTATATAGTATTATTATGCCTAAATGCTATACTTACTTCATCGTACATCAATACATCTTCACATTTAATACATGCTAATTCTACATAGTGATTACCGTTTTCTTTTTCCGGGATAACAGCGAAAAAACCTATTGGGTTTTGCAATACAAATTCAATAGCATCATTTATCATATCATATATTCTGATACTATTAATATTTTTTTGTGTGTTATCGTCTAAAGTAACTGTATAATTATTTGGTTGCAATATTGAACCTTTGCACAAGTTTAAGAACTTATCGTACAACTCCTTAGATACTGGTTTATATTGGCTTAAACGCCAATTGTAATGCTCTGGGTTTTCGTTTGGGTGCCTATTCAGCAATCTTGTTGCAAATAGATTTTCAAACTTTTTCTCATACGTTTCCGGCTCGACATATAAATTGTTAACTCTATATCTAGGTCTTACACCTTCGGTATGGATTTGTAGGGCTAAACAAGCCTCTACCCACTTACTATATTGAGCAGGTAGAGGTAATTTGTTTTTTTTTGTAAACTTTTCGTAAAACGAATTGAAGTTCATGTTATTATTTTACATTGTTAAATAACCAACCTAAGTCGGCAACCGCTCCGGCTGCTACAATATCAAGGTAAGGAGTTCGCAATTTCAACGGATCGCCTACGAATGATATTACATAGTTCTTGAACTCAATAGACTGCCCGTCTACTTCATTATCATATCCAATGAAATGATGAATAGAGTATGACATAAATCCGCCTTTATCGTTTAAGAATAAGTATATTTTACCATCACAGGTAACATATCCTATTACGCGAGTTGAAGGGCTTTGAATTTCGTCTGCGTAGATAATACGGTCATTGTACGGTGTTGATGTACCAGCGGAATTAACATCATAAGCGTTATAATCGCGAGCATTCAACACACGCCCTGTATTAATCGTTGAAGCAGGTCGGCATCTTGAGCGGTATTGCTTAGTGGCAGTTGTCGGATCTGCCCATTCTACGTTGGCTAATTCCATTGTTGCGCCTATCTTACCAGCTGCTATTGCATCAGTTACGGCATCGGCTAAGGCAGATGAATCGTAGTCGCCTACTGGTAAATCAAAGTCGCATTTAGATGTCAATAATCTAACTACTACCTCATTACGCTGGTATACGTTACAGATGTCCGCCTTACTTAGTGTGCTTGTATCTACACAAGCTGTGTTACAAGTTGAGAACATTTTTATTTAATTTTAATTGTTATTGTTTGGCTTGCAACCTTAAATTTTAACAACTAAAAACAATCTCACACTTGCTAGAAGACAAAGATATATTAATTTTTTTGTATTGAGTTGGCAAATCGTCAAAATCTAAAATTATCTCCGTATCTTCTATATATAACTCTTTTCTATTAACTAATAATTTATTGCCACTCATTGCGCATTCAATCTCATTTGCGTACCATTCAGGCATCAATTCCGTTATTAGATTATATCTTTTTTGGTATTCAGTTTTAAATGTAAAAAACTTACTATTATATGATTTCTTAACTCTATTCGGATTACCTTGTAAATCACCGTATACTCTATATCTTATGTAATTTTGGATATTGGATAAATCCCATGAACTTTGATGAAAGTGTAATGCGCAATCGGTTGTTTGTAGTGGGTAATACCCCTCAATCAATGTAGTACTTTCATTACATACGACTATCTTATAAGGCTTAGTATATGCTACATATGTTCTACCACTTGTATTGAAATCAAATTCAAATCTATATCTAAAACATTTACCATCGTACAGCGTCAATGGTGCACCATGTCCAAGTAATAATGTAGGTGTTACTAATATACCGTTAATTCTTAACTGCATCATTGTAAGTGAAGTATAATCAACGTCGGAAAACATAAGTATGCCGTTGTTTATCTCGATAAACCAATCGGGCAAAACATCTAACCCATAGATAAACATTACATTATCACCATTCATCCGTGTATATTCTACTACATCACCAACATTCAATATTGGCGTTGTGTATAATGTACAGAATGAGTTAATCAATGAAGGGTTATGCCTGAATGGTAACGGGAACAAGAATTGATATTCAATTATTTTATTGTTAGAATCGTGAGCAAATCCCCATTTCGTACCCGTTGTTAAATTCACATTGCCGTAAAAAAACGTTCCTGATTCATCGGTTATATTAATACTGCTTAACGTAGGGAATGAGCCATTTAACACATATTCTGCATATGGTATTTGTACCCTAATTAATACTGGGTCGAATAATTCAAGCGGAATAAAGAATGCCTTATCTATTGTACATGCGTTGCAATTTGCCGATACATTGCCTGTTTCAATTATATTAGTGTTCATATTAAGTTGCCTTTAACTGTTATTTCTCTTTTATCGTGGTCGAATAGTAGGTAGTTAATTTCGCCTGTAAAATTATCATTTAATTTCACTTTCATGTATAAATTAAGATAATTAAACTCGCAACAATAATATAACTTAAATTCGAATGAAGTATTACTTATCTTATTATTGTTAGGCGCATCAATCTTATGAAACTCCCATAAGTTATATCTATTGCCTATCCCGTTGGCTTGTGGGTCGAATGACATAGGATAGTTATAATTATAACAATCGCTTGAATTAATAGGGAAATAATTAGCATCGTCATCTTTGAACGCATCTATATCAGCACCAGCACTACCGTAATTATCATAAGGCGAAGGTATTACCCTTGCATCATTATTAGGTGTAGTAGTATCGTATATTAATATCTTAGGTAATGCGTTTTCATCGCGCATCATCTTAATACATCCTGTGAACGGACTACCCATTAATACGCTACCAATTGCTCGGTCGGTTATTGCATCATGCTCGCTGTCTATTCCATCCAACACGAATGAGCCAACGCCAAACTCGTAGAATTCTTTTTGCAATAATTCCTTGAAATTAGGGTTATTACCGGGCTCTATATATTCACCGTTAAATCTTTTTCGCGCTTCATTACCTATTGAATCAATAGCATCTATACCCCAATTCAAATTTATTCTCTTTGGCTTGCCTTGCCCGTTATATGTGTAGCATGGGTCTTGTATTACTTTGTGGGCTATTGTGCTACTCGTTAAATCTAATTGAACACCTGCCCCATATACTCGCTCCCCTATCATATCTTTTCTGTCAAAATACAAGTACCCGTTATATATGAAGTATCTAGCGTTCCATATGTCTTTTATTTTGCTCAAGAACGCATCTAATGTATATGATGGTCTATTACTTTGTATGTAAAATTTCCAAAATTCAGATAATTTTAAACCTTTTCTCGCTGGTGCATTCATAAGGGTAGCGTAATAATACTCATTATCATAAGTACTTCCATCTATCGTTTTGAATGGTTCTGAAAATATAGGGTCTGATGTGTTATCATGAAATATACCGCATATGTTACATACATTGTCGATATAATCCCTTATAAATGGTGATGGGTGTGTACGATTGCATCCTATAAATTGAGTTACAACATACGGTATTGTAGGAACATAATAATTCGTTCCTAAAATCGCGTTTATACCTTGCATAATTCCATCTAATAAAGTAAGTATGCCATTAAGTACCGCAATAGTACTATCAATCATATTAACGAATGTTATCAATGCGCCATAAAAGAATGTCGGCTTAATTACATCGCAATATCTGAATTGAGGTATATTAATAGGGCTCAATCCGCTGTTAGTAAACCAATCATTTCTGTTATCTGATATTACTGTTTCCTTAACACAATCAATTACCGGATTATCTTCTATTAATGATAGTACTATTTGACAACTATTGTTATCGCACCATCTTATATTTTCATTTTCTACCTTAAAATAATACTCATCATTGGCACAAGTCATGTCGATATACTTAATACAAATGCGATTTGAATACCTATCAGAACTTAATATTAAGTTATCATATATGAAGTTATAAGCATCCCCGAATACTTCAATATCGCTACCAACGCTCCTAGAGGGGTCGTTATTCTCATTGAGCGATACAGTACGCTTAAATCCTTGCATTGTGGCATATTGGCTATAATCTATCCAAACTCCATCGCAATTTAAACTTAAATATATCTTATGTTGTTCCATTATCCGCGTTGCTTATTCAGTATGTTAACCTTACCTAATGATGTCGCTATTGACTGTCCAAATCCATCAGCATCAAAATTATTACTAACTATAACCTCTCGTTGTGATAATAGTTTCTTCATCGATTGCATTTCATAAATCAACGGCTCTAAGTTAGTGTTATTCTTTATTGTATAATGGTCTGCTACGACCTTATCAGTATCTATACCTTTCGGCGCGACCATATAATATCCATCTGCAATTTGTCGCGCTATTAAGTCGCGTTTGTGCATTCCTTCAAATAAATCCCTATTATCAGCTGTTAACGCTGCGTCCATTACAAACTCCCCTTTATGATACGTGTATGGTTTACGCCCCAATTGTGTGCTTTCTTGACTTTTAGCCCCATCACCCGTATACCCTCCATCTTCATAACCGACCGATACTGACCTTACTGCATTAACCGAAGCCGCGATACCTGCTATAATTGCTAATACTTGCGCACCTATTAATACTGGGTTCTTTTGGCTTGCAATACTCGCAACTGCTCCACTAATTGCAACCGCTTGATTCGCCACTACTACGCTGGCATCTATAACACGCTGCGCACGTTCATACTTTTCTCTTTTTCGTTGCAATTCGTCTAACCTATCTTGTTCAATTTTCAATGAAGCTGTCGCATTTTTCTTTGAATCTTCTACCCGTTGTTCTTGTTTGCTAATTAATTGGTCTATTTTCTTTATCTCAAGCGAATAGGCTTCATTAATAGCACCAGCTAACATAGAGTATGCACCTATTAATGAGTTAATTGAATCTATTTGCTCATTAATTGACTGTTTGCGTTTATCTTTTAATTCTTGTTCATCTATTAATTCTTTTGCTTTTTTTCGCGCCAACTCTATCGAATCGCGTATTTCTTTAGCTTGTGAATCGGTTGTTTCATTGCCTTTTTGCAATACATTATTATCTATTGCTTGCAAATAAGTCTTGCCGTATAATTCTGCTTGTTTTAATTTTTCAAGCAAATTCTTTTTAATTTCTTCGGCTAACTTCTCAAGGTTATCGTTAGAGAAATCAACGGTTAAATTGATAGGATTTTTCTTGCTTTCTTTTTCAATTAGTTTTTTTGTTTTCTCGATTTTACCCTTAGCTTCCGGTTCTTCATAAAATGCAGCGTTTGGATTAATTAATGTTTTATCAACTGCATTACCGCTTATAAATTCAGCACGCAATGACCGTATTTTCTCGAGATTATACTTAGCCATTGCCATCTCATCGTTCAAACGCTTAACATCTATATTGTCAGTATTCTTAGACGCATCATATAATTTCAAATGTTGCTCCCGAATACGATTATATGAATCAACATATTTCTTTTCCGCATTATTATAATACCTTACAATTGCCTTATATCTATCTTCCTCTTTTACTTTACCCTCTTTAATTGCCTTATCGACTTTATCAACATACATCTTTGCAAATTGTTCAGCATCTGAACCCGTTTGCTTCACAAGGTTACCCCCTACAATCTTTAATTTTTCGTTTGAATCTGATATTTGATAGTTGATGTAATCTAATATAGATTTAACAGCTGGTAATATCTTGCGCTTCAATGATAGTAATGAATTACCAATACTTTCTTCAATATTGGCAACCATTACTTTGTTCGCTCGTTCTATACCTTCTGCAGTATTCGCATAAGTTTCTGCACTGCCTATCAACTTATTATTAAATTCATTCAATACTAAGTTAAGCCTATCATGTTCGCTTTTAACGCCCTTTACACTTAACCCATATTCGCGCAATGTAGCACCTCCGCGACCTTCTAATATGCCTATAATCTTATCCGTTGCGGTAGCTAAGTCTATTTTTTCTGCACTCGCCAATTCAAGTATTACGGGTGTTAACTGCGATAATTCAGCGCGTGTTAACTTGCCATAATTAACTAATGCAGTTTGTGCTTTTACAATTTCATCGTTGTCAAATAACCCATAGAATTTCTTTTGCAACGTATTCGCCTCTTCAATTAGTCCGTCAAAATACTTTTCTTTACCGACTGATTTTAAAGCACGTTGTAATTCACCTGTTATACGCTCTGCATCTTGTGCTTCCTGTATAGCAATATTGCCTAATTCTGTAACCTTACTAATTGCCTGCTCTATGCCAAACATACCAGCACCAATGCCAAACCCTTGTAAAATGCTCTCGCCTAAACCTCCAATCTTACTACCTACGGATGTTGATTTACTGGTTAATACGTCTAATTGATTTTCGACTTTATGCAAATTTTTTAATAACCCTTGCACTACACTTGCATCACCTCCTTTTCGCAATTCATCGTGCAACTCTTTTTGTTTTTTTCTCAATTCATCCGTTATTTTCTTTTGCTTTTCTTGGCTTTCAGTAATGCGGTTAGCTGTTTTCGCAACATCTTGCAATTCCTTATTGTATGCGCTTACTTTCTTCGGGTCGTTAGTCTTAACCATCTGTTCTTCTAATCTTCTACCTTTTAAACGCAATTCGTCAAGTAACTTATCTTCCGACTTCAATAAGTCGTTCGTTTTCTTTAATTCGTCCTCGTTTGTGTCCCATGACACCTTAGCTATTAAGTCTAATATGTTACTCATAATTAATTAATTACAGTCCATGAACCACATACCAATATTGGTGCTTTGATTTGAATCTTCGTATTGTTGAGCTGTTTGTTGGCAGTTGATAATACTTACCGAGTTCTGCAATATCGTATCAATAGACCATGTTTGTTGATTATAATTTAACCAATAGTAATCACATGTGAAATCGTAAGTACTTGATGTTGTTTTATTTGCAGTTTTATTTTTTTTGCAAGAAAACAACCCAGCCATTAATAACATGAACAATGCAAATAATATTAATCTTGATATATTTTTCATGATATATATTTTAGTCAAAATTACACCTTTTTATTTCTGTTTTCAGCAGTTTTTTTTGCGCTTTCGATTTTCTTAGCATAAACATTATTAGCCACTAAGAACTGGTATATACTTTCAACGCTCCAGGTCATTAATTCGCGCACTCTTATTGGGTCACGATCTGCCAATGAGAATATTAGATAGTTTTGCGTTTCAATATACAATTCTACTTGTGTATCAATTCCGGTATCTGTTTTACTCGTTCTTCGACTGCTTGGAAGACGCTTAATAAATCTTTCTTCAATATATTTTGTGAGGCGTTTGTGCGCTTGAACGCCTCTAGCGTAAAAAAATCATATTCCCCGCTCTCCTTCCATAGCTTTATTTTATTTCGATTTATTTCTTCGTCAAATTCTACGGGTTCATCTTCTAACATGAAGTATACACATGCTAATTCTGCATAAAACCTACGTTCTGCTATCATACCTATTCTATTCTTTAGGTTTGATGTAATTGCAAGTATATCAGTTTTCAACGCTTTTAAATCGTTTGTATTCAATGTCTTATCTTCTATTATATCAACTAATTGTTTAATAAATGATTCGGACAAACCAAAGCGAATATACATTTCTTTGATTTCAGCCATTATATAACGCTGATACATAATTTCATCGGCAAAATTGACTTCATAAAACTTGTACTCTTTACCGTTGTGATTGATGACTTTTACCGGCTCTCGCCTTTTCTTCGGTTGTATTGCTTCCATAATTATATATTTCTCTTTGCAAATTTATTAAACCAAGTTGCTAATGTGTACATAAAACAATCCGTTAGGTGCATACCGTATTCAGTATTACCGCTTGTTTTGTGCATCTTGTCGCTTCCTTCTATTGTAGTGGCTATTGTCAAATCGTGTATTAATTCTTTGCAATTTACGGGGCAAATATTAATATTAGGGTGATTCTGTAATATGTTATTGCAGAATATACGCAACTCTTGCCAAGCATTATTTCGGGTAAAATTAAGCATAGGCTTATGCAGTTGACTTAATCCCAAGTTTAGGTTTGTTCTAATTATCTTGTGCATAGTTGTATCAATTGAATCATATCCGGCATTCCTGCTACCTCCTGCCGGGTCAGATGTTATAACGTACACATATCCCGGGTAATCTGACTTTATTCGAGTTAGTAACTCTTTTAGCGTGCAGTTGTTAATTTTGTACGATTTTAAAATATTGATAAAACTACCCTCATGAAATTGAGATACTACGCATGTAGCTGGGTCTATGTTGAAGTCAAACGATAGATATAACGGCAAATCTTTATTAGGTGATAGCGTAACTTTACTAACATGTTTATCTTCGTCAAATGCGTAAAAGAATGGTGATTTATTTTCGGATACACCCCATTCCCCCATAGCGTTAACAAGCCATAATTTATAATTTGTTTTTTTTAGCCTATCGTATTTATCTAATAATTTATTGTCAATATACCCATATGAACCGCAAGGACTGCCAACTGTCCAATAATTATCGGTATAAATTGTTTTTATCAGCAACATTGTACCACAGTCGCTTATTTTTACAAATGAATTATTAGAAGGTAACTTGTATTCAGTATCTACCCATTCAATACTGTCTAAGTATGGTTTTATCCATAATTTATCACTTACCGGATTCCAAGTAAAAAACGCCACTTTTGCAACCTCGCCCCTAAATGATATATCGGCTTGCTCGAAATCATCCATAGTAAAATGGTCTAACTCATCGAATAGCATATAACCGAAATCTTCAATACCTTTTACTTTATCTTCGGAATCTAAGCCCTTAAATACTATCGAATTACCTTTTAATGTATTATGTTGGAACTCATTGAATATATATCCATTATGCAATCTTGTTAACCTTATTGATTTCTTAAATGTCTTTATCAATGAAGTTTTTAACCGACTACTTTCCTTCCTAAAACATATTGCATCTGTTTTATTAATATAACATTCCTTTGCTATATACTGCCCTATTGTTAATGTTTTGGCACTACTTTTTGACCCGTAGATAAATACCTTATTAATTCTTGGGTTATCTTTTAAGGCATCATTTAAAATGAAATATAATGGGTTAAACCAATTTTTCTTGAATTTTATAACCATTATTCGTATGATTCACTATCTACTCCTAATTTAATAACTGATTCTGATTTGTCAACACCTTGAACGCCTATCATCTTAGACAACTTATCCAATGCGCTCAACTTATCATGTAATTTAATTTCAATAGTTGTCTTTTCGTTACCCTCAAATGTAGTAATTGTTTTTTTTAACGAAGATATAATCTTTGATTTTTCAATACCTACATCCTTAATACTTCGGACATTATTATCTTCATCTATAAAGTCGAACATGTTAGAAAACCCTATTAAAGCATATTCTTTAGCTATCATATCCGAAGTAATACCTATTCTTTTCCCTAAGTCTGCCTTCAATTCATTAATATAGCTTTGGATGTTAATGTTTGTCAACAATTGAGAACCAAGTGTTCTTGCTGTATTTGTAGAATATCCAGCCATTTGAGCGGCTTTAGTTGCGTTAAATTGGCACTCCCCTACATATAACATGCAGAATAACTTTTGCCTATCTGTAAGCCCATTATCTGCGTTTATTAAATCGTTATCTTCTTTTTTTATTTCACCCATAAAAAAACACTACGCCAAAGGTAGTGCTTTTTCTCAAAACAAAAAACTAATGAAGAAACAAAGTTATATTACTATATCTGTGTTAGTCCACGTTTTTTAAATTTTATCTATTTCATTTTTTGCCCAAAGTTTAAATGATTCAAATTTTTCAATGATTTGATTTTTCTTTTCGTGTTCAATTTTTGTATCTTTTAATTCGAAAGAATCAACCCACATAATCAATTGTTTCTTTATTGGGGCTTTTGCTAATTTTTCGGCTTCTTTTTTAGCTTTTAACTCGGCTTCAATTCTTTGTTGTTCTGCTTTAATTTCTGCATCTCTTTTTGCCTTTAATTCTGCTTCGATTATTGCTTTTGCTTCTTGTTCTGCCTTTAATCTTGCCATATTTTCCGCTTCAATTCTTTCGGCTTCGGCTCGTGCTTTTTCTCTTTCAATTTTAATTTGCCTTTCTCTTTCTTCGGCTTCGGCTTTTAATCGTTCATTTTCCAATCTAATACGCTCTCTTTCCTCTGCTTCTGCTTTTTCTCTTGCAATCCTTTCTTCTTCGGCTTTTTTTTCTGCTTCTATTTTAGCTTCATAATTTGATTTTAATCCGCTTAAAAAGCTTTCAAAACTTTCATCGCTCATATTTTCAAACTCGATTCTGTTTAATTCTGCATACTTTGATACTTCATTAATTCTTTTTTGCGTCCTTAATTCTTTTTGTTCGGCTTCATATCTTTTTGCGAAATTAGCCTTCCACTCTGCTTTTTCTTCGATTGCTTTAAATTTAATCTGCATTACTTGTTTAGCTTTTAACCATAATTTATCCTCTAAATCAAATTCTGCTTTTAAATTCTTTACTTCCTCTCTTTTAGCATCAAATATCTTTTCAGCGTTCAAACGTGCATTTTTTGAGTTTTTTCGAGCTACTTCGGCTAATTCAATGCTCATTTTATCATCAATTCCCTTCACTTCGATTGCGTCTACTTGTTTTTCCCAGTCGTAAGTACCTATGAATATCTGTTGTAATACTGTTAGTACCTCTTGTTTCTTGTTAGAAGATACTTTTAATGCTAATTCGTTTACCTCTTCAGGTAATTTTATTACATTTTCCATTTTTATATATGTTTTTTAAAAAAATTAATCTAATGTTACATAGTCAACTACAACTCCATCAATAATAATGTGTTTTGTTGATTTTAAAATAATATGCTTCCCTTCGTTGTTATAGGCTATAATCTCGTAAGATACTCCACGACTTGGGTTGAGTGATACGGATTTAACGGTGTATCCGTTTGGCAAATCTTGGTTTACAAGTGATATGTATTTACAACATAATGCGCCTGGAATCAATACATTTAACTTTTCTTGTCGTGCTAAAATTGATTTTGCTTTTCTTGATAAAAATTGTGTGTTCATTGTTTTATGTTTTTTTGTTTTGTGATACAAATATACAACATAATGTATTTATCTACCAAATTTTTTTTGATATTTTTTTTATTTTTTTTTCGGCTTGATTAAAAATACTGCTACGGTTGTTAGATGAGGACATTGAATATTAGTAACATATATTGCCCTGTCTAATCTATTAATACGACTTATTAGTG
>Ga0208695_1001494_pt1 | contig 19273 bp, 14 predicted proteins | sample AD_UKC111_MetaG_FD_184449 | JGI IMG/M metagenome (GOLD analysis project Ga0208695, IMG submission 184449) | Active sludge microbial communities of municipal wastewater-treating anaerobic digesters from Hong Kong - AD_UKC111_MetaG (SPAdes)... | ecosystem: Engineered > Bioreactor > Anaerobic >...
TTCAGAAGTATCTGGATAGATGAAGTTAAAGATGCAGTCTTGATTAGAAAGAGGGGAGCAATCCAGTTCAGCCCATGGCCCACCAGGAGGAGTTGGATAAACTTGTTCTATGAATACTAAATAAGGGGACCAAGGAGCGCTGCTCGGCGAAGGATGAGATATAAATATATAATAATATTCTCCCTCAGTGACCTCGAAACTGGCAATAAAGGGTGTAGAAGGGTTATCATCACAGAACACTACCTTATCTCCGGTTAGCCCCTCCACACAAACACCTTCAGTAGAGGGAAATCCTCCCCAAATAATTAATGGTAATTCCATCCAATCAAGTAGAAAAGGGGTTGAAAATTGCAGACTTAGCCAACCCGAAGTAAGGGCCTTAAAATAAAACCAACGATTATTAGCAAGGCCCGGAAAAAAATTTAAACAATCATAATTTGGTCCGGGTTCCCACTGAGTAAAATGTTCAATAGCCGCTGGATAAGAAAATGGCTCTCCACAAATAAAAGTGGCCTTGTAACAGGAATCATTCAAAATCTGACTATATAAGTTTTGTAATGAGAAAAATAGTATAAGTATTAAAAATAATTTCCTCATCTTCATCTTAGTCATAAAATCGAATGATTTTTTAAAATATTTCGACATTAATAAATAAGGATTTGTTTTTAGAAACAATTTTAATGAGTGAGTTTATGGCAAAACTACAACTTTCTGAAAATATTTTCTCAAGCTTTGAAGAAAACCAGAAAAGTTTTTTATCGAGATATATTTTTTTTGATTTAGAATGTTTTATAAATATTTCGAGGTTTTTCATCCGAGATGGAATATTTTATTCAAAGGTAAGCATAAAAAGAGAATTATGGAAAGGTTTCGGCTAAATTTTTCGGAGGAAGCAAGCAAAAGTTTAAAAATAGAAATAGGGAGAATATAAAAAGCAATATTCATTCAAAATACAATTTCACTCTTCATTTAAGGACCTTGCTAACATTCCTTTCCATTTCACTACCTTGACGCAAACAAGTATTTTAAAATTGCTTTCTTAAAAAAGCTATACTCAACATCATTCAAATAAATCTGAATTTAGTTTCGCCTGAACGTTGTTTTTAAAGCTAAGGCTTATTTGTCTATGAAGGGTTTACATTTTACAATTTAAACATTAAAATTTTCACCTCCAATTGGTTTTCACTTCAACAAAATTTATTTTAAAACAAAAATTCCACCTATTTTTGTCGCTTTGGTTAAACTCGGATAGAATAACCGGCTTTTTTAATGATGATTCTATCGATTGTTTTCTATGAAACCTCAATGAATAACAAGAATAAATTATTCATTTGTTTCATCTTTATTTAATTGTTCTGGAGGGAGGGATTGCTTGAGATTTTCGATTTCGATTAGGGCATTGTTGAGGTTTTCTTGAGTTACATGCAAAAATGATTCGAGCTTAGAATTTTCTGAGTTTAGCTTCACAATTTTATTTTCTGCTTGTTCAATCTTATTTTTTAAAACTGAAATTTCATTAGAAAGATTTTTATTTTCTTCTTTTATTTGATTCAATGAGGCTTCCTTTTCAAAAAGTCTCGATTGTAAATCAGAGCAGAGGTTTTGTGATTGGTGAAGTTGGTTTTCCAAATCGGCCTTCATTTTTTCAAGATTTTCAATATAAGCCTGTTTTTCTATAAGGCTTTCTTCTCTCTTTCTTAAGGTCTCGAGGGTGGCTTTCAGGTTTTCCTGACATTGTGCCAAATTGTTGGAAAGTTCGTCATTCTGTTTACTTAAATCCCATATTTTCTGCAAGTGATTTGTGGTTTCTATTCGTATTTCATCGATCGAATTAAGCGTTTTCATGGCTTTTAGTTTTATGGGTTTTTATGAATGATGATTTTTTGCCCTTCCGCTATTTGTGAAGGATTACACAAGAAATTATCGCGGGCTATTTTTGAATAAAGACTGCCATCACCCAAATATTTCTCGGCAATCTTCCATAAACTCTCGCCCTTGACTACGATGTGTTCGATGATTGTGGTTTCTAATTTTTTAGATGAAACTTCTGGGGAAGCGAGAAATTTTTGTAATGAATCTTCGAGGATGTTTAGCGAATCGCTTAGTTTTTGGTTTACTTGAATTAATAGAGTAACAGAATCGCTCAATGATTTTGTTTCGGCTAATGAGGTGGATGAATGATATTGAAAAATTCCGATGAGTATGGCTATTACTAATACAACAATTAGCGACAGCAGCATGATGTAGTTTCTTTTTACCCTTTTCCTGAGCTTTTGAATACGACCCAAAGAGGCAAGGTCGGCTCCGCATTCAGGGCATTTCTGAGAAAGGGATTCTATCCCTTGGTGATGACAAATCGGACATTCCATGGTAAATTTGTTTAGTTGAACATCAGGATATTAGAATTAAATTTGGCTATAAAGATAAAGATTATTTGTTGATATATCTAATAAGTTTTCATTCTATCAATAATTTATTATCACAAAAATATTTTCCTGAATACTAAAGAGAAAGAAATTCGAAGATTTCAAATAAAAGAATGATCCATAAGGGTAGAATGACGGAGTAAGATAGCCAATTTATGGTTATCGAACCACAAACGGGAGTGGAGTTTTGCAGAACTTGCAATTTCCTGCCTCATCCAAACCTCTTACAGCCGTATGGTAACCTTTGCGCCATACTACTATATTTTGACATTTCGGACATATAGAATTACTTCCAATGTCGAGTTCTATATTGCCCACATACGTCCAATGAAGGCGTTGGCGTGCAATGTTGTAAAACTCGAGGAGCTTGTGAGCTGGCGTAATGGCTGATTGATGGCGATACCGAGGGAAATATCTACTGAGATGTAAAATGGTATCTTCGCCTAATTCGTTGGCTAACCAATCGACCATTTGTTTGAATTCATTAGCATCGTCATTCTCACCTGGAATAACTAACATGGTGATTTCGAGATGGGCATTTGATCTTCTAACGGTTTTAAGGGTTTCCAGCACAGGTGCAAGCCGTGCACCCGTTAGTCGCTTGTAAAACGAATCGTCGAAAGCTTTCAAATCGATATTCCATGCATCGATGAAAGGAAGAATTTGAAGCAGAGGTTCCTGATTGATAAATCCATTGCTCACCATTACGTTTTTCAATCCGTTTTCCTTAGCTATGGCAGCCGTTTTCATTACATATTCGTATGAAACTATAGGTTCATTATAGGTATAAGCAATGCCAATATTTTCTTTTTGATTCAAAGCCGTCTTAATAACTTCTGAAGTCGGAACAATGGGCTGCAAATTAAAATTGCTGTCCTTAGGTTGAGATATATCCCAGTTTTGACAAAACTGACAATGCATGTTGCATCCATAAGAACCTATGCTTAAAATCAATGAACCCGGATAAAAATGGTAAAGGGGTTTTTTTTCTATAGGATCGAGGTTGGCAGAAGAGATAATTCCATCATTTAAAGCATAGAGCTCACCAGATATATTTTTTCTAACACGGCATATTCCAATTTTTCCTTCATTGAGCAAACATTCATGAGGACACAATAAACATCTCACTTTCTTGTCCTCGAGTTTTTCATAAAACAAAGCCTCTTGCATATATTTTCATTTTTCAACGAGTTCAAATTTATAAAAAATAGTCGAAATAGAGTAAATTTGCCGCCTAAATGGAGAAAATAGCCCAAAAAAAGATATTAGGAGGAGTTGCCATTAGTTTGGCCGCCATCCTATGGGGATTGGATGGAATTGTACTAACTCCCCGCCTTTATAATTTGGATGTGGCTTTTGTGGTTTTTATGCTTCATCTGATTCCTTTTATCTTAATGCAATTTTTTCTTTTTCACGAGTATGCCTATTTTAAGAATCTATCAGGCCAGAGCTGGCTTGCCCTTGCATTGGTAGCTTTGTTTGGAGGCGCAATAGGCACTCTGGCTATGGTAAAGGCTCTATTTCTGGTTCATTTTCAAAAACTGACAATAGTGGTTTTATTGCAAAAACTACAGCCTGTTTTTGCTATTACTTTGGCTACTTTTTTATTGAAAGAAAAACTCAGGCCCGGTTTCTTCATTTGGGCTACAATAGCCATTGTAGCTGGTTATTTTTTGACTTTTGGTTTCCAACTACCTAAGCTAGGAAGCGATCATAATATGTTATACGCCGCCGGATTTTCTTTATTGGCAGCTTTTTCATTTGGCAGCAGCACAGTCTTTAGTAAATGGGCACTTAAAGAAGTTCGTTTCGAAACTGCCACTTTTATTCGTTATGGATTAACAGCCCTGATTTTACTTCCATATATAATGTTAACCGGTCGCTTTTCTGAACTTTCCGAAGTTACCACCCTCAATTGGATTCTTTTCCTAATTATAGGATTGACAACGGGCTCGGGGGCAATTTTTCTTTTTTATTTTGGCTTGCGTCATGTAAAAGCCTCAGTTTCCACTATATGTGAGTTGTTTTTCCCTCTTTCAGCAGTTATTTTCGATTATTTATTCAATCATGTTACTCTTTCACTCATTCAGTGGATTAGTGCTATCGTTATGATTTTCGCCATTGTTAAACTTAGTCTGCAGGAAAAAACAGATTAAAAAATTTGTATAAAAATTATTTTACGAATGCTTTGGGAATTGATGCCTTATCCATGTTTACAATTATAATTCTCGAATAATTTTAGTTTTAAAGAACAATCATCACGATTTGTTTTTCGTCCCATTCATTCGACTTCATTGAACAGATATATGACCCTGATGAAAGGCCAATCTTTCTGGTGTCAATAGGAATAATATGTTTGCCGTAATCGAATTGCCTTTGTGAAAAAACAGAATAAACCATACGTCCATTTTGGTCGTAAATGTCGAGTGAAACCAAGGCAGGAGCATGTAATTTAAAACTAACGTAAAAAATTCCATAGCTTGGATTGGGATAACCTTCTATTAATGCATTTTCTTTTATCAAGGAGGGGCTTTGGGTTGAAGTAAGGATGTTTTCGAGGGGAGAAATATCAGTCCAGATGCTGAGTTGTCCATCGTGGAGTCGAGTCCATATAGGTCTAACAATGCTGTTATGTACCGAAATGTTTGTATAATCTCCGAAGAAGATTCCCGAAACTGGTACGAAAGGGCTTTCACTTATTTTTCTATTCAGGAAGGTTTCGCCTCCATCAGTAGAAATGGCCAAATACACATCGGTATTATTGTCGGTATAATTTCTACGATCGTAAAATATAAAGTAAAGCCATCCAGTTGTTTGATCGATGTCCATCCATGTAAAAAATTGATGATGTCCTGTTTCGTCGTCATTCACTCTTATAGGGGTTGACCAAGTAAATCCGCCGTCGGTGGATTTTGATAGCCAAATATCGGTATCGTTTAGGCCGTTGCGTTGGTCAGACCAATTAATATAAATTGTTCCACGATAGGGACTAAAGCTGAGGTCGCATTTGGTAACGGGCAGTCCATTGCATCGGCTTATTCCTGGAATATCGTAATCCCATCCACCAGGCATGCTACTCACGAAAATGTCGTTTTCGAGCCAAGTTTGGCCTCCATCATTCGAACGATCGAACCAAATTCCGTCTGGGCCAGCCCATGACACATACACTTCACCCTCGGGACCAATAGCAGGTACAGCTCCTTCGACGGTATTATCGCTATCTACACAATCACCGGCAATCTTATTAATTCTTTTGGGGCCTACCCAACTCATTCCTCCATCAGCTGATTTTGAAAACAAAATAATGCTGCTATCGGACGGAGAGGTGCTTCCATAACTATCGAATTGAGTCCATGTTAGATAAATTGTATTGGTTTTCTCATCTACTACACTCCATTGTTTGTCCTGAGCTTTTGTTCCGTTCAATCCTACAAAGGTACCGTCGCTCCATGTTTTTCCATTATTAGTTGATTTCTGGCAAACTATGCGGTCTATCCAGTTCCCTGTCGGTGGATTGGAAAGATGAAAGAAATAGAAATTTCCCATTGTATCCACCTCGATTACTGGGTCACCCCATACGCCGTGGCTAGATGTAAGTTGGCCACGATTCCACGTACGACCAGTATCTGAGCTGTAATAAAAATTGTTCAAATTAGCACCTGCAACGATAATGGCCGGATTTTTCGGATTCATTTTTATAGAAGGCTCTTCGGGATAATTTTGGCTGCTTATCATGATGTTCTGGCTAAAGCAGCTAAGAACACAAATTGACAATATGGCAGAGATTAAAAACGATTTCATGGTAAATGAAAATCAAACGATGATAAATGAAGAGCGAAATTAAGAAAAAAGCCTCTATATAAAAGAGGCTTTTGGATAAAAATAGTTTGAAAAGGAAGGATTATTGCATTTTTAATTTTTCATCCATTTCTTTAGCTTTCTCCCCATTTCCTTTACGGGCGTAAATTTCTTTTAATGAGGCCATGGTATTTCTATCCTTAGGGTCGAGTTGATGTGCCTGTTCAAGAAATGGGAGAGCTTTATCGAGATATGAATCAGCGAGATTTTTCATCTCGTTGTATTCTTTTTCTTTTTCAAGTGGAAGTTGATTGGCTTCGTCGAGTGTAATTGCTGCCTTGTTAACATAAAGTGCTCCCAGGTTATAAATAGCATCGAAGTAATCTGGTTTAAGTTCAATAGCTTTCAAATAGGCTTCTTCGGCTTTCTGGAAGTTGCCGAGTCGGTCGTAGCTAACGCCTACAGCAAAGAAAATAGATGGGTTGGTTTGGTCGAGGTTTTTGGCAATTTCGAGGTTGCTTAATGCTTGTTCTGTCATGTTTTTGGCAAGAAAAATGTTCGTTTCGGCTATTAGAATAGAGAAATCTTCGGGAAATTGTTTACGACCTTCGGTAGCATAAGTCATAGCAGCTGCAGTATCTCCACTTTTTAAAGAAACATTGATGAGAGAAGTGTAGATGTTAGGTTTGCGTAATCCGGCTTCATAAACTTTTTTATACTGTCCAAGCGCTAACTGATTGTCGTTAACAAGTTCGGCACATAAGCCTGCATTATAGATGGCTGCCGTGTCGAAAACTCCAATCTCGTCTTTTACTTTTGCTGATTCTATAAATAAATTGGCGGCCGATGAATAATCCTGTCCATTAAATTTTTCAACACCTTGTATATATAAGCCTTCCGCAATCACATTCATATTCTGAATGATATCGAGTTTGAATTCATTGGCTCCCTCCAGCGTCAAGGCCTTTTGATAACTTTCGTAAGCTTCTTTAAAAGGATTATCGCTTAGAGCTTTATATTCGGGTTTGTCGCTTAACCCTATCTGCAGATAAATATTTCCTCTATAGAACCATGTCTTGGCTTCATTCATGGTTTTAGGATGAGTTAAGCAAGGCTCAATATTCTCGAGCGCCTTATCGAGCTTGTCATTACGCAGATAGTTGAAGGCTGTAGTTCGCTTAGCTGGCTGGCCCCATGTAAGGCTAACAGCACATGCTATGAAAAAAGTTAATAAATAGCGTTTCATGGTTTCAAGTGTTTAATTGCAGATTTTTCGGCAAAAATATGTATTTAAATTTATTTTAAATGCATTTCAATTATTAAGCTATGCTATACAATTTTAATGCAAAAATCATTGCTCGGACGAATTATTTTCTTCTTCTTTTTCCTCAATGATTTCCCTGGGTCCTGATTCAAACTCAGGTTCTTCAATGGGATTTTCTTCGCTTGCGGCATGCATTCTAAAATCTTCTTCGAGATGGTCAGTCTCGTCTTCTTCTGGCTCAACACGTGCTACAGCTGCAATCTCATCATTTTCCCTCAAATTGATGAGTTTTACACCTTGAGTAGCCCTTCCCTGAATCCTAAGGTCGGCCACCGGAATACGTATGAGTATGCCATTTTTATTGATGATCATTAAGTCGTCAGAGTCTTTTACATTGATGATAGCAATGAGATCTCCAGTTTTTTCAGTGATGTTCAGAGTTTTAACTCCCTTCCCACCTCTATTGGTTTCTCTGTAATCATCTAAACTCGAGCGTTTTCCATAACCCTTTTCCGAAACAACCAGTATATCATAATCATGGCTATCGATACAAATCATACCTATAACTTCATCATTCTCATGGGCTAAGGTAACACCCCTTACACCTGTGGCAGTGCGCCCCATTGGCCTAACTTTGGTTTCCGAAAATCGTATGGCGCGTCCTGAACGTAGCGCCATAATAATTTCACTCGTCCCATTAGTGAGTTTAGCTTCTAAAAGATGATCCCCTTCTCTAATATTGATGGCATTGATTCCATTGTTACGTGGGCGAGAATAAGCTTCGAGTGAGGTTTTTTTGATAATCCCCTTGCTAGTACATAAAATGATGTAATTGTTGTTGATGTATTCGGGGTCGGATAGGCTTTTTAAATTAATGTAAGCCCTGATCTTATCGTCGGGTTCTAAATTGATTAGATTTTGAATGGCCCGGCCTTTGGATGTTTTTACCCCTTCAGGGATCTCGAATACTCTTAACCAGAAGCATTTCCCTTTCTCGGTAAATAAGAGTAAATAGTTATGATTAGTGGCTACGAAAAGATGTTCAACAAAATCTTCTTCGCGAATATCACTTCCTTTGGCACCTTGCCCACCACGCTTTTGCCGCCTGTATTCACGCAAGGGAGTTCGCTTGATGTAACCTAAATGAGAAATAGTCACTACAACGCTATCGTCAGCTATAGTATCTTCTAGTCGGAAATCCTGAGAAGTATATTCGATTTCGGTGCGAGGTTCATCACCATATTTGTCTTTTAATTCTAAAAGTTCTTTCTTGATAATGTCCATGCGCATGTCTTCGCTCGACAATATTTCGTGATAATAATCTATCATGCGCCTCAATTCTTCATATTCCTGTTGCAGCTTATTGCGTTCTAAACCGGTAAGGGTAGAAAGTCTCATGGCAAGAATGGCCTTGGCTTGTATCTCGGTAAGTCCGAATTTTTCCATCAGACCATCTTTGGCCACCTCAGTGTCGGCTGAACTTCGAATAAGGGCAATGACTTCATCAATATGATCGAGGGCAATGAGCAATCCCTCTATAACATGAGCACGTTTTTCGGCTTCGTTTAATTCGAATTTCGTCCTTCTAATCACTACATTGTGCCTGTGATCAATAAAGTGTACGATAAGTTCCTTGAGATTCAAGGTAAGTGGTCTTCCGTTGACTAAAGCAATGTTATTGACGTTGAACGAGGTTTGCAGAGGAGTATGCTGATATAATTGATTGAGCACTACATTAGTATTGGCTTCACGTTTGAGTTCGTATACTATACGTAGACCTTCGCGATCCGATTCATCTCGTATATCGTTAATTCCTTCTATTTTTTTCTCATTTACCAATTCAGCCGTTCTTTTAATCATTTCGGCTTTGTTTACTTGGTAAGGAATTGAAGTAACCACAATTCGTTCTCTGCCGTTGTCTTCTTCAATTTTAGTGGTTCCTCTCAATATAATTCTTCCTCTACCTGTTTCGTAAGCTTCTCGCACACCATCATAGCCATAGATTATACCTCCTGTTGGAAAATCAGGGCCTTTAATGTAGTTCATCAACTCAGCAACCGTAATTTCTTTATTATCAATATAAGCTATACATCCATCCACTACTTCCTTGAGGTTATGAGGAGGCATGTTGGTAGCCATTCCTACAGCAATTCCTGAAGAACCATTCACCAAAAGGTTGGGTAATTTTGCTGGTAAAACAGTGGGTTCCTGCAAGGAGTCGTCAAAATTATTTTGAAAATCAACAGTATCTTTTTCGATGTCGACCAACATTTCTTCGGCAATCTTACGCAACCTTGCTTCGGTATAACGCATGGCTGCAGGTGGATCCTGATCGATACTACCAAAATTTCCTTGACCATCAATCAGTGGATAACGCAATGACCATACCTGCGCCATTCTTACCATGGCATCATAAACCGATGAATCCCCGTGAGGATGGTATTTCCCTAAAACCTCTCCAACTATACGAGCCGATTTTTTATATGGTCTATTCGAAAGAATACCTAAATCATACATTCCATATAATATTCTCCGATGAACTGGTTTTAATCCATCCCTCACATCGGGTAAGGCTCTTGATACTATCACCGACATCGAATAATCGATATAGGCCGACTTCATCTGATTCTCAATATTAACCGGTATGATCTTTTCCTGTTTTTCTTCTTCCATTAATCTTCTAATCTTTTCATTTTATGATTATTACCTGTGCTCAGAAAAGCTGTGCGAAGTTACGAATAATCCTTCAACCAAAAGAGGGTTGTTTATAAATCCAACTCAATTTAATGTTTATCTGCTAACTGTAATATCAGTAATGGATTAGAATTTTTTAAATTCTGCCAAAATGATTAATTTTGACGAAATATTTTTAAAATTCGGAAAGTTTGGTAACAAATTTGCAGAACAGTATAAAGGTTATAAAAAAACGAGATATTTTTTACTAAACAATTGTTTATGAATGTTGTTAAAAGAAAGTAGAGGTTAATTATTTATATGGAAGCAAAATTTTCTCAAAGAGTAAAAGACGTTTTGTCATATAGTCGTGAAGAAGCTATTCGCTTAGGCAATGATTATATTGGGGTTGAACATTTTTTTCTGGGGATGATACGAGAAGGAGAGGGAGTAGCGGTAAAGATTATACAATATTATGGAGCCGATCTTAAAGAAATGAAATCGGTCATAGAATCTTCCATTATTAATTCATCATCCAAACCGGTAAGCACAGAGAATATTCCCTTGATTAGACAAGCTGAAAGGGCTTTGAAACTTACTTATTTAGAAGCGAAAGACTTAAATAGCCAATTGATAGGGACGGAACATTTATTACTGGCGATTTTAAAGGTTGGAGATAATTTGGTAGAAAAAGCTTTACGAAAATATGAGATTGGCTATGAAGAGATTAAAGCCGAAGTAAAGCAATTGTTGAATTCTGAGGAGAATGATGTCACCGACAAAGAAAATCCTTACGCCGATTTACGTAGAGGAGGTCAATCGGATGATGATTCTGACGAAGATAGAGAATTTATGAACCTCAAGCGAAATGCTGACCCTAAAAGCAAGACACCAGTTCTCGATAATTTTGGTCGTGATATTACCAAAGCCGCCGAAGAAGGTCGTCTCGACCCAATAGTAGGAAGAGAAAAGGAAATGGAACGTATTGCCCAGATTCTGAGTCGTCGCAAGAAAAACAATCCTGTGTTGATTGGGGAGCCAGGTGTTGGGAAGTCGGCAATCGCCGAAGGCTTGTCATTGAAAATTATCAGACGTGAAGTACCACGTTCGCTTTTCAATAAGCGAATTGTTAGCCTCGATTTGGGTTCACTCGTTGCTGGTACGAAATATAGAGGCCAATTCGAAGAACGAATGAAAGCCGTTTTGAATGAACTTGAAAAAAATCCTGATGTAATCCTGTTCATAGATGAAATCCATACCTTGGTAGGTGCGGGTAATGCTACGGGTAGCCTTGATGCATCTAATATGTTTAAACCTGCTTTGGCTAGAGGCGATATTCAGGTCATTGGAGCTACTACCCTCGATGAATACCGTCAATATATCGAAAAAGATGGTGCACTCGAGAGACGTTTCCAAAAGGTTATGGTCGATCCTACCACACCTGAGGAAACTATAGAAATCTTGAAAAATATCAAAGAAAAATATGAGGATCATCATTTGGTAAAATATACCGATGAGGCTATTCAGGCTTGTGTTTATCTTACTATGCGATATATCACCGATCGGTATCTTCCCGATAAAGCTATAGATGCCCTCGACGAATCGGGTGCTCGTGTGCATATTAAAAATATCCATGTACCCCAAGAAATTCTCAATATAGAAAAAAATATAGAGGAAGTTAAACAGCGTAAGTCAGATGCTATTAATGCTCAGAAATTCGAAGAAGCGGCTAATTTTAGAGATCTTGAACGTAAACTAAGTCTTGAACTCGAAAGAGCTAAAAAGCGTTGGGATGAAAATAGTCGTATTCATCGTGAAATTGTTTCCGAAGAAAATGTAGCCGAAGTTGTATCGATGATGACAGGCATTCCTATCCAAAGAGTAGCTCAAAATGAGAGTGCTCGACTGTTGCACATGGAAGAAGACTTAAAAGGTAGTATTATTGGTCAGGATGAAGCCATAGGCAAAGTAGTGCGTGCAATTCGACGCAACCGCGCTGGCCTGAAAGATCCTAACAAACCTATTGGAAATTTCATCTTTCTTGGTCCAACTGGAGTAGGAAAAACCCATTTAGCTAAAGTTCTGGCCAAATATCTATTCGATTCCGAAGATGCCCTTATCCGTATCGATATGAGCGAATATATGGAGAAATTCGCCGTTTCACGTTTAGTAGGCGCACCTCCGGGATATGTAGGCTATGAAGAAGGTGGACAACTCACTGAAAAAGTACGTCGTAAACCTTATTCGATTGTCTTACTCGATGAGATCGAAAAGGCCCATCCCGATGTTTTTCATCTTCTGCTACAGGTATTAGACGATGGAGTACTTACCGACAGCCTGGGCAGAAAAGTTGATTTCAAGAATACCATCATCATCATGACCTCCAACATTGGTTCGCGTCAGCTGAAAGATTTTGGCCAAGGCGTCGGCTTTGCTACTAATGCCAAAATGTCCCAACAAAGCGATAACACTCGTAGTGTGATCGAAAATGCCTTAAGAAGGACTTTCTCGCCTGAATTCCTCAACCGTATTGATGATATCATTATTTTCAATAATCTCGAGCGTGAAGATATACATAAGATTATTGATATAGAAATGAAACAGCTCTATGCAAGAGTTCGTAATTTGAACTATGAAATTGTGGTTACCACTGAAGCTAAGGATTTTCTGGTAGATAAAGGCTGGGATCCCCAATTTGGCGCTCGCCCTTTGAAACGTGCTATTCAAAAATATGTTGAAGATGCTTTGGCCGAGGAGATAATCCGTACCAAACTTAATCCGGGTGACGTAATCATCATCGATTTCGATAAGGAGAAAGATGAAATTGTTATCAAGTCACATACTGTTGCTCAACCCGAAAATGCCCCAGGCCTCTCATAAGCAAGTTTTGAAATGAAGAACTTTCATTTTAGATAGTTGCTTTCAATCTTATATTAACCCCCTTCTGTATTTGTTGAGTTTTATTCGTAAAAAGCAGAAGGGGGATTTTTTTATAAATGATGGAGAAAACAATAGGGCTCAATAAGTCTTTGTATCTAATTTTATAATCATTAAATCATGCCAAAGGCATTATCTTATTGGATGTTAAAGGAAATTTGTAGAAATTTATTGAAGAATTGAATATTCTTCACACGATAAGAAAACCAACGATTTTAGAGAAATTGGATATAATCAGCGAGGAGAAAATATGATGGGCTTTATAAAGTCGGGGTGAGTGGATTCGAACCACCGACCCCCTGGTCCCAAACCAGGTGCGCTAACCGGACTGCGCTACACCCCGAAACCTTTATAATTTCAATGTATAAATACCATGGCGGTGAGGGGGGGATTCGAACCCCCGGTACGGTTATCCGTACGGCAGTTTAGCAAACTGCTGGTTTAAGCCTCTCACCCACCTCACCAGATTTATAGGCTTATCAATAATCAAGGTATAAAACCTGAATCTATTCAACTTTCATTCCTCCAAAGAACGCTTTCCCTCTTTCTTTTCTTCGAAAATATCTACTTTGCATAGGGACTGCAAAAGTAAGGAAAATTTAATTATGCCAAAAGTTGTTGAGAATTTTCTTTTGGTTAGCTCATTATGGAATATCACATTTAAACCTTCTTAGCATTATTAGATAAGGTTTATAATTTTGCCGATTATATCATTATGAGAAATCACATGCGTAGCTATTTGAGAAATAGATATTTTCTACTCATTTTTATTGTTACTTTTACACTTATTATAGGTTGGTTGATCAACCATTGGCATCTTTTCCCAATTACTTTCAACGGAATTGCATCAAGCATTGGAATAATAGTCCTCGATTTTATTCTTTGGGGTCATATTATTCAGTCCATTCATCATCTCCATAAAAGGAAGAGGTTTTTTATTTATGTATTATTCTGGCTTCCTTTCATGATATTTTTCTGCGGAATGGTCTGTGCAATATTACACCCGTTCAGATTGTGGCCGCCAATGCTACAAACCTGGTATATGGGTTTTATTGTTATTGTATACAGCGCAAAACTATTGCCTGTAGGTATTTATGTTCTTTCTGACATAATACACTGCATTACAGTAATAAAAAGAATATTTAAGAAAAACCGAAAAGGCTTTTCCGATGATTTTTTTTATATAATTTCGACGCCCTTCTGGGTAAGACTGCTTGCGCGATGCAGTTTTTCAGTTGTTTTTATAGTTTTGATGATAGGGGCAATCGTTTGGCCGCATCAAGTCGAAATTAAACAACTCAATTTTCCAGTTAGAAATTTACCTGTCTCATTTGATGGTTTTCGAATTGTACAGATTTCGGATTGGCATTTGGGCAGTTGGCCTTCAAAGGAATCATTAGAAAAAATAGTAAGCAAGATAAATGACTTGAATCCTGATCTCATCGTTTTTACGGGTGATCTGGTTACATTTACAACCCAAGAAGCTTATCCCTTTCGTGAAACCTTGAAAAAACTGCAATCAAAAGAAGGCGTATTAACCATTTTAGGCAATCATGATTATGGAGGATATATTAGATGGCCTGCATCAAAAGAAAAGGATAAGAATCTCGAAGATTTTTACCAAGAAATAGGCTGGAAACTGCTTCTTAATGAATCTTTGATAATTGATAAAGATGGCGAACAGATTGCGATTTTAGGGGTTGAAAACTGGGGAGTTCAGAAAAGATTTCCTAAAAGGGCCGACCTCAAGAAGACTTTAGCTCAGGTTGAAAAAATTCCTGTAAAGATTCTACTTTCACACGATCCAACTTACTGGGAAAAAATAGTGATTCAAAGAGATACGTCTATTCTTCTTACGCTTTCTGGACATACGCATGGAATGCAGCTTGGTATCGAAACCAGAAATTTTCGCTGGAGTCCTGCAAAATTTATTTACAAGTATTGGTCGGGTTTATATAAAGATAATGATACCCATCAGTTTCTTTACGTCAATCAAGGCTTGGGATGTATTGGTTATCCGGGAAGAATGGGGATTTGGCCTGAAATAACTTTAATAGAATTAAAAACTAAATAGAGCCCTGATATTTAAATAGTTTTGGCCATTTTTGAGCAATCTTATTCTTACATTTTAAATTTTTAGATACGGTACTTACTTATTGGGCCTCGGTTGGAACGTGTGTAAATATATCTGTCTTATAATTTAATTGGACTTTAATCTATTTTTGCAGTCATAACTTAGGTACTTAAGATTTTTTCATGGAAGATTATCGCCAACCGAAACCTGAATGGATAAAGGTTCATATCAAAAGGGATGAGAAATATCAACAAACGGCTTCTTTGTTGAAATCTTATTTCCTCAACACCATTTGTAGTAGCGGGAAATGTCCCAACATTAAAGAATGCTGGAAAGAAGGGACAGCTACATTTATGATTTTGGGGGAGATTTGTACGAGAGCCTGTAAATTCTGCAACACAGCAACAGGCAAACCTTTGCCTCCAGATCCCGATGAGCCCGAGAGATTAGCCAAGGCTGCCTTGGAAATGGGTTTGCAATATATCGTCTTGACTTCTGTTGACAGGGATGACTTGGAAGACTTAGGCATAAATCATTGGGTAAGGACGATTAATACTATTCGTGAATACTTACCTCAGGCACAGATAGAAGTATTAATCCCCGATTTTCAGGGTAGAGAAAATCTGATTCAAAGCATCATAAATTTGAGACCCAATGTCATTGGTCATAATCTTGAAACTGTTCAGCGGCTGACTCCAGCTATTCGAAGTCGTGCACGATATCATATAAGTCTCGAGGTAATCCGTCAGATAGCTAAAAGTGGCATTCCAGCCAAGTCGGGAATTATGGTGGGACTCGGTGAATCTTACGACGAAATATTACAAACCATGGATGATCTCATCGCTGCCGGTTGTTCTATACTGACAATTGGTCAATATCTCAGACCTTCTCCTCGGCATTATCCGGTGATGGAATATATTCGACCTGAAATCTTCAGCGAGTTAAGAAAAATTGCTCTCGAAAAGGGATTCAAAGCTGCTGAATGTGGTCCTCTGGTGCGTTCATCCTATCATGCAGCTCAGTATAAAATTTAAAATGACACTACATCACAAAACACGTTTTATCGATCTTGGAGTAGCTGAATATAAACAAGCCTGGGATATTCAGGAACAATACTGTCATCAATTGCAAGATGCCGTTTTAAACGGTTCGTATGCCAATGCGTGCAATTATTTATTGTTTGTTGAACATCCTCATGTTTATACACTCGGTAAACATGGGAAGGCCAGCAATTTGCTCGTAAATAGCGAATTTCTGAATAAAATTGGAGCAAGCTTTTGCCAAACCAATAGAGGAGGGGATATTACGTATCATGGACCGGGTCAGGTAGTAGTTTATCCAGTGTTTTATCTTGAGGCATTTCGTGTAGGAGTAAAGCGTTATATTGAAAATCTAGAACAAGCAGTTATCCATATGCTGAATGATTACCAAATAAAAGCCATGCGAATGCCAGATGCTATTGGAGTGTGGCTTGAGGCTGATACACCAGCTGCTCGCAAAATTTGTGCAATCGGGGTTAGAGTCAGCAGAGGCATTAGTATGCACGGACTGGCGCTCAATGTAAATACTCAGCTCGAATATTTTAACTATATTCATCCTTGTGGATTTGTAGATAAAGGCGTTACCTCTATGGAAAAAGAACTACATTCTAAAGTCGACATCAACGAAGTAAAAGAAAAATTAAGAGAAAAACTTGCCGAGGTCTTTGATCTGGAATTTGTTTGAGGTTTTTTATTCCCCCCGTAATTTTTGACTCATTAAATTGTAATGAAAATCTATTAACCTCAAGCTTGCACACTGGTGTTTCTGTTGAATAAAAATCAGTCTAAATGTTTTTCTTAAAGGGAAAATTACTTCAAGGTATTTTGCTGATTTTGAAATATTTATGATATCATCAGTATATTTGAAATTTTATATGAAGAAGATGTCGTTCTTATAAATCCGTGTTGCTAAAAATTTGCATAAAATTGCAGAACGGAGGACTGAATAGTATACTATTATAAATCAATAAGTTATGAAGAGGAATTTTTTGTTAATTCTTATATGCATAATAGCTTTAGCGTCTAAGGCCCAAACCTCTAACCTTGTTTTTATGGTACCGGCTGGAGAAAGATATGAAGGAAGTGAAGTTTTTAAAAAGATGGAACGCACAGACCCTGATTATTTAAAAGCATATAATCAATTGATGAGAGGTTTTATGACCGAGAGTTTTTTCCTTTACGATCTGGTACAGAATTATTTGGTTCATCAAGGAAAGATTTCAAAAAAAGAGCCATTATACATTGCTTTTACGGATAACGAAATCTATCAAGTGCGCAAGGGATTTTTGCTGCGAATGGAAGATGGAATCAGCAAGAAAGATGGGATCTACTATATTGATTTTAATCGTGATATTTTAGATGACAATCCGGCAAAAGCCGGGTCATATACGCAGGTTGTGCCTGAGGAGGTTGGTCGGATAATTTTATCTCAACTCTCGGGAACGGTTAATCAGATAGTGCCTAAGGAGCATTATTTTTGTACGCAAACCGATAGAGCTACAGCATTTTATGAAGGATTTGCCCAGCATTTCAGGTTTGTTGCGGTTCAATCCGAACCAGATGAGAGAATCAAGCGAACCATTCAGGAAGATTTGAGGAAAATTGGATTATGGCTTCCTAAATACCTACATGGGTTTAGGAGAGATTATAACCTAAAAGGGCGTTTTGGTGTATTTCGTGCAACTGCACCGGTGTGGTTTTCCAAACTCGAAACCATGCGTAAGCACACTTTTATAGAGAGCAGGTTAATTCAACATTTGCCTCAGCTGAGCCGAAACGACGATCCCTGGTTACAGATTTTATACAAAGATGCCAGTGTATGGCCAGATATTACCAAATACAGAACAATGAATAACGCAGTAGCTACTGAAGGAGTCATCTCGACTTTTTTCGCATATTTAATCGCTTCTGATGCCAAGAAAAATTATTACCCTACTTCATATTACAGAGATTTTTTACCCGATGATACGGCTTTTATTTTCGAACGTCAAATTTTCCCTTTGCGTAACGAGTATTTGAAAATTTTTACAGTTTTAGCCAAATATGTGCGAATGGATGTAGATTCAAGAGCTCAAATTATCGATTTTATCGAAGGGTATGCCAAAGAATTTCCTCACGAAGCCGAATTGGTGAAGGGAGTTTGGAGTGCTGCCTCAGGTGTAGATTATCAGCCTGTTTTACCTGAGCCTCTTTGGGTTGTAATTAATAATGCTCATTTTATTCCATCGGTTCTTTCTCAATTTGGACCCAAATTAAAAACCTATCCATTCGATATGAATAATTGCGATTCGGTTGAACTTGTGGCTGTGAAAGGAGTTACACCAACCGATGCCATTAAGTTGCTAGAATACAGGAATAAAAATGGCGGCTTTCAATCCCTCAACCAAATAGCTTCCCTCACTACAATTAGTCCTTCGGCACGAGAGGGGATTGAACAATTACATCCTTTTGAGAAAGAAAAAATTAGACCTGAAAATTCTTCGCAAAACTGGTCATATACTTATACACTTTGGGCTTTTCTCAAAATGGCATTTCTTTATTTCATCGGCATTGGTTTGATTTATTTTGCTCTCGCTCAATTTCTTCATTATCATCCCAAACTCTTGCAGTATCTCTGGAATTTTCTTCAATTCTTTTTGCTTTCACTATTGGGGATTGTATGCACGGCCATAACTACAAGGAACATCATGTTGTTTATGGGCTTCGTATTGGTCATTCTTGCATTGGAATATGTATTTCGTCGAAAACAGGGTATGGCATGTTGGTTCGAGATGGGAACCACCTTTTTCATGAGTTTATTGCTCGTATATTCACTTTATTGAGGTTGAATTCAAACAGAACAAACATTTTAAAACTTAAAAACTGACACCTGTAGAGTTTTTACTGCTTTAGGCCTAATAGGTTTATAAAATCTGTTAGGTCTTATGGTTTGTTTATATAAAGTCTAATTTGTAATTACACATTAAATGTAGTAATTTTGTAAAAACTAAATTACTACATTATGGGAAGAAAATCATTACAAGTTCAGGGCTATAGTTCAGAAGAAATAAGAGCGCTATTC
>Ga0208695_1001499_pt1 | contig 19225 bp, 19 predicted proteins | sample AD_UKC111_MetaG_FD_184449 | JGI IMG/M metagenome (GOLD analysis project Ga0208695, IMG submission 184449) | Active sludge microbial communities of municipal wastewater-treating anaerobic digesters from Hong Kong - AD_UKC111_MetaG (SPAdes)... | ecosystem: Engineered > Bioreactor > Anaerobic >...
ACCCCTTTCTAAATATATGGGAATTTTGTTCCATTCATCTAAAACTTTCTCTTTTCCGGTTTTATTATCAAACCAATCATCTATGGTAAATCCGTAAATATCGTAAGTAACCGGAATTAATTCAATTGTTTTTGGAAAATGTTTTTTAATGGTCATTAGTGCCCGACGGGAATGATAATGTTTGACAATTGCAATAATTTTTTTAACTTTATTAAAACCTATTTTTTCACCAATAATCTGCCTTGAAAATAAAACATTTTCTAAGGAATTCGTTGATTTATCTTCTAAAATTATATCATCTTTTTTTACCCCTAATTGAATTAATTTACTACTCATTTCTTTAGCCTCGTTTTCTTTTGTTACTCTATTTATGCCTCCGCTGACTAAAATTTTAGGAACCAATCCATCACGATACAATTCAAAAACTTTATTTATCGCTTCCTGATGACGCGTACCGAAAACTAATGCCAAATCTGCCTTTTGAGGGTTGGATTTCAAAAAAATATAATCGGTTATTTTTTTAATTTCTTTTTGATCCATATATTTTTGGTATTTATATACATAAATATAGCAAATAAAAAAAGGCTTTTCAAATCATTGTTAGTAATTTGAAAAGCCCATGTGTTAATCATCCCTCCATCGGTATTGTTCTGGAAATGTGCGAAAGACCTTATTGACTAAAATGGAATGAATCCTTCCGGCCAAATCGGTCACGGAGAAACTCTGAACGTTTAGGGTCGGCTTAGCCAGACCGCTAACCGAAACTATGTGTTGCTCGGCCTTGGCTAGTTGATTTTTGAGTCGAGCGATCTGAGTTATATCTTTTCTCGTCTTGGATTTTTACAAACAAAAGATAAATTACTTGGTAAAAAACCTTTGTTTTGTTTCCAGCCTTATAATTAGCGTATATGTCGTTATGTATGCGGTCAAACTTTAATTGAAGATTGCTTGCTGGGCGAAGATCTTTTTTAAGTATTTTTTTATCTCCATATTCTTGACCATATTTAGGCAGGTATCCTTTTTCCTCGTATCGGTCTGGTTCTTTTAGGCGTTTCCAATATTTAAATTCAATGCCGTTAGTCCAGATGCCAATTTGAGCGGTAGTAGCATTGATATAGCTTTTGAGTTGTTTTTCGCCGTCTGGGAATTTAATGTCTGGCTCTTTGCACTCAACAATGATGTAATGATTTTCTCGTTTCTCTTTGTCTTTTTCGGAACGATAGATAACTATATCAGCTTTTTTAGTTTCGTCTCTGCCAAGCTGGATTGGCACTTCAACATCAATAAGCTCTTTTGGATAGCCGTATTCTTCAACGAGACGACGAACATATTCCTGTCTAACTTTTTCTTCGGGCGTCTCAATAATTTCAATACCACGAATATAGCAAATTATTTTATTAATCATATTATCGTAATGGATTTTTACTATACTTCACAGATAAACTATGAAGGTTAGGTAATTAAATTATTAATGGTTTATTTCATTTTCTTTTTAGGTTTAATAATTTCAAAATATCATCTTTGCGATAACGTCTGTCTTTTCTCTCGCCAAAACGAACAACAACTAAAATGCCCTTCTTTCCATTATCTCAATAAAAGCTAAGTTTGTTTGAAAATTTTGATTTCGTATATAAATTTTGCTTTGCTTGGAATAAAAATCTTAAAACTTCTCGAATTTTATCTAAAGTAATAAATGCCTTTGGAATTTTTTTATTTAATTTAAACGATTTATAATTAAAGATTAAAGTGCTAATAAAAAATATTTTTCATAGTTTTAATTAAAAGTAATTTAGTATATTTATCGCATTGACGGAAAGAGAAATTTTTAATAAAATGATCAATTATTATGTCGGGAACAAAGATTTTAAAATATTTTACTCCCTATATTTGGCCATTTATTTTAATGGTCATTTTTATATTTTTTCAATCTTCAGCTACTCTTACTTTGCCTAATTATATGGCAAAAATTATCAATGAAGGAATAATATCTAAAAATACAGAAGTAATTTTTCGTAGCGGTTTAATTATGATATTTGTTGCTATTGTGGGCAGTTTGGCTGCTGTGGCTGTTGGTTATTTGTCTTCTAGAATTGGTACAGGATTTGCTAGAAATTTGCGAGAAGCAGTATTTACTAAAGTGGAAAATTTTTCTCTTGTTGAGTTTGATAAATTTTTAACATCTTCCCTTATTACTCGTATTACTAATGATGTACAGCAAATTCAGATGGTGTTTATAATGCTTTTTCGAATTGCTCTTATGGCTCCACTAATGGGAGTGCTTGCTACTTTTAAAGCTTATCAATTAGTTTCATCAATGACGTGGATTATGGCAGTTGCTGTAATAGTTTTAATTTCTATTATTATTGTACTTTTTAAAATAGTTACCCCAAAATTTGATCGACTTCAAAAACTAATAGATAAATTAAATTTAGTAACAAGAGAAATCCTTACTGGTTTAAGAGTGATAAGAGCTTTTAATAAAGAAGAATATGAAGAAAAAAAATTTAATGAAGTAAATGAAGATCTTACCCGTCTTAATCTTTTTATTAATCGTTTAATGATGCTGCTGCAGCCGGCAATGATGCTTATTATGAATTTTATGATGATTGCTATTGTTTGGTTTGGCGCTCACCAAATTGAATTAGGTAATCTTCAGGTTGGAAATATGCTGGCGTTTTTTCAATATTCAATCCAAGCAGTTTCCGCTTTCTTAATGATTTCTATAATTTTTATTGCTATTCCGAGAGCTTCTGTTTCGATTGGTAGAATTTTTGAAATACTAGAAACTGATGTACAAATTAAAGACCAAATAAACCCAGTAAGAGTTCCAAGGCGAGGAGGTAAAGTTGAATTTAAAAACGTTACATTTACTTATCCTGGCGCTGCTGAACCAGTTTTATATAATATTTCTTTTGTGGCTTTTCCAGGACAAACCACTGCTTTTGTTGGCAGTACTGGAAGCGGTAAATCTACTATTATTAATTTAATTCCTCGTTTTTATGATGCGACTGAAGGACAAGTTTTAGTTGATGAAGTAGATGTGCGTGATATGAAGCAAAGTGATTTAAGGTCTCGTATTGGTTATGTTTCTCAAAAAGCAATGCTTTTTTCTGGAACGATTAAAGAGAATATTGCTTATGGTAATCCTAACGCAACGCAAGAAGAAATTTTTCGCGCTGCAGCCACTGCCCAAGCCCTTGAATTTATCAAAGAATTAGAACAAAAATTTGATAGTTCTGTTTCTCAGGCAGGTAGCAATTTTTCGGGAGGTCAAAAACAGCGTTTAGCAATTGCTCGGGCATTAGCTAAGAATCCAGAGCTTTATTTATTCGATGATAGTTTTTCTGCTTTGGATTTTAAAACCGATGCTGCTTTAAGAAACGCTTTAAAAAAAGAAACACAAGGAAAAACTGTTATTATTGTAACTCAAAGAATTAGCACTGTAATTGATGCCGATAAAATAATTGTTATAGATGCAGGGAGAATAGTTGGAGAAGGAACTCATAAAGAACTTCTTCGTACGTGTAGTATTTATAAAGAAATTGCTGCTTCCCAACTTTCGCCAGAAGAATTAGCAAGAGATTTAAAATAAAAATTATGGTTGAAAATAATTCTAATGCAAAACTAAATTCTTCTTCTAATGTTTTGTCTTCTAAAAAACCAAAAGGAGATTTTGGAATGGGGCGTGGTCATGGGAGAAGAATGCGAGGGGTAATAGAAAAGCCAAAAGATTTTAAAGGGACAATGATTAAATTGGTAAGATATTTAAAACCTTACCGATTTTTAATTATTTTGGTTTTAATTTTTGCTATAGTCAGCACAATTTTAAGCGTTATTGTCCCAAAAATATTAGGAGATATTACTAACAAAATTGTTTCTGGCATGGAATTATTAAAAAATACTAGTCTTTCTCAAGGAGGTGGTATTGATTTTAAGGCAATTCTTCATTTAATAGAAATAATTATAGGAATTTATTTAATTAATGCTTTGTTTAGTTATCTTCAGGGATGGGTAATGTCGGGCGTTACTCAAAAAGTCACATTTAATTTAAGAAAAAATATTTCTTTAAAAATAAATCGGTTACCATTGCAATATTTTGATGAACGGAGTTATGGAGACATTTTAAGCCGAGTAACAAACGACGTAGATACAGTAAGTCAAAACTTTAATCAAGGATTATCTCAAATTGTTACAGCAATAACTGCTATTATTGGCATTCTCGTTATGATGATTTTAATTAGTTGGCAGTTAACGTTAGTGGCAATTATTATTTTGCCTGTTAGTTTTTTATTAGCAAGTTTTATTATTAAAAAATCGCAGAAATATTTTTTTAATCAGCAAGTTTTTTTAGGAAAAATTGATAGTCATGTTGAGGAAATGTTTTCTGGGCATATAATAGTAAAAGCTTTTAACGGAGAACAAAAATCAATATCTACTTTTCGTAAAATTAATAATAAACTTTATGAAAATTCTTGGAAATCGCAGTTTTTTTCTGGGCTTTTGCATCCGATGATGAATTTTATTGAAAATTTTGGTTTTATTCTTGTTTCTGTATTAGGAGGGTGGTTGGCTTTTCAAGGAAAATTAAGTATTGGAAGCATTCAGGCATTTATTCAGTATATGAATCAATTTAATCGGCCTATTACTCAAACTGCTAATATTGCTAATGTTTTTCAATCTACAGCTGCTGCTGCCGAAAGAGTATTTGAGTTTCTTGAAGAAAAGGAAGAGACACCAAACCCTTCTCATCCAGTAATTTTAAAAAAAGTAAAAGGCGCAGTAGATTTTGTTCATGTTTTTTTTGGCTATACGCCCGAGAGGTTAATTATTAAAGATTTTAATGCAAGTATCAAGCCAGGGCAAAAAGTTGCTATTGTGGGTCCTACTGGCGCGGGCAAAACAACTATAGTAAATCTTTTAATGCGTTTCTATGATGTTAATAGCGGGGTTATTAAAATTGATGGAGTAGATATAAAAAAAATGAGACGGTCTGATTTAAGGAAACTTTTTGGCATGGTTTTACAAGATACTTGGCTTTTTAGCGGAACTATTGAAGAAAATATTGCTTATAGTAAAACAAACGCTTCTCATGAAGAAGTAGTTAATGCAGCGCAATTAGCTTACGCTGATCATTTTATTCGTACTTTACCTAAAGGCTATAATATGGAAATTGACGAAGATGCTGATAATATTTCTCAGGGCGAGAAACAGCTTTTAACTATAGCTCGGGTAATATTAGCTAATCCTTCTATTCTAATTTTAGATGAAGCAACAAGTTCTGTTGATACTCGTACAGAGATTCTTATTCAAACAGCAATGGATAAAATGATGGAAGGAAGAACAAGTTTTGTAATTGCTCACAGGCTTTCAACAATTAAAAATGCTGATTTAATTTTAGTTATGCGTGATGGCAGTGTTGTTGAACAAGGAACCCATAAACAATTACTTTCTCAAAATGGTTTTTACGCCTCTTTATATAATAGTCAATTTATTTAAAAGAAGGCTTAAATTTTTCTGTAAATTTTTGTCTTTGCAATAAATCTTAAATAGATTTATACTTAAAAAATAAAAACAAAATATTAAAATATTTACTGATTTATTTTTTATTAGCGATTTAAAAATAATTTTAATTTAATATGTCTTTAGTAATTAATACCACAACTCCAGAGGGCATTGTTTTAGCAGCAGATAGTCGTCAGTCTTTTCGTAATCGTAAAGGGATGGCGAGAATAGGAAGCGATAATGCTTCTAAACTTTTTCAGTTAAATAAAAGAGTTGGCGTGGCAATAACGGGTTTAGCTTTTTTGTCTGAAAATGGAGAATTAAAGAGTATTAATAAGTTTATTGAACAATTTAAACGAGAAACAGATTTAGATAAATTAGACGTGAAAGAGATTGCAGAAAAATTACATTATCTTTTTAATAAAAAATATAATTGGCAAGAACAATTAGATGTTTTGCAAAAAAAGATTAAAAATGATCTTCAACAACAAGGTTGTGAAATTATAGAAATTAAAAAAGAACAATACTTAGTAAAGTTTCGTTTTAAGGATGCGCAAGGCGTTATAAATGATGGTTTTGGCAGTATTGATTCGATAAATTTTTTAGTTGCCGGTTACAATAAAGACAGTTCTTATGAGGTTTATGTTAGTTATGTTCCTGGAAAAATTGATAAGAAAAGAGATAGTAAAGAAAAGAATAAAGAATATGGGGCGTCTTGGGTTGGACAGGCTGATGTTGTTTCAAGAATTGTTTTAGGTTGGGATGGGCGTATTGGAAATATAAAATTTGTTAATGAGGCAATTCAAAAATATGGACAGGAAGAAATAAATAATCAACTTAGAAATTTAGAGTATGTAATTCAGTGGGGAACAATGAGTTTGCAGGATGCAATTGATTTTTGCGTTTTAATGATTCAAACTACTTCTGCTATTCAGCGGTTTTCTGATGGAATTGCTGCTGATCCTGGAGATATGCCTGGAGTTGGGGGCGCAGTTGATGTTGTAGTAATTACTCCTGATAAAGGTTTTGTTTGGATAAATAAGAAAAAATTAAAAGCCGGTGATAATGAAGTTGATTTAGACAAAAATCCGGACATAAAAAAGGAAAAATAATTTTTAAAATAAAACTTGCTTTTTATTCCTACTTTGAATAAATGATTTATTAAAAATTATCTATTGAAATTTATTTTGTTATTGCTATAATAATTAAATGTGGAAAACGGGAAGAGATAAAACTTTATAGTTTTATCAAAGACAAAATAATAAAGGTCGTTATTTTAAAAAATAATTTAAAAATTATGGCAGACGATTTACAATCAAAAAAGCCAATTTGGAAACAATGGTGGTTTTGGTTAATTGTTGTTATTATAGTAATAATTCTTGTTGTTGTTTTAACAAAAGGTACAGCAAAGCCGGTAAATGAAGGAGTGCAATCAGAAGAAAATATTCCATCAATAGAAGAACCATTAGAAGAAACAGTGCTATCTACTCCCTTAGAAGAAATGCCTTCAGAAGAAATGCCAGAAGCTCCAATAGAATAATAGATTCAAACCGAATTCTAATTTTTAAAAATCTCCCTTTCGGGAGATTTTTATTTTTCTAGACTTATTTTTAAATAAATGATAATTTATTTTATAGAATTTATGGAAATTTCTGATAAGCAACTTGTTTCTAATTATTTAAAAGGCGACGAAAAATCGTTAGAGATTTTGATTAAAAGATATCTTAATCCAATTTATAGTTTTGTTTACTATTATATTAATAATCAAGAAGAAGCAGAAGATATCACTCAAGAAGTTTTTATTAAAGTTTGGCGAAATCTTAAAAAATTTGATCGAAGTAAAAGTTTTAAAACATGGATTTTTAGCATTGCTAAAAATACCTGCATTGATAATGCAAGAAAGAAACAAAAAGAAATACCATTTTCTAAATTTGAAAATAAAAACGGGAAAAATATGGTTTCAGAAACAATAATTGATAAAAGTTTATTGCCGAATAATATTTTGGAAAAAAAAGACATAATTAAATTATTAAATTCTAAAATCAAAAAATTATCTAAAAAATATCGCCAAGTTCTAATTTTAAAACATAATGAAGGTCTTACTTTCCAAGAAATTTCTGATATTTTAAAAGAGCCGGTTAATACAATAAAAAGTCGATATAGACGAGCTTTACTTCATCTTAAAGAAATAATTATAGAACCGTAAATTTTTAAAAATAATTTTAATTTTTGCAAAGAATGCACCAAAAAGCATTCTTTTTTCGTATTAATAATATACAACTATGAACAAAAAAAATAGAGAAAATTTTTCTAATTTTAGAATAATAGAACCGCCTAGCGATCTTTACGAACGCATTCTTTTTGCTATTAAAAAAGAACAAGAATTAAACAAAGCAAGAAAAACATTGTTTGGTTTTTTATTTCTTTTATTAATTTCAATTACTACTTTACCCCTTTCTTTTAATTTTTTAATTTCCCAAATACAAGTTTCTGGAATTATTTATCTTATTACAACCACTTTTATAAATCTCAATGTTTTTTTTGCTTTATGGAATGATTTTTTATTAGCAATTCTTGAATCATTACCAGTTTTTGGAATATTATTTTTTATAACTAATTTAGGATTATTTCTTTTTACAATTAGATTGTTTTTTAATAAAAAAGATTATTATCAAAAATATTTATTATCAAAACATTTAAATTTAATAAGTTTTATTTAAAGGTTTAAAATAAAAATTAAATTAAAAAAAATATGAACGAAGAAAAACAAATAAACAAAAAAATAAATCAAGACGTTTTAAAATGGGTTATTATCGGGCTTTTAATTTTTGCAATAATACTTTTAATTTTTAGCATTGGGATTTTCGTTGGTGAAAAAAAAGCAGAATTTTCTTGTCGTTGGGCAGAAAATTATCATAAGAATTTTGCTGGACCAAGGCAGGGTTTTGGAAAAAATTGGCAAGAAAATCCTCCGTTTCCGGGAGATTTTATTGAAAGTCATGGTATTGTAGGAGAAATTATTGAAATTAAAGAAAATGAATTTGTAATAAAAGGAAAAGATAATATTGAAAAATTAATTTTAATTACAGAAGAGACATTAATTCAAAAAGGAAGAAATGAGATTAAAAAAGAAGATTTAAAAGCCGGAGATTTAGTGGTAGTTATTGGTTCCCCTGATAAAGAAGGAAAAATTGAGGCTAAATTAATTAGAGCTTTTAATAAAAACGATAAAATGCTTCCAATTCCCAAAAGACCTTAAATATATTTTTAAAATAAAACTGAATTATGAAAAAAATTTTTAAGCATAAATTTATAATTTTAATAATATTAATTTTAATTTGTATCGGTGGATATTTTTTCTATACAAAATCAAAAAAAACAGAAGATGGTGTTCAGTATAATTTTGCAACAGTTAAAAAAGGATCGCTTATTGTTTCTGTTTCTGGTACAGGCCAGATTGAAAGTTTAGACAAAATGGAAATTATTCCTCAAGTGTCTGCTAAAATAAAAAAGGTTTATGTAAATGAAGGGGAAAATGTAAAAGCAAATCAACTTCTTTTTGAACTAGATTCAAAAGATGTAGAAAAAGAAATTAAAAACATAGAAGAGGAAATTAAAGATTTAAAATATTCTCTTTCAAAATCAGAAAAAACACAAAAAGAAGAACAAGAAGACTTAAGAAAACAATTAGATAAATCTTTTGAAGCAGGGTTTAATAATGTTTCAAATACTTTTAGCGCTCTTCCTGATATTGTAACAGCGTTAGAAGATATGGCCACAAAAAATAGCCATAGCACAACAAGAACAGATTTGGATTATTACTATTATCTTGTTGATGTATATATAAATAAAGAAAATAGAAAATTTCCTAAAAAAGACGAAATAAAAACTCAATTTGATTCTCTTAAAAAAATGTATGAGGAATCAAGAGATATTTATTTAAAAACAGATAGACTATCGGATAAAGAATCTTTAAAAACATTATTTAATCAGACTTATTCTTTTTTAAAAACTATTTCTGATTTTACACGAGTAAATAGAGACAATATTTTATTATACAAAGAAGCAATAGTTAAAGAATCGATTACTTCTCCTATTTCTGAAACTACTCTTGAAACGCATCTTTCAAATCTTAATAGTTTTACCAATTCATTATCTGAGATGCGAGATAAATTATTATCAAATATAGAAACAATAGAAAATTTAGAAACCTCTATTAAAAAATCCGAAGAAGATTATGAAGATGATCTTCGAACTCAACAAAAAAATATTAAACAGAAAGAAGAAAATTTAGCGGAATTAAAAGAAAGTTTAGAGGATTATTATGTTTATTCGCCTTTTAATGGGATGATTACCGAGGTATCAGAAAAAGCAAAAGAAGGAGAATCTGTTTCTCAGGGGACAACCCTTGCTACTTTGATAACAAATCAAAAGATCGCAAAAATTTCTTTAAATGAAATTGATGCAGCTAAGGTAAAAACCAATCAAAAAGTAAATCTTACTTTTGATGCTTTACCAGATTTAAATCTTACAGGAAGAGTTGTAAAAATAGATGCTACAGGAACAGTTTCTCAAGGAGTAGTAAGTTATGGGGTGGAGATTGCTCTAGATTTATATAATGAAAAAATTAAATCAGGAATGAGCGTTACTGCAGATATTATCATAAATTCTAAAAAGAATGTTCTTTTATTGCCGAATAACGCAATAAAATCTAATAAAGGAATTAATTCGGTACAAATTTTAGATGGTAATAATGTTCGTTTTCAAAAAATAGAAGTTGGGCTTTCAAATGATACAATGACAGAAATTATATCAGGATTAAAAGAAGGAGATAAGGTTATTCTTTCTACTAATCAAGAAACAAATAACAATCAATCTCAAAAGACTCAAGGGTTTCAAATGCCGGGAATGGGAGGACAAATGAGAGGTTTTAGATAATTTTAGATTAATTCAATTTATGATAGAAGTTAAAAATATTACAAAAGTTTATAAAACCGGAGATTTTGAAAATAAAGTATTAAAAGGTATTTCTTTTTCGATTAATGAGGGTGAGTTTGTGGCAATAATCGGGCCCTCTGGCTCTGGAAAATCAACTTTAATGCATATTTTAGGGTGTTTAGATACGCCGACAACAGGTCAATATTTTTTTGAAGGAAAAGATGTGTCTCGTTTTTCAGATGATGAATTAGCAGAAATTAGGAAAAGAAAAATTGGATTTGTTTTTCAAGCATTTAATTTATTGCCAAGAACAACTGTTTTAAGAAATGTTATGTTGCCTTTAATTTATGCTAATGTTCCAAGGTCAAAACGGGAGAAGATTGCTAAAAAAGCAATAATTGACGCAGGTTTGAAAGAAAAACATTTTTATCGCTTATCTAATCAGTTATCGGGCGGAGAGATGCAAAGAGTTGCAATTGCTAGATCTTTAGTAAATAATCCGTCTATTATTTTAGCAGATGAACCAACCGGTAATCTTGATAGTAAAACTGGAGAGTTTGTGATGCAGACATTTGAAAAATTAAATAAAGAAGGCAGGACAATTGTTTTAATTACTCACGAAAAATATATTGCAGAAAATGCAAAAAGAAAGATTACGATTAGAGATGGCGAAATTATTGAAGATATAATAAACGGCATTTCAAAAAGTGTTCAGCAAATAAAAGAATAAAAAAATGTTTATTACAGATTTATTAGAAGAATCATATTCAGCTATTTTTGCAAATAAAACAAGAACAGCCCTTACTGTTTTAGGTATAGTTATAGGTATAAGCTCAGTAATTGTAATGGTTTCTCTTGGTCAAGGAGCAACAAGTTCAATTGAAACAAACATTGAATCAATGGGCTCAAATCTTATAACAATAATGCCTGGATTCCAAAGGACATTTTCTCAAGTTACATCTGGCAGAGGAAGCGCTCAAACTTTAACAATAGAAGATGCTCAAGCAATATTAACAGAAATTCCTTTTGTTAAAAATGTATCTCCAGAATTATCTCGCAGATATCAAATTATAAGTAAAGGAAAAAATACAAACACTCAAGTTATTGGCACAGTTGCTTCTTATCAAGATATAAAAAACATTATAATAGATGAAGGCTCTTTTATTTCAGCCCAAAATGTTTTAAATCAGGCAAAAGTTGCTGTTTTAGGTCCGATAACAAGAGACGATTTATTTGGCGAAGGAGCAAGTGCTATTGGCGAAACAATAAGAATTAATGGCATAAATTTCAAAGTAATTGGTATAACAAAATCAAAAGGCGGAAGTTCTTTTGGAAGTCAAGATGATATTGTTTATGTCCCAATAACAACGGCTCAAAAAATTTTAGCCGGCGTAAATTATGTTTCAACTATAAGCGTCCAAATTCAAAATTCAAAACTAATGAACCAAGCCAAATTAGAAATTACGAATCTGCTTCTTCAGCGACATAATATTACAGATCCTCAGCTAGCTGATTTTAATATTGTTTCCCAGCAAGATATCATTGAATCTGCTTCCTCAATAATAAACACAATGACAATTTTATTAGCAGCAATCGCAAGCATTTCTCTTATTGTTGGGGGTATTGGTATTATGAATATGATGATGACAACAGTTACAGAAAGAACACGAGAAATTGGATTAAGAAGAGCAATTGGAGCAAAAAAATCAGATATAGGATTGCAGTTTTTAACAGAGTCAGTAATGCTTACTTTTCTTGGCGGAGTAATTGGAATAATTCTTGGAATATTAATATCTTATGGGATAACATTTTTTACAAACACTGCTACAAAAACTTCTTTATTTTCAATAATATTAGCATTTAGTGTGTCTTTTCTGATTGGGGTTATTTTTGGTTATTGGCCAGCGCAAAAAGCAGCAAAATTAAACCCAATTGAAGCTTTGCGTTACGAATAAATTTAATAAAAAATGAGGCATAAATTATCTTTTCTTTACTATTGACAATATTTTAAAATTAGTATAAAATAGAAATTATTAAATCAGGATTATATTTAATTTGTGGACGGGACTATATTAAAAATAATCTTGATTAAAAACATAATTAAAATTAACCTTAAAAAGAAAGGGTTGCCTTATGGAAAAAGAATCAGTTTTGAGAGCAGAAGAAAATATAAGTTTAAATTCACAGAACCTTAACAAAATTAAAAAATTAATTGAAGAGATACGTTTAGGTGAAAGGGATAAAAAGAAAGAAAGAGAAAAAATTGAAAAGTTAAGAAAGATGTGTTTAAGAGTAGAAAATCATTTTTGGCAAGGATTATTTTTTTTAGAGATTGCTAAAATTTCTAAAAACATTGAAGATCTTAACAGGGCAAAAGAATCATCTTTAAGAATTATAAAAGATAATTTAAAAGATGAATTTTCTCTTAATCTTATAAAAACTTTGTTGCTTTTTAAAGAGATAGAGGAGGCGAGAAAAATAGCCCTTAAAATGAAAGATGGTTATTTAAAATGTTTAGCATTATTAGAAATTGCTAAAACCTCTAAAAATAATGAAGATCTTGATATTGTTCGTGAAATAGCAGAATTTCATAATCCGTTTTTAGAGGTTATAGTTTTTACAGATCTTTTTAGAATTTCTAAAAATTTTAAAGATCTTAAAAAAGCATTAAGAGCAATTTTATCCGTAGAAGAATATTTACAGAATGAAGCATTATCAATGGTGATAAACAGCATGGAATGTATATATAACAACAATTAATTTAATTTAGGCTGAAGACCCGTCCTCTTCAGCTTTTTTATTTTCTAAAATTAAAAAAAACAAGCAGGAAAAATTATAAAAAATGTGATAAAATAAGAAATATAGAGAAAAGAAAAAATAAATAATATTATTTATCCGCCATTAGAATATAAAAACAAAAAAGCAAAGTTGTTATTATATCTAGCAAAATAAAAATAAAAGAAAACATTAATCTTATAGTAAATACAATTCTATTAGAAGAAGAATTATCAGATGATATAATTTATAATTTTGATTAATAAAAATTATAAATTTAATTAAAGAATAATGGATTTAGGAAAATCTGAAGAAATTAAATTATTATCTAAAGAAAAAATTTTTACTGTTTCTGAATTTTTAGATTTTTTAAATAACTTTTTAACATTTCGGGAAGCAATAATTCAAGGAGAAATAGGCTCAAAAATAAATAGTTATCCAAAATATACTTTTTTTAATCTTTTAGATAAAAATGGGTCTATTTTAAAATGTTTTACCTGGAACGAGGCAATTGAAAAACTGGGAATTATTTTTAAAGAGGGAATGGAAATTAAAGTAATTGGTTATCCTGAAATTAGAAAAGATAAAGGAGAATTAATGTTTCAAGTTAAAAGAATTGAATTAGTTGGAGAAGGAGCATTAAAAGAACAATTTGAAGCTTTAAAGAGAAAATTATTTCAAGAAGGATATTTTGACGAAAAATTTAAAAAACCAATTCCAAGATTTTGTGAAAAAATTGGCTTGATAACATCTAAGTTTGGTAAAGGAGCAAAACAAGATTTTGAAAAACATTTGGGTAAATTTGGTTTTCAAGTATTTTTTTATGATGTACGAGTGGAAGGAAGCATGGCTTTGAATCAAATTATAGAAGCTATTGATTATTTTAATCTTAATTTTCCTTATCTTGATATTTTGGTTTTAATAAGGGGAGGAGGCGATTGGGAAAGCTTGAAGCCGTTTAACAGCGAAGAAATTGTTAAAGCAATTAGAGCTTCAAAAATTCCAGTTCTTTGCGGCATTGGGCACGATTCTGATGAAACTTTGGCTGACTTTGCTGCGGATTTTTCTGCTTCAACACCAACTCATGCAGCAAAAGTTATAAGCGAAAATTGGGAAATAGCCTCAATTGAAATTAATAAATTTAAAGAAAATTTTAATTTTTTAATAAATAAAATTTTTAAAAATATTAAAGATAATATTATTCCTTTTAAAGAAAATTTAACAAAAAGATTAGAAAAAGAAATTAATTCTAATCACGAAAAAATCAATAATTTAATGAGAATATTAAATCTTAATTTTAAGGATTATTTTAGAAGATTTGAGTCTTTAGAAAGCGAATTTAAAAATAATTTTTTAAATATTAAACGTTTAATTAAGGAAAATAAATTAAAAATTAAACAATCTTTAGAAGAATTAATTAAAGGTCAAAATAATTGGAAGCGAGAAATTGAGAAAATTTTAGCTCAGCAGAAAATGAAATTAGATATTTCTAACCCTAATCTTAAACTTAAACAAGGTTATTCTATTACCAAGGATGAGTTTGGAAAAATAATAAAAGAGCCAAAAAATTTAAAATTCGATCAAAAAATTATAACTAAATTTTACAAAGGTCAAATAATATCAAAAGTTAAAAAAATTAATAATTAAAACAAAAATATGACAGAAGAAAAATTTAATTTTACAGAGGCATATCAAGAAATAGAAGAAATAAATAAATGGTTTCAAAACGATGAAATAGATTTAGACAAGGCTTTAAAAAAATACGAGAAAGGAATGGAATTGATAAAAAAATGTAATGATCGATTGAAAGAAACTGAAAATAAATTTGAAGAAATAAAGAAAAAGTATGAAATAAAAGAATAGTTTTTAAAAGAATGGGAAAAATGTAAAGAAAAATTAAGAAGAGAAAGTTTTTTATAAAAATTAGCGGAATTAGACAATTTGAATATAAAAAAGTACAATATATTAAAAGTTTAATTATTGGTCGACTTAATTTTTAAAAATTAATTTATGTTTATAAAAGTAAAAGTTTCTCCGAATTCAAAAAAAGAAGAGATAATAAAAAAGTCAGATGATAGTTTTGAAATAAAAGTGAGAGCAGAAGCAAAAAGAGGTGAGGCAAATAAAGAGGTGGTTGAAATTTTATCTTCTTATTTTAATATTTCAGATTCAAAAATTAGATTAATTAAAGGATTTAAAGAAAAAAATAAAATTTTTGAGATTAATTTATGAAAAAAAATAAAAAAAATTTTTTAATAATATTAGTTGTTTTAATTATCTTAATTATTATAAGTGTTTGGCTTTTTAGTCAAAAAAATAAAAAGGGCATAGAGAATAATTTAAATTATAACAGAGAAGAAAATTTATCCTTGATAAATGAATTTATTTATCTTTGTAAAGACAATAAAACAATCAAAGCATTTTTTTATGAAGGATTACCGCAATCCGTAAAACCAGGAGATCCTCCTATTTTATTAGGAAAAGCAGAAATCATTTTAAGCGATGGTCGAAAATTTAGTTTATCTCAAACAATTTCTGCTGATGGCGTTCGTTATGCAAACAGCGACGAATCTTTTGTTTTCTGGTCAAAGGGAAACGGAGCAATAGTTTTAGAAAATAACAATGAAAAAGATTATGTAGGATGTGTAATATTAAAAGACGATCCCGGAGGTTTAGAAAATTATTATCTTGATCCTGATATTGGTTTTACTGTTCGTTATCCAAAAAATTTTAAAATAGATACTTCGTATAAATACCAATTATCTCCGGATAAAGAAATAAAGGGTGTTAAGTTTGTTATTTCAGAAGATTTATCTAATAGCACTAATTTATCGAATTATGACACAGGTATTTCAGTTGAAACAATTTATGATACTGATAATTGTTCCGCTGATTTATTTTTTGATACAAAGGTTAAAAAACAAGAAATAAATAAAAATAATATAGATTACTCTTTTGCTTCAATTGACCAGGGAGCAGCTGGAAATTTTTATGAAGAACTAATTTATGCTTTACCGGGCACTAATCCTTGCATAGGAATTCGTTACTTTATTCATTCAGTAAATATTTCTAATTATCCTAAAGGTGAAATTTTAGAGTTTGATAAAAATTATCTTTTAAAGCAATTTAATAAAATTAGAGATTCTTTAGTTTTAAAATAATATTTTAAAACTAAAATATCGTAGCGATTTTTCGTTTTAAAAGATAAAAATAGATTTTTTTTGATTTCTGGTTTCTCTAATTTTTATTATTTTCTTTTTTTTGCCTTGTCTTTATTTTCTTTTAAATTCTTTCCACTTTCTTTTTTATCTGCTTCCTCAAATGCTTTTTTAATCATTTCTTTTACTTTTTCTGGGTGTTTTTTAAAGAAATCAGCATCAAATAATAATAATTCTTTTGACATATAATTTATTATACCATATTTTTTTAAAATATAAATTTTATTAAAATAGAAGAAAGTCTTTTTAAACAAATTAAAATATATTATGAAGAAAAATTGTAAAATCATTTGTTGCCTGTTTTTTGTTTTATTTATTCTTGGAGGAGTATTATTATATAGGTATTTAGACGAGCAATCTAGAATTTATTACCAGGCAAATTATCTTTGCGAAGGAAACAAAACAATAAGAGTTGTTTTATTTATAACAAGTAAACATCCATTTAGTATTAACATAGGAAAAGTAAAAGTTATTTTAGATAATGGAAAAAAAATAACTTTGCATAAAATCTCTAAAAATAATGAATTAAATCAGTATGCCAATAGAAACAAAACCTTTATTTTAAAAGAAGAAAACAAATATAGCATTGAAATATTAGAAAAAAACAATAAATCAAGATGTATAATATTATCAGACGATAATGGAAATCTGCCAAATACTTATCTTGATCCTGATATTGGTTTTACTGTTCGTTATCCAAAAAATTTTAAAATAGATACTTCGTATAAATACCAATTATCTCCGGATAAAGAAATAAAGGGTGTTAAGTTTATTCTTGTACAACCACAATCGGTATCAGACCCATATGCTGATTCTGGTACAGGCGTTTCAATTGAAACAATTCCCGATACTGATAATTGTTCTGCTGATTTATTTTTTGATACAAAAGTTGAATCCAAATTGAGGGATTTTGTAATAAACATAAAAAATCACTTTAACGATGATGAAGTAAATTATTGCCCAACGAGATTATTTACTTTTTCCGTTGCCTCAAGAATAAAAAAAGTTGACAATCATTATTATTATGAAAAAGTTTATGCTTTACCGGGCACTAATCCTTGCATAGGAATTCGTTATTTTATTCATTCAATAGATTATAGTTATAATTTTGAAAAAGAGGGAACAATTTCTCGGATTTATAAAAACTCTATTAATTATTATTCAAACGAGTTTGAAAAAATTAAAGATTCCTTTATTAGTAAAGACTTTTATGGCAACATAGATGTAATTCGTTGTATACGTACATCTAAACCACCGCTACCAGATAATCTATCAGATATTTTTAAAAAATATAAATATATAAGTATATTTATTAGATTTTATTCTTCATTATATCTACTTTTTTCTTCGCCTCCTCTTTTTTTATCATCTTCTTTTTATGTAGGTCTTATTATTTTTATTATATTATTATATTTTTATTATTTTTATGTGTAAAAAAATAAGATGAAGAAAAAAATAATAATTTCTTTAATATTGTTTATTTTGGTTTGCGGTTTTGGTTTCTGGGGAAGAGAGATTTTTTCTAATAATCAGAAAAAAAATAAAACAGAAGCAAAAAGCGAAGAAAATTTTAATAGGTTGTCTGACGAGGAGTTAAAAGAAAGAATTGGACAAATGGTAATGATAGGGTTTAGGGGAACAGAGGTTTCAGAAAATTCTGATATTATAAAAATAATAAATGATGCAAAAATAGGCGGAGTTGTTTTATCTGATTTTGATGTACCTTCAAAAAGTTTTCCTCGAAATATTTTAAATTACGAGCAAACAAAAAAATTAATTTCTGATTTAAAAAAATACTCTTCTGTTCCTTTGTTTATTGCTGTTGATGCTGAAGGGGGAAAAGTAAATCGCTTAAAATCAGAATATGGTTTTTTAGATATTGCTTCACCAAAAGAATTGGGAGAATTAAATAATTATGAAATTACAAAAAAAGAGTATCTAAAATTATCAAAAGAATTTAGAGAATTAGGATTTAATATGAATTTTGCGCCAGTTGTTGATTTAAATATTAATACTAAAAATCCTATTATTGGCGCGTTAAATCGTTCTTTTTCTTCTAATCCGGATATAGTTTTTATACAGGCAAAAGTATTTATTGAATCTTTGAAAGAAAATAATATTATTAGCGTTGCAAAACATTTTCCTGGTCACGGAAGTTCAAAAAATGACAGCCACTTGGGAATTGTCGATGTAACAGAAACATATAAAGAAGAAGAAATTATTCCCTATCAGAAACTTAATGAAAATAATTTACTTGAAGCAGTAATGACTGCTCATATTTTTAATAAAAAAATAGACAAAAATTATCCTTCTACTCTTTCTAGTATTTTTTTAGAAGACATTTTAAGAAAAAAAATTGGTTTTTCTGGCGTGATAATTTCTGATGATATGCAAATGGGAGCAATAAGCAAAAATTATGGGTTTAAGGAATCTATTATTAAGGCAATTAATGCTGGAAATGATATTTTGCTTTTTTCTAATAATAGTTCTAATAATTATGATAAAGATTTAGGTTATAAAGTTACAGATATTATTTATGATGCGGTAAAGAATGATCAGATCTCTGAAAAAAGAATTTTTGAATCATCAGAAAGAATTTATAATCTTAAAAGAAAATTTAAGATTATCTGAAAAAGCCTGCGGAAAAATAGTTTCCGCAGGCATAAAATTTTAAAAAGATGGAAAATTGCTATAATCTTCATCATCATACATTCCAATCCACTTTTTTTTGTTCCATTCTCGACATTTTTCTATAACTTTTACCTGAAATTCTAATGGCATTTTTTGCCATT